>Ga0105048_10017356_pt1 | contig 11103 bp, 8 predicted proteins | sample MAT05_FD_78382 | JGI IMG/M metagenome (GOLD analysis project Ga0105048, IMG submission 78382) | Freshwater microbial communities from Lake Fryxell liftoff mats and glacier meltwater in Antarctica - MAT-05 | ecosystem: Environmental > Aquatic > Freshwater > Ice > Liftoff microbial mat | place...
AGGCCGCGAAGACCTTCTCGTGCGCCTCCTGCATCTCGGGCGGGTACGGGTTCCGCGTGGTCGTCAGCAGGCCAAGCAGCGACAGGCCGAGGTCGCCAGGCCCCATCTCTGCGAAGCCGAGGCCCGGCACCGCCAGAATCTCGTCTGCTTTGGCGATACCCTCCGGGCTCTCCAGTTTGACGCCGAGCAGCAACTCGCCCTCGGGGTTTAGCGGCCACGGGTCGGCCTTCGACACGTACTCTGGCGCGGTGACGCCCCAGATCGCCGCTGCCGTCTCCTCCGAGCCGCGTCCGCGCGTGCCCAGGCCGAGTAGGGGCCGGCCATCCTGCGAGCCAGCCGCGCCACGGTCCGTGCCTCGCATCCGTGCCAGCGGCGAGGCGAACGACGGATCGACGCCCTGCGTCTGGTGCGGGTACCGGCACGACTCGACGAAGGCACGGGCCGCGCCGGCCGTCTCGACCTGACAGAGCAGGATGCCGTGGACGCCCCGCGCCAGAATCTGCCGGAACTGCCAGGCGTTGTAGCGCACATAGTCCTCGTCAATGCCGTTGACGGGCGCTTCGACAATCACCGGTGCGGCGCGGTGGCCGGCGTTCGTGGGGCCGCCCTCAACGAGGCCGGCCATGTACTCCGCCAGGCCCGCCATATCGAATGAGCCGTGCTCCATTCCGACGTTGATGTAGTCGGCCCAGATGTGGGCGTCAATGCGCCCCTGCTCGCGGGTCAGCTTGTGACCGGTGTGGCCGCCTGAGTAGTAGATCGGCTGATCCTGTGCCAGCAACTCAATCGCCCGATTGATCCGTGTCGCCATCTCGCGTACTCCCTCGTTGTCCCACGCTGGAAACGTGCGCATACTGTTTGTAGCCCGGTCGGGCGTGCGGCGTCGCCCCCGGGTCACTCAGGCGCGATGGATCGCGCCCCCACAATCGTCGCCACTCGCCACTCGCACGCTATCATCGCCCGGCTCGCGGCATGTGCCGGGAGGCAGGGGCGGTCGGGAGCCGCCTCCGGCAGGGGCAGGGAAATCTTGGGCAAACTCGGCTGGCTCGGCGTGCTGGTGTTGTGCGCCTCGCTCGGGCTGCACAACGGCTCGCGCATCGCGCCAACCCCGCTGATCGAGGAGTTCCGCGCCCGGTACAGCGTGGACTACGCGGGTGTCGGAGCCGCCATCGGTGCATACACGCTGTCGTACGCATTCGCCCAGTTGGCGGCGGGGGTGCTGGCTGATCGGCTCGGGGCGCGCCTGCTCATCAAGGCCGGCCTGTTGACGATGGCTGTCGGCTCGGGCATCTTCGCGTTCTCCAGCAGCTACCCGCTGGGGCTGGCCGGCCGCGCCATCATGGGCATCGCCGGCGGCATGATCTACGTGCCGGCCCTCTCGTACATGTTCAGCGCCTACGATCGGGCTGAACGGGGCAAGGCGATGGGTATGGCGCAGGGCGGCATCGGCGCGGGCATCGTCCTCTCGATCCTGCTGATGCCGCCACTGTTCCTGGTCTTCGGCCTGAGCGGTGCCTACGCCGTCTATCCCGTGCTGGCGGTGCTCCTCTGGTTCGGCCTGACGTACGGGGTACCCAAGATCCAGCCGGAGGCTCGGCGCACCGGCGGCAGCATCTGGACGCTCGCGCGGGACCGCGACTTCTGGCTGGTATTCATGGGGTTCGCATTCGTAGGTATGCTGGCGCAGGTGGCGGTAATCTCGTGGATGCCGACGTATCTGCGGCAGACGTTCGGGTATAGCGTGGCCGAGGCCGGCATCGCCGGGGCCATCGTCGCCGCCGGCCTGATGGTCTTCTCGCCGGTCTTCGGCCTGCTGGCCGACCGCATGCAGTCGCGCCTGCGGGTGATGCTGGTGGGCAGCGTGCTGGGGCTGGCCGGCTTCCTGATCCTGCTCGTGGCACATCATCCGTGGCTCGCCATCTTCGCGGGATTGCTGGTCAGTGCCGGCATGGCGGCCACGATCCCGATGCAGATCGTCTACGCCGGCGAGCGGTTCGCGGCGATTGGGGCCGGCACGGCGGTCGCCCTCATCAACACCGGCGGCCAATTGAGTCAGTCCCTGGACGGTCCGTTCTATGGCACCATTCTGGACCTGGGCTTCGGCTTTCAGACCGTCTGGCTGATCGCGGCGGTGTTAGGGGTCGTGCGGATCATCGCAGTGCTGCTGCTCAAGGAAGACCCGCCGGCCTGACCGCACGGTCCGATAACACTACAGAAGTGGAACGAGTCGCCGGCAATTCACCGGCTGGCTTCCCGGTTCTGGTACGCTCCGCCCTGGTATCATCCGGGGCGGGCGACGCCACGTCGAGGGGCTGGGGCTGGCACGATGGGCGCACGACTGACCGCCGCGCTGTTCGCAGGACGCATGGCTACCGGCCTGAGCCGACGGCTCGGCCGGGGCGGCGGCACGGTCATCGCCGGGCACGTCGTCCCGCGCATCGACCCGACCGCCCTCCGCACCGTCACGCGGCGACTGCGGCACGGCTCGCTGCTCGTCTCGGGCACGAACGGCAAGACCACCACCACCCGCCTGATCTCGCACATCCTCGAACAGGGCGCGATCCATGCCATGCACAACCGGGCCGGGGCCAACCTCGTCACCGGGCTGGTGTCGGCCGTCGTGGCACAGACGACGCTCGGGGGTTGGCCGCAGGCGGATGTCGGGCTGTTTGAGGTAGACGAGGCCACGGTGCCGGCCGCCCTCCGCGAGATTCGGCCCCGCGCCGTTCTGCTCACGAACATCTTCCGCGACCAGTTGGACCGCTACGGCGAAGTGCATTTCGTGGCCGACCTCTGGGAGAAGGCAATTCGCCACCTGCCGGCCGACACCACGCTGGTGCTGAACGCCGACGACCCGCTGGTGGCGACGCTCGGGCGCGGACACCTGGACGGCGCGATCTATTTCGGCGTGGGCGACGCCAGCATCGGCAGCAACGACCCGCCCCACGCCTCGGACGCGCGCATCTGCCCGTCCTGCGGCACCGGATTCGCCTACGCTGTCCACTTCTACGGGCACCTCGGGCAGTACGCCTGCCCCGGCTGTGGACTGGCCCGGCCGGCCGCCACCGTCGAGGCTACCAGCGTCACTCTGCACGGCGACCGTGGCTCCGACGTAACGTTCCGGACGCCGCTCGGCACGATCACAACGACCCTCAGCCTGCCGGGCCTCTACAACGTCTACAACGCGCTGGCTGCCACCGCCGTCTGCCTGACGATGGGGCTGCCGCTTGCGACGATCCAGGCGGGCCTGGAGAGCTTCACGGCAGCCTTCGGCCGGCTGGAGCGCATCCAGGTGGGCAACCGCGAGCTGTTCCTGGCGCTGGTCAAGAACCCGGTCGGCTTCGGCGAGGTGCTCCGGACGATCCTGTCGGACGAACACGAGCGGTCGATCATCATCGCCATCAACGACAACTTTGCGGATGGCACGGACATCTCGTGGCTCTGGGACGTAGACTTCGAAAAGCTGGAAGGGCACGTCAAGACGGTGGTCTGCGTCGGCACGCGCGCCGAGGACATGGCCGTCAGGCTCAAGTACGCGAACATCCCCGCCGACCGCATCATCGTGGAGTCTGACCCGCGCCGAGCCGTGGCACTGGCGCTGGAGCGGTCCGTGCCCGGTGAAACGATCTATGTGCTGCCGACCTACACGGCTATGCTGGAGGTGCGGGAGGTCCTGCGCCAGGACGGGCACGTCACGGGCTTCTGGCAGGATTGACGCACAGCCCTCACCCCCTAGCCCCATCTTCCACAAGCGGGAGAAGGGGAACTAGCAGGATGCACGCTCATGACATCGTTTCGCCTCACGCTCGCCCACCTCTATCCCGACCTGATGAATGTCTACGGCGACCGGGGCAACATCATCACGTTGCGCCAGCGTTGTGCGTGGCGCGGCATTCACCTCGATGTGCAACCGGTGAGTCTCGGAGACCGTCTCACTCCTGGGAGTACCGACCTGATGCTCTTTGGCGGCGGGCAGGATCGTGAGCAAGCGGTGATCTCACCAGACTTCGTATCCGAGAAGGCCGGCGCGGTTGCCGAGGCCGTCGAAGATGGCGCGGTGTTGCTCTCCGTCTGCGGCGGCTATCAACTGCTCGGGCACACCTACACCACCGTCGACGGCCAGGAGCTACCCGGCGCCGGCGTCTTCGACGTGCGGTCAGTGCCGGGCACGCGCCGCCACATCGGCAACATCGTCGTGGAAGTGGCCGACGACGACGGTACGCCCCGCACGCTGGTCGGCTTCGAAAACCACAGCGGGCAGACCTACCTGGGGGCCGGCGCAAAGCCACTGGGGCGAGTGCTCCAGGGCGGCGGCAACAACGGCGAGGACGGCACCGAGGGCGCGGTCTACCGTAACGCCTACGGCTGCTACCTGCACGGCTCGCTGCTGCCGAAGAACCCGTGGTTCGCTGACCGGCTGATCTTGCGGGCGTTGCAGCGACGCTACGGCGCAGATGTCGCCCTCGCCCCGCTCGACGACACGCTGGAGATCCGCGCCCACGACGCCGTGGTCAGCCGCGCCCGTAAACTGGGCAACGTCCGTAGCGGAGCCTGGTAAGGTTGCCCGTGTACCAGCACGCCCGGAAGTTGGCGGCAGCCTCGCTGATGGTGATGGCCGGCTTCATCGCCAGCCGACTGCTCGGCCTCGTCCGGAACGTGGTCATCGCGCAGCAGTTCGGGACCGGCCGCGAGTATGAGGCGTTCATCGCCGCGCTGACGATCCCGGATCTGGTGTTTCAGATTCTAGCTGGCGGCGCGGTCGGTTCGGCGTTCATCCCCGTCTTCAAAGGGTACTTTGCCCGCGACGACGACGAGGGTGCGTGGCGGCTGACCAGTCTCGTGATGTCGCTGGCGATGGTCGTCACCATTCCTGCATCAGTCATCCTGGCGCTGCTGGCGCGCCCGCTGGCGGAACTGCTGGTGCCCGCCTGGGACGGCCCGTCCAAAGACCTGACGGCCATGTTGATGCAGACCATGCTCATCACGCCGGCGGTCTTCGCCGTCAGTGGTTTCGCGACCAGTGTCCTCAACTCGTTCCAGCGTTTCCTGGCCGCCGCGCTCGCGCCGATTATGTACAACCTGACGATCATCGCCGGGGCGTGGCTGTTTCGCTCGCTCGGCATTGAGGGTGTCGCTATCGGGGTCGCCATCGGGTCAGGGCTGCATCTGCTGGTGCAGGTGCCGGGGCTGATCGCCGTCGGGATGCGCTTCCGCTTCGGCATCGACCTGAAGCACCCGGGCGTCCGCGAGGTGCTGCGGCTGATGGGGCCGCGCATGATCGGCCTCGGCGTTATGCAGGTCAACCAGTTAGTGAACGTCATCCTGGCGTCGTACCTGCTGGTGGGCAGCCTGGGCTACTTGAATGTGTCGTGGCTGATGCTGATGACGCCGTTGGTACTGGCGATGGCCGTCTCGACCGCCGTCTTCCCGACGATGGCCGAGGAGAGCGCCAGCAACCACGGCGACAACGTGCGCGATGTATTCGTGCTGTCGCTGCGGACGATCCTGTTCCTGACGATCCCGATGGGCATCGGGCTCATCACCCTGGGCGAGCCGCTGATCCGCCTGCTGTTCGAGCACGGCGCGTTCACTGCCGAGAGCACCCGCCAGACGCACTTTGCCCTGATGTTCTACGCCATCGGGCTGGCCGGGCATGCGACGGTCGAGATCGTGGACCGCGTCTACTACGCCCTGCACGACACCTGGACTCCGGTCAAAGCGGCCTCGCTGGCCTTCACGCTGAACCTGGTCCTCGGCGTGCTGCTGATGCAGACGCCGCTGAACTTCGGCGGGTTGGCGCTGGCGAACTCACTGGCTGCCCTCATCGAAGCCACCTTCCTGCTGGCCCTGGTGCGTCGGCGCATCCCGAATCTCGCACTGACCCCGGTGATGAAGTCGCTGGCGCGCACGGTGGTTGCCAGTCTGCTGATGGGCGTCATCGTCGCCACGCTGCCCCGGCTGCTCCAGGACCGGCTGGCCCTACCGCCCACGCTGGAGCTATCCATTGTCGTCGGATTGGTGGGAATTGCCGGCGGTATGGTCTATTTCGCCTTCTCATTTCTTCTACAATCGGAAGAGTTACGGGTGCTGCTGAGGCTCGCACGCGCCCGCGATTAGGGGCGACGTGATGGACAGTCGGCATAACTCTTGCAGTGGCCTGCTTTCGAGCCCCGCCCGCGACCGATGGCGCGATGGATCGCGCTGTTGCCTTGTCGCGGAGGACGGCGCTGCTAGAGAGGGAGCATGGCTACGACGCCCTTCCAGTCAGGGCGACAGTCGGTCAACGGGTCCGCGAGCGTGCGTCGCGGTGCCCGCGTGAACGAGTCGCTACCCGCCGGTCAGCCACCTCGGGGGATGAAGCGGCTTAAGGGTCGATACAAGCTCGGGCCGGCGCTGGGCCTGGGGAGCCTTGGGGCGACCTACCGGGCCGAAGACACCCTGCTACAACGCCCCGTAGCCGTGAAGATGCTGGCAGACCGCTACGCCGACGACAGCGCCTTCCGCGAGCGATTCATGGCGGCCACCGCCGCAGCCGGCCGCCTGATCCACCCGAACATCGTCACCGTACTGGACGCTGGCGTTGCTGACGGCCACCCGTTCGTCGTGATGGAACTGGTGGAAGGCATGAGCCTCCGCGCCCGGCTAGCGCAGCGCGGCCCGCTGACGATACCGGACTGCCAGCGCCTTGCCATGCAGTTGGCAGACGCCCTGGCCGTCGCCCACCGCCAGGGCGTCGTGCACGGCGACCTGCGGCCAGAGAACGTGCTGCTGGACGAGCACGGCAACGCCAAGCTGACCGACTTCGGCTTCGTGCGGGCGACCGTGGCGACCGATGTCACCCTGCTGGGGACGGTGCAACGGGCCGCCTACAGCCCACCGGAACTGGCGATCCGTGACCGGGGCGACGAGCCGACGGATGTCTACGCGCTGGCAGTCGTCATCTATGAGATGCTGACCGGCGTCACCCCGCGCACCGCCGCCCTCGGGCAGGACCGCGAGGCGCAGATCGCGCCGGCCCCGGTGAGGCACCGACGGCCGGATGTGCCGGCGCACCTGGACCGAGCGCTGTGGAAGGCCCTGGAGCCTGAACCGCGCGAGCGCATCACTACCGCCGACGAGTTGCGGGCTGCGCTGCACGGTGCCGCGACGATGCAGACCATGGCACCGCCCCCGCCCCCCCAGCTGATTCAATCAGCATGGCGCTCTGAGCCGCGTCGGCGTCAGCGTTCCGGGCCGCAAACCGGCCTGCTCATGACGTTGTTGCCGCTGCTGGCGACCGCGCTGCTGATCGCTGCGGCGGTCGGCGGCATCATGTTCTTCATTCCAACCATGTTCGACGGCCTGCGCATGACGAACGTGCCCCCCGTCACCGGGCGCACGCTGCAAGAGGCCATGTCAAGCGCCGAGGCCAGCGGCCTGACCGTCAAGGCGGTCGAGAGCATCCCCACGGACGACCAGCCGAAGGGAACCGTCCTCAGGCAAGACCCAGACGCCGACCAGCGCGTGCGGCGCGGTACCGATATCAAGGTGACGACCAGCGCCGGCATCCGACCGCCGAATGTCGTCGGCAAGCCCGTGGACGAGGCCCGTGCAGTGCTGGTGCGCGCCGGCTGGACCGTCACGTCGGCGGAAGCACGTGCGGACCTGCCAGGCCCGGCCGGCACCGTCGTCGCAATGAAGCCTGGCCCGACCGACCTTGCCGAAGACCGCCGGCAGGGCATTGTGCTCTCCATCGGGACCGGCAACCTGGCGGCAGCGCGGCCGGTGCGCCTCGAAGGGAACAATCCCGGCCCGGCTGAGATGACCGATGGCAAAGTGGAGACGGCCGGCTACCTCGGCAAGAATGCGCCAACATGGCTTGAGCTGGACCTGAGCCAGCCGGGGCCGCTGGCGGCCGTCGAACTGGTGACGGCGCAGGACCAGGCAGCCGTCACCATTCACGAGGTCTGGGTCTGGACGACGGACGGCAACTTCCGGGGGATGCACACGTTCGTCGGGCCGACCTCGGACGGGCAGACACTGACTATCAAGTTTGCTGAACCGGTCGCCAACGTCAAGGCAGTCCGCATTGCGACGACGCAGGCCACCGGCCGCACTGGGTGGCGCGAAATCCGCCTGTTCGACCGCTGACGCCGGCACCGTGACTATCGTGAGGGCACGCACAGCGCGTGTCGGCAAACTGGTCGATGGTGGCCCACGCCGGTGGACGGGCCACCACAGGCCCTTCCTGGACGGACGGGTCGGATGTATCGCGGGTGGCGGCCACGCGGTGTGTACGCCATTTTTCCAGAACCACACACATTCCACCGTGCATGCACCCGACCACGGTTGACAGCATCGGCTGCACGGGGCTAACGTCCATGCGGCGGACAATGGGGGCGCTCACGATGCAACCAACCAGCAATGAGGCAACGACGGGCAGCGTTGCCTCCGCTGGCGACGCAGAGCCGCCAGGGCAGGCCGGCCCGGTAGTTGCGCCGCCGTCCGCGCGGGCCGGCGCGTCGGCCGGGGTGGAGTCCGTCGCATCAGTTGACGAGCTGTTCTCGATCCTCTCCCACGAGCTGCGCGCGCCGCTCACGACAATCAAAGGGTCGTCGCGGACGCTGCTGCGGCACGGAGACAAGATCGACCCGACCACGTCGCGCCAGTTGTTGCAGGACATCGACCAGGAGGCCGACCGCCTGCAGCGGCTCATCGACAACCTGCTAGAGTTGGCGCGCGTTGGCACCGGCAAGGGGGCGCTCCGCACCGAGCCAACGGCCCTGGATGCCCTGGTCCGGCGCGTCGTCGCGGTGGCGTCCCCGCGCGCCGGCGAGCGGCGGCTACGGGTGCGCGCAGAGGCGAACCTGCCGCAGCCGTCCATCGACGCGTTGCGGATTGAGCAGGTGGTTCGCAACCTCGTGGACAATGCAGTCAAGTTTTCGCCACCCACGGGCACCATTGACGTGAGCGTCGTCTTGCGGGACGAGGTCCTCGTCGTCACGGTGAAAGACGAAGGACCGGGCGTGCCGGCCGAGTATCAGGCCCGGGTTTTCGAACGATTCTTCCGAATCGAGCGAGAAGGAAGCATGGTGGCCGGGGCTGGCCTGGGCCTTGCCATCTGTAAGCGCTTCGTGGAACTCCACGGCGGCCAGATCGCTCTTGATTCTCGGGCCGGTCAGGGGGCAACATTCCGTTTCACGCTGCCCATCAGCGCGACGAATGTCCAGGGTGAGTCTGACGCATGAGACTATGCTAAATCGACGGATCAGTGTCCTGGTGGTTGACGACGAGCCGCGCGTGCTGCGCTTCGTGCGTGCCGAGCTTGAGTCTGACGGCTACCGCGTGCTCATCGCGAGCAACGGGCGGCAGGCTATCGAACTGCACGAGAGCGAGCGGCCGGCCCTGGTCATCCTCGACCTCATCATGCCGGACCTTGACGGCTTCGAGGTGCTGCGGCGCATTCGCGTCAACGCGCGGACGCCGGTCATTGTGCTGACGGCGCGGGCAAGCGATGTTGACAAGATTCGCGGCCTGGACCTGGGCGCGGACGACTACCTGACCAAGCCGTTTAACCCGGAGGAGTTGTCGGCGCGGATGCGGGCGGTGCTTCGGCGCACGCAGGGACCGGCGGCCGTCGACGATCGTCAGTTGCTGGCGTTCGGCGATGTCGAGGTGGACCTGGAGCGGCGGCGAGTCACCGTGGCGAACGAAGAGGCCGCGCTGTCGCCCACCGAATGGCAATTGCTGATGAACCTGATCCAGAATGCTGGGCGCGTCATTCTGCACGAGGATCTGCTTGGCATGACGTGGGGGCCGGAGTACCGGAATGATCTTCAGTATCTCCGCGTCTGGGTCAGCCGACTGCGGCGAAAGCTCGGCGAGAGTTCGCACCACCCAGGGCTGATTAAGACGGTGCCCGGCGTTGGCTATATGATTCGAGAACCCGACCACCTGGACAGTTCGGTGGGGGTTGAAGGCTCCCCTTGATGGCCGGGGCCATGCGGGGAGCCATAGGGGTGACTAAGCAGTCATGACGCGGCACGTTTTTTGCGCCGTGATGCCGGCCTGTGGCATCCTTCGCGCTTGTTGCCCACCCGCATGAAAGTGCTTGTCATCGTCCCGACCTACAACGAGCGGGAGAATTTGCCCCGCCTCGTGCCCGCCATTCTCGAACAGGGCGAGAGTTTCCATGTGCTTGTCGTGGACGACAACTCACCCGACGGGACAGGCCAGATTGCCGACGAGTTGGCTGCCAACGAGCCTCGCATCGACGTCCTACACCGGGACGGCAAGCGCGGACTAGGCACGGCATACGTCGCCGGGTTCAAGTGGGCGCTTGACCAGGGCTTTGACTACGTGTTCGAAATGGACGCCGATTTCTCGCACGACCCGAAGGATCTGCCGCGCCTGCTCGACGGCGCGATGCGCGGCGACTGTGCCGTGGGGTCGCGCTGGGTTGAGGGCGGCGGCACGGAGAACTGGTCGCTGATTCGGACGCTGATCAGCCGGGGCGGCTCGCTGTACGCGAAGACGATCCTCGGGGTGCCGGTCAACGACCTGACGAGCGGCTTCAAGTGCTTCTCGGCGTACGTCCTGCGGCAACTGGACCTGGACTCGATCCACTCGAATGGCTACGGCTTCCAGGTCGAAGTGAACTACCGTTGCCACCGCCTCGGCTTCCGCATCACCGAAGTACCGATCCGCTTCATTGACCGCCGCGTCGGCAAGTCGAAGATGTCGGCCTGGATTGTGGTCGAAGCGGCCAAGGTCGTCTGGAAGCTGCGGCTCTCCTCGGAGCCGGTCCGCAGCGCCACACCCGCCAGTTACTCAAAGCTGCCGCCCAGCTAGCAGCCTGTCACACAAAATATGAGGGCCTAACACTGTCATCCCGAGTGATGTCGTTGCGCGCAGCGTGACGATATTTCTGCAGCGAGCTTGCGAGCGCAATCGAGGGATCTCTAGGTCGGCATATCCGTTGCCGAGATCCCTCCGCTCCGCTCGCAAGCTCGCGTCGGTCGGGATGACATGACTTGCTGCGACTCATCAATACTCATGTGACAGGCTACTAGTGGGTCACGCTCCATATAGTTGAGGATCCGACCAGATTGACGCATCCCCAAT
>Ga0105048_10017358_pt1 | contig 11103 bp, 12 predicted proteins | sample MAT05_FD_78382 | JGI IMG/M metagenome (GOLD analysis project Ga0105048, IMG submission 78382) | Freshwater microbial communities from Lake Fryxell liftoff mats and glacier meltwater in Antarctica - MAT-05 | ecosystem: Environmental > Aquatic > Freshwater > Ice > Liftoff microbial mat | place...
GGGTGTGCGCCGTTATATGGCAAAACACGCCTGGGGCAATGCCACCGGTAAAGACTTTGTGGCGGCCCTGGCCCAGGGCGACAAGTCTTTGGCGGCTGCATTCAAAACCTTTACCCACCAGCCCGGCATTCCGCGTGTAGCGGTGCAACTGAAGTGTGACGGCAAGCCCCGGCTCGAACTGACCCAATCACGGTTTTTACCCGCCGGTGTTGTAGCGCCCAAGCCATCCCTATGGCAGGTTCCGGTGACCGTGCGTACACCCGCAGGAACGGCGCAGATGCTGTTGAAGGGGCGGCGAGGCCAGTTGCCGCTGGCGGATAAGACCTGCCCCACCTGGGTGCAAGCCAACGCCCAGGGTTCGGGCTATTACCGGGCTGTCTATGCCCCCGGAAAAATGACTGAGCTGATGGCGCGGGCCAATCTGTCAGAGGCTGAGCTGATGGCCAACCTGAACGATACGCGGGCCATGGTGGAGTCGGGCGATCTGACAGTGGCTGAATCTCTGGCAATTGCCACCCAATTTACGGGGCACGCACAGCACAATGTCGCCGAATCAGCGCTGTCCGTTCTCAGCAGTGTGGACACGATGCTGGAGCCTCAGCAGCGCGAAGCCTATGCGCGTGTATGGCAAGCCGCGTTTGGCAAGCAAGCCCGCAAGCTTGGCCTGCTGGAGCAATCCACTGACAGCGCCGATGACCGCTCAATGCGGGCTCAGTGGCTATCCCACTACATTTCCCTCAGTGCAGACACTGCGCTGACTGCGCAGGCCAACACCCTGGCGCAGCAGTGGCTCAAAGACAAAGTCAGCCTGCCATCGGTCAGCCGGGCGCTGGTTTTGCGTGCAGCAGCCTTTCAAGGAGATCGTGCTTTATTTGACGCATTAACGGCAGCTGCTACTGGCAACCCCGACCGCCGCGAGCGTGCGGATATTTATGCCGCCCTGGCCAGCTTTCGCGCGCCTGAGTTGGCGCAGGCAGCGCGCGAGCTGTGGTTGTCACCAGAGCACGACATACGAGAACTGATGGCGGCCGCTCGCGTGCGCGGACGCACGGAAGCATTGCGCGAAGGCACGTTCAGTTTTGTGACCAGTCGTTTCGATGCAATCACCGCCAAACTACCCAACGATGCGCCTATACGGTTCCCTCAAATGTTTGACGGGGCCTGCAGCGCGAAAGAGGCAGACCAAATAGAGGCGTTTTTCACGCCACTGGCTAAAACCTACGCCGGTATGAACAAGACACTTGCGCAGTCGCTAGAAACGGTCCGCATCTGTGCGCGCTACCGCGATGCACAGCGGGCGAGTCTGCAGGCCTACCTGAAGCAGTATTGAACGTTGCTGGAATTGGCCGGGCACACGCCAAGTTACCAGCGTAAGAACTTCATGCCCACGACAGCACCCGCTGCCGTTGGTATTAACATGCCCAGCGCATACCAAATCGCCAGGAACGGTGCATCCATTTCGGGGCAATGCAGGGCATAGACTGCGGCTCCGGTTGCGGCCGACGCGAGCCCGGCACAGGCACCCGCCACTGCAGGGCGGGTGGGTGCCAGGCCTTTGACGGCCCACAACATGCCTATCAGCACAGGCGATGCGATGTATGCAATGCTGAAGGCGCAAGATGCCCAGGTCTTACCAAAAACCAGAGGCATTCTTTCGGTCGGCGTGGCATTCGCCAGCACCGCCATCGCCATTGCAGCGATGACAACCCAAGGCAGGGGTAGCAGCATCCACAGCCTGCCGGATGACGAACCGGGGTGTGAGAGACGCGATGTCAGAAGCACCGCAGGGAGGGCTATCGCCAACGGGAAAGTGAGCTTTACCCAAAACATCGGCAATGCTGCAGCCTGGGCCAAGTCATGGCGCAACCCGAAGCCCCACATCATCAGCGCCATCGCGCCCACCCCGCCGAACAGCAAGGCGGTTTGGAAACGCTTGCGCGCAGCGTGTGGATCGACGGCGGTGGCACCGCTGGCCAACATTGCAATCAGGTCGTCGGTTTTCATGCTTTCACTCCAATCAAGGCGGCCAATGCTTTCAGCCCGCGGTGCACACCCACTTTGACGGCCGATTCCGACATACCGGTTACCTGGGCCGTCTCAATCACGGACAGGCCTTCGAGCTTCATGCGTACGATGGGCACTCGCTGGTGGTCGGGCAGTTGCTCCAGCAGACGGCCCAAGTCGCGGCGCGCATCGCTGGCGTCATGGTCACTGCTGGCGAAAACCTGCAGGTCGTCGTCCAGTGGGTCGTTCAAGCTGTCACGCCTGCCCCGCGCGCGAAAAAGGTCTATCAGTTTGTAGCGCGCAATGGCATGCACCCAGGCTGTAAGCGGCTGGTCTCGTTGGTAGGTGTGGCGCTGGTTGTGCAGCGCCAACAAAGTTTCTTGCACAAGGTCCTCTACTTCATCGGGTAGCGATGCCAAACGGCGTTTGAAAAAAGCGCGCAAATGCGCGCCCATGCCCTGCAGACACTCTTGGTAGGCTTTGGTGTTTCCGTCCAAACCCTGCAACAACAGCGCGCGCAATCGGTCTTCCCCCGCTTGAAGGCGTAGCAATCCATCTCCCTCGGTGTTGTTGCGTTCCATTGTTTATTCGTTCAAAGTAGCGATCAGGTTACAGCGCAGTGAAATTATTTTTTGAAGGAATTGTGCCCCAGGGTGTAACCAAAGCGAATCCATCAGCGAATAGGCCGTACCAAGTCTCAATACCTACAAACCATCAGCTATGAAATCTCCCACTTTTATCCAAAAAATTTCCGTACTGGCCACATCTTGTGCGCAGGCTCTTGACGTGCTGCAGCCAGTGGCGTCTTTGCTTGCCCGCTTGTACGTCGCCCAAGTGTTCTTTCTTTCGGGCTTGACCAAGATTCGCGATTGGGACATTACGCTGTCTCTGTTTATGGATGAATACAAGGTGCCTTTTTTGCCGCCCGCGTTAGCCGCGGTAATGGGTACCGCTGGCGAGCTGTTGTTGCCGGTCTTGCTGGTGCTGGGCTTGGGCAGTCGCTTTGCCGCGCTGGGTCTGTCTGTTGTCAATGTGGTGGCGGTAGTGTCCTTGGCCGAGATTGCACCGGCCGCTTTTCAACAGCATGTGTTGTGGGGTGCGCTGTTGGCTGGCATTGCCATATTTGGGCCGGGGCGTTTTTCGCTGGACCATTTGTTGGTGCGTCGTGGATTCGGAAGCTAAAAAGTTTTTTTGATTTTTCCCGCTTCGCCTGTAACCAATCGGCCCGGCGCGACGAATTAACCAGTAGACCGTAACGCACAGAAGCGGTTGCCAGGCCGTGGAGGTTTGGGTTGGTTCACTTTGTTTTTTTACTATTCATTTCGGAGATTTCCATGGCTTCAACAAAAACCGCTTCTTTTGCATTGACCGCTGCTCTGTTGGCACTGTCGGCTACCGCATTTGCTGCCGATGCCCCTAAGGGCTCCAGCGGCAAAGCCATTGCTGCGAATGACTCCGTGCATTGCTACAACGTCCACGATTGCAAGGGCAACAGCGACTGCGCGACCGCAGAGCACGCCTGCAAGGGCCAGAACGCCTGCAAGGGCCATGGCTTCAAGTCCAAGACAGCCGGTGAGTGCCTCAAAGGCAACGGTGTGATTGGTGACGTTAAGGCGTGATGATTGCAACCAGCCCCGGCTTTGGCCTGGGGCTTCGCACGCAGCATTACGCAGAGTTTCTGGCGGCCAAGCAACCGCTGGACTGGCTCGAAATCATCACCGACAACTTCTTGGTGGAGGGCGGCAAGCCTCTGGTGATGCTGGACACCATCCGTCGTGACTACCCGATGGCCATGCACGGCGTTGCCATGTCGGTCGGTGCGGCGGGTGGGGTTGATATGGATTACCTGCACAAGGTAAAGGCCCTTGCAGACCGCATACAACCGCTGTGGGTATCGGATCACTTGTGCTGGACGGGGCCCGGCCCCGAGCAATTGCATGATCTGTATCCCTTGCCCTATACCGATGAAGCGGCGCGCCACGTGGTGGAGCAGATTCAGCGAGCGCAAGATGTTCTGCAGCGCCAACTGGTGTTGGAAAACGTATCCAGCTATATTGACTTCAAGCACAGCGCCTCCAGCGAGTGGCAGTTTTTGGCCTACATTGCAAACGCGGCCGACTGCCTTTTGTTGGTGGATGTGAACAATATCTACGTCAGCAGCGTTAACCACGGCTTTGACCCGCTGGACTACTTGAACGCCTTGCCCGCGCACCGTGTGCAGCAGATGCACCTGGCGGGTCACTCCGACTGCGGCAGCTACATCGTCGATACACATGACCAGCCGGTGGTGCAAGCGGTGTGGGCGCTGTACGCACAGGCCTGCAAGCGCTTTGGGCCAGTCGCCACAATGATCGAGCGGGACGACAACATACCGCCGCTGCAGACCTTGATTGATGAATTGAATATGGCGCGCAGCATTGCACAAGCGGTGTGGACTGACCGTGTACATGCCGACACCGTGCAGATTCGGACGGATGCGCGTGGCAAAACTCCTGCACACTCACCCGTTTTGGCCCAAGTGCAGCCGGTGCAACACACCCGCCCACTGCAGCAGGTGCAAAGAAGCATTGCCGACTACATTCTGGACACACCGCGTGCCAGCGGGAAAGCGCAGGGCCTAGCGGTGGCAAGCCTGGTGCGAGAGCAACCGGGTGTTGATAGCGCACAGCGCTTGGGTATCTACCACCATGCCTACCGCGCCCGATTGGCCGATGTGTTGGCAGACAGTTTTGCCAAGACCTGTTTGTACATGGGCTCTGATACCTTTGAGATCGACGCTACTTCTTTCGCGGTCCACCATCCACCACTGACGCGCAGCCTGAGCCGCTATGGCGCAGATTTCCCTAATTACTTGGCTGCCCTGTACCCTGAAAATGCTGAGTTGCAAGAGCTAGCCCAGCTCGACTGGGATTTGCGCACCCGCTTTGACGGCGCTGATGTGGCGGCTCTTGATCAGCAGATTGCGCAGGCGCAATCACATGGGCAGTTGCTGCCGTGGCTGAGTTGGCGTGATCCGTTGCACCCCAGTGTGACCCTACGCAGCATCCAAACCAATGTCATGCAAATTTGGCGGGCGATTGATGCCGATGCCGAAGTACCCCCGGTGCGGCAACTGCCAAAGGCCAAGTTTTTAGCTGTGTGGCGCAAGGGTTTGCAGCCGCATTTCCGGTCCTTGGAGGTGGATGAGGCTACATTCATGCAAAGCCTGCTGGCAGGGAATTCAGTGGACGAAGCCGCCAACGCTTACGCAGGAACGGATGTGTTACCCGATCCCCAGCGCCTGAGCGGTTGGCTGCAAGACTGGCTGGCTGATGGCATGTTGCGCCTGCACCGTGCGTAACATAGCCTGCAGTGAGAACTGGATGTAATAATTCAACCATGTCAGGACTTCTCACGCACCCATGCCAAATGTAGACCCCCGCACGGTCATATTGCTGGCGGGTGTCATGAGCGCCTTCATGGCTTTGGTCATGTTTTCGCTGAAGCGCAGCTATCCGCCCAGCATTCGGGGCCTTAACGAATGGGGCATCGCGCTTTTGATGGTGGCAGTCGGCAGCGCACTGGCTTTCGGTTTGGGCAGTTTGCCCAATTTTGCCTCTATCACCCTGCCACGCATACTGTTTCCCACTAGTTTGTTTTTGGCCTATGTGGGAATAAAACGGTTCTTTGGTGAGACGCCGCGTTTTGCGCCCTGGCTGGTGTTGATCGCCGCCACCGTAGTTGCACAAATGTGGTTTACGTATCAGACACCGGACTATGCGGCGCGGCTGCGGTTGTCGGGCGCGTTATCCGTATGTCTTTTGGTAGCGTTTATGAACCTGGTGCGTCGCCAGGGGCTAACGTCGTTTGCCCGTGTGTTGACCATGGGCGTGTTGGTTAGCATGTGTGGCATTGTGGCCATACGCTTCATAACGGCACTATTATGGCCTGTGGGTGACGACATTTACGATGCCACACCCCAGCACTTCGTGTACTTAAGTGCGCTGTCCGTCTTCATTCTCTTGCTGGCAGTTAGCATGGTGTTGCTGGCTGCTGAACGATTGCACACGGAGGTGGCCTATCTGGCCAGCCACGACTCACTAACCAATGCCTTAACACGGCGCCACATGAGCGAGGTGTGTGCGATCGAGCTGGAGCGCAGCCAGCGCCATAGCCGATGCATGGCCCTGATGGTGATCGATCTGGACTATTTCAAGGCCATCAACGATACATATGGTCACCTGCGTGGTGACCAGGTGCTGATCGATTTTGTGGCCAAGGTCTACGGCCTGCTGCGTCGACCGGATCAGTTGGCGCGTTTTGGTGGGGAGGAATTTGTGGTGCTGTTACCCGAAACCAGCCTCGACGAGGCTTTGGACGTGGCCGAGCGCATTCGCGCTGCCTGTGCAGAGCCTGGCTCTGAGCCCAATTGCACGGTTAGCATTGGTGTTACCACCAATGTGCTGATCCGTGACACGGTGGAGAGCTTGGTTGCACGCGCAGACGCAGCGATGTACCGGGCCAAGACCCAAGGGCGTAACCGGGTAGTTTCAGGCTAAATCGAGCGCTAAGTCCCGGTCGTTTATACCTCCAGCCCCCGTCGGGATTATCTGAAGTGCTCCTAAATACATAGTGGCTGGATTCTGGGTGCTCAATAGCCTTGGAGCAGAACCACATCGGAACAGGGATAGGCCACGCAAGGCAGCACGTAGCCCTCTGCCTGCTCCTCGGCGCTCAGGCCTGGCCACTCCACGGCATAGCGAACTTGGCCGCTTTGCAGCCGACCAATGCAAGTGCGGCAGGTGCCGGTTCTGCACGAACTGGGCCAGTTGTTGCCGCCCATTTCGAGGGACAGCAGCAACACGTCTGAGTTGCTGGCGTCGACCTGCAGGCCATCAGGCTCTGTGCGGGCGGTGAAAAAAGATACTTCTGTCTGACTCAAGGCGCGTGCTCGCAAAAATTGGCTAGCGTGGGGGACCCAAATTGGTGTTGAGTTTACCCACGCTAACGCGCCGACAAGTATCCTCTAACGAATGATCCTCAGCAATACGGAGATGATCGCAAGGACCAGCAAAATGTGTATGAATCCACCCAGGGTGAATGAAGTCACTAAACCTAGGAGCCACAGGATAATCAGAACGACGGCGATGGTGTACAGCATGGCAAAACCTTTTGATAACAGTGATGGATAAGGCATTGTTTCGCAGGGCTGTTGATCGGTCTGTGCGGCGGCGAACTAAGGCTTGCGCGTGATTGAATTCCCCTTGCAATTCAACGAGTGCCCGAGCATGGCTTTGAGTTTCATCACCCGTCAGGGCCTTTCGCGGGGTCAAAGATCTGTTTAGCTCTCGGTGAACCCGATGCAAGGGCGCAGTTTTTTACTACGGGTGTAACCGGATGCGGAGCCATCCAACTTGGCGCAAAATCCAAAGTTTTCCTCTCAAGGGTTTGCTCTCCATGACACGTTTAGTATTGCTTGCCACTATTCCTGCGCTCTTGATTGCATGCTCCAAGGAGCCGGAAGTGGCAGTTGCACCGGCACCGAAACCCTCTGCACCCCTGTTGCATGCCACCATTGACTGGGTTAAGCCCGATGGCGCAAGCCTGGACGCCGTGTTTGCCAAAGCCAAGGCCGACAACAAGCCGGTGTTTTTGTATTGGGGTGCGGTTTGGTGCCCGCCATGCAACCAGATCAAGGCCACTGTATTCAACCGGCCTGATTTTGTGGAGCGCAGCAAGGGTTTCATTCCGGTCTATCTGGACGGCGACACGCCCGGTGCGCAAAAGCTTGGTACCCAGTTCAAGGTGCGCGGTTACCCGACCACCATCCTGTTCAAACCCGATGGCACCGAGCTGACGCGTTTGCCCGGCGAGGTGGATGCGGTGCAGTACATGCAGATCCTCAAAATGGGCATGACCGCGACGCAACCCATCAAGGAAACCTTGGCCGCAGCGATGGCTGGCCCTGGCGCATCACCCGCACTGAGCGCAGATGCGTGGCGCATGCTGGCTTACTACGCTTGGGACATTGACGAGGCGCAGTTGTTGCCCAAGAAAGACTTGGCGTCCACCGTGCAGCAACTTGCACAAAAATGCCCGCCCGACCAACAGGAGGCTGCTGCACGGCTCACGCTGCGCTCCGTTGCCATGGCTGCCCAGGAAAAGACTCCGGGGCTGGACAAAGTGCAGGCGCTGGCCCGCGTGCGCACAATTTTGGCTAATGCACCCCGCACGCGCGAAAACGGCGATATTTTTGTCAACTATGCCAACGACATTGTGACCGTGCTGACCACGGCCGGCAGTGCAGAGCGCACCAGCCTTTTGGCAGCCTTGGATGCCGCGTTGGACACGCTATCTGCAGACACCGGACTGTCCAAGGCGGACCAACTGGGTGCCGTGCAAGCCAAAGTGGCATTGGCCTTGATGGACAAGCCCAAGACCGCCAAGCCTGAGGTTTCGCCCGAGCTACTAGCCCAGGCCAAGGCTGCCGCCAACAAGGCAGACACCAACAGTACCGACAAGTACGAACGCCAAGCTGTTATTCCTTCCGCTGCCCACTTGCTTAGCACCGTCGGGCTGATCGACGCGTCGGATGCCATGTTGAAGGCCGAGCTTCCGAAGGCTGTGTCCGCCTACTACCACATGCTGGTTCTGTCGTCGAACGCCAAGCTGCGTGGTGATACAAATGCTTCGCTGGATTGGGCCGAGAAGGCTTATGTGGGTTCTATTGGTCCGGCGACACGTCTGCAATGGGGCAGTGGCTATGTACAAAAACTCATTGCAATGGCGCCACAGGACGGTGCCCGCATTGAGAAGGCCGCTTCGCAAGTAATAGGGGAGTTGGATGCCGCCCCAGAGACTTTTTACGAGCGCAACCGCCGCAGCTTGGAGAAGATGGGTGCCCAGCTACATGGCTGGAACGCGAATGGCAAGCACACGCAGGTGGTGCAGAAGCTCAGCGCTCAACTGGACGCTGTGTGCGCCAAATTGCCTGAAAAAGACGCCGCTCGTGACGCCTGCGTCGGTGTTTTTGCCAAAGGGGTGAAAAAAGCTTGACCGGCAGTGTGCCTGACTGCCAGAGGGCCAATCAAAACCGCGTTACGGGATTTGGGGAGCGGCGGGTTCCTGGACGGCAACTCGCCGTGCGCCGTCGAAACGCCGGGCCCAGTAGGTTACAGACAGGCTTTCAACCCGTACTTCAGCGCCGGGTTTGGGAGCGTGGATAAATTTGCCTTCGCCGACATAAATACCTACATGGCTGAAGGCTCGGCGCATGGTGTTGAAGAAGACCAAGTCACCCGGTTGAAGGTCTGCGCGGTCAATTTTTTGGGCGGCTGCCGCTTGCTCGTTGGCTTTGCGTGGCAACACCAGGCCGGCAGTTTGCTCAAAAATGGCACGGACAAATCCGCTGCAGTCGAATCCGGTGGCGGCGTCAGTTCCGCCACGCTTGTAGGGAACTCCCAGAAAAGTCATGGCATTTATGACTAATTCGGAGGCTTTTGCCTCCATCTTGTCGCTAACGTCGCCGATTCGGCCTAGTAGCCCTCGTTCTATCAAGAGCTGGTTGATGTCATCCGGATGGGTCTGGGGTTTGGCCTGTGCACTAAAGGTTAGGAAAAGGATCGCAAGAACGAGGATAATTCGCATCTACGGAGCTTAACCCGTGGTTTTCACGGAGTCAAGCCAAGGCTAAAGAGGGTAATTTCATGGCAAAAGCAGAATCAAAGACCACCGTTTTACCGGACGGATTGCGCTACAAATCCAAAGTTTCGGGTTCCCCGTTCATGGCAGCTGCATCCTTTGGCGGCGCCACGATGTCGTGTTTCTTGTGTGGCAAGCACCGCGCACGCTCTTTAATGACCACACGCAAAGTGTTGGGCAAGTCACAGGCTGTCTGCGCCCCGTCTTGCAAAGCGTTGGATGAGGCAACTGCCGCTGCTGCCGCTGAGCGCTCATAAGGCCCGTGGCATGTTGCTCGACATAGAAGACTCTCAGCTGGTGCTGGTGGACTATCAGGTCCGCCTGATGCCAGCCTTGCTGGACGGCCCTGCGGTGCTGGCCAACGCCGTGCGTCTGGCCCAACTGGCAGCTTTGCTGCAGGTGCCAACTTATGCCACTGAGCAAAACCCATCCAAACTGGGTGGTAGCGTGCCTGAGCTGGCTGCTGCACTGCAGCAGGCCGGTGCCCGCGTATTGTCCAAAATGCAGTTCAGCGCGGTGGAAGAGGGCTTGGGTGAATGGCTGCGACCAGAACCCAAACCCGTGCAGGGCAACGCCCGTAGCCTGCCCAAGCATTTGCAAAAGCCACCACCCGGTAGCGAGCCACGCGGCACTATCGTGCTGGCAGGTTGCGAGGCCCATGTGTGTTTGCTGCAGACCGCCTTGGACCTGCTCGAAGACGAATTTGAAGTTTGGGTTGTTACCGACGCCTGCAGTTCGCGCACCGAGCGCAACCGCGATGCAGCCTTTGACCGCTTGGCCGGTGCTGGCGCAGAGTTGGTAACCACCGAAATGGTGGCTTTCGAGTGGATACGCAGCGCGGAGCATCCCGATTTCAAAGCTATGCAAGCCTTGATCAAGTAGTAATTGCGGCGCGTCAGGCGCCTGCAAGCTGTATCCTCATAATTATGAATTCAGTTTTTGGATTCTTGAGGGATGCACCATGACAGATTACGCAGATTTTTACCGCCGCTCTATTGACGACCGTGATGGCTTCTGGGCCCATGAAGCCCAGCGCATCGACTGGCAGACCCCGCCAGAGCAAATTTGTGACTACAGCAACCCGCCGTTTGCGCGCTGGTTTGTTGGCGGCACCACGAATCTGTGCCACAACGCGGTCGATCGCCATCTCAAAGACCGGGCCGACCAGGCAGCGCTGATAGCTGTTTCTACCGAAACCAACACCGAACAGGTCTATACCTTTACGCAGCTGCACGCCGAAGTGCAACGCATGGCGGCCGCGCTGCTGGAGCTAGGCGTAAACAAGGGAGATCGGGTGCTGATCTACATGCCCATGATTGCCGAGGCGGCGTTTGCCATGCTGGCCTGCGCGCGCATAGGGGCCATCCATTGCGTGGTGTTCGGCGGTTTTGCCAGTGGCTCGCTGGCCTCACGCATTGA
>Ga0105048_10017359_pt1 | contig 11102 bp, 4 predicted proteins | sample MAT05_FD_78382 | JGI IMG/M metagenome (GOLD analysis project Ga0105048, IMG submission 78382) | Freshwater microbial communities from Lake Fryxell liftoff mats and glacier meltwater in Antarctica - MAT-05 | ecosystem: Environmental > Aquatic > Freshwater > Ice > Liftoff microbial mat | place...
CCACTTGAAACGAGTCTTTTCAGAGAGCTACGACGAGATTGTGCTGCTCAAGGATATCGAGTTCCAGAGTATGTGCGAGCATCATTTGCTGCCATTCCACGGTCGCGCTCACGTCGGTTATCTACCGGACGGTAAAGTTGTTGGGCTCAGCAAAATGGCGAGAGTTGTAGACGAGGTCGCAAGACGTCCGCAAGTTCAGGAGCGGATGACGGAAACGATCGCCAATATGATGGAACAGGAACTGGGTGCGAGGGGTGTCGTTGTCATGATCGAGGCGAGCCATTCGTGCATGACCATGCGGGGGATTCGCAAGTCTGGCGGCATATGTGTCACGAGCGCCATGCGAGGCGTCTTCCGCGATAACCTGTCGTCACGAGCCGAAATCTTAGGCTTAATCATGAATCCGAAACATAGCTGAGCACCGTTCGATCAATAACTGTCCGATTTGACCGTAGCGGAAGTCGCCAAGACTTTCGGAATGAGCGGGCGCCGAAACTCTTGGCGAGTTTCGCTACGACACTAATTGATCCTAACTTGCGTGTCTGCACGTAGCGCCTTTTTGTCGAGACCTCGACGAATTACGTCTTATGTCCAACTGACTACGTGTATCCATGCCTCAAAGTGTGCTACAATCCGCACTCTTTTAGATGACACACGGTTGTTTAGCTTGATACGTTTCGGAAAGGCGTCTGAACATGGTAGGTCGGAGTAGACCATCTCAACCACTCTCTCCTGCGCAACTGGTGCGACGCTTGATGGGAAGCGAGTCAAAAGTGATACCCTCTTTGGCCGAAATAAACGCGTTGGTGAAACAGACTATAGCGTCTGTATCCAATCCTTCCAACCAAACTAAGATCCGAGAGTTGCGAGAAAAATTCATTCGTCTTGTAAATATGTTTCCAAAGATGGCGAGAGGCCACGGTCATTTTTTATCCGCCACTCTCTGCATTTCCAAGGTATACGGCAATGGCATGATCGTTGGTACCTACGAATCGAGCGCGGACTCGTTCAATGTATTTGCCAATAGCGAGCGCCAGGGATCGCTCGCTGGCTGTAGCTGCGAAGCTTCCAATGGCCGATATGCTTGCGAACATAATTTTCGTTTTGTGCAGCACATCATCGACGAGTTAAACAATCCTAATTCCGCGATTTCCCAACAAATCATTGATGAAAAGCTTGAACTGGGCAAACAGGATATGTCCATTTTTGCCTTTGACAACAGTTTGCGGCTCCTTTCCGTTCTGGACAGGATCGTCAAAGCCGAACCTCCACTCCAGTCTAGCTTAGCGGAATTGGCGCCGCCAATGGAAAGCGAACCCTCCCGCATTGCTTGGAATGTAGAGGTGGCACCAAGTGGTATGCGAATCGAACCAATTCTGCAAACGGCCAAGAAGCGGGGTGGTTTTAATAAAGGCAAAAGAACGAGACTTAGCTCGCTTTTCCAAGCCGATCTGCTTCTGTCACCTGCGGACGAACGCGTCCGAAGTTTAATCAATGGGAATTCCGATCACTACTCGGCGAACATCACGTTGTCTCCAGGGGAGGCATTGTATCAACTGAAAGGCGAATCCAATGTCCAACTGAATGGCCAACCTGCAACAGTGGTAACCGGAAATGGAATCGTCAGCCTTGTTAAGCGACCGGAAGGGTATCGGTTTTTTCTGGAATCCAACGGCACCAAATACACTGCGGCGGTGGTTGGCGAATTCTTGGTCTCAGCCTGTGACGAACTGAATCGAATCACGGTCTTTCGAGCTTCGGAATCCCAATTGGAAATGGTTCGCGATTTGTTGCGGCTAGAGCCCATTACGGAGAAACATGAGTCAGGGTTGATTGACCGAGCCAGAAAGCTTCAAAAGGTCTTAAGTGTCCGGCTGCCCGAGTCGGTTGGAGGTGAGTGTATTTCAGAACTGGTCACACTGTCTATGATCCTGCGTTCCCGTAAAGATGGAGCCTTGGACTACGGGATTCGAGTTCGCGATTCGCTTGGAAGTCTTCACAAGCCTTGCGAAGGAATGATGGTTCGTTCAAGCCAAGTCAGCGACAAACCTACGCAACTGGTTCGACAAGTTGCTGTGGAAGAGGCATTGGCGAATGATTTGACCGAACGTTTGGGGCTCGAAGACAAAGCATTCGAAGGGACCCTTCATGACTTCTCCAAAGCCTTCCATCTGATCGAGGTGCTTCAAACGACCTCGGACATAGAAGTCCTGTGGGACAAGACTTCGGAAAAGCCAATCAAAGTGCTAGGGACAGTTTCGGCTAACAATGTTCGGGTTGGTGTCTCTCAAAAGCGTGATTGGTTTAACTTGACCGGCGAATGCAAATTCGAAGAAGAAACCCTGGACATTGCAGCCCTCATGCAGGGCCTGCGCGACGCAACTGCAGCGAACATGCAAGGAGACTACGTGCGTATGGGCGATGCAGGCTGGGCTCGCATTTCAGAAAAACTTCGCAAGAGCCTTCGTCAGCTTGACGATTCCGTAAACCAAGAGCGAGGTACGCTTCGATTCGATAAGACATCCGCGCATGCGCTCCGTAACGTGCAAGAGCATTTTCAATTCGATGCCAGTCGCGCATGGAATGAATGCTTGCAACGACTAGAGCGGTCGGAAAAACTTGAGCCTGTATTGCCAACCGGACTCAAGGCAACGCTTCGCGATTACCAAGTCGAAGGCTTCAAGTGGCTGCGGCGGCTAGCGGAATGGGGAGTCGGGGGCATCCTGGCGGACGACATGGGACTTGGCAAAACCATTCAAACGCTTGCGGTCATTCTCGACAGGGCAAAAGACGGACCGGCATTGGTAATCGCGCCAACTTCGGTCGGTTTCAACTGGATGCGTGAGGTCGAAAAATTTGCTCCCGAGCTTACGGCGTCTCTCTATCGCGAAACCGATCGCGCGGATTTCCTCGAAAGCGTTGGCCCGAATCAAATCGTCGTTTGCAGCTATGGATTGGCCTTGCGCGATGCGGACAAACTTGCCAAAGTCGATTGGGGGACTTTGGTATTGGACGAAGCGCAAGCGATCAAGAACAGCCGCAGCAAGACGTCCATGGCCATCGCGACAATTCCTTCCAAATGGACCGTCGCGTTAACTGGTACTCCTGTCGAAAACCATTTGGGCGAACTATGGAGTCTGTTTCATGTCGTGTCGCCAGGTGTGCTGGGAGGTTGGGAACAATTCCGCACTCGCTTCGCGGGTCCCATCGAGAAACAAAACGACAACGATAGAAAATCGGCGCTTCGGTCTCGATTGACCCCTTTCATTTTGCGGAGGACCAAGGGGGAAGTTCTCAAGGATTTACCCGCACGGACCGAAATGAATTTGGTCGTTGAGTTGTCCCCGGCGGAACGTGCGATTTACGAAAAGGTTCGGATGTCGGCGATTGGCGAGGCGGATTCAATCGCCAAGTTGAACGACATCCAGGATCAGCGGTTTCGAATCTTAGCCTTGTTAACAAGGCTTCGCCAAATTGCTTGCCACCCACGGATGGTTCACGACACATGGACAGAGGGGTCTGCGAAATTGACGCAGCTTTCCGAGACGCTCCTGCAGTTGCGTGAGGAGGGGCACCGCGTTCTGGTGTTCAGCCAATTTGTAAAGCACTTGTCGCTGATCCGAGAAATGATGGACGAACAGGCGATCACCTACCAATATCTCGACGGGTCAACTCCAGCCGCTGCACGTCAAGTCGAAGTGGATAAATTTCAAAATGGTGACGCAACGGCATTTTTGATTTCGCTTAAGGCGGGAGGTACGGGATTGAATTTAACGGCGGCAGACTATGTGATCCATATGGACCCATGGTGGAATCCGGCGGTCGAAGATCAAGCGACCGATCGGGCGCACCGCATTGGTCAAGACAAGCCGGTGATGGTGTATCGAATCATTGCACAAGATACCATCGAACAAGAGATTCTTAAGCTGCACGAAACGAAACGGGATCTTGTGGCGGGTATTCTGGACGGCACGCATTCTGCAGCCAAGCTGTCGACCAAGGATCTCATAGAACTGTTGAGAAGTTAGCAACCCCCAGGTTCGAACAGCCCTAACCGTCAGTCGACGGAGCAACTGACCTACGGCAAATCAAAACGCACTCTCGAGAATCTCGACCAGATCGCTTTCCGTCGGACGACGCGGATTCACGTCCATCAGCCGCTTGATCTGAAACGCTTTCTGCGCCACCAACGGTATTTGCTCTCGACCAAGTCCCAAGTCGCTCAGTCGCGTCCTAATTCCAACCTCTTGCTGCATCTTCACGACTGCTGTGATCGCCGATGCCGCCGCATCCGCAATAGACAATCCATTCGTAAAACAGCCAAGCCAGTTCGCAACATCTGCCATCGCGTTCGTACAGGCCGGCAAATTGAAACGCATCACATGCGGCAAAAGCAAACCGTTCCCCTCGCCATGACTGCAATGCGTAAGCCCGCCGACTGGGTATTCTAAAGCGTGCACCAGGGCGACCCCGCTATTGGAAAAAGCCATCCCAGCCAGCATCGCAGCCAACGCCATTCCATCGCGGGCTTCGGAATCGTCCGGTCTCCGATAAGCTCGCACCAGAAAACTTCCTATTAGCCTAATAGCTTCGGCACCTAATATGCGAGTCAACGGATAGCTCCCTTCATATGCTCTGGCTTGTGGGTCAACGTCGGTCATCTGGCTGAAGTCCCGATTGGTTACCGCTTCGATCGCGTGCACCAGAGCGTCAATACCGCTATCAGCAGTTACTTTCGGTGGACAGGAGTCGGTAAGTGCCGGATCGACAATCGCAATGGCTGGCCGAAGCCAGCGACTGAGCGTGCTGACTTTGTTTTGTGCAACGATGTCGGTCAGAACCGCCGCATGCGATACTTCGCTCCCTGTGCCAGCGGTCGTTGGCATCGCGATCATTGGTACGATCGGGCCGGGAACCATGTCAAATCCAAAATAGCTGCGCGGCGTGCCCCCGTGCCGCAATACCGTTGCCACGATCTTGCCTATGTCCAAATTGCTTCCACCACCAATGGCAACCACGCAGTCGACGCCAGCGGCCCTCCCGGACTCGATTGCCGCTTGAGCGGACTCGATCGGTGGTTCGGGAACACAACCATCGAACACCAGCACCTGGCTGCAAGACAATCGGAGACGTTGCATTAACTCGGCAACTTGCGGCAAGCCGGCAATGGTCTTGTCAGTAATGATCAGCGGTCGAGCGACATTCAAACGTCGCAACTCGTCAGGAAGCATCGCTGAGCAACCGCGACCAAAACGAATATTGGCGGCAGTTGCAAACTGCCATACGGTGTTGTTGGTTGGCATTGTGAAATTTGGAGATCGGAGTGTTGCAAATCCCACCGGCTAGTCCGGTGGATGGTTCAAGTGTGGTACGCCAAAACGCATCCGTCGGGGGCAAGTTGGCATGCCCCGAACGGATGGGCTAGCACTATTCCACGTTTCCCTTGGCAGCGCTCCACCAAAGATCGTGCGGTTCGCCTTCCAAAGGCAACTCAATCTGATCGATCTCATTCCAAAGTCGCTGTGCCGTTTGCTCGACTGGTTCATCTTGGTAGTCATACCAGAGCCGATCGATGCCGACAGGTTCTCGTTCAACCCGGACAATCGGTTCCGGCATCGGCTGACGCCGCGGTTTGCGGACAATTCGATCCATCTTCGGCGGCGGCGGAAGCTCAATCGCTTCCATCACGGCTGGCATCAAAGGCGATGGTAGCATCAAAGGTGCAAGTGGAGTCAAAGGTGCAAGTGGCACTTCGATCGGTGGAAGCGGCACATGCTCAACCACAGGAGCGACTATCTCTACCAACTTCGGTACCACCTTAGCGACCGGTGCGAGCACGGCAGGATTTTCTACAATGACTTCCGCGGCCCGACGAACTACTTTTGGAGTTGGAGCAGTTACCGGTACATCGTGCGGTTGATAGATGCGAGCATCACCCGTCTGGCCCTGCGCGGGCAAAACTCGCACTTGCACGTCAATGTTGTGAAAAATACGCATGATATGCTCGTGGCATGTAAACATGATGACTTGGTGCCCCAGCGATGCAAAGTCCCTAAGTACTTTGGCAGCATGGGTCGCGCGAATCGAGTCGAAATTGACCAGCACATCGTCTAAAACGAGCGGCAAGGTCACCCCGCGTCGCGAGTAAGCCGCCGCCAACGACAACCGCAACGCGATGAAGACGGCTTCACGTGTACCACGACTCAAGACTTCAAGCGGCAAGCTCTGATTCTTTTCGTTATCGATCCGCAACGCATTCTTCCCAAGCGGTGTCCAAACGCGCACATATTTCCCATCGGTCAGTTGTTTTAAGAACGCGGAAGCTTCACGCAACGTCTCCGGCTGTCGTTCCGTTTCGTAGACTTCGCATACTTTTTCAAGCATGCTTGTGGTTGCAGCTAAGGTCCGCCAGTGTTCTGCACAAGCCGCCAACTGCTTCTCAAGACATGCCAATTCGAGCTTAACTTCTGCCAAGCGACGATCGGCGGCCAAGCTCTTCATTTCTTGAGCTGTCTCCCCTTGCCGTTGCAGCAATTGCGAGACCCGTTCATCCGCCTGCTGACCGCGTTGACCAAGCGTTTCCCAGCGTTTTTCCAGCTCGCCGGCCGGTGCATTTTCCAGCAATCTTGATATCGATTCGTATGGAACATGCCCACCGATGATCGCAATGATGCGCGAGTCCAAGTCTACGATCTCTTGCTTCAACTTCAAAAACTGATGCTTGAGTGCAAGCTGTTCCTCGAGTTGCTGTTGGTTTTCGACCCCTAAGTCCGCAAGGTGCGTCTGTCGTGCACGAATCCATCGATCCATCAGCCTTTGCAAGGACTTTTGCTTCTTGGACAATTCTTCATCTTCGGATCGCAATTGACGTCGAAGTGTGATGTACTGCTGATGTTGGGCTAGGGTATTGGACAACTCTTGAAGTTTGAGAAGCGGCCCGTCCGTCACACCATCTTTGGGTAATGTCGTCGCGGCAGCCGCTCGCAACGCAACTTGGTCGTCTCGATTCCGTTGCTCCCGCTTGTCACCCCGATCACGCGAATCGGCCCGGTCACGTGAATCACGCTTGTCGCGGTCCGAATTCTTGTTCGAATTGCTCTGAGGATTATCACGCGACTGTTCGACGCGTTCGAGCAGCGAGCGCGCCGCTGGATCTTTGTACTCATGATTGGAGTCATCGACCGCAACTTTCAATTGCAATGATAGGGCTTCGATGCGTTGCAGTCCGGTCGACAATTCGAGTTTACGTTGATCGAGTTCGTCCTCATGTGCCTTCAAGCGGCGGCGAGTCTGCAAAAGGGACTCGTAACCCTCTGCTAGAACTCGAATGCTTTTCGGAGAAAGAGAATCTGCAAGGCCCAGTTGACCGAGCATCTTTTTCCATTGGTTGCGTGCGGATTTGAGACCACCGGCCGCATCCATTCCATGCTGCCGCACCGTCTTGTATCGCTGCCTGGCTGCTTGCAAATTATGAAACACCGGCAAATAACTCTCGCATTGCGCAACTTCATGTTCTGCTTCACGAATGCGTTGCTCCAGTGAGCCACTATGTTCCGGCAACAGCTTGAGCAACTCCTCCCGTTCTGCTTCGGTTTTCCGAACTTGAGCCGTGAGGGCTTCTAATTGAGAATCGCAGTCCTGCAGGTCGCTACTGGACCCAGCTTCAAGCCGTTTCCAGAAATAATAAGTGCCTATTAAGACAGCCGTACCCAAGAGGAAAAGCAAAAGACCGGTTGTTTGCTCGGTTCGTTCGGCATCAATCTGCTGTGCTGCTTTCACCGCTTTCTCAGTTACGCTCAAAGCATACTGAGTGGCATTCTTAACGGGCGTTGCATTGGTCCATTGCCAATGAAAGAATTTGCCGAAACCCAGAACCAACATGATGGCCCCGAGGATAAACGGAGGTGCCAATCGAAACACATGGTCGACGGGCAAGCCTTCTTCGCTCTCCATGCTGACCGCATCTTCTTCGATCTCGCGCTTGTGCCGGACCAACTTATCGAGTCGTTCCTCCAGATTTTGACTTTTTCGAAGCGAGAGCAGCAGTTCGTTGGCGTTTTTGTGTGCCTTTTGCAGGTCCTTTTCGTTCCTCAGGGAGAGAAAACCGTTGATCTCAGCCGCGAGTCGGGCTGCTTCTTTCTTGTCATTGAGGCCCTGCTCTTTGGCTTGTTTTAGCCGAACTTGATGCGTTCGAACGTCGCGTGCCGGGCCAGCAAGTTGACTGATCGCTTGCCGAGAAAGGTCGGGCATATTGGCCAAACGCTTGTCATTGAGCAGCGATTCTTGATCCTGTTCGCTCAGCCCCAACCGCTTGGCGTCTTCTATCAGTTGTTCTTGCGTTTGCTGGTAGTCCGATTCGAGCCGTTGGATTTGCTTTTGAAGCGAGATGATCCAAGGTCCTTGTTCGCCGGCCGCTTCGATTTTTCCCGCTAAGGAAAGTATCCCTTTGCTGACAGGCATTTCGCCGGCCCGTTGTCGAATCTGCTTGCGCTCTTCTTTGACCGTTTGAACCTGACGCCGTTTGTCTTCGATCTGCTCTTGAATTTCGCGAAGTTTTTCTATGGCATTTTCAGGCAGATCCACACGTGCATTGAGGGCTTTGAGGCGATTGCGAATGTTATCGCGTTGCACCCAAGGCTCCCGAACTTGCAGTGCGGTCTCAACCGCGCGGGCTTCCAATTCCCACTGTTCGCTCCGATGCCGCAACTCTTCGATTTCGGTTTGCTGGTTCTTGCGATGAGCAGCCAGCTCGCCCCATCGCCGACCGCGGGCTGTGTGCTGTTCCAATTCGTCCCGAAGTTTTTCACGCTTAGCTAGCATAGTCGACATCTGCCCGACGTCTGCGGTGGTCGATACGATCTGCCCACGGGCTGTCTTGAGTTGACGCATAACATCCACCAGCGACACGCGATCAAGTCCGCTCGATAGCTTGTAAAGCTCATCGGCGGCGGCCGTATCGTCCAGCGTACTCAACTCCTGCAATTCGCGCAGCCCGATCGCAAATACATTGGTAAAGATCGACTCGTCGACGCTACCGAGCAACGATGTCAGTCGATGTTGACCTTGGGTAACACCGTCGCTGCTGGTGACGGTAAGTTGGCCGACGATGCTTGGGTCATTCAACGTGGCTCGCCTTGCGATTTCATAGCCACCGCCCGGTCCGCTTACACGCATCGCACCACCGGGTTTACCGGGAAATACGGGTGGCAAGTACCGCTGCCGACGTTCCGCGGTGAAGCCGTACAGCATGGTACGCAGGAACTGCATCAACGTGGTCTTGCCCGCTTCGTTGGGGCCGTAGAAGACCGTCATGCCATCCGGCAACGAATCGACGGAAAGTCCAGACCAAACACCAAAGCCATCTATCTGTATGTCGCGTACCTTCATGCTTTGGTACCTCCAAATTTCCTTGTGGATGCAAGCAAATCGATCTTGTGACCGCGAAGCAGATCGACCCCTAGTAATGTAGCACGGTCGAGCATACCGGTGACGGTGTTCGCATCTTCGTTTACCAGTAGTGCTTGCCAAGCGGGGTTGCCGGGCGTCTCGCTCTCGACCAGTGTCTTGAGATTTACATTTTTGCCGAGGCTTTTTCGAGACTCGGAACACGTCCTCAGGAAGTCACCTAGTATAGTTTCTTCCTCTTGCCACTTCTTTGGAAAGGCTTTGGGCGAAAGCACTTCGATATCGGTTGACCAGACGGAGCATGAGCCATGGCCGTACTCGCGTCGAAGCCACGATAGGATTTCTTCGAGAGCTGCCGGTCCAACCTGGGAAGCGTTCTCCAAATCCATTTCGATGCGCCAGTTCACGATCAGGTGTCGGGTACCATTCTCGGATTGCAGGCGGGAAACGCGTTTTGTCATTAGTTGTCGAACATCCCGTCCGAGGGCCAAGTCTTCGGTATCGAGCGTTTGCGTGACATATCGAAATACGTCGACATCTTGTGCGGTGATTTGAGCGTCGTGGTTACCATCGACTTCAACGGTCCAATATCCATGCGAGCCGTCTTCGGAAAAGGAACGGCCTTGAGGTGTCCCGCAGATACGCATGTGGGGAGCTTCGCCATGCAAGGTTTGTCGTTGGTGATTTCCACCAAGCGCCCAGTAGTCGATGCGTTGACTGAGGAGTGAATCGCGGTCGGCGACTCCGTGAGCCAGAGCGATCACATAGGTATCGTCGGCTTCGAGTGAAAATTCGGCGGCTCGAATCGACTCGCGACCATCGCTAGAGCGCCCGAGAATGGTGGCCAATGGAAAGCCGTTGCGACGGTAGACGACGGGTTCGAGTTGGCGTTTCGAGAACAAGTGAACATTGCTTGGGAGGGCAACGGCATCGGGCCAGCGATCGGGATCGTCGACTTGGCCACCCGCCCAGAAAACTTGGATATTGCGTTTTTGGAGCTGTTCGAACTGCTCGAGTAAGAACGCGGGACCAGCGGCACCGCATGAGACTGGGTTCAGAAGATCACCAGCCAGAAGCACGAAGTCAACATTTTCGACGATAGCGGTTTCGAAAATGGCTTCGGCCGCTTTCCAGGGCGCATCGACGAGTTGTTGTTTAAGGTGTTCGGGCAGATCGATGAGATCCTGCATTGGACGCTCGAGATGAAAATCTCCGGCGTGAATAAAGCGTATGGATTCCTTACCCATGACCACCCTCCCTGTGGATTGAACTCGAACACATTGCTTCGTAGCAACGTGGGCCGCGAATCTCCGTGCAGCTAGCGATGCTAGCTTACAAATGTTGAGTCACGACAAGTGGGGAGTTTAGTGGAAATGGATAGTCTCTGCCAATGTCGATTCGGTGCCCACGAGGCCAAATGCAAAAAAAATAATCTTTTGGAGTGCTGGGACTCATCCCGCGAAGCGGCGCACCCCCGGGGCTTTTATCCCGATAGGGATTACGCAAGCAGCCGGGGGTCACCGTGAAACAACCCACCCCCCGCGTCCCATCGGAATTGGCTCCCGCTAGGTGCCAGGCACGTGCCAGGCAGCTAGGTGCCAGGCACCTATTGGCTAGGCACCTATTGGCTCACCTCTCGAACAGTAACGACTCACGATTCCTTCGGTCTGTGCTTCGGCGATGAGATCGCAACTCCC
>Ga0105048_10017361_pt1 | contig 11102 bp, 7 predicted proteins | sample MAT05_FD_78382 | JGI IMG/M metagenome (GOLD analysis project Ga0105048, IMG submission 78382) | Freshwater microbial communities from Lake Fryxell liftoff mats and glacier meltwater in Antarctica - MAT-05 | ecosystem: Environmental > Aquatic > Freshwater > Ice > Liftoff microbial mat | place...
CCGTCGACGTGGTCACCAGGCTAAAACTATAGGTTCCATTGCCAATTACAGCGGCTGTGACATCGAATTCGATCCATGTGTTGTTGGCAACCGTGCCGAGCGTACTCAGGGGATTGCCACTGATTGCCGGTGCATTGTTCCATGTCAGACCATTTTCTGTCCACGGTGTGCCGCCCGTATTAAAGTTGTTAGAGACCGCATAGACTGCACCGCCTACCTTGCTGGCATCGGTGACAAAGAGGCGCAGTTTGGCACTTTGCACGGCATTACTCAGACCTGTGACGTTGAACTGGAGATAGCTATTGTATAGCGGCGCGTTACCGTTGCGCAGGCGCAAGCCACTGTCCGTGCCATAATTTGACGTGGCACTCGATGATTTAACATATGCATCGGCCATGGGGGCGAAGGCAAGCGGAGCCGTTGTCGCTGTGGCAACAACAATGTTGACCTCGTCTATGCCCGTCAGTGCACTATCGCTGCCACTCAAGCGCAATGTGTATGTACCCGCAACCGAGAACGTGGCTGTTGTATCGACGGCATTGGCATTGCCAAAGACCACATTGCCAGGACCGCTGATTTTGCTCCATGTCGCGCTGATGGTCGCGGGCGGATTGGGTAGCCCATCATCATTGATCGTGCCATCCAAATTGGCGCTGGCACCAACGGCACTATTCTGGTCTATGCCAGCGTTTACAAGCGGCGCTTGATTCGTGGGAGACGCAGTCTGATTGGCTGTAATCTGCACTTCATCACTGGTACTTAACGACCCGTCACTGGCCGTCAGACGCAGAATATAGACACCGGCTCGGCTGAAGGTTGCGGTTGTATCGACGGTATTGGCATTGCCAAAGGTTACCGCGCCGGGCCCGCTGACCTGGCTCCAGGTAACTGTTAAGCTGTTGCCTGGCTGTCCATCATCATTGGCTGTCCCATCCAAATTGGTCGCGCTCGATAACGTGATGTTGGCGTTAGCACCGGCATTGACAACAGGTGCCTGGTTGATCGTGGCCGCTGTGACGCTGATGCGGACTTCATCGCTGCTGCTGGCGGCTCCGTCATTGGCTGTCAGGCGCAGAACGTAAGTGCCTACCTGACTAAAGGTTACCGTCGTGACTGCTGCATTGGCGTTGCCAAAGGTTGCATTACCGGGGCCGCTGCTCTTGGACCAGGTTGTTGTGACCCTGTTGTTCGGTCGCCCATCGTCACTGACGGTGCCATTCAAGGTGGCTGTCTCGGATAGGAGGATGCTTGTATCGGAACCGGCATTGACCACCGGCGCTTGGTTGGTCGATGGTGCGCTGGCGGTGGCATGGGTCCAACTGGTCCAGCTCATATTTTTGCCAAGCGAGGTTTTGGTGGTCGTGGCATAGGTGGTGCCATAGGCCTGGTTGACCAACCAGATTTGCCATGTATCATCGCTCTCGGCTGGCCAGTTGATACTATAGAGGAATTGCACGGCGCGCAAGAGGGCACGATTTTCCCATTCCCAGGCTGGGTAGCCAGCGCGATCCAGGAGTTCGGCTTGCACAACGGCCCCTTGTAAGCCTTCCCAAGGATAGCCGGTGGAGGCCGGTGGCCATTGAAAGGAAGCGCCGCGCCGCATATCATCGGGGAGCGCACCATCAATCGAACGGCCTTGTTTGGTCGCGCCTTGCGGATTGATACCCACTGGTTTGCTGGCATCGGCTTGCCAGGAAAGATCACCATAGGAAAAACCTGTATAAGCCCCACGATTGCCTAGCCAACCCTGAAACACTGCGGCGGCGCGATCCAATTCGGTCTTATCGCCCAGGTAGATGGCCACTGCTGTGCGCGCTGCCCCGGCATGGGTACCCCAGTTATTGGGGCGCGTTTCTTGTGTGCTGCGCAGGGTTAGACCGTCCAGCGGTTTGGTGGGCAATTCGCGCAATTTGGCGCGGAATTTCGTATCTAGGCTCGCGTCATAACGGGCTAGATCGATCAAATCTGCGGCAATTACATAGGCCACCAATTCGCGACCAAGGGCGAGTGTACGGCCGCCACTTTCTGTGTTATTCGAAGCAATGATTTGCAAGGCAGCCGCCACATCATTGCGATAGCTTACTTGCCCGGTACGCGCATAGACTAATGCTTTGGCCAATACCCGCAGGTTGACATTGCTGTCCTGGTCACTCAATGTGGGTGTGCCTGTGCTTTGATCAGCACTTGCCTTGAGCAAATCCCAAGCTGCCCCTGTGGTGGGGAGCGCGGCAATTTCGGCTGCGCTGAGCCACATGCCAATTGTGGGCGCTGTGCTCGCTGCGGCTTCGGCCATTGCGCTATCGTCATTCTGTGTCGCAACAATGGGCAGGTAAATATGAATTGGTGCACCAGGATCGGTTGGCGTTCCCAGAATGCTGGCGAATAGAATCATCCAGGCGCTGGTAATGGTCTGCCAGATGCTCATGAAATGGGTTAAATTTGACATAGGGTTTCCTCACAAAAGTAATAAACAGTGTTCGACACCGTTCTATGGTGGAAGCAATGGCAGGAGCAATGGCAGCGAGAACGGTAGATGGGTGGCAACAAGATGCTGGGCTGAACAGCTCGGTATGGCATACGATAGCAATTACAAAATAAATTTCTATGTAATAAATTGCTATATTTTGGTAAGTCAAGCTTTACTTTTTTGAAAAAGTTTACAGTTTACTGACAGTTTCGGAAATATAGCAGAGAGAAATCGGCATTGCAAGTCAGGTAACGAATAGGTTTGTAAGATAAGAGCAGCTTTTTGCGGGTGATTGGCAGGGAATCGTAGGGGAATTATCAGAGGAAAGTAAGGTGGGCGAATAGAATAGAGTGTAGTTGCGCTATCAGTCCGCGTGAATGCCCTGTTTCCTTGGCGCTTTGCTACACTCTCGACTACAATTGTCCTACTGAATAAATCAGCAAAACGTCCTACAAGCGTGGGCAATTCGTGGATGCCTACGCTTGTACGAATTCTATACGGCATCTTATGCGCTCGTCATGTGCCTTACTGACGAGCAGTATGTTGCGCACAAGCAGTAACGTAAAAGGAGAACCCGTGGTGGCTAAACAATCGGCGCGCGCACAACAATGCCAAATTTTCTGCGATCAAGTGCGGGGCGGCCTGATCGTCTCGTGTCAGGCTTTGCCAGACGAACCACTCTATGGCGCTGAGATCATGGCGCGTATGGCGCTGGCTGCCCAACAGGGTGGCAGTGTTGCGATTCGTGCCAATACACCAGTGGATATTCGTGCCATTCACGCGACTGTTGCGTTGCCGATTATCGGGCTGTACAAAGATGAGATCCCTGGCTATCCGGTTTACATTACCCCAACGTTGGCCCATGCCCAACAGGTAGCGGCAGCCGGAGCCGCGATCATCGCGATTGACGCGACGGCGCGGTCGCGACCGCAGCCTGGTACCCTGGCGGATTTTATTGCGGCGATTCATGCGGAAACCGATTGTTTGGTGTTGGCGGATATTGCGACCGTTGCCGAGGGATTGGCCGCAGCGGCAGCGGGCGCGGATTTGGTTTCTACAACCATGTCTGGCTATACCGATGACAGCGTCAAGCAAGCAGGACCAGATCTGGTGTTGGTTGAGCAGCTGGCTGCGCGGTTGACGGTACCGCTGCTAGCCGAGGGGCGCTTTGCTTTGCCTGCGCAAGTGAAACAGGCACTAGCCTTGGGCGCGCTGGCCGTCGTGGTGGGGGGCGCGATCACACGTCCCCAGCAGATCACACGTGGGTTTGTGGATGCGTTATAGGTCCTGTTGTGGGGTGATTTTTGAGAATGGTCCCTGTTACTTGCTACATGTCTGGATGCAACCGGCAGCAAGTAACAGGTTTGGTTGACTGAACGTGGGATTATGGATTGAGCAACCGAATGACTTCGTCGTGAATGGTGCCACCCGTTGCGATAATACTTTGGCCGGCTACAGCGTCGTTACCCTGCCAATCGGTGATCACGCCGCCCGCCCCTTCAATGATCGGAATCAGCGCCATCAGATCCCAGGGATTCATGATCGGATCGCCCATAATATCAGCCCCACCCACGGCCACCACATAATAACCATGACAGTCACCCCAATTGTTGTGACGGTGTACCCGTTTGGAAAGCACTTCAAAGGCGGGTCCATTCTGGTATTCAAAGACTGTCCAATAGGGGCTGCTTAAGAGAATGGCATCCTCAATGCGCGTACAAGGGCGCACTTGCACACGCCGCCCATTCAGCCAGGTTTGCCCACCCATCCCTACCAAGAAATCATTCATCAGCGGATGGTTGATCACCCCCAAAATGGGCCGCCCGTTTTTGAGCAACGCGATCAACGTGCCAAAGAGATAGCTGTGGCTGACAAAGGCTTTGGTGCCATCAATGGGGTCGAGCACCCATTGATAGTCTGCATCGGGCTGGTGATGGCCATGCTCTTCCCCCAGAATGCCGTGATCGGGAAAGCGCTTGCTGATCAGCTCGCGCATGACTTCCTCGGCTCGGCGGTCGGCAATCGTCACCGGGGAAGCGTCGGCTTTGCTGATCACTTCGTAATCGGTGCGGAAGTATTGGCGGATGACTGCCGCGCTGGCATCTGCCAACTCTTTGGCAAAGGGAATGAGTTGATCCTGTGACAACTGCATGGCGCTAACTTTCTATATGCTGAGACAAGCGGAAAAAAGAGACTAAGTTGGTGTTGCCTACCTAACGCCTTGCGCAACCGTTACGATGCGGCACCCTCTGTATCAAAATATTTGGCGATCTGAGTTTGTGTGGCTTCGTCCAACAAATCGACACAGTAATCCCAAACTTGCTTGGGCAAATATTTGCCTTGCCCAGCCAGGCGTCTTTGATTGACCGCAACTTGCAGATTCGCTTCGGCATTGTCCATGCGTTTTTGGATCGCCCAACCCAACCCAGCCAGGAAGAGCGTTTGCCAGTCATAGCGCCGCGATTCTTGGATCACGCGCAGCACGCTGCCCAACCCGGTGCGCTCTTTGTCGCCCAGATAGTAGTGGGTAAGAATCAACTCGCTAAAGCTCGGCTCTTTGCTTTGTGCCGGGTCAATTTTGATCACCGCCTGCCATTGTGCTTCCGCCTCGGCTTGCTGCCCCATGCGATAGTGGGCCACACCGTGCCAAAAGCCGGCGCGAATGGGATGCTGCGCGTCGCGTTCGATATAGGGCAAGGCTCGTTCGAATTGACCACCCTGGAGCAGGCGCATATAAAAAAGATGGGTGTTCTGTTTGTAGAGCGCGTTCTGCTTGCTTGCTGCGGCATAAAACATTTCGGCTTCATCCCAGGCTTGCTGCTTGATCGCCAGGTCGGCGCGCAAATCGGTGATATAGGCTTGATATTCGGTGATGCTTTCGTCGTCTAGCCCATCTTGCTCCACCTGTGCGTCCACCCAAGCGACGGCTTCTGCCAGGGTAGTCGCGGCTTTTTCCAATTGATTGTAGCGCAGATATTGGACGACCAATGCGCCCCAATCGGAAATGTCGGCATCCTCTGCTGTTGCTTGCGCGCGCAGTTTGGCAAATGCCTCCTCCAACTGTTCACCAATCAGCAGCACCAAAATTTGTTGGTGCGCGATCGCGGCTTGTCCATCTTCATCTGCCAACGCTTTGGCCTGTTCGAGGATCGCCAGTGCCTCATCATAGCGCTCACGCAGCGTCAGGTAGGATTGGAATTGCAGTGACGCGTGGAGAAAGATCTGTTGCAGACGCTCATCATTGGCTTTGCGCTGGGCTTCGGGAAGCTTGCCCAGACGCTGCACAATTTTCTCATAGAGCGGGATGGCCTCATCATTCTGATTGCCGGCCAGTTGTTGGGCTTGGCGCAATAGATCTTCCCAACTACCTTTAATAATCAGCGGTTCTTTTTGGGGTGCAGCGGTTTCTCGGGGTGGGGCAGCCAAAGTATTGGTCATCGTGGTCGTTCATCCTTTGTATCGCGAATCACCCAATCACCCGTCAACAAGCGCATGTCGGTGATTGGGTGATGAAGTAAGCTTTTACAGGCGAACGCTGGCTGCTGGATAACCAATCAAAATCGGTCATCCAGCAGCCAGCGTCAATTTATGCTAAGTCAATCTCGCGTTTGACGGTGTGCAGCAGTGTATCCGCACGCAGTTCGGGCAAGCTATGGCAGGTGCCGCCCAGCGCGTCGGCTAACTTTTGCGCCAATCCCCGGTCAAAGGCGGCATGTTCCATGTTGACAACAATCGAGCGCAGATTGGCTTGTTCAAAGAGGCTGGCAATCCGGTTCGCCTCTTCCTGGGCAGGCATGCCCGTCATACTCACATTGCCTGCACCATCGGTTAGCAAGATCATCAATGGGCGCAGTTCACTATCACGGCGCCGCGCATTTTCAATTACTTGCCAGGCCATGTGCAGCCCACCACTCAACGGTGTTTTGCCACCGACCGGCAGATCCTTGAGCACGCGCTGCGCCAGATCGACGCTGCTGGTGGGCGGCAAGACCAAACGGGCCTTATCGCGCTGAAAGACAACCAGCCCCACCTGATCGCGCCGTTGATAGGCATCGACCAAGAGACTGAAAATCGCACCTTTGGTCGCTTCCATGCGCTCGCTGGCGGCCATAGACCAACTGGCATCTACCACAAAGAGAATGAGATTGCCTGTACGGCGGACGCGTACTTTGCGTTGTAGATCACTTTTGCGCAATTGCAGGGCAAGGCCATTTTTGGCTTCGGCCAACCGGCGTTGTTGAAAGGGTGCCGCTGCGCGCAGGGTAGCGTCGAAGGCAATATCTTCTGGGTGCGAACCCGCTGGCCGTGCCTTGATATAGCGACCGCGCTTGCGATCCGTGCGTGTATACGAGCGTTTGCCGGCGCGTTCACGCGTCATCTTGTCGAGCGGCGTGTCGATCCGCTTGGTTTCAAATTGATCCCCGATTTGCACGGGCTTGCGAGCACCTTTGGCGTCTCCGGGCGATGAGCTCTGCTGGGGCGAGGCGTCGGGCTGCGCAACTGCGCCTTCGCCGCCCTCCCCAGCGTCCATCATATCTGACTCATCGCCCTCTATGCTTTTTTTTCATCGGCTCCGGCGGACGCCATCTGCATGCCTTCATTCTCATTCTCACCATCGGGCTGCTGATCGGCTTCGGCGCGAGCTTGGCGCACGTTGTTCTGCAACTGATCCATGTTCATCACGGCATCCTGGAACGGTTGCTTTTTCATGCGGTGAGGCAACGCTAGTTCGGCGGCCAACAAAATATCTTTATCATTAATTTGCAGGCGACCTTCATAGGCAGCTTGCGCGCGCGCCGTGCGCAGAATCACAATGTCGCCGCGGTGACCATCCACTTTGAAGCTGGCGGTGAGGGCAGCAATTGTGTACAGATCCTTGTCCGTATATTTGACAAGTGAGTAGCGGGCACGGGCTTCTAGAATGCGCTGGCTCAGTTCCTCTTCGGCGCTTTCAAAAGCAGCCATAAAGCCTTCTGAATCTTGTTCAAAGAAGATGCGGCGGCGCAAAATTTCCACACGCAGCTTGGCATCGGCCAGACCAACCACGTCCACGGAATGGGCAAAGCGATCCAACAGTTGGGGACGCAGATCGCCTTCTTCGGGGTTCATGGAGCCGACCAAGACGAATTGGGCTGGATGTTGGAAACTGATGCCTTCCCGCTCAACGACGTTAATACCCATCGCCGCGCTGTCGAGCAGCAGATCGACCACGTGATCGTCCAACAAGTTGACTTCATCGACATAGAGCACGCCCCGATTGGCAGCGGCGAGAATGCCTGGTTCAAAATGGCGTTCGCCTTTTTGGATCGCCTTTTCAATGTCCAACGTACCTACAACACGATCTTCGGTGGCGCTCACCGGCAACTCGACAAAAGGTGTTGGTCGGTGTTCGGACTCTAAAAAGCCATCGCGTTCAAAACGTTCGCGGCAATCATCACTGTAGAGATCGGGCCGCGCCGGGTCACAGTTAAACGGGCTGTGGGCCACAACTTCAATGCTTGGGAAGAGGGCCGCCAAGGCGCGCGCCGCCGTGGATTTGGCTGTGCCACGTTCGCCACGGATCAACACACCACCAATTTGTGGATTGATGGCGTTGAGAATTAGCGCGCGTTTCATACGCTCCTGACCAACAATAGCGGTAAATGGGTACGTCGTTCGCATGACAAAATCCTTCAGATTGGGTTTACCATAATCATCAGGGCGGAGATATCTCCGCCCTGTCCTCTAATTTTTATACTTTATTATAAACTAGATAGGCAATTCCGAAAAAAAGTAGCAAGTAGCAGGCAGCAAGTGGCCGGTAAGCCTTGCCACACGCCACTGGTTATTCGACAAGTAGCAAGTAGCAGATCGAGCCTGTTACTTGCTACTTGTTCCCTGCTACTGCTTACTTGGCTGATTCGCCGCCGTCAATGGTGAGCACGGTGCCGGTGATGAAATTGGCCTCACTCGAACAGAGAAACGCCGCGGCATAGGCAATATCTTCGGGGTGACCAATCCGGTTCAGCGGAATTAAGGGCACCTGGGCGTCGAAAAAGTCGGGCGGCATATTGGCAAAGGCTTCCGTGTGGATCAAGCCTGGGCGAATCACATTGGAGCGCACGCCAGTGGCGGCCAGTTCCAGGGCCAGTTTACGGCTGAAGCCTTCCAAGCCGGCTTTGCTGGCGGCATAGGCTACATCATCCACCTCACCCGACATGGCGCTGATGCTACTAATGTGCAGAATCACCCCTTTGCCCGCGATCAAATGGGGTAAGGCCTGTTGTACCAGTTCGAAAGCTGCGTCCAGGTTGACTGCCATCACTTGCCGCCACACCTGTGTATCCATTTCTTCCATGGGCATCCCTGCTGAGATCGCGGCGTTGTTTACCAACACATCGATCCGGCCCAGGGCAGCAACCGCCCGCTGGACAATGCCGCTTGCCTCTGTCGCCACATCGCCGGGCAGGGCAACTGCTCGGTAGCCAGCCGCGGTTAATGCCTGGGCTTTCTGTTGGATGACATCGGCGCGGCGACCACAGAGCGCGACTGCCGCGCCTTCACTGGCTAATTGTTGGGCAATGGCTGCCCCAATACCGGTGCCCCCACCGGTGATCAATACAACTTTTCCCGCAAAGCGTTGTCGTTGGGTCATGAGTCATTCGGTCCTTGGTTATTGGCCCTGTGTCCTTCGTCATTGGTCATTCGTTATTAGCCATAGGCGTTACGCAGTTGGCCGCGTTGCCATCTCTGGTGGCAGGCCGGCAGGATGCCAGCGTTCCCAGGCAACTGCGTAACTTCTAAGCCATTAATTATTGGTAATTCAGTGGTAAACTGATCACAAATCACAGGGTACCGCTGACCAAGTGACAAAGGATCAATGACAAGGGACAAAAGAGCAACTATCGTCCCGGCTGGATCTGATAGTTTGGCGCTTCTTTGGTAATGGTGATGCTATGCGGATGTGATTCCTGATAGCTGGCCGAGCTCATGCGGACAAAGTGGGCTTTGATCCAAAGATCATAGACCGAGACTGCGCCCACATAGCCCATCCCACTGCGCAAGCCGCCCATCAACTGAAAGACATAATCTTTGAGATGACCTTTATACGGCACCTGGCCTTCGATGCCTTCGGGAACCAGCTTGCCACCAATATCGGGGCTGGCACTGCCATTAGGACCCTGGGCGGTTTGATAGCGGTCATTGGCGCGCCCGCGCATGGCACCCAAGCTGCCCATGCCGCGATATTCCTTAAAGGAGCGTCCATCCCGGATCACCACTTCGCCGGGCGATTCATGTAGACCGGCCAAGAGGCTACCCAACATAACGGCTGAAGCCCCCGCTGCCAATGCCTTGGTAATGTCACCGCTGTAGCGAATGCCGCCATCGGCAATGATCGCCACGCCCGCTTGCTGGGCAGCCAGCGCGCATTCGGCAATTGCCGTCAACTGGGGCATCCCCGCGCCGCTGACAATGCGCGTGGTACAAATTGAGCCCGCGCCAACGCCAACCTTGATCACGCTGGCCCCGGCTTCTACCAACGCGCGGATGCCGGCTGGTGTGACCACATTGCCCGCCAGAATTGGAATGTCCTTATTGGCGCGCCGGATGGTGCGAATCGTTTCGATCACACCCTGGCTGTGGCCGTGGGCCGTGTCGATGGCAATGGCGTCGATCCCAGCTTCGATCAACGTGTGGGCACGCTGCAAGCCACTTTCGCCTACGCCTACCGCACCCGCCACCAGCAGACGACCGCGCTCATCTTTGGCGGCGTGGGGATAATCTTGCCTTTTCAGAATGTCTTTGTAGGTAATCAATCCTTTGAGGTGGTGCTGCTCATCGACCAGCGGCAGCTTTTCAATGCGGTAGCGATGAAGAATCTCTTGTGCCTCGGACAGCGTTGTGCCAATCTTTGCCGTGATCAGCTTTGCGCTGGTCATATAGTCACGCACTGGGCGACTGTAGTCAGTCGCAAAGCGCACATCGCGATTGGTCAAAATGCCAACCAGCAGCCCCGCCTCGTCGGTAATTGGCACACCGCTAATCTTGTAGCGGCTCATGACTGCCTCGGCGGAAGAGAGGGAAGCGTCTGGCGGCAGCGTGATCGGATCGACAATCATGCCGCTTTCGCTGCGCTTGACTTTGTCCACTTCTTCGGCCTGATCGGTGATGCTTAGGTTGCGGTGAATCACCCCTAGGCCACCCTGGCGGGCCAAGGCAATCGCCAATTCACTCTCGGTCACGGTATCCATTGCCGCGCTGAGCACTGGGATATTGAGCTGTAATCGCTCATGCAGCCGAATGCTGATATCAATTTCCGAGGGTAACTTCTCGGTATATCCTGGTACCAACAAAACATCATCAAAGGTCAGCGCTTCCTTGGCAAACCGTTCTTGAACATGCGCTTCTAGCGATGTTCCGTTGGTGCCAAATTCCGTTTTGGTTGCTAACTGAAATGCCATGAATTGCTCACTCCTCTCGCGCTTGCAAGTAATTGACTTACGTCCCTGAGATCACTCAGGCGACCGCCCCGGGTTCTTATACTGAGATTTGACGCATTGTACCATCGCTCTGGCCTTCTACCAACATCGGGCGGGTGCCTGGGCGTTTCCCCGACAAGCGTAAGCAAAGAAAAATGTGAGAATGACCTCTGTGC
>Ga0105048_10017364_pt1 | contig 11102 bp, 14 predicted proteins | sample MAT05_FD_78382 | JGI IMG/M metagenome (GOLD analysis project Ga0105048, IMG submission 78382) | Freshwater microbial communities from Lake Fryxell liftoff mats and glacier meltwater in Antarctica - MAT-05 | ecosystem: Environmental > Aquatic > Freshwater > Ice > Liftoff microbial mat | place...
CTTCTGTTTCTGCCCATATTAGCAGCAGCCACCGCTGCTCCGGTCCCGAACCATTTGAGGCGCAAAGAACCGACGCTTTACTTCCCAACTCGAGTCGGCGCGAAGTGGGTTTATCAAGGCGACGACAAACGCGAGTGGACGCTCAGCGTCACGGCGGTCGAGGATACGGATGCCGGCAAACTTGTGTCTGTCACTCGACATCTGCCCAACGGAGAAACGTCCTTCGAGAAGAAGATGCTCGTCACGCCCACAAGATTGACTCAAATCGAGGGCTACGACGGCAAACTCAAATCGCCCTGGTGCTGGCTCAAGCTACCTTTCACCAAGGGAAACAGTTGGGAGAGCGATTGCTCGTCTGAGCATTTCGAGCAGAAATGGAAGTGCAGCATCGTCGGCACCGAGGAGGTCGAGGTTGCCGCTGGGAAGTTCACGGCCATTGGGGTGCGAACGACACTCGTGTCGCGCCCTCTCAACGGCGGGATTCACTTCGGACCGAGCAGTTCTGTGAAGTGGTACGCGCCCGGCGTTGGAGTTGTGAAAGATGATGGAGGCAAAAACCGCTCATCGTGGGAATTGAAGTCCTTCACGCCTTGATAGGTTAGGAGACTCACGCCCAGTTTACGGCGAGTCCGATTGCTCACCCTACGTGGTTGTTAAACCGCATGACCAACTGCTCTGCCTCGTCCTCCCCTAACAGCCCCTGCTCCCGGAGGTCCTTGGACAGGTAGATGCCGAGAATTTGGAGGGTAGTTGACGACTCCTCCGATTTCGCCTCCCGTCGCCCCGGCACTTCGATTCGGTAGAGAATGACAGCCGGGTCTTCTCGTTGAAGACCGCCGTTCGCCTCGCGGTACGCATTGACGCCGACTGTCAATCGCACATTGGCATCGCGGGCCGTGTGGGCGAGCCTTGCGAGTGATTGCAAGGATTGGGAAGCGAAGCCCAGGTACGTATGGTCGGGGGAGCAGTGGACCTCGACAACCTCGACCCCGGGCAACAAGTTTAGCAAGTTCTTGACCTGTCCCAGTGTCCACTCTTTTGGGGGCACCCACGCTCGAGGAACGCCGGAATGGTACCAGATGGATAGTGAGTGTCTCTGCTCAGCACGCACTGATTCGGGTACGCCGGCTGAGTAGTCGACCCAAACGCGGCCGTCTCGCCACATGAGGTGATGGCAGTCCGGCTGGTCCACAGCGTTCGGGTCACCGAGCCGGACTCGCAGGACCGCCGAGGTGTCACGGAACACGCGTTCGATGTTCTCTGGAGCAGGTTCGTTGAACTGCACTCCGAGCAACTTGAACTCGGGGTGATTGACGAAATTGAAAGCGAACGCAGCCGGCACACCGAGGCAGGTAAACTGGAGGAGCGGCCACCCACCAGGAGAGATGGACAGTGCCTCCTGGGGTACATACCTGAGCAGTTCGGCTTGGGTAATGAGCCACGGGACGCGACTCGCGTACTCAGGGATGTCAATTCCGTCGTGAAGACTCGCGAGTGTCATGAGCCAGAACCCCGAGTGGGTAGTCGCGAAGTGTGTAAAGCGAAATCTCGAATCACTCGAAATCGTACACCGTCACGGCCACGCCACGACCACAAAGCTGTTCCTCGACCAGCGGCTCAACCTTACTCCTTTCTCCCCCGGCCAATCCGCACCCGATACGCGGCATGTGAACCGATGCCCCAAGCTCAATCGCCTTCGCCGCGACCTTCTCCAAGCACGCGGCTACCGCATCGTACCTAATGGGCGGGCCAGAGCTTCCCCGTTTGATGCCCTTCTGGCCAATCATGTTTGCGACCCAGATGTAGTCTTCGACCTGCACGAACTGAACCTCGCCGAGTGCGAAGACACCGCTCTTCCCAGCCGAGTACCAGGAACGAAACTGAGCCTCGGGTTCGTCCCAGCGGTCCGAAAGGGCGATAACGAAGCCCTTGCCCCATTTGCCAATATCGTTGCAGATGTGGGCAATAATCTTGTTGCCCTTGGCCTGGGGACAGGTCGCGTCGCCTTTGAGGTAGGTGATAGCGGGCATGGTGCCTCCCGATTGAGCAGAGAAGGTGAGGGCACAGACACAGCGGCCGGGCAAGATGTTCGCGGTCATCACGCCATGGGAATGCGTTAGACGCAGCGCGGCGGGCGAGTGTCGTAATTGCACACAACTCCGCAAGTGGGACAACTCAGATAGCCGCCACCCACTCCCCCCCGATGATTGGTTACCCGTTCACCGCACTCAGCGCACGACCCCGTTATGAGCGGGCTTGGTGGTACATAATTCTCTGGTAACTCCCCTCTGTTCTGAAGAATCTGCATCGCGCCACGCAAGCGGCGATGCTTGAGCCGGACATAATCCAGCGGCGGAAAGACTCGTTGGACCACTTCGACATTCGACTCCCACCAAATCGACCAGGGCGGAACACTGGTTGGGTTTGCAAGTGCCTGCCGAAAGTAAATAAGGCACTCGTCCAAGACCTCTCTCCCTCGGTTGACGAAATGTGTCCTCTGCTCAAACTTCAGCAGGGAAGCATCACTGCTCTCAATCATCCCGACTCTGCCTCTCCATTTCCATCGCCGTTACATCTTTTCGAAGTCGGTTCGCCCACAGATTTTTTGGTGAGACAACCGACTCGAATGTCGCTGGCGATATTTGGAATCTCGTGACCGAGGCTGGAACACATAGCTGAGACAGGTTTTCGAAACGAAGCCGGCTTGTCGCAACTGGCCTCCCCACCGCGCGAGCGAGCGTGCCCGCACCTCCCTTCCTGAACAAAAAAACACCCCCTCCCCCCCTCGTTGTCGTTAATGAATGACGGGGACCGGACGACACCCCCCCGGCCCCCTCGAATTCTTAATTGGGTAGCGGGAACAAGTTTCCCCCCACGTCGTGACGGAACCCGGGCGTCCGCAAGAACGCTCGCCGTGCGACACAACCGTGTGACTGCGGGACGCATTTCGCGTCTCGGGTTCACACGGGCAACATTTCCCGGGGCGGGTTCGTCCCACCGGGCAAGAGGATTACACATGGCAGATGCATTCATGACGGCGATTTTTGGGGCGGACAAGGTGAAGGCGACCGCACGGTTTAAGGACACGAGCAAGGGCATCATGAAAACGGTAACACTCAACAGTGTGCCTACGGACATGAGCGAAGCCGCATTCATGGAAGCGGCCAAGAGCGGGGTTGATGCGTCCGCAAAGGCCATCGGCAAGGATGCCGACCGAAGCCGCAACGTGAACGGAAAGGGCATTTTTGGCGCGGCAGCAATGTCGGCTACCGCGAACGTTCTCGGGTTCACGATTCCCGAGCCGGAGGTGAAGGAATCGACCGACCCGGTTCCGGAACCGGTCAAGGCACGTGCGAAGTCGAGCACTTTGAACGGGGTGAAGAGCTGATTCCGCAAGGACACACACGGAGCCATGCCATGACACCGACGCCTACGGGCCAGATTGTCAGGACAATTCGCATCACTGAAGTCGAGACGCTCGACAACGGGGCGGAGGTCAAACGAACGATTTCAGGCCGTGGCGTCATCGTTCACATTCGGTCTGACGTTCCAGGAGTGAAGCCGTCCGACGTGCGTCGTTCGTTCACCCGAACCGCGAAACAACTTGGCGTCATCCTGGATGTCTGCGAAGCATCGCACGGCCACTACTCCGCACAAGGAAAGGCGATTGTGGAATCCCTTCCGTCGGCGTTTCAATGTGTGGGCACGATGGAAGCGCTGGGTGAGTTGGTGAAGCACGTGGCGGTTGAACGTTGGCACTTCGCCCTGAATGTTCGTCCGCCCCGTGCCGCACAAGGATGTGGGCCAGAGAAAGTTCGTCCGCCGATGGGGTCGGCTTTCGGCAAACCGAGCCAGGTCAAGGAAACGGCGCGTGCTCTTGCGGAAGCGACAGCAAAGCAAGTCCGTCTGTTGAATCACTCCGTGTAAATCACGGCACAATTCGAACCTTACGACCCCGGGGCCTCGGCTCACGGGGTTGTACGCATTTGCCCTCGTGCGAGTACGCACTCCGGGCAAGGGCATTCGCAGACTCACGCGCACACGCGGCACGCTTCGCTCGAGAGCAGCGGGCACGTTCACGTTGGGCCGTGCGCTGTCCCGTGCAAATGGTTTGGGCCGCGCGCCGACTCGGATAAATTGTTTTCCCCGTTCCAGTCCACAGTCCGCCCCGAATCGGGGCACAAATTCTTAGCAGGAGAGCAGTCATGGACATCGTCGAGAGCATCGCCACGTTCTGGGCCAACGTCATTGCTGTTTGGGGCATCGTCCCCATGATTGACGCCGGTCTGGCGTGGAAGACGGTCGCGCATGTGGTGGGCGTATTCGTGGTGGTGAAATTGGCTGAAGACCACGTGTGAGCCAGGTCTAGATGGGGTCAGAAAGTGATTTTGGCAAAGCCTGGCAGCGTAACCCAGGTCTGCTCGTTGAGCCTTCCTTTTGGAGGGCTCGTTTCATTTGAGGGCGATTCGATGAGCGAGTATTTCCCGGTCACGAAGGCCACGTTCGAGTCTCTTTTGAACCGTGTCGCCGAGGAGTCGGTGAAGGCCGAGGCGAGGGGAAAGGTTAAGCGACTCGACCGCTTGGCGAAGCTTCACAACTGGCTCGTGGTCCGCCTGGTGAACGCCAGGGTGGATGAGAGTTGAGTTCTTTGAGCAGAGAAAGGTTCTGCCCAGTTCTTTGCGGGGGAGATGTCCTCTCCTGCTCATTCACTTTTGGAGAACCCATGAGTCCTTCAGACATTGTCGAAGTATTGACCGCAGTGATTCCGACACGGCAGCCAATGTACCTTTGGGGTCCGCCGGGATGTGGCAAGTCGAGTCTGGTTCGCCAGGTCGCCACCGAGTTGGGGCTGGAGTTCCGTGACCTTCGGGCTACTCTTCTCGACCCGGTAGACTTGCGAGGACTCCCCAGAGTCGAGGGCGGAAAAACGGTTTGGTGCGAACCGGCCTTCCTTCCCACTTCGGGCAGTGGCGTGCTTCTGCTGGATGAACTCGCCCAAGCACCACCCCTCGTTCAGAGTGCATTCTTCCAACTCGTCCTGGATAGACGGCTGGGTGAGTACGTTCTGCCCGAGGGCTGGTCAGTTTTGGCCGCGAGTAATCGCATTGAGGACCGAGCGGGTGCGGGCAGAGTCAATTGTGGGTTGGCGAATCGTTTTTTGCATCTCGACCTCGATGTCTGCCCCGATTCGTGGCAAGCGTGGGCTCTCGCGAACGACATCGCTCCCGAAGTCCGTGCGTTCATCCGATTCCGCCCGGCCCTGCTTCATTCCTTCGACCCATCAACAAACCCGAGAGCCTTCGCAAGTCCGCGTTCGTGGGAGTTCGTCAGCCGCGTTTTCAGAGTGACTCCACCAAACCAGTTGCACCAGGTCGTGGCAGGTTGTGTCAGCTCTGGGCCGGCGGCGGAGTTCATGGCGTTTCTGCAACTCTACACGCAACTTCCAGATATCGACGGGGTCCTGAAGTCCCCCACAACTTGTGCGTTACCGAGCAAGGAGCCGGCTGTGATGTTCGCCCTCATCGGTGCGCTTTTACAGAAGTGCAAGGCAGACAGAACTCTCGTCGGAAACTTCGCGAAGTTGGCACTACGACTGCCGGATGAATTCGGCGTGATGGCGATTCGCGATGCAATTGCCCTGGACCGCTCTCTCGTGGCAAATCCCGATGTCCAGCGTTGGCTCGCTACCGCGAGGACAAAGGGTCTGTTCGTCGCGGCGTGATTTCCCTGCTCAATTCGTTCGTTCACAAATCCACAAGGAGACAGACATGGTTGACGTTGACGCAAGGCCGGACGGCTCGGTCATCTACTGGTCGCTCGCGCCGTACTTCGACCGGCAGAGGTTACTGACCGCCTGGCGACCCATGGAGTTGGAAGGTGATGTGCCCGAGCAACGGCCAGCGGTGGCCTGCTTGCGGGATGCGCTCCAGGACGTATTTGCAGGTGCGAAGGTTCTCATCCGCCCACTCGCTGCCAAGAATGGATTCTCGGTCGTCAACGAGAATCGCGGCGAAGACGGAAACACCTATTCAACCGTGTTGACGGCGAAAACCTACGGCGACAACGCTGCTCCTATCTTCAGCGGCAACCTGGCCAAAATCGATGAGGTCAACGCCGCTTACCACCAGCACTTCGGGCGAATCACCTCGGGACAGATGGGCGGTGTGTTGGTCCGTGTCCTCCAGAAGTTGGGGGCGACACGTCTCCGGCCGACCGGGGGAGTGTACTGGCTACCCGGCTCGCGACTGGGCGAGTGGGAGGCGGCGATGGAGGGGGTCGAGTACGCGGCCGACGGCGGGAAGGCGACGTGCTACGTCATCCGCCACCAACTCGATGCTGCCTCAGTGCGAGCGGTCCGTGACGGATTGGTGACCGAAGTGAACACCGAGGTCGCACGACTGACCGAGGAGATTCAATCTGGCGATTTGGGCGAACGAGCCATCAAGAGTCGTAAGCAGGAAGCAGCACAGTTGAGGAACAAGGTCGCCGAGTACGAGAGAATTCTCGGCGTCGGTCTCGAGCAACTTCGAAAAGCCCTCGACGAGGTCGAACAGACGAACGCGGTCGCCGCTCTCCTTCTGGCCGCGAATCCGTTTGAATCAGTCTTTTCGGAGGGGAGCCATGTCATCGCCTGATGACCCGTTTGCACTTCTTGAACGGGCGGCGGAACGACAAGGGAGCGAAGAGAAGGCGATGAAAGCGGTCGTGGGGGCCAGAGCCAAACTGGTTTTGACGAACAAGCCCGCCGCTGCCTTCTTCGCTTCGCTCGCGCTCCGGCTTGAGCTTTCCGTGGATTGGACCACGCCCACCATGGCCACGGACGGCCGAACACTCTTCGTAAATCCCGACTGGTGCAACGGCCTCACGATTGACGAGAGGGTCGGGGTCATCTGTCACGAAATCATGCACCTGGTTCTGTCACATCAGTGCAGGCGGGCAGGACGAGATGCTGAACGGTGGAATGAAGCAGCAGACCTTGGAGTGAATCAAATTGTCGCCCAGGCAGGGTTTGTACTCCCCAACTCTCGTCTGATGCCTGGCGAAGGGAAATATGTGAAGTTCCCCAAGGAGAAGTCGGCCGAAGAGTATTACTCGATGTTGAGCGAGCCTCCGAAAGGAGGGGAGCCCGATGAGCAGGGAAAGGATGGCGGCGGAGGAAAGTCCTCTGACCCCGGGGGATGTGGTGAAGTCCGAGACGCCAAGGACCCAGCCGATGCCCGAGAACAACAGGCCAAGTGGGAAGTCGCTGTCGCCCAGGCCGAGCAAGCCAGCAAGGCTCGTGGGGACTTACCGGGAGGGTTGGCTCGTTTGGTTGGTCAGGTCCTTCACCCAGCGGCGGACTGGAAAAGTATTCTTCGCGAGTTCGTTTCATCTCACGCGAAAAACGATTACTCGTGGAGTCATCCGAACCGCAGGCATATCGCCGAAGGGACGTACCTCCCGGGGATGAGAAATCTGGAGCTTGGCGAAATCATTATCGCCGTGGATACCTCGGGGTCGGTCGGGGAGAAGGAACTCGCGGTGTTTGGCTCAGAGGTCGAGGCCATCCTTGGGGCCTTCGCTTGCTCGGTGGTTTTGCTCTATCACGACTCCGAGATTACGAAGGTCGAGGAGTGGAACTCGTCTGACGGGCCGCTCACGCTGAACCCGGTTGGGGGCGGCGGCACTGACCACCGGCCAATTTTCGAATACCTCGAGCGCGAAAATCGTTCTCCGGCCTGTGTCGTCGCCCTCACCGATTTGGAAACCACTTTTCCGAAAACCGTCCCTGATGTGCCCGTTCTTTGGGCAGTCGTCGGTGGAAACACCACTCCGCCACCGTTTGGCCGCGTCGTTCAGGTAAACAGTTCGAACTGATTCTTCCCGTCCCTGCTGACAACCGCAACCGTTGCGGCGGGGACAAACAGTGAGGCACAAATAAAAACCACGCGAGTGTCGGTGCTCAGAATTCATTTGCAACCAATGCTCATAGGGCTCTCATCGGCGTCAGTCAAATTTTCACGCATCCACTTTGACTTTCAGTTTTCTATCTGGTATCTGTTGAGTTACATCCCGCCGCATCAGAGCAGTACGACCTACCGCTTTTCCCTCCCAGCCATCGCCCATCATTCCGGCCTCTCCGAAGGCGTTCGGCGGTTCACACCAAGGTGTTGCGTGATTTCCTTCAATTGTCCCACTTGCTCACGAGCCTACGAGACTCCCGACGAAACTGCGGGAAAACGAACGAAATGCCCCAATTGCCAGGCATTCCTGACAGTACCGGACGAATCGGAAGAAGCGGAAACTTTGCGAATCCCAAAGCGATTGGTGGGGCGAGTTAACGTCACTTCGCGTGAAGTTGGGGTGCTCTGCAAGACGTGCTTCGCCTTCTTCGGCGGAAAGCCCGGCTCTCAACTTGCTTGCCCTCACTGCGAGAGTTTGTGCATCGTTCCAAATCGGCATGATGCCAAAGGGGCGTAGGAAGGCTCACATGCTGAGCAGAAAGGGATACCCCTTCACTTTTTAGTCCTGCTGTGTGGACGGGGTAAACTCTTCTTCGACTCCTGAGTCACGTCTTCGCGCTCCAATTCTTCCATCAAACTCGCCATCGTTGTGCCCAGAGCCTTCGCAAGCTTCTGGACGACAATCAGCGACGGCATCCGCTTCCCGCGCTCAAGAAGGCTGATGTGGGTTCGGTGCAGATTTGCCGTATCGGCAAGTCCTTCCTGTCCCATTTCAGCCGCCAAGCGACGGCGGCGAATGAGTGAGCCGAATTGTTGTTGAAGAGTGTCCACACATATCCGGGGCCAGAGGTGGATGTAGTTCACCGTCTGGCATCTATTTGTGCCACAGACAGAGCGATGGTAGCGAACTGTCTGGTAGCGTGTTGTCTGAGTTAATTTCCTCTGGTAACTTTTCCCTCTGCCACATCGGCGCACCGCGTACCAGGAGCCCGATGAGCGGCAGCAGGAGTTCAATTATTTGGAGCCGAGATGATTAAGTTTGCGTGTCCCGTCTGCTCTCGAAACTATTCGGTCTCGGAGGACAAGGCCGGGAAGCGGACAGCCTGCGTCGAGTGCAATGAACCACTTGTCATACCACAACCGATTGTCGCAAGTGACTGGGGAATTCCGCCGGACGAGGCTGAAGTCGTAAAGTCACCTCCACCGCCACCCTCAACCCCTACCAAATCAGTATCCCTCGTTCCATGTAAGGATTGTGGGGCGAACGTTTCTCGCAAAGCCATGGCCTGTCCGCACTGCGGAGTCTCCAAACCTGGGGCCGCAACCGGAAAACTTCACCTGATTCGGTCGTCATCGTTGACCGGAGGTATGCACGTTGTCAGGGTGAGCGTGGACGGTGAGTTCATGGGTGAGATGAAGGGCGGTGCGACATTGACACTCGACGTTGCGGCTGGGGCCCGTGTTGTTGAGGTTAGTGGTGGTGGGCTGTCGCGAACTGTCACAGTTCATATCGACGATGGAAAGACGGCCCGATACGAGATGTATTTCAGCAACTGGGGCGCACTTGGTGGTGGGCTGAACTTCCATCCCGTCGGAACAGCTCAACCTCAAAGTCCCCCTATGGCGACCTCAACGCTGCCCACGGAAAAACAAAGGAAGAAGAGGTGGGATGGGATTGGAATCCGTGTTTCTGTTGTAGCCATCGTTCTTGTGGTCTTGTTTGCGACCTCCAATTCTCGCGATAGTGAGAGGGGCACCAATCATCCTGACGCGGTTCAAATCACACGAATCTCCCCAGCATGGCCACCAGAGTTGGTAGCGGAATTGAAGAAGGCCGAGGAGGCCGCTCGTCACCTTGTGGCCGAAGACCAGGAAATGCGCCAAATGTTGCCCCGGCTTTCAAACCGAGAGTTCGAGGCGAAGCGAATTGCGTGGACGGAGAAGATGAAAGAGATGCAAGCTCGGCTCGATGGAGCTTTAATCGCTCTTATCCTAAAGTATGGGCCTAAGGACAGAAAACTGGCCGAGGAGTACGCACGCATCATGCGACTGCTGAAGCCTATTGCCGCCCCTTGGCCTGCCTTGCCATAACGAGCCTCCCCTTGGCGATGCACAACACACGAATCGCGAGCACTGCCTAACTCGGGTTGCACGTTCGAGAGCGGCTACCTTATTGTCATCCTGGCTGCGACGTGCACCTCTCCTACAACCATTTGTTTTTCCGTGAGGGTGGTGCCCGTGATTAGTTTCTGTTGCATATCCTGCCACAGCAGGTTCAAAGTCTCCAATGACAAAGCCGGCCGGCGAACCGCCTGCCCGGAATGCCAAGCCCTTCTGACTGTCCCCGAAACACACAATGCTGAAGACCCAGGGGCTGTGGCAAACATGGTCGTGGAACGCGCGCCAACGCCGTCTCATGACGAATCGGAAAAGGTCGGCGTGCTTTGCGAGCATTGCTTCCGAGTTTTCGCAGCCCAACCGTCAAGTCTGGTCCGATGCCCCAACTGCGATGCGCCCTGCGTGACCGCCTCACTTGAAGAAGCGGCTCGTGCGGTCGAGGAGGCTAAGAGCGGGCCATTTTGATGTCGAAGGACAGAAGATGAGCAGGGAAAGCAGGATGCTGACCCGAGCCTAGTGAGAAACGAGAGTTCGCATCCTTCCGTTTGGTGGTCGATTAGGCTGCGCGGCGAATGTTATCCTGCTCGGGTCTCATGCAGATTGGTTTGAATGAGGGCGAGAGCATCGACACGCCGGCAGAGTGAGCCGGAAGAATGTTCTGCCTGGCCCTCTCTGTTGTTGGCCTAAGAAAGTTCACCCGGTTGTCCATCAAAGCGACCGGGCGAACGTTATCCTTCCTGTGCTGATTTTGCTCTGGGGCCATCATCCACAGGGCGATTATTGCGCCGCCTGAATCGCGGTCTTCGTCTGCAAGCCAACGTGCCACATTCTCAGCAGGGAATGGATGGCACGACCTCGTCAATCCGTTCGACAAGTTCCGAGTGGGTTGCTACGGGCGTGGGTCTCGTCACCTGCGGACCCTTATACAACCATGTCGTGGCTTCACCCGACGCGAAGTCTCCCTTCTTGACCATCTCCAGGTAGCCGACTTTGACCAACCGCTTCAACAGACGACTTGTGTGAGTTGGGTCCATCTGGAGA
>Ga0105048_10017366_pt1 | contig 11101 bp, 8 predicted proteins | sample MAT05_FD_78382 | JGI IMG/M metagenome (GOLD analysis project Ga0105048, IMG submission 78382) | Freshwater microbial communities from Lake Fryxell liftoff mats and glacier meltwater in Antarctica - MAT-05 | ecosystem: Environmental > Aquatic > Freshwater > Ice > Liftoff microbial mat | place...
AGCGCAGTTTCGGGAGGCTTTGCGAACCGAAACGGAGCGAAGGATCGCTGAAAGTAACGGGCGGAGGCGGCGGGAAAGAAAGCGCGCATCCCCGCTTCGTCCGGGTCGCGGACTCCCGGAGCTCCGCTGAGGGTGACGGCCTGATTTTTGAACCGCTTCGCGCGTCGCAGAGCGTGTTCGCGCAACGTTGTCTTGCTACCCCGGACTCGTCTTCGGGTAGGTGCCGAGGATTTTGACGAAGGTGCAGTGCTTCTCCAGTTCCTCGATTGCCGCTTTCACCTTCTCCTCACCGGCGTGGCCGTCGATATCGACGAAGAAGAAATACTCCCAAGCTTTGCGCTTCGAGGGGCGGCTTTCGATCTTGCTCATCGAAATCTTGAGTCGGTTAAAAGGTTCGAGTGCGTGGAAGAGCGCGCCGGGTTTGTCCTGCACACAGAACATGATCGAGGTGCGGTCGTCGCCTGTCGGGGGCGAAGCGGTGCGGCCAATGACGAGGAAGCGCGTGGTATTTGTCGCGATGTCCTGGATGGCGGGCGCGAGGATTTCCAAACCGTGAAACTCGGCGGCCATTTTCCCAGTGATCGCCGCTGCGTGTGGCTCGCTGGCGGCGAGTTCGGCCGCGCGTGGGGTGCTGGAGACTTCGACGAGATCAACGCCGGGGAGGTTTAGCCGAAGCCAGTTCCGGCACTGGCCGAAGACCTGGGGATGCGAGTAGATCGTCCGGATTTGCTCGCGCGGGATTTTCGCGACGAGATGGTTTTCGATCTTCATCAGGATCTGCGCACAGATGCGCAGTTCGCTGTCCATGAAGACGTCGAGTGTGTGGTTGACCGCGCCCTCGGTGGAGTTCTCGATCGGGACGACGCCGTAGTCCGCGGTGCCGCGCGCGACCACGTCGAAGACATCCGCAATGCTGACCTGCGGCGTGTAGCGGACACTGGCGCCGAACTTCGAGCGCGCAGCCTGGTGGGTGTTCGTGGCCTCGGGTCCGAAATAGGCGATGGCGAGATCTTTTTCGAGCGCCAGTGAGGCCGACATGATCTCGCGGTAGATGGCGCGGATGGATTTCTCGGGAAGGCGTCCGCCGAGTTCGGCGTTCTTTGCAGCCAGCGCGCGGAGCAACTTTTCCTCGCGTTCGGGCGCGTAGATTTCGGTACCATCGGCACGTTTCACCACGCCGACCTCATGCACGAGATCGGCCCGCTCGTTGAGCACCCGGAGCAGTTGGTCGTCGAGCGCGTCGATCTTCTGGCGAATCTCAGGAAGGGTCATGGGGAAGGTGTCAGGGTGTCGTTCCCGGGGGTGGCTTCAATGGCAGACTCGGGTGCCGGCTCTTCGGGTTCTGCGACCGGCCCTTCGGCAGGTGCGGGAACCTCGGCGGCGGACTCCTGACTCGCGGCTTTCGGCACCTCGACCGCGGCTGATTCCTCCTTTTTCGCCGTGGGCAAGACGACGCGCTTGAGCTCGGCGGAATTGGGAAGTTCCTCGGTGGTCTTCAGGCCGAAGTGCTGGAGGAAATATTCCGTGGTGCAGTAGAGCAGCGGGCGGCCGGGGACTTCGGCGCGACCAGCGATTTTCACGAGACCGCGGTCCAGGAGGACCTGCATGACGCCATCGACTGCGACGCCGCGCACGGCCTCGCAGTCAGCGCGCGTAACAGGCTGCCGGTAGGCGATGATCGCCAGGGTCTCCAGCTGCGGGCCGGTGAGTCGCGTTGGTTTGGCCTCGGGGTAAAGCTGCCGCACCCACACGGCGCAAGCGGGGTCGCTCACGAGGGTCCAGCCGTTGACGCGCTCGACGAGATGAAAGGCGCGTCCGCTCGCCACCAGATCGGTCTGCACCTCGCCAATCGCCGCCACGACATCCGCCTCTTTCGCGGTCGCAAAATCCTTCGCCTCCTGATCCTCAGTTCCCTCGCCTGCCGAACGGAGCGCCGCGACGAGTTCTTTCGTCGTGATCGGTTTGGGTGAGGCGAAGACGAGCGCCTCGATAACGGTCTTCAAAGTCATGTTCGTTCCGATGTTTCCCACCCCTACACGCAGCGCAAATCGATTTCCGCAAACGGCTCATCCTGGATGCAACGGATCTGTTTCAGGCGGATGAGCTCGAGCAGAGCGAGGAAGGTGACGACGATTTCGGTGCGCGAGGCGGCGTCAGCAAAGAGCTCGGTGAATTTCAGCGGCACGCCCGAGCCCATGAGTTTCATAATCAGGTCGATCTTGTCGGAGACGGTGTAGTTTTCCTCGAAAATCTCGCGCAGGTCCTCGCTCTTCGAGGCGATGCGTTTGAGGACGTTATTAAAGGCATTGATGAGATCGAAGACACTTACCTCGCCGAGCGGTCGCTCGGGGACGGTGGCGGCAGCGTCGGACATGCGGCCGAAAAGATTGCTCTGCTCGATCTCGCGCTGGGAGAGTTGCGCGGCGGCGTCCTTGAATTTTTTGTATTCCACGAGCTGGCGGATGAGGTCCCAGCGCGGGTCGTCCTCCTCAGCTTCCTCGTCGGGCGGCTGGACATGGACGGGCAGGAGCGCACGGCTTTTGAGATAGATGAGGTTTGCCGCCATGACCACGAACTCGCCGGCGACGTCGAGATCGAGCGTTTTGAATGCGTCCATGAACTCGAGATATTGCGCGGTGATGCGCTCGAGGGAGATATCGTAGATGTCCACCTCGTCCTTTTTGATGAGGTAAAGCAGAAGGTCGAGAGGGCCTTCGAAGACCTCGAGTTTGACGCGATATTCCTGGGACATGGGCCGGCGAGACTAGCGCTCTCGGCGCGCGAATGGGAAGCGGCAAGTGCGCTGCGAGAGGTCTGGAAACGCATGAAATGAGGGTTGAGGACGAGGAGGGGCTCAGGCACACTCCGCCTTATGGAAATCGCCAAACAACTCTCCGTCTTTCTCGCCAATAAACCCGGGACGCTAGCGAAGGTTTGCGAAGAGCTGGCTCGGGCGAAGATCAATATTTTCGCGCTCACGATCACGGATACGACGGATCATTCTGTCATCCGCATGGTGCTGAGCGACACGGTGCGGGCGTTGCATATCTTCGAGGAGCGCGGAGTGCTGGCGGTGCAGAGCAAGGTGCTGATGATCGAGAATGACAACAAGCCAGGCTCCCTGGGGAAGATCGCGGCGCGGCTGGCCAAGGAAAAGATCAACATCGAATACGCATACTTCGCCACGAGTCCGAAAGCCAAACACGGGCTGCTGATTCTGCGCACGGAGGATACGAAACGTGCGTTCAAAGTTCTGAAGAAAAATTGAAGCGGGGCATTCATCTCCGCCCGCGCGGTGGAATTCCAAAGTCGGCTGAAGGGGAGTCACGGAGGGGGGAATTTCCATGAAGCATGATCAAATCTGGCAAGGCCTGCCGTATCCGCTCGGCGCGTCGCTGATGGACGAGGGGGTGAATTTCGCGCTCTTCTCCGAGAACGCGACGGGAGTGGATCTGTGCCTTTTCGACAGCCCGGATGCGCCACAGGAGCGGCAGCGCATCCGCCTGACGGAACACACAGATCAAGTCTGGCACTGCTTCATCCCCAGGATGAAGGCGGGGCAGCTTTACGGCTACCGCGTTTATGGGCCGGACGATCCGGCCAACGGTCACCGCTTTAATCCGGCGAAGCTGCTGCTCGATCCGTACGCGAAGGCGATCGCCGGGGAGATCGCCTGGGGAGAAGAGATGTTTGGCTACGTGAGCGGGGCGGAGGATGCGGATGCCACACTCGACCAGCGCGACAGCGCGTGCGGGATGCCGAAGTCGGTGGTGGTGGACGGTCGCTTTGACTGGGGCGGAGATCGGCAACTGGCGACGCCCCTGCCCCGCTCGGTGATCTATGAGGCGCATGTGCGCGGCTTTTCAAAGCTTTGCCCGGATCTTCCCGAGGACCTGCGCGGGACTTACGCGGCGATGGGCAGCGAGTTTGCGATCGCGCATTTCCAGAAGCTCGGCGTGACGGCGGTGGAACTGCTGCCGGTACATCATTTTGTGAACGACGATTTTCTCGTGAAAAAGGGACTGTCCAACTACTGGGGCTACAACTCGATCGGCTACTTCGCGCCGCATGCGCCGTACTCTGGGAGCGGGATGACGGGCGGACAGGTGACGGAGTTCAAGCAGATGGTGAAAAACCTGCACTCCGCGGGGATCGAGGTGATCCTCGACGTGGTTTACAATCACACCGCCGAGGGCAACCACATGGGGCCGACGCTGTGTTTTCGCGGGGTGGACAACGCAGCTTATTACCGGCTCACGCCAAAAGACCGGCGGTTTTACATGGATTACACGGGCTGCGGAAATACCCCGAACATGATGCACCCGCGTGTGCTTCAGCTCATCATGGACTCGCTGCGCTACTGGGTGCTGGAAATGCATGTGGACGGGTTTCGATTTGACCTCGCGTCGGCACTTGCGCGCGAATTGCACGCGGTCAGCCGGCTGTCGGCGTTCTTCGACATTATCCATCAGGATCCGGTGCTCTCGCAGGTGAAGCTGATCGCGGAGCCGTGGGACGTGGGCGAGGGCGGGTATCAGGTAGGAAATTTCCCGGTCTTGTGGACGGAGTGGAACGGGAAGTATCGCGACTGCGTGCGCGGCTACTGGAAGGGCGAAGAGCATGTGTCGGAATTCGCCTACCGGCTCACGGGCAGCTCCGACCTTTATGACCGCGACGGCAAGAAGCCGTATGCGAGTATCAATTTCATTGTCGCGCACGACGGCTTCACGCTCCACGACCTGGTCAGCTATAGCGAGAAACACAATGAGGCGAACGGGGAGGAGAATCGCGATGGCGACAACCACGGTCGCTCGTGGAATTGCGGCATTGAGGGACCGGTGGACGATGAGGAGATCAATGCGCTGCGCCGCCGGCAGCAGCGGAATTTCCTCGCGACGCTTTTCCTTTCGCAGGGTGTGCCGATGCTCTGCGGAGGGGACGAATATGGGCGCACACAAGGCGGGAATAACAATACCTACTGCCAGGACAACCCTCTGAACTGGCTCTCGTGGGAACGCACGGGGACGCAGCAGCAGCAGGAGGATTTCACCGCGAAACTGATTCATTTCCGGCATGCGCATCCGATCTTTCGCCGACCGAAATTTTTCCAGGGCCGAAAGATCCGCGGCACTGAGGCGAAGGACTTGTTGTGGTTCAACGCCGACGGCTCTGAGATGACGGACGCACATTGGAACAAGAGCTTCATTCGCTGCATCGGCGTGGTGCTCGTGGGCTTCGCGGAGGATGTCCGTGATTACTTCGGGCAGCCGATTCACGACGACACTTTCATGCTGCTCTTCAACGCGCATCACGAGCCGGTGGATTTCATCGTGGCCGGCGTGGAGGATGTGCGTTGGGAGAAGGTGATCGACACCGCTGACGAAGCCGGATTCGTGGCGACGACGAGCACGCATGCCGGGGGCGAGTCCGTCGAGCTCGTGCCGCGTTCAATGGCCGTTTTCAAACTGACGGCGGGCTCCCAGGAACACGCCCGCACGTCCGCCTGGAAACCCCGCAAACAAAAACGCAAGTCTGTGCAATAAGCCCGCGCTGTGGCTTCGGGGCAGGTTTCGACTCGCTTTCGCCGGGCATTCCGCTTTCGGTCGCGCATGCGAAAAACGAAAATCATATGCACCCTGGGGCCGGCCACTGAGTCGGCGGATATCTTGCACGCGATGATCGCAGCCGGCGCGAATATCTTCCGGCTGAACATGAGTCACGCCACCCACGACTGGGTGCGGATGATCGTCCCGCGCATTCGCGCAATTGCCAAAGAGTTGAACGTCATCGTGGGCATCCTCATGGACACGCAGGGCCCGGCGATCCGGACCGGCGATCTACCGACGAAGCTCGAACTCAAGGTCGGTGACACCTTTGAATTCACCGTCCGCGGCGGAAAGAGCGAGGAAGTTTACTCCGTCGATGTGAATTACGACGGGTTGATCGACGACATCTCCGTCGGCGATGTCGTCCTCGTGGACAACGGGAACATCCACATGAGGGTGCTCGCGAAAGACGGGATCAGAATCCGCTGCGAAGTGCTGACCTCCGGTGTGATGGGCTCGCGCCGGCACATCAATCTGCCCGGCGTGAAAGTGAATCTGCCGCCGCTCACGGAAAAGGATCTCGCTGATGTGGCCGTCGGCGCGGAACTGCATGTGGACTTCGTGGCGCTCAGCTTTTGTCGCGAGGCGGGCGATGTGGAGGTGCTGCGCAAAGTGCTGCGCGAGCATGACAGCACGGCACGCATCATCGCGAAAATCGAGGATCAGCTCGCAGTGAAAAACATCAACGAAATCATCCAGACGACCGATGTGATCATGGTCGCGAGAGGCGATCTCGGGATCGAATGTCCGATGGAAGAGTTGCCGATCATCCAGCGGCGGATCGTCAAACGCTGCCTGGCGAAAGGCGTCCCGGTCATTGTCGCCACGCACATGCTGGAATCGATGATCACCAACCCCGTGCCGACGCGTGCGGAAATTACGGACGTGGCCAATGCTGTCTTCGAGCAGGCCGACGCCATCATGCTCAGCGGCGAGACGACCGTCGGCAAATACCCTCTCAAATGCGTGGAAGTGATGCATAAAGTCGCCGAGCGGATCGAGCGCAGCGGCGTCGCCGGTTTCGCTGAGGAGGCGCATCTGGACGACGACCGGCAGAAGACAGTGCGTTCGGCCGTGTCGCTCGCAAACTCTCTGCCGGACGCGAAAATCGTCGTCTTCACCCGCCGCGGCACCATGGCCGACTACGTTTCCAACCTGCGCCCAAACGCGCCAATCTACGCGTTTTCCCCGACCTTCGAAGTTTGCCGGAAGCTCGTCGTTAACTGGGGCACTTTCCCGCGCAACCTCCCCTTCGACCCCAACCCGAATCGCACAATCAGCGCGGCCATCAACATCCTGGTCGGTGAAGGGCTCACGCAGACTGGCGATCATCTCGTCATCGTCAGCGACATGCTTGCAGGCGAAGAGCGCTTCGACACGATCCAGCTTCGCGTCGTGTAAAAACGAAAAAGACGCGTCCTTTTAAGAACGCGCCTCTCGCGAAAACTTGACCCCTCCTAGTCGTCGAACTCTCCGGAATGCGAAGGCAGGAGATGCTCGATCGGCTTCTCTTTCTTCTGCAAGGCCCGGCGCAGCTTCATCAGCGCGATGTTCTGCAACTGACGGATGCGCTCGCGGGTAACTCCAAATTTCTTGCCGACTTCCTCGAGCGTCTTTGCCTTTCCGCCATCGAGCCCGAAACGCGAGAAGATGATCTTCTTCTCTCTTTCGTCGAGCACGCAGAGCAGATCGCCGACTTCGTCGCGCAGATTCTGATCGCGCAACTGCTCGAAAGGCGTGAGCGCCTCGAGATCGCCGACGATTTCGCCAAACTCCGTGGAGTCGTCGTCGCTGATCGGGGCGTCGAGCGAAGCCGGGCGGATCGAGACTGTCTTGAGTTGCGAGATTTTGCCGGAAGCCAGACCGACCTCTTCTGCCAGTTCGTCATCCGTCGGTTCGCGGCCGAGTTCTTCGCTCATCTGCATCGCCACGCGGCGCATTTTCGAGATTTTGTCCACGAGATGCACGGGCAGTCGGATGGTTTTCGACTGGTTCGCGAGAGCGCGCTTGATCGACTGCTTGATCCACCACGCAGCGTAGGTCGAGAGCTTACCACCCTTCGCGGGATCGAAGCGCTCGACAGCTTTCATCAGGCCGATATTGCCTTCGGAGATCAAATCGAGGAGCGGGAGTCCGAGGTTGGCGTAATCGTGGGCGATTTTCACCACCAGGCGCAGGTTCGAGCGGATCATGAGCGAGCGGGCGGCCTTGTCGCCCTTTTTAATTTTCGCGGCAAGTTCGATCTCCTGCTCGATCGTGAGCAGCGGAATTTGCCCAATCTCTCTCAGATAGATTTTGATTCCTGAATCGGAATCTTCGCCAGATTTATAGTTCATTTTTGGTGTCCTCGGACTGTGTAGTCAGCAGTTTGTATGCGTCTTGTTTACGAATGTCAGATACTTTTCGGACGGGTTTTATTCCCTACCCGATCGCGGAGGTGTGTTTGCAATGTATTTACAATGAAACTCAAGAGTGGGATTTTTGAAAGAGTTTTTATCTCGCGGGGTGAGTAGTCAATAACATTAAGCATCACAAAATCGGACAGGCATTATTAGGGCGTGTTCAAACCTTTTTACTTCTCGACCGAGCTCAGGCACTCTCACCAGACGTGCTGGCAAAAGTTTATTCCGCTGCGGTTTATGGCGTGGATGCCTTCGAGGTCGAAATCGAAGTCAACGGTGCATCCGGCAACCCGGTGATCGTTGTCGTCGGTCTTCCCGATGTCGCCGTGAAGGAAAGCAAAGACCGGGTCACCACGGCAATCTCAAACAGCGGCTATCACTGGCTGCGCGGCCGGACCACCATCAATCTCGCCCCGGCTGATGTGAAAAAAGAAGGCCCAAGCTTCGACCTGCCCATCGCGCTGGGGATGATCGCCGTGGGCGCGGAAGTGGATCTGCCAAACGTCGAACACTTCTGTTTTGTCGGCGAACTGGCGCTGACGGGCCAGGTGCGGCCGGTGAAAGGCGTGCTGCCAGTCGCACTGGAAGCACGCCGTTGCGGACGAAAAGCCGTGGTCGTGCCCGTCGAAAACGCGCGCGAGGCGGCGATGGTGGAGGGAATCGAGGTGTACGGAGTGCGGAATTTGCGGGAAGCATTCGAGTTTCTGACCGGTGAGAAAACGCTCACAGCCGTGCGGGAGGACATCACCCATTTTTTCGCGCGGCATCAGGACTATGATGTCGATTTCGCGGATGTCCGCGGGCAGCATCATGTGAAGCGGGCGATCGAGGTGGCGGTCGCTGGGAATCACAATGCCCTTTTTATCGGCCCACCAGGATCGGGGAAGTCGATGATCGCAAAACGCATCCCAACGATCATCCCGCCGATGGCCCTGGAGGAGGCGATTGAGTCCACAAAGATTCACAGCATTTGCGGGCTGCTTCTCGATCCCGCGCATTGCTTCGTCGCGACACGCCCATTTCGCGCCCCGCACCACACGATCTCCGACGTAGGACTGATCGGCGGCGGTGCCACCCCGACACCCGGTGAAATCAGCGTCGCCCACAACGGCGTGCTCTTCCTCGACGAACTCCCCGAATTTCGCCGACAGACCCTCGAAGTCCTCCGCCAACCGCTCGAAGACGCCCGCGTTACTATTTCCCGCGCCGCAGGCTCGATGACCTTCCCCGCCGACTTCATGCTCATTGCCGCCATGAACCCCTGTAAATGCGGCTACTTCGGTGACCCAAAACGCGAGTGCCGCTGCAGTCCGCTCGATGTGCAGCGCTACCGCGACCGCATCTCGGGCCCGCTCCTCGACCGGATCGACATCCACGTTGAAGTCCCCGCCGTGCAGTATCGCGAAATGTCCAGCAACGTCCCCGGCGAGGCCTCCGCCGCCATCCGGGAGCGCGTGGAAAAGGCACGCGAAGTTCAGCGCACCCGCTTCGTCGAACAGGGCAAGACCCGCACCAACTCCCGCATGAGCGCCAGGGACATCAAACGCTTCTGCGCGCTCGGCGAGGCCGCCGAGGGCATGATGAAAATGGCCATGACCGAGCTGAATTTCAGCGCCCGCGCCTACGACCGCATTTTGAAAGTCGCGCGCACCATTGCCGATCTCGCTGGCGTTGAAGAAATCGCCGCTGAGCACGTCGGCGAAGCCATCCAGTATCGCACCCTGGACCGCAATCTCTGGGCGTAGCCGAGCAACTTTCTGAAGCGCTAGCCACTTCTCGGCCTGCGTGAGATGCGATCCGTTCAATGCCCGGCACTGTTACCGCATCCATTTCATCCAGTTCTCATATGAAAGAAAAAACAAACTCTTCCTCCCTAAATCTCACGTCGGTTAGCGAGACTGCAGAAGGCGCCACAGCGCCGCTGTTTATTTGCGCTCCGCCGCCAGAGCCGCGAGCAACTGATCCAGTTCGATCGTCACGATTGTGGCCGCTGTGTCGCTCAGGCCGTACGGCAGAATGAGCCGCCCGTCGTGAACCAACGCTCCGCAGGTATAGACCACATTTGGAACGTAGCCTTCGCGCTCGAGGCCGACGGCGCTGAGGAGCGGTTCGCTCAGATGACTTAGCACCTTCGATGGATCATTGAGATCAAGGAGCATCGCGCCGATGCAATACTTGCGCATGGGACCCACGCCATGGGTGAGGACCAGCCAACCGGCTTCCGTCTCGATCGGCGAGCCGCAGTTCCCGATCTTCACCATTTCCCAAGGCTCCCCCGGCCGTTGCAGCACCTTCGGGTCGCTCCAGAAGTGCGGGTTGTCGGAAAACATGAGGAACAGATCTTCGTCGTTCTGCCGCGAAATCATGGCGTAACGACCGTCGATTCTGCGGGGAAATAGAGCCATCCCTTTGTTCTGGACCGCCCGTCCGTTGAGTGTGAGGGCGCGAAAGTTGAGAAAATCCGCAGTCTCCAGAAGCTGAGGCAGGATCGCGCGTCCATTGTAGGCGGTGTAAGTCGCGTAATAAATGACACTGCCGTCGTCTTCGACAAACCGGACGAAGCGAGCGTCCTCCATCCCGTTGCTTTCGTTCGATGAGACGGGGAAAATAATCCGCTCGGAGACGGCGACCGCAGGGTCAAAATGGATTTCGTAGTTCGACTCCGCCAGCCAGCGCACGCACTCCAGCGTCCGCTGCATCTCGCGCGGCAGCGGCTGCCTCCCCTTGATCGCGCGGCGTAGCGACCTTTCCAACTCATGGAGGGTGAAGGCATCGCCGAGCGTCTCTAAGACAAGGGCGGACCAATCGTTCTCGAAACCCATCTCCATGAGTTTGAGTTGAAAGGTGCTTTTGCGATAAGTTGGGTTCGGGTTGAGCGCAGGCGCGGCGACGAAACGCGAAGGCTCTTCGACCGTGATAGAATGGTCCGCATGAATAACTCCCGTGCGAAACTCGATGGAAGAGATGTGACCCTCACCGGTCGCGCGCAGGCTGAGAATGAAGCGCAGATCTCCGTCCGCCAGGCCGCTCTGATCCGGGTGGGGCACAATCGAGGGATTGAAAAGCGCGGCGGACTCCAGTGCATACTCGCCG
>Ga0105048_10017367_pt1 | contig 11101 bp, 8 predicted proteins | sample MAT05_FD_78382 | JGI IMG/M metagenome (GOLD analysis project Ga0105048, IMG submission 78382) | Freshwater microbial communities from Lake Fryxell liftoff mats and glacier meltwater in Antarctica - MAT-05 | ecosystem: Environmental > Aquatic > Freshwater > Ice > Liftoff microbial mat | place...
CGAAGAAGTGGTCGTCATCAACTTCGACGAAGAATTCACCCAGATCACTGCCGAACAGTTCATCGATGACATCCTGATCGGCAAGCTGGGTGCGACCGAAGTCGCGGTCGGAGAGAACTTCCGTTTCGGGCAAAAAGCCAGGGGTACGCCCGAGATGCTGGCATCGCGTCCGGAGTTCACGACCCGCGTCGTGCCGCTGGTCGAGGTCGCGGGAGAAGCAGTTTCGTCGACCCGGATCCGGGCCCTGGTAGCGGCCGGGGAGATGGGGCCGGCCCGAAAATGCCTGGGCGTTCCGTTCATGATCGAAGGCACCGTCGTCACCGGCGACCAGCGCGGCCGCGAACTCGGTTTCCCGACTGCCAACATCGTGCCTGACGATCGCCTGGCCAATCCCGGGCACGGGGTTTACGCGGCATTTGCCAACGGAATGCCGGCGGCGGTGAACATTGGCGTGAGGCCGACATTTGAGACGGGGAGGGGGGTTTTGATCGAGTCGTACCTGCTTGATCAGAATATCGACCTTTACGGCCAGGTGCTGCGGGTTGCTTTCGTCGAACGGCTCCGTGGCGAAAAAAGATTTGATTCAGCAGAGGCTCTGATCGAACAGATGAAGCTTGACGTCGATGCGACAAGGCGCGTCTGTGGTAGCTTCCAGCGGCCGTGAAAGGGTAGTCCTGCGGCCAAACAACCGGATCGGGCCCTGGCTTCCTACTCCACGCTTGCGCGGAAAACATGAGGCGAGACCCAGACCTTAAGGAAAGACATGACTTTAACCAAAGACTTCAAAGCCGAAGTAATCGGCAAGTACGGCAGTAAAGACGGCGATACCGGCTCGACCGAGGTGCAGGTTGCACTTCTGACCGAGCGGATCAACGACCTGACCGGACACCTGCGTGAGCACAGCAAGGACCATCATTCCCGCCGTGGACTGCTGATGATGGTCGGCAAGCGCCGCCGCCTGCTTCGTTATCTCGAACGCAACGACGTCGAGCGTTACCGCTCGCTCGTGGCCGAGCTCGGACTCCGTCATTGATCGAAGTCGGGGCTGACGCTCCCGACTTCACCCTGCCCGACCATTCCGGGCAGGAAGTGTCGCTGGGGGATTTCGCCGGCCGCCGTCTGCTGATCGCGTTTTATCCGCTGGACTTCAGTCCGGTCTGCGCCGACCAGCTCGCCGCATATCGGGATATCGCTCCTCAACTCGAAGCTGCCGGTGTGACCCTCGTCGCGATCAGCGTCGATTCGGCTTTCGCCCACAAGGCCTTTCGTGACCAACTGGGGGTCGATACGACACTCCTGGCCGATTTCGAGCCGAAAGGCGCCGTAGCGGACGCCTACGGTGCCTATCTGGCCGATGCCGGCCACTCGAACCGCTCATTGGTGCTGATCGACGCCGACGGCAAAGTGGAATGGGTCTACGAGACCGATACACCGCTGGACATCCCGCCGCCCAGCGCCATCCTCGCCGCGATTTAGGTTCGCCTGGTCTGATCGGGCCGATCAGACACCGCAGGGTGGTCTGTCTCATTGGCGCCGGATTGAATTCGGATCGGTCTAGCGCGATGGCGCCCAAAAATGGAATTACGAAACTGCCTTTCAGTTTCGGGCTGTCCGCGACTTCATAGTTCTGAATAAGGGATCCAGGTGACATTCCCGCCACGGGTGCTGCTCGCAGATCCCTGAGTTGTGATTCGAGCGGGAAAGCCCCCTGGATTTCGAAGGCAAGCCGAGTGGTCGAGAGCCCTGTTACCTCGGGACGACCCCAGCGGGTGGTTGCCCGGCAGCCAGACAGGCATCGCTCCTCCTTGGCTGCTCTGGGAGAAGCCAAAGAGGAGCGATGCCCGAGTTGACCCTGGACGAACCCGCATCGCTCCTCCTTGGCTTCGCTCTGCGCGTCTTACGAGGAGCGATGGCCCTTTGCTTCCTCGGCCCTTCGCTTCCTCGCGTCTGATTGCTTTCGCCTTGTAGGGTTGCCCGATCAGGCGCTGGAGTCCGATCGCGGTTCTACTTGTTGTCCTCATGGTCGGTTGCGGGTCAGATGAACCGGCGCCCGAAACCTCCGTGAAGATCCCTGCCGACGCGCAGATCGAAGCAACCTCCTCACAGGACAGGCAGATTGCCCGGCTTGAAGCGGGTCGACGGGCCCAGCCAGGCTAACGCGAGACTCCGGGTCGACTTTGCCGCGGATACAGGGGTGAAGTCGACCCGGAACACGGAGGCAACCAGGCAAGTGGGTTCCGGGTCGGAAAAAGCCCTCGATGGGGGCCGAAATTGACCCGCGACTGTGGGCTGAAGCCATCGCTCCTCGTTGGCTGCTCTGAGAGCAGCCAACGAGGAGCGATGGCCCTGCTGGCTTGATGCCTTTCTGGCTGCCCCGTAGCTACCCGCTGAGGTCATTTTCCCCTGCACGATGGGACCTCCGCTCGCTTATCGGCCGAGCCGTATACCCTTACGGACGATAAGAGAACGAGAGTTCTGTGAAACAGAGAGCTGCCATCCGGGCAGCTGGAGGTAATAAACCGAATGAGTATTTTTGAAACGACGCGCGTTTCCGTGCGTGTAGGCGAAGACGACATTGCCTTTGAAACCGGCAAGATCGCCAAGCAGGCATCTGGTGCCGTAGTCGTAACCTCGGGAGACACGATGGTTCTGTCGACCGCCACCATGGGCCGTCCCCGCGACGTCGACTTCCTGCCCCTGACCGTTGACGTTGAAGAACGCACTTACGCCGCGGGCAAGATCCCCGGTTCTTTCTTCCGTCGAGAAGGTCGCGCCGGCGAGAAGGCAACCCTGACCGCCCGCATGATCGACCGTCCGATCCGCCCGCTCTTCCCCAAGGGCTGGAACTACGAGACGCAGCTGGTGACCATCCCGATGTCGGTCGACCACGTTCGCCCGTATGACATCCTCGCGATGAACGGTGCGTCCGCCGCACTGGCCATCTCCGAGATCCCGGTCGCCAAGCACGTCGGCGCCGTCCGCGTCGGCAAGCTCGACGGTGACTTCATCATCAACCCGAAGGAAGAGGATCATCCGAACCTCGACCTCGACCTGATCGTCGCCGGTACCGACGAAGCGATCCTCATGGTGGAAGCGGGCGCCAACGGCGTCACCGAAGCCGAGATCCTCGACGCCCTTGACATCGCCCACGGCGAAATCAAGAAGCTGGTTGGCGCAATCGAAGAGCTGCGCCAGAAGATCGGCAAAGAGAAGCTCGTTGTTGAAGAGCCGACTCTCGACGCCAGCCTGGTTTCCGAGATTGAGTCCGCCTTCGGCGCCAAGATCAAGGAAGCAGCCGCAGTTCAGGCCAAGATCGAGCGCCAGGACGCCCTCGGTGCCGTCAAGGACGAGGTCGCCGCTCAGTACGCTTCGGAAGATCCCGAGTCTGACCGCTCCGGTGAGGCCAAGAAGGCTTTCTCGAAGATCGAGAAGGAAACCATCCGCCACGCCATCGCCGTCGAGAAGAAGCGCCCCGACGGACGCGCCGCAGACGAGATCCGTCCGATCGAATGCGAGGTCGACATTTCGCCGCGCGTTCACGGTTCAGCCCTGTTCACCCGCGGTGAGACCCAGGTCCTCGGCAACGTCACTCTGGGCACGACCCGGATGGACATGCGCATCGACGGTCTCGGTCTGGAAACGACCAAGACGTTCTGGCATCACTACAACTTCCCGCCGTTCTCGGTGGGCGAAGCCGGCTTCATGCGCGGCCCGAAGCGCCGCGACATCGGTCACGGAGCACTCGCTGAGCGTGCCCTCGTGCCGTCGGTCCCGGACCAGGAAGAGTTCCCGTACGTGATCCGCGCGGTCTCCGAGACGCTCGAATCGAACGGTTCTTCGTCGATGGGTTCGATCTGCGCTTCATCAATGGCGATGCAGGCAGCCGGTATCCCGGTTACCTCACCCGTCGCCGGTGTGGCCATGGGCCTGATCAAGGAAGGTGACGATTACATCGTCCTGACCGACATCGCCGGAGTCGAAGATCACCTCGGTGACATGGACTTCAAGGTCGCCGGTTCCGCGGAAGGCATCAACGCCCTCCAGATGGACATCAAGATCACCGGAGTCACTTTCGACATCCTCACTGATGCATTGGAACAGGCTCGAAAAGGACGCATCTTCATCCTCGGCAAGATGGCCGAAGCGATCGACGGACCGCGCGAGCAGCTTTCGGCTCACGCCCCGCGCATCGAGTCGATCAAGATCGATCAGGAGAAGATCGGTGCTGTCATCGGCAAGGGCGGCGAGACCATTCGTGCCCTGTGCGAAGAGTTCGAAGCCGACATCGACGTCGAAGACGACGGCACGATCCGGATCTACGCACCGACCGGTACCCAGGTCGAAGAGTGTGTCGCCCGCATCGAGGGCATGACCCGCGAAGCCGAGATCGGTGACCGTTACCCGGCCGCCAAGGTCGTCAAGACGACCACTTTCGGTGCTTTCGTCGAGCTGACCAAGGGCACTGACGGACTGCTCCACATTTCCAACGTCAAGCCCGGAGGTCGGGTTGAGACCGTCGAAGAGGTGCTCGAGGCCGGTCAGGTCATCGACGTCACCGTCGGCGAAGTCGACAAGGAACGTGGACGCATCGGTCTGCGCATGACTGAAGACCCGGCAATTGCCGGCAAGTCCAAGGAAGAGATCGCAGCACTCTCCGCCAACAAGAGTGGCGGCGGAGGCGGTGGCCGTGGAGGCGACCGCGAGGGTGGACGCCGCCGTCGTGAGCGTGGCGACCGGGATTCACGCAGCTAAATGACCGATACGGCTCGGATTACAGAGACCGGCTCCGGCATCCGGGTGATCACCGAGGTTGTTCCTTCGGTGCGCTCGGTTGCCCTCGGCCTCTGGGTCCGGACCGGATCACGTGATGAGACCCCCGCGCAGGCGGGGGTCTCTCACTTCCTTGAGCACCTGCTGTTCAAGGGAACCCCGAACTACAGCGCGATCGAGATCTCGGAGCGCTTCGACGGGCTCGGGGCTTCGTTCAATGCCGCCACCGGCAAAGAGACGACGCACCTCCATGCACGTTTTCTCGACGAGCACACCGACGACGTCTTCAGCCTGCTCGGCGAGATGATGTTCGAATCGACTTTCCCCGACATCGACTCCGAACGGGACGTTGTCCTGGAAGAGATCGCAATGTACGAAGACGAGCCTTCGGACCGGGTCCACGACTACCTGTCGGACGCGATCTTCGGTGACACACCACTCGGCCGCCGCATCCTCGGCAGCGCCGACGTGATCGCCAACATCCCGGTGCCGGACATCGCCGAGTACCACCGCCAGCGTTACGCCGCCGAGAACATCATCGTCGCCGCGGCCGGGAACGTCGACCATGACGCGATCGTCGCGCTTGCTGAGTCTCTGAAGCCAGCCACTTCAGGCAAGGTCGCTGACATCACCCCGCAGACCCCTTCCGCGACCGGGAGTTGCGAATTCGCGGTCAAGGACACCGAGCAGTACCACGTGTGTTTCGGCGCTCCGGGCATCAACCGGGCCGACGACCGCCGCTACGCGATGGCCGTGCTCGACTCGATCTTCGGCGGCTCCAGCTCGTCCCGCCTGTTCCGTGAAGTCCGCGAGAACCGTGGCCTGGCCTATTCGGTCGGCAGCTATTCGGAGCAGTTCACCGACACCGGTGTTGCTGCGATCTACGTCGGCACCCGTGAAGACAACATCGAAGAGGCTTGCGAAGTCATCGGTAACGAACTTGAAACCATCCGGACCGAGCCGGTCAGCGCCGACGAGCTCAGCCGGGCGAAAGAGCACGTAAAGGGCCGCCTGGTCCTTTCCGGTGAATCCAGCGGCGCGCGCATGTCGCGCATCGCCCGCTCGGCACTCCACGACCTGCCGCTGCTCAGCATCGACGAGATGCTGGCTGAAGTCGACGGCGTGACGGTGGACGACCTTTCCAGCCTGGCCAGCGAGCTCTACAGCCGCGAAAGCCTTTCGACAGCGTGCGTCGGTCGGGATGAAGACCGTTTCCGCGCGGCTGTCGCTCCAGTCACGGGCGCCGTCTCCGCGTGATCCGGGTCGGTGTAGCCGGCGCCGCCGGCCGGATGGGATCGACCGTCTGTGGCGCCGTGGTCGAAGCCGAAGGCATGGAACTGACCGGCCGGGCCGATCCCGCGCTTGACATTGCTCTCGATGACATCCTTGGCGACACCGACGTAGTCGTTGAGTTCAGCACTCCGGACACATCGCTCCAGAACGCGATCACCTGCCTTGAGGCCGGCGTCCACGTGGTGGTCGGCGCAACCGGCTTCGACCTCGACTTGCTGAAAGACGCGGCCGAGAACAGCGGCACTTCCGCCAACTGTTTCGTGGCGCCCAACTTCGCGATCGGTGCGGTGCTGCTGATGACCCTTTCCGAGCAGGTGGCGAAACACATGCCGGAGTGCGAGATCATCGAGCTCCACCATGACCGGAAACTGGATGCGCCTTCAGGCACCGCGAAACGCACCGCGGAGCTGATCACGGAAGCTGGTGGAAACGTCCATCAGCCGATTCATTCGATCCGCCTGCCCGGCCTGGTCGCTCATCAGGAAGTTCTTTTCGGAGGGGAGGGCCAGACCCTCTCGATCCGCCACGACAGCATCGACCGCTCGTCATTCATGCCGGGTGTGGTGCTTTCGGTCCGTAACGTCGGCCAGCTCGAAGACCGTTTCACGGTCGGATTGGAGAAGCTCCTCAATGGATGAAGAAATCAGAGGTCTGGACGCGACCGCTCAGGCGGATCTGGTCGCCAGCGGCGAGATGAGCCCGGCCGAGCTGCTCGAGATCGCAATCACGCAGGCTGACGCAGTCAACCCGGAGATCAACGCGATCATCCACCCGGACTACGCGAACGCCAGGGCGCTCGCCGAATCGGACCTGCCGATCGGGCCCTTCACCGGCGTTCCGTTCATCTTCAAGGACCTAGGTGCCGGGCTGGCCGGTCAGCCTTTCCACATGGGTAACCGCCTGCTCAGGGAAATCGACTTCCGGGTGCCTTTCGATACCCACGTCGGTTCGCGATTCCGTGATGCCGGTCTGGTCACCATGGGCCGCGCCAACACACCCGAGTTCGGCATCCTGCCGACCACCGAACCGGTTTCCCACGGTGCTTCGAGGAACCCCTGGGACACGACCCGTTCCACCGGCGGTTCCAGCGGTGGCTCGGCGGCATCGGTCGCCGCCGGCATCGTGCCGATGGCCCACGCTTCCGACGGTGGCGGCTCGATCCGCATTCCGGCCGGCGCCAACGGCCTGTTCGGCCTGAAGGCCAGCCGGGGCCGGATCTCGCAGGCGCCACTCAGCGGCGACACCATGTCCGGTCTGACGACCGAGCTCGTGGTGAGTAAGTCGGTTCGCGACACGGCCACGATGCTCGACTGGATCCACGGCCCGGTTGCCGGTGACCCTTACGGCTGCCCGGTGCCCGGGCATCCGTACGTCGAGGATCTGCTCATCGCTCCCGGCAACCTTCGCATCGGACTGCTGACCCAGCCGATGACCGGTGGCACGCTTGATGCGGAAATCCTCTCAGCGGCCCGCAACGCCGGCCTGAAGCTCGAAGCACTCGGCCACGATGTGACCGAACCGGAGATGCCGACCGCCGACAACGGCGACGAGCTCTACGAAACTTTCATCACGCGCTGGGCCGCCGGCATGAGCCAGACCGTTTCGGTCATCGGTGCGATTGCCGGCCGTGACCTCACCGCCGATGACGTCGAACCGCTCACCTGGGCCCTGGCCCAGCGTGGCCGTGAAGAAAGCGGCGCCAAGTACCTGGGTGCGATCCAGCAGCATCAGTTGATGGCCCGGATGATCGCCAGTCTTTACCGCAGCGAACTCAACCCGGGCGGATTCGACCTGCTGATGACTCCGACCCTGGCCACGGTGCCGCCCAAACTCGGATTCTTTAATGATTCCGGCGCTGATCCGATGGACGCCATGCTGAGGGCTCGCGATTTCGCCAACTTCACCGGCGCTTTCAACGCAACCGGTCAGCCGGCGATCTCGGTTCCGCTCGAGGTGAGTGATGAAGGCTTGCCGATCGGCATCCAGTTGGTCTCACCGATCTGGCGTGAAGATCTGCTGATCCAGATCGCCGCCCAGCTCGAGCAGGCCCACCCTTGGGCTGACCGCCGAGCTCCGGCTTTCACCGTTAACTAATGGAATATGGTGATCCCGTGAGCGAGATTCGAGGAGTAATCACGGCAATGGCCACCGTCTTCGACCCCGACGGTGAGGTCGATCTGGTCGAAACGAGGGCGCTTGCCCGCGATCTGGTCGAACACGGTTCGCACGGTCTGGTCGTCTCTGGTACCACCGGAGAGTCCCCGACACTCGAAGACGACGAGAAGCTGGCCCTGCTGACCGAGGTCCTGGCCGAGGTCGGCGACGAAGCCACCGTCATCTTCGGCAGCGGATCGAACGACACCCGCCACTCGGTCGAACTGACCAAGGCCGGTGCCCAGGCCGGCGCTCACGCCAGCCTGATCGCGACCCCGTATTACAACCTTCCCAACCGGGCTGGAATCATCGGTCATTTCGAAACGACCGCTGCCGCCGACCCGGACCTGCCCATGGTGCTTTACAACGTGCCGACCAGGACGGTGGTCAACATGTCGCCCGACCTGCTGGCTGAACTCGCCAACATCCCGAACGTGGTCGCCGTCAAGCAGGCCAACGACAGCGAACTGCAGGCGATCCCCGGACTGGAACTTCTGGCCGGCAACGACGGTGGATTCATGACCGCGCTCAAGCTCGGCGGTACTGGCGGCATTCTTGTCGCTTCACACCTCGTGGGCGACCGCATGCGAGAGATCTGGGACCTTTTCCAGGCAGGCGATGTCGAGGGTGCCCAGGCGCTCGACGACTCGCTCAGGCCCGCTTACGCTGCGATGAGCGTCACAACCAACCCGATACCGGTCAAGGCCGCGCTCGAGATTGCCGGAAGCATTCCGGCAACCATGCGCCTGCCAATGGTCGAAGCGACCAATGATGAGAAAGAAGAAATACGAACTTTGCTTCAACAAGCTGGAGTCACCTTCCCCGAGAGCGCATCACTTTGAGTAACAGCGACAAGATCAAGATCCTGCCGCTGGGCGGCCTGGGAGAGATCGGCAAGAACATGACTGTCGTCGAGTACCGCGGCAAGATCGTCGTGATCGATACCGGTCTGATGTTCCCGACGCCGGAGATGCTCGGCATCGACCTCGTTCTGCCCGATTTCGCCTACCTGCGTGACCGCGCTGACGACATCGAAGCTGTCGTGCTTACTCACGGCCATGAAGATCACGTCGGGGCGCTGCCTTACTTCCTGCGTGAAGTCGGTTTCCCCAAGGTGATCTACGGCGGCATGCTGACCGTGGGGATGGTCCGCTCCAAGCTCGACGAGCACAAGCTCGGTAGCGCGCCGCTGACCGAACTCCCGGCCGGCCAGAAGGTCCAGGCCGGTCCGTTCGGCATCGAACTGGTCCACCTTTCGCATTCGATCCCCGACATGCGCGGTGTGATCCTGGAAACCGACCTCGGAACGGTCTTCTTCACCGGCGACTACAAGTTCGACCAGACCCCGGTCGACGGCCGCCCCGCAGACGTATCCCGCCTCGCCGAACTGGGCCGCGACGGCCTGCTACTGCTGGCCGGCGACTCGACCAACGCCGATCGCCCCGGAGTCTCTCCGTCGGAGTCAAGCGTCGGCCCGGCGCTTCTGGAGACCTTCTCCCGCTGCAAGGGTCGCATTGTGGTCACCTCTTTCGCTTCGAACATCCACCGGGTCCAGCAGGTCATTGACGCCGCCGTGGCGCTTGACCGCAAAGTGGCCCTGGTCGGCCGTTCGATGCGCAAGAACTTCAACATCGCCTCCAACCTTGGCATCGCCAATGCCCCTGCCGGCGTGCTGATCCAGCCGCGTGACATCGAGGATTTTCCCGATGAACGCATCGTGGTCATGTCGACCGGTTCACAGGGAGAGCCGTTCTCGGCGCTGCGTCGCATGGCGAACAACGACCACCGTGACATGGAGCTCCACTCCGGCGACACGGTCGTGTTCTCCGCGTCTCCGGTGCCCGGCAACGAACGCGCGGTCAACGAGACGATCGACCGGATCTATGAGATCGGCGCTTCGGTCATCACCGCCAAGTCCGCACCGATCCACGCTTCCGGCCACGGTTTCAGGGAAGAGATCAAGATGATGCTCAACCTGACCCAGCCCAAATACGTGCTGCCGATCCACGGTGATCATCAGCGCATTCGACTCCACTCAGAGCTGGCCGAGTCGGTCGGGGTTCCCCCGGAGAACATCTTCAAAGGTCGCAACGGCCTGCCGCTGCTGATCGGAGCCGATGGTGCCGCTTTCGGCGAAGAGGAGAAGTCCGGCGTCATCTACGTTGACGGAATCGACCTCGCCGATCCCGAAGACGCCTCGCTCAGGGACCGCAAGACGATTTCGGCTGACGGAATCTTCATCGTCATCTCGACTATCGCGAGCGACAACGGAGACGTGGTGGCCGATCCCGAAGTCATCTTCAGGGGGGTCGGCACCCTGGACGACGAACTCGCTTTCACCGACGAGATCAAGGACATGGTCGAAGACTCGCTGGAGAAGAAGGCGAAGAGCGGAATCCGGAACATCGACCTGATCCAGGCTGATCTCCACGACGAGCTGGCCAAGTTCATCCACAAGCGTCTCAAGAGGCGTCCCATGGTTGTCCCGGTGGTTATCGAGGTCTGAGGCCGGGGTGGTGGTGTGCCGCGGCTGGCCTGCCGGGTGCCGGGCTGCTGCCATTCGCGTCAACTGATGCTTTTCGGGTGTTCGTGTCGAAGTTGCGTTCTTCCGGCTTGGCTCACGGGATCGCGTTTGGGTTCGGGCTGCCGCGAGGACGCCCGGACCACGATCCGGTCTACCGGCTTGGCGCAGGGAATCTGATTCGGGTTTGGTCTACCGCGGTGGCGCCGGGTCCACGATCCGGCCTGCCGCCATGGCGCCGGGACCTGATTCGGGTTTGGTCTGCCGCGTGGGCGCCCAAAATCTAATCAGGAACCACCTGTTTGTTTTGGGCTGTCCGTGAGTTCACGGTTCTGCATATGGATTTCCAGTGATATTCCCGCC
>Ga0105048_10017368_pt1 | contig 11101 bp, 8 predicted proteins | sample MAT05_FD_78382 | JGI IMG/M metagenome (GOLD analysis project Ga0105048, IMG submission 78382) | Freshwater microbial communities from Lake Fryxell liftoff mats and glacier meltwater in Antarctica - MAT-05 | ecosystem: Environmental > Aquatic > Freshwater > Ice > Liftoff microbial mat | place...
CAGGTGCAGGCCATTTATATGGGTGGAAAACAGGGAAGTGCGCACTGATGGCTTGGTGGAACCGCGCGGATGAACCGGACGCCAGAACGAGGGCGTCCAAGGCGCCGCTGCTCGTCATCGAAGGCCTGGACGTGTACTACGGTCGCGCTCACGCGCTGCAGGGTGTCAGCCTGCAGCTGGACCGCGGCGTGCTGGGCATCGTCGGCCGCAACGGCATGGGCAAGACCACGCTGTGCAATGCCATCACCGGTCTGGTGCCGGCTTCGGGCAGCATCAAACTGGCGGGCGAAGAGATTCTGGGCTTGAGCCCGAACGCGATCACGCAAAAAGGCATCGCCTACGTGCCGCAAGGCCGGCGCGTTTGGCCGTCGTTGTCGGTGGACGAAACGCTGCGCCTGGTGGCGCGCACGAAGCGCGACGTCGAACGTGTCTACAGCCTGTTCCCGCGCCTGGCCGAACGCAAGGGCCATGGCGGCGGCCAGCTCTCGGGTGGCGAGCAGCAGATGCTGGCCATCGGCCGCGCGCTGCTGCTCGAGCCGCGCCTCTTGGTCATGGACGAGCCCACCGAGGGCCTGGCGCCAGTGATCGTGCAGCACGTGGAGCGTTCACTGCGCGAGCTGGTGGCCGAGGGTGACATCAGTGTCCTCTTGATCGAACAGAACCTGGGCGTGGCGCTGGATGTGGCCGATCAGGTGGGCGTCATGGTCAACGGGCGCATTGCCCACCTGATGCCGGCGTCGACTCTGGCCGCCGACCGCACACTGCAGGAGCAACTGCTGGGCGTGAAGAGCGGCGGCGGGCACGACGAGCCCGAAGCAGAAGCTGCGCCACCACCGGCTGCGGATGCTGAGCCGCAGCAGGTGTACACCGTGCAGCGGGCATACGGCGACGGCGCGCCGTCACTGAACGACCTGGCACCGCGCACCGTGCGTGGCTTCAACCGGTGGAATGCGGGCGGCACGGCGGCGCCAGTCAGCGACATCGCCCGCAGCGCTGAAGCTGCGCCCCGCGCCGGCAGTACTGCCAGCCCCGCTGGCCAAGCCGGCAAGGTGCTGGAGTTCCCCGTCGCCGCCACCAGCGTGCGTGCAGCCTACGTGGCTGGCACCTTCGACACCAAGGCGCGTGAACTGTTCTTCTTGCGCCAATGCCTGGAAAAGCTGGGCCTGCGCGTGGTCACGGTCGACCTGTCGACAAGCGGCAAACCTTCACCGGCCAGCGTGCACCCGCGCGAGGTCGCGCGCCACCACCCGCAAGGCGAAGCGGCCGTGTTCAGCGGCGACCGCGGCAGCGCCGTCACCGCCATGGCGCTGGCTTTCGAGACTTACGTGCGCACCCGACGCGACCTGGGCGGCATCATCTCGGCAGGTGGTTCGGGCGGCACCTCGCTCGCCACACCGGCCATGCGCGCTTTGCCCATCGGCATGCCCAAGGTGATGGTCAGCACCATGGCCAGCGGTGACACCCGGCCCTATGTCGGCCCCAGCGACATCTGCATGATGTATTCGGTGACCGACGTGCAGGGCATCAACCGCATCAGCGAAAGAGTGCTGGCCAATGCGGCGCATGCGCTGGCCGGCATGGTCACCCACCCGCCGGTCGAATCGGCCATCACCAAGCCGGCTCTGGGCCTGAGCATGTTCGGTGTCACCACGCCTTGTGTGCAGGCGGTGACGAAGCTGCTCAGCGACGACTACGACTGCCTGGTCTTCCACGCCACTGGGGTGGGTGGGCAGAGCATGGAAAAGCTCGTCGAGTCGGGCCTGCTCGAAGGTGTGATCGATGTGTCCACCACCGAGGTGGCCGACGAAATCGGCGGCGGTGCGCTGTCGGCCGGCGCCACGCGGCTGGACGTGTTTGCGCAGCGGCGCACGCCCTACGTGGGCTCTTGCGGCGCGCTGGACATGGTGAACTTCGGCGCCTTCGACACCGTGCCCGAGCGCCTGCGCGGCCGCAAGCTTTACCGCCACAACCCGACGGTGACGCTGATGCGCACCACGGTCGAAGAAAACCGCGCGATCGGGGAGTTCATCGCCACCAAGCTCAATGCCATGTTGGGACCGGTGCGCTTCCTGATTCCCGAAGGCGGCGTTTCGTCGATCGACAAACCCGGCCAGCCCTTTCACGACCCCGAGGCCGATCGCATGCTGTTTGCCACACTGGAACAACATTTTCGCAGCGGCCCCGACCGCCGCCTGGTGCGCCTGCCGCACCACATCAACGACGACGCGTTTGCTGCCGCGCTGGTGGCCGCCTGGCATGAAGTGGCACGCTTGGGCAGCAGCGCCCGCCGCGCCTGAAGCCCCGGCCGAAGACGACAGAACAAGACGGAATAAGAGAGAACCCGCCCATGCCGCGCATCAACCGCCAGACCCTGCTTGAACGCTTCCGCAACAAGATCGCGGCGGGCCAGCCCTTGATCGGCGGCGGCGCAGGCACCGGCCTGTCGGCCAAGTGCGAAGAGGCCGGTGGCATCGACCTGATCGTGATCTACAACTCCGGCCGCTACCGCATGGCCGGACGCGGCTCGCTGGCCGGACTGCTGGCGTATGGCAACGCCAATGAAATCGTCTGCGAGATGGCCACCGAGGTGCTGCCGGTGGTGAAACACACGCCCGTGCTGGCGGGTGTGAACGGCACCGACCCGTTCATGATTCCCGACCAGTTCTTGCGCCGGCTCATCGACCTGGGCTTTTCCGGCATCCAGAACTTTCCTACCGTGGGCCTGATCGACGGCACCTTCCGCGCCAACCTGGAAGAAACCGGCATGAGCTACGCGCTGGAAGTGGAGCTCATTGCCCGTGCACATGAGATGGACCTGCTGACCACGCCTTATGTCTTCAGCCAAGCCAATGCGCGGCAGATGGCGGCGGCCGGCGCCGACATCGTGGTCTGCCACCTGGGCCTGACCACCGGTGGCGCCATAGGCGCGGGCACGGCCATGCAACTGGCCGACTGCGTGGCACCCATCAACGCCTGGGCCGCGGCGGCCAAGGACGTGAACCCGGACGTCATCGTGCTGTGCCACGGCGGCCCCATCGCCACACCCGAAGACGCGCAGTTCATCCTGCAGCAGTGCCCCAGCTGCGACGGCTTCTATGGCGCCAGCTCGATGGAGCGGCTGCCCACCGAAGTGGCGCTTACCGAAACCACGCGGCGCTTCACCCAGATTTCGCGCTGATGCGGCCACTGGCCACAGCAGCACGACCCGACACACAAGACCTGGAGACATCCCATGACCGGCGCTGAATTTGGCAGCTTCCTTCTCGGCCTGATCGTCGTGGCCATCGTCGTGGCCATTGCGGTGTGGCTGCTGCACTGGCTGTACCTGCGCAGCAGCAAGGAGCGCGCCTTCGTGCGCACCGGCCTGGGCGGGCAGAAGGTGGTGCTGGACGGCGGCGCCTTCGTGCTGCCCATCGTGCACGACGTGATCCCCGTCAACATGAACACGCTGCGGCTGGAGGTGACGCGCGGACGCGACAAGGCGCTGATCACCAAGGACCGCATGCGCGTGGACGTGATCGCCGAGTTCTACGTGCGTGTGGCCGCCCAGCCCGACGCGGTGGCTGCCGCCGCGCAGACGCTGGGCCTGCGCACCATGGAACCCGATCAGCTGAAAGAGCTGGTTGAAGGCAAGTTCGTCGATGCGCTGCGCACCGCAGCAGCCGAAATGACGATGGAAGAGCTGCACGAAAAGCGTGGCGCCTTCATCAAACGCGTGCGCGAATCGGTGGCCGAAGACCTGACCAAAAACGGCCTGGAGCTCGAAGCTGCTTCCTTGACGCAGCTGGACCAGACCGGCATGGAGTACTTCAACCCCAGCAACGCCTTCGACGCCGAAGGTCTGACGCGCCTGACCGAGCAGATCGAACACCGCAAGAAGCAACGCAACGACGTGGAGCAGGACACGCTGATCGCCATCCGCAACAAGAACCTGGAAGCCGAGAAGCTGAGCCTGGGCATCGACCGCGAAAGCGAATACGCGCGGTTGACGCAGCAGCGCGAGGTCGAGGTCGCCCGCGCCCGCCAGCGCGCCGAGGTCAGCACCGAACGTGCGCAACGCGAACAAGAGGCTGAGGGCGCGCAGATCGCGGCTAAACAAACCATCGAGACCGCGCGCATCCGCGCCGACCAGACGCTGGAACAAGACCGCATCGGCAAAGAGCGCGCCATCCAGGGCGCCGAGATCGAACGCCGCATGTCGCTGGAACTGGCCGAACAGCAGCGTGCCATTGCCGTGGCGCGCGAGAGCAAGGCGCAAAGCGAAGCCCAGACCGAAGCCGAGATTGCACGTGCGCAGGCGGTGTCGGCCGAAGAAAAAGTCTTCACGGCGCGTGAAGTGGAGATGGCCGAGCGCAAGAAGGCCATCGAACTGATCGGCGCCGCCCAGACCGCCGAGCATGAAGCGTTGCGCCTGACCTCGGCCGCACGCGCCGAGAAGAGCGCCAGCGCCGACCGTGGTGACGCCGTGCGTGCGCAAGCCGAAGCAGATGCCGATGCCGACAAGATCCGCAGCCTGGCCATGCGTGTGCGGGCCGAGATCGAAGCCGAGGCGCTGCGCATGATGAACGAGGCCCACAACATGCTGACGCCCGAGGCGCGCATGTCGGCGCTGCGCATGCGGCTGGTGGAAAAGGCCGAGGGCATCATCCGCGAGTCGGTCAAGCCCATGGAGCGTATCGAGGGCATCAAGATCCTGCAGGTGGACGGCCTGGGCGGTTCGGGTGGTGGCAGCAACGGCGACGGCGGCGGTGGCAGCTTCGCCGACGGCGTGGTGAATTCGGCGCTGCGTTTCCGCGCCCAGGCGCCGCTGGTGGACCAGCTGCTGCGCGAGATCGGCATCGAAGGTGGCGACATCCAGCGCCTGGTGGGCAGCGCCAGCGGCGCCACGGTGGCGTTGCCACCCGCAGCGTCGCCCAAGCCAGCGGAGTAACGCACCGTGATCCGTGTTTATGTCTCCAGCGTCATCGACGCCAGCGCCGACACCGTGTGGTCGCGCATCCGTGACTTCAACGGCCTGCCGCTGTGGCACCCGGCCATTGCCGACAGCCGCATCGAAAACAACGAGCCTGCCGACCGGGTGGGCTGCATCCGCCACTTCCACACCCGCGACGGCGGCATGATCCGCGAACGCCTGCTGGGCTTGAGCGACTACGACTTCACCTGCAGCTACGAGATACTGGAAAGCCCCATGGGCGTGGACAACTACGTGGCCACGCTCAAGCTCACACCCATCACCGATGGCGGCCGATGTTTTGCCGAGTGGAGCGCAGAGTTCGACTGCGCCGAAGGCCGTGAACGCGAGCTGACCGAGACCATCGGTGGTGGTGTGTTCCAGGGTGGTTTCGACGCCCTGAAGCGCCACTTCAGCCGAAGGTAAGTCGGGTGCTGCAACGGGTTGTCCGCTCGACCGTGATCGACGCGCCCATCGCGCGGGTCTGGGCCGTGCTGCGCGATTTCAACAGCCACGACCAGTGGCACACCGTGGTTGAGCACAGCCGCATCGAAGGCGGCGAGCGCAGCGATCAGGTGGGCTGTGTGCGCAGCTTCACGTTGAAAGACGGCAACCGCATCCGCGAGCAGCTGCTGACGCTGGACGACCGCGAGCACAAGAGCACCTACTGCATCGTGGACGCCACCGTGCCGCTGCAGCGCTACGTGGCCAGCGTGACGCTCAAACCCGTGACCGACGGCAACCGCACCTTCTGGCATTGGGAAAGCAGCTTCGCGACACCGCCCGGCATGGAGCGCGAACTGCGCGACATGGTGACCCAGGGGGTCTACGAAGCCGGTTTTGCCAACCTGCGTCGGTATCTGGACCAGGGCGGCGACCAGCGCCTGCCCGGGGCTGGCAGCCACGTCATGCCGCTCGCCCTGCCGGTGCCTGCACGGCGTGTGGTGGTGGCGCAGTACGGCGGTGTGGATCAGCTGCAGGCCCAGCAAGCGCAGGCACCGGCGCCAGGGCCGGGCGAGGTGCGCATCCGCCAGCGTGCCGTCGGCGTGAACTACATCGACGTCTACCTGCGCCGCGGCTGGATACCGCCGATGCTGGCGCCGGGCGGCACACCCGGCATGGAGGCCGCGGGCGCCGTGCTGGACGTGGGCCCGGGGGTGCACGGTTTCATGCCGGGTGACCGCGTGGCTTACCTGGGGCCGCTGCCGGGCGCGTATTGCAGCGTGCGCAGCGTGCCGGCCGCCTGGGTGGTGCGCTTGCCACCTGCCGTGGAAGATGCCACCGCCGCTGCGCTGCTGCTCAAGGGCATCACCGCCGACTACTTGCTGCGCGACCTGGGCCATGTGCACGCCGGCACGCGGCTGCTGGTGCACGCCGCGGCCGGCGGCGTGGGCCTGCTGCTGTGCGCCTGGGCGCGCCGCCTGGGCGCACGCGTGCTGGGCACCGTGTCCAGCGAAGACAAGGCGCACGTGGCGCGCGAACACGGCTGCGAGCAAGTGATCGTGACGGCCGACTACCGATTTGCTGATGCCGTGCGCAGCCACTGGCCGCAGGGCGCAGAAGTCATCGTCGACGGCCTGGGCGAAGCCGCGCGTGAACAGAACTTTGCAGCACTGGCTGCCTGTGGCCACTGGATCAGCCTGGGCCAGGCCAGCGGTGGCCTGAAGCCCATCGACCCCGACTGGCTGGTGCAGAAGTCGGCCACCTTCTCGCGCCCGGTGGCTTTCGACTACGTGGCCACGCCAGAAGCCTTGGCCGACCGCACACAACGCCTGTGGGCCGCGCTGGCCGACGGCAGTCTGGGCCAGCCGCTGATCGAGCGCTACACGCTGGACGCGGCGGCCGAGGCGCATGCCCGGCTGGAGTCGCGGCGCTCGGTGGGTTCGCTGGTCTTGATGACGTGAACCGCCGCCAAGTGGCAGGACAAAAAGGAAGGCGCCAGATGATCCACGGCATGAACCACTTCACCATCACAGCTGAAAACCGGGACGCCACGCTGGGCTTCTACTGCGGCCTGCTGGGCTTGAAGGAAGGGCACCGCCCCGACCTGGGCTTCCCCGGCGCCTGGCTCTACGCCGACGGCAATCCGCAAGCCGTGCTGCACATCTACTGGGACCGACCCATGCCCACCGGCCGCACGGGTGTCATCGACCACATGGCCTTCACGGCCAGCGACCTGAAGGCCGTGAAAGCACGCTTTGACGCCGCTGGCCTGAAGTACGACCTGCGCCAGCAGGCGGGGGCCGGCACCTGGCAGCTGTTCAGCTTCGATCCCAACGGCGCCAAGGTGGAGCTGGACTTCGACCCGAACGAGACGCTCTAGCGCGTACGCGCATAAGCGTATAAGCGCAGACGGGCTGAAGCGCTGAAGTCACCCGCGGCTACGTCACACTCGGGGCCCATGAGCAAGCCGAACAGCACCCTGGACGCGAAGACCCTCTGGCAACTCAGTCGCATCGGCGACCTGGCCCTGGCACCCGACGACGCCCGCGCCGTGTGTTCGGTGACCACCTGCGACATGGACAAGAACATCACCGGCACCGCGCTGTGGCTGCTGTCCACGCTGGGCGGCGAACCCCGACAGCTCTCGCGCTGCGGCAGCAAGGATGGGCAGGCCGCGTGGTCACCGCAGGGCGACCGCATCGCCTTTGTCGCGCGGCGTGAACAAGAGGGCCACAAGGACGCCAGCGCGCAGCTGTACCTCATCTCACCCGACGGCGGTGAAGCCACGCGCATCAGCCACTTCGCGCCGGGCATCGAGTCCTTCAAGTGGATGCCCGATGGCCAGCGCATCGTTTTTGCAGCCTGGGTCTGGCCAGGGTTGAAAGGTGCGGCGGCGCAGAACAAACAGCACAAGGCCTGGTCCGAGCGCAAGGAAACCGGCTACGCCACCAGCGAGGCCCTCTACCGCTACTGGGACCACAACGTGCCGCAAGACCGCGTGCAGCACCTGCTGATGCTGGACCTGGCGGGGCCGAACCCCGGCCGTGTCACCGACCTCTTCGAGGGCACGGCCTTCGAGCTGGGCCGTGCCAACGACAGCAATGAGGACTACGACGTGCATCCTGGCGGTGGCCGCATCGCCTTTGTACATGACCCTGCCGCGGTGGCGCGGCTGGGCAACCCGGGCGCCATCACCGAGCTCACCTTGCGTGGCAAGCGGTTCAAGGCGCTGACCAGCAGCAACGGTCAAAAGGCCTGGGACTTTGGCGCGCCGCGCTACAGCCCCGACGGCCAGCAGCTGGCGATGACGGCGGCGAATGTCGGCAAGGCGCACACGGCGCTCAGCCAGCCGGCGCTGCTGGACCTGGCCACGGGCTCGTGGCAGGCCCTGGGCAAGGGCTGGGACTATTCGGTCGGCTCGGCCGTGCGCTGGTCAGCCGACGGCGGCACCTTGTACTTCACGGCCGAAGACCGCGGCCGCTGCCCGCTGTGGCGGCATGACCTGGCCACGGGTGCGTTTGATGTCGTGCACGCAGGCGGCACGGTTCAGGGCTTCGATGTGGGCAGCCAGGCCATCGTGGTGGCAGAAGACACGGCGCTGCACCCGGTGCGCATCCACGTGCTGCGCAATGGCCAGGCCCCGCAGCGGCTGGAGCACTTCAACGACGACGTCCTGCGTGGTGTGCAATTGGGCCAGGTGCAGGAAGTCACCTTCAAGGGCGCACTGGGCGAAGTCGTGCAGATGTGGCTGACCTTCCCGCCCGGCTTCGACGCCCGGCGCAAGCACCCGGTGACACACGTCATCCACGGCGGCCCCTACGCAGCTGCGGGCGACTCATTCGGCTGGCGCTGGAACCCGCACGTGTTTGCCGCCCCCGGCCACGTCGTCGCCCAGGTCAACTTCCACGGCAGCAGCGGCTTTGGCTGGGCCTATGCGCACAGCCTCATCGGCCGCCAGGGTGAACTGGAATTGCAGGACATCGAAGCCGCCACCGACTGGCTGCTGCAACAGCCCTGGGCCGACACGCAGCGGGTGTTTGCCACCGGCGGCAGCTATGGCGGTTTCCTGGTCGCCTGGATGAACGGCCACGTGGCGCCGGGCCGCTACAAGGCCTATGTCTGCCACGCGGGGGTCTTCGACCGCGTGGCCACCTTCAGCGCCGACAGCTACACGGTGCGGCCCAAGGACCTGGCCGCCAACTACTGGCAGGACATGCCGCGTGTGCTGGCGCAGAGCCCGCACAACTTTGCCGCGCAGATGGGCACGCCCACGCTGGTGATCCATGGCGCCAAGGACTACCGCGTGCCCGACTGCAACGGCCTGGCCTACTACAACACGCTGAAGGCGCGCGGTGTCGATGCCCGCCTGCTGTGGTTCCCGGACGAAAACCACTGGGTGCTGAAGCCGCGCAACAGCCTGCTCTGGTACAGCGAATTCCTGGGCTGGCTGGCGCGCCATGCGGCTGCGCCGCGCACGCGCAAGGCCATACGCAGCGAGCCCGCCAAGGGCGATCGCCTTCAGCCCGGCAAACCCAAGGAATAGGCGGCGGCCAGCTCAGCGGTGTATTCCGGCACCGGGCCGGCGTGCACGGCCTCCAGCGCCAGGCGTTCAGGGCTGCCGAAGTAGACCCAGGCAGTGAGGACCTCGCCACCTTTTCGCGGTCGAACCGTGATGGCCTGGCGGCTATACCACTGCGGCTCTGTGACGCGTTCCAGGCTGTCCATGGCGACCAGCGTGCGGTCGTCCACCTCGAAGAGCTGTCCCGCCGCAAGGTGGCCTTGCCCGGGCTGCGGCACCTCGAAACCCATTGATCGCGGGCGATTTATGAAGGCGAGCCCTCAAGTCAGAGCGCTGATGCAGCAGTGACTCGATGCGGATGGAAGATGGAATCCGGACAGCGCGCAGCCAGTCAGAGACTGGTCAACCGGCTGGTCTTCGCTCGGTCCTGAAGCTGGCGACGCTGGCGAGTGTCATGGCCTTCTCTGACCTTTGCAAAGACACGCGGCCCGCGCGACTGAGGGACGTGGGACGTTGAGCCCACTCATGGACTTCTTGCAATGACCCCGATCAGGCGGCCATCGATTGCGGCATCCACTTGTCGGATTTCAGGGGGCCGTGCGTTCAGCAGCCTGGCGGTAGCAGCTTGGTGCGCGCCTGGGACTCGAGCCCCGCGCAGAGCTTGCGCAGCAGACCCTGGAGCTGCTCGCGCTCGTCACCGGCCAGCGGTGCCATCAGCCGCTCGGTGACATTCGCTGCGAGTTCTCGCCCCCGGGCCAGCGTGGCCGTGCCATCGCTGGTGAGCGTGAGCTGCAGGCGGCGGCCGTCGGCGGCGGAGGGCTCGCGCGCCACCAGCCCCCGCGTCTGCAGCCCGCGCACGATGCGCAGCGTGGTCACGCGGTCGAAGCCCAGCGCGCGTGCCACGGTGGCCTGGTCGCACCCGCCCGCGTGGGCGACGATCGTCAGCACGCCGTACTGCGGGGGCGTCAGGCCGAGCTCCCGACATCCTTCCTCGAACAGGCCCACCGACAGCTGATGCGCGCGCCTCAGCAGGAAGCCGGGGCGCAGGTACAGCAGTTGCAGCAGTGCGGCGGGCGAGTCGGGCATGTCACTCCGGCTGGATGTTGTTGGCCTTGGCCACAGCCATCCACAGCGGGATCTCGGTGGCGATGACGCGGGCAAACTCTTCGGGCGTGCTGCCTTCGGGTTCGATGCCCAACTGCAACATGCGCTCGCGCACGTCAGGCAGCTTGACGATCCGCGCCACTTCGGTTTGCAGCTTCTGGATGATGGCGGGCGGCGTGCCGGCGGGTGCCAGCAGGCCGCTCCACAACGTGACCTGCAGGTCCACGCCCTGCTCGGCCATGGTCGGGATGTCCGGCAGCAGCGACATGCGCTTGGCCGAAGTCACCGCCAGCCCGCGCAGCAGCCCGCCCTTGATGGCGCCGGCAGCGGGGCCGGAATCCACCAGGGTCATCAGCACCTCGCCCGAGGCCACCGCCTGCACGGCCGGGGCGCTGCCCTTGTACGGGATGTGCTCGGCACTGATGCCGGCCTTCTGCTTCAGCAGTTCGGTCACGAGGCGAAACGAAGCGGCGCTGGAACCGTAGTTCGACTTGGTCGGGTTGGCCTTGCTGTACGCGGCCAGTTCCTTCACGCTGCGAAGCGGGCCGCTGGCCTGCACCACCAGGATCAGCGGGAACGACCCG
>Ga0105048_10017372_pt1 | contig 11100 bp, 12 predicted proteins | sample MAT05_FD_78382 | JGI IMG/M metagenome (GOLD analysis project Ga0105048, IMG submission 78382) | Freshwater microbial communities from Lake Fryxell liftoff mats and glacier meltwater in Antarctica - MAT-05 | ecosystem: Environmental > Aquatic > Freshwater > Ice > Liftoff microbial mat | place...
CTGACCGACGGACGGTGGATGACCGGGAGCGTGAAGTGGGCTCGCGAACCGATCGCGGCGCGCGTGCATCACGATCACATGGAGATGCTGCGGAGGGCGGCGGATGCGGGCCGCGCATGGGCGCATGCGGCGCTCGCCGACAATGCGCCATTCTTCTACCTCGCGGCAGGGGGATTCTCGCCGGCGTTTCGCCACGCAGTGGATGCCAGTGAGCGGACCGCGATTTTATGGTCGCTGGATGACGTGTATGCTGACAAGCCAGGGTAATCCGGCCCACCACCCGCGTGCTTTTCATACGCCGCACCACGTTTTGATGACGCACTGAAAAACTGCCACCATAGAATCCGGCCATGACCGCACCCGTCTTGACATCGCGAGCTTCTGTGGCCATGGTTATGACCATGGTCTCCGTTTCAAAAAGCGCACTGAAAGCGCGCATGCTGGAATACTTCCGCAAGGTTGAGCAAACCGGTGAAGAGCTGATCGTCACGAGCGACGGTCGCCCCGTGTTGCGCGTCGTCCCGTACACGACGCAGGAAAACGTGTCCGATTTGTTCGCCGATGTACGAGGCCGACTTGCCTTCTCCGGCGACGCCGACGCACCCACCTCCGCAGAATGGCGTTTGGGGTGACCGAGTCCGCACCCCCGCTGCTGCTGGACACCTCGGCACTTCTGTACTGGACGCTTTCGCCAGAGCGGCTATCGCGAGCCGCACAATCCGCGATTGACGATGCAGCACAAACCGGAATCGCCGCCAGCGCCATTTCTCTCTGGGAAATCGGACTCAAGGTGCAGCGCGGCACACTCCAGCTCGGCTTTGCCTTTGATGAATATGTGAGCCGTCTGCAACGCGTTCACAACCTCGCGTTGATTGCGGTTGACACGAAAATCTGGTTACGCGTGCTCGCGTTGCCGTGGGATCATCGCGATCCGGCTGACCGCGTGATTGTGGCAACGGCCGAGGTCCTCGATACCGCATTGGTGACGTCCGATGGCGCTATTCGAGACTATTTCGCGCGGTCGGTCTGGGAGTAGTGGCAACCTCCCGCGTGATTTTGGTAAGCCACGCCACGTTCTGATGACGCACTGAAAATGGGCCGCCATAAAATGCGGCCATGACCTACACATTCCTGCACTGCGGCGTCGTGATGGGCGAATCCGACCTCTCCGCAAAAACCAATCGCGCCGGGCAGCGCGCCGGCACCTTCCACCCAACCGACTACGGCCGCACGCTACTGCCCCGAGTCACATGTATCCTCTCGGCAAGCCTGGCGCTCAAGTCTCAGTTCGACTCCATGCAACAGGCGGGAGGAAAGAAGGAGCTCAGCCCCAAGGAGCTTGATGTTCTCCTCACCGAATCTGAGGCGGGCCGAGCGATGATAGATGTCGGCCGCGTGCTGAGTGAGGTCGAGTTGCGTGGACCCGGCGGGCGTCGCCTGGAATTTGCCAGCATCGCGTTCAGCAAGGTCGACGAGCTGCTGCGGGTTGGCACCACACTCGGCACCAAGGTCGATCAGCGACAAGCCCTTCCACCGGACACGCCGGAGTTCATCGTGTCGGTCACGCTCGGTCGTGCGCAATACACGAAGAGTCGTTCAAAGCACGCCGTGCACTAAGGCTTCAACACTTCAACAGCCGCGTTACGCCCAATTCGAAGTGCGCGCGTTTCACCGGTTGCACCCGGCTTGGGTCCGGTTAACCAATGAATGCGAACCAGCGAGGAATCGGCGCGCCATTCAACACCCCGCGACGCCAGCTCGATGTTCTCGAGGCAACTCGCAATTTTGGTGGTCGATGTTTTGTTGGGCTGCGATTCGAGCAGTGCAATTACGCGCAGAAATTGTTCTTCGCCAGCCTGACAGTAAGACATCCCGCCGGGCTTCGATGCATACGTGTCGACGATCACCACAGCCACACCTGGAATTTCTCCCAGTACACTCGCCTTGCTGGGCGCAGCGTCTGCCGGAACGGTTGAATCGCGATCGACGGTGACGCTACGCAACAGTTTCACTCCGCTCCGGATTTCGAAACGTGTGTGGCCGTCCTCTGTTGTGGCGGTCACAGAAGCTGCGTTCGCGGAATCGACAACGGCAGCACGATTGTTTCGATCCGTGCACGCAGTGGTCGACAGCAGCAGCAGACTACCCCAACACGTGATCAGCGTAGCAGACGCCCGAGTACTTCCAGCTGGCTCCCGACACTGGTGGCTTTGAAAATGCCGCCGAGTCGCGCTTGTGCAAATCAGCTTCGGTTTTGTCTTTGTTGTTCGCATCGTTCATGTCCCATCCAATGTTGCCGGTCCGGCTGTCGCACAGTATGTGCGATGGGCGTTTCCACTTCAGTGCGGTTGTATCCCAAACATGATACGACCCACCGTTCCACCGGCAGACAGTTTCATAGGTGAGCTGGTCCGATGTGTACGACCGCGAACTTTGCGCGAGATGGGAAATTGCAGAAGCGCGTTTTTGCGCAAAGAGTTTAAGTCCGCCATCGACATTGAGCTTCCAGTTCCACACTTGCTCAAATGTCGGCGTTGGCGTGGTGAGCTGGCACATCCCGTACCCGTTATCGAACGACTTGATTGGTTCGTTCTTCGCGTTGAAGTGTTTGTATCGAGCTTCTTGCGCAATAATTTTTTCGAAGCCGGTACTATCCGGCTTGGTAGCCAGGTAGGCATCAACCGCAGTTGTAGCCGGGTTGGTGCCCGCGATCTTGACGGCAACTATCGCGGTAGTGGGAACGGCCCCTGTGTTTTTGGGCGGTGGTGTCGTGGCTTTGGCCATCGTCGCTACTACGGTCAGCGTGCCGCCGAACCCGCTGACAGTGGGGCCGGCGTCCCATTTATTGCCGGTAGTCTTGACGGAGCCGGTTTTCTTGAATGCGCCCCACGCGACGGTCCACGCCCAAGTGTGCTCGCCGGTGCCATCGGTCTCGAACTCGATGCTTGGCCATTCTGCGGCGGCGGTGATGCTGAAGACGTCAGTGGCCTTCGGTTTGAGGAATTTCACTGTTCAGATCCCGGGGGAAGTTTTGGCTGGAGATGCAATCGCGCGCTCCTACTTCGGCGTCACCTTGAACAATCCGCCGGCGCTGGTGTTTTCGATCATCCACACCGCGCCATCCGGCCCAACCGCTACATCTCGAATCTGGTGTCCCACATCCCAACGCTCGGCCGACGTAGCGCCGCCCTTGCCATCAAACGTGATGCGATTAAGCGTGCGCGTGGCCAACCCACCCATCAGCGCTGAACCCTTCCACGCTGGGAACATCGCACCGTCGTAGAACGTGAGATTTCCGGGCGCAATAATGGGCGTCCAATAAATGACCGGCTTTGCCAGATCGGGGCGCGTGTCGGGGCCTGGGATGGGCACGCGATTGTAGTTGGCCGCGTACGCCACCAGAGGCCAGCCGTAATTCTTGCCCGCCTCGACCAGATTGAGCTCATCACCGCCACGCGGGCCATGTTCGATTTCCCACAACCGGCCGTCAGGCGCAAACGCCAGGCCATACGGCGTGCGAAAACCCATCGCCCAGGTTTCTGCCGGAGTCAGATTGGGACCGGAAAACGTAAAGTTGGAAACGACGGGCGCGTCCTTGGCGACCTCGGTGTCGCGCGGAGGATTGATGATCGGGATGGTCGCATCGCCGGTCTTGCCCGCCTGCGGATTGCCTGGCGCGGGTTTGCCATCCAGCGTCAGGCGCAAAATTTTGCCCAGCGGCGAGTTTGGGTCCTGCGCTGGCGTCATGCGCTGTCGGTCGCCGACGGTCAGGAACAGGAACTTTTTGTCGGGCGAGAAAGCAATCGCGGCACCGAACTGTCCGCCCTGCCCTCGTGCGCCGTCGCGCCAGATCACCTGCAATCCGTCGAGGCTGGCCGAATCTTTGCCGATCGTCAGTCTTGCGCGCGCCAGCGCGAGGCTTGATCCGCCATCACCGGGCTCTGCATACGTCAGGTAGACATTGTGATCGGTCGCGTAATTCGGCGACGTGTAGACACCCAACATGCCACCCTGTCCGCGCGACAACACTGCGGGCACGTTCGCGACCGGCGTCTTCACACCTTGCTGTGTGACCAGCCACAGCGGGCCCACCTTCTCGGTAACGAGCATGCGTCCATCCGGCAGGAACGCGATGCGCCACGGCAAGTTGAACGTCGCCACCTGCGTCATCGTAAACGGCAGGCTGCGCTCGGGGTTCTGCTCTCCCGCATTGTTCTGTGCGACGGCACAGGTGGACACGAAAGTCAGCAACAGTGCGGCGTGCGCGAACACCTTCATCGGTTTCTCTCTCCAGTGAGTCATGCTTCAAGGATTCCGAAGGTTACCCCGCAAACGGGGAATGACGCCAGCCTAGATTGCATCATCCTTTCGTAATCCGCCGCACACGGCGGACGTCCTCGCATCCGGACCTCGCGCGTCAATGACCATCGGAGATGCCGGCGCTCTGTACTACGCAAGCGAGTGGATCATTCGACTCGCCATGCTGGTGTACGTGCCGCAGCAGCGCCCGGCGGCGGCGACGCGCACATGGTTGTTGCTGATTTTTCTGATGCCGTGGCCCGGCGTCATCGTGTACGCATTGATTGGTCGCATTCGTGTGTCGCACGGGCATCGTGAAAAGTTGGCAGGCGCGTCGCGTGTGATTCGACAGGCCGAGTGGGAGACGCGTGACGGTGGTTCGGTGATCGGTGCCGTGCCCGCGCCCTACGTGTCCGCCTCCGCACTCGCCTTTGCGACGGGTGATTTCCGTCCGTTCGTGAACAATCGCGTCGCGTTGCTGGACGACTATGATGGGTGGATTGCGCGCCTGATTGCGGATATTGATGCGTCGGAACTGCGCGTCCATTTGCTCTTTTACATTTTCGCCGACGACGCCACCGGACAACGCGTGGCCGGCGCATTGTCGCGCGCGGCCACGCGTGGCGTCGAGTGTCGCGTGCTCATCGACGCGGTCGCTGGAAAGGATGCATTCAAGCGACTCGTGCCTTCGCTGCGGGCCGCGCGTGTCAACGTGCGGGCGGTGCAGCGTACGGGACTGTTCCGGCGCAACGCTGCGCGGCTCGACCTGCGCAATCACCGCAAACTCGCGATCATTGACGGACGCGTTGGCCATATCGGATCGCAAAACATCGTCGACGCCGCGTTCGTTGCCAACTATCCGAATGAAGAGGTGATGGCACGCGTGATTGGGCCAGTGGTCGGGCAACTCGAAGCCGTATTTTTTACGGATTGGTTCATCGAAACCAGTGAGCGGCTGGACGCGCGCGATCTGATTCCCGCTATCGATCCATCGGCTTCATCAACCGCGCAATTGCTGCCCAGCGGCCCTGGGTATCAGCTCGAGAATGCGCGCGATGTGTTTATTGCGCTCTTGTACGCGGCCCAGAAACGCGTGGTCATCACGACGCCGTATTTCGTGCCCGACGAGCCGTTTCTGCAAGCGCTTCGTGCGGCAGCGACGCGCGGTGTCGAAGTACATCTTGTCGTGTCAAAACGCGCGAACCAACCGTTGAGTCAGTATGCGCAGCGTTCGTATTATCAGGACATTCTGTCAGTCGGAGTGCAGGTGCATTTGTATCGGCCGCGCTTTCTGCACGCCAAACATCTGTCGATTGATGATCAGATAGCCGTGATCGGAACCGCGAACATCGACATTCGCTCATTCGCTTTGAATGCCGAGGTCAGTTTGCTGATTTACGATCCGGTCGTGGTGGCGGAGCTGGCGCGCATTCAGGAGCGGTATTTTCGTGACAGTGATTTGCTGGATGCCAACGAATGGGACCGTCGCCCGCTGGTCACGAAGGTCGCGCAGAATCTGGCGCGGTTGGCGGATTCGTTTTTGTGAGACGCACGGTTTCGAGCATTTTTCGCTGTGAGCCGAGACTTCGAATGGTCTCCCACGCGGCGTCCGAGATCCATGGTTCACGCGAAGGCACGGAGCGCGCGCCTGTGGCAAGTGCGCAGCGCCAAAATCCGATCTCGTCGAGTTCATGGTGGCACCGTAACTGGGACTTCTGGTAATCCTGGCTTATCATTGACACGTTCAACTCACCCCTACCTGAGATATCCATGACCGATACCACCGTCGTACTCAACGCTACCACGTTGGGCGGCTCGATCACCTGCAAGGATGTCGACGCCTCCTTCCGCTGGTATCGCGACGTCGTCGGCTTTGCCGTTGCCCAGACGTACGAGCATGAAGGGAAGGTCGCCACCGCGATCATCAGCGCGGGCGATATTCGGCTTGTCCTCAATCAGGATGATGGCAAGCTTGGCTGGGACCGGATCAAGGGACAGGGTTTCTTCCTGCAAGTAAACGTGGCAAATCCTGGCGACGTCGATGCTGCCGCTGCACGCATCAAGGCGGCTGGCGGAACACTGCTCGATGAGCCCGCCGACCGCCCTTGGGGCGTTCGGATGTTCCAGTTCAGGGATCTGGATGGGTTCAAGCTCGGTATTTCGACGCCGCTCAACGGATGAACGACGCGCGGGCGCCGCAAATCACTTCGCGATGGCCTTGGGTTTCACTGCGCCGCTGATATCCCGCTGTTGCGCCCACGGGTGGTTGTCACACCGGCATTTGGCTCCATGGCCGAATGCCCTGTGCTTTCAGGAACTCCCACGGCACCCACGTGAATTGCGCACCGGCGGTCGTTACGGCTTTGATGCCATACAACATCTCGCCGGTGGTGAGCGGTTTGTCCGGACCAGTGGTGTTGAACGTGCCGAACTCGCGCGCTTCGGCCATGCGATTGGTCCACACGGCGAGATCGCGCGAATCGATGACTGACACGGATCATTGGGGGAATCCGGCGCGAGCACATCGCCACCTTTGTCGATGCGCGCCGCCCAACACGTATAGCGATCGGTACGATCATACTGTCCGACGATCGAACACGGGCGGATAATTGTGCTGATGCCGGGATATTGCGTTTGCACTTCGGCTTCGGCGCGTGCCTTGATCGCGCCATAGTTCGCCGGGTTCGATGACGCTGCGAGTTGACGCTCGTTGCGCTGATCAGGCTGATATGGATCGAGACCCGCTGGCATGGGAACCGTGGGACTGCTCTCGTTGATGCCAATCTGACTTTGATCGGCCTACATTAAGGTGGTCGGGAACTTTCCATTGAACGAAGGCCCATCGCGCCACCAAGGGCGGCGGACCATTTCACGAAGTTAGGTCGCGTGGTCATGCGATCAGGATAGGAGGGCTGATGCCTGAACTGGTGCCCGCCGGCATCGGTGAGCCGACCGATCGCTACAACAACTCTGACTACACTACGGCACCGCGCGCGCCCCCGACACCACGTTGATGCCATCCGCAAACGTCGCGGTCAGCAGATACAACAACTTCGTGGAAGGAAGCGCTGTTGGAGCTAACGCGTATTCCGTGAGTTGGTGACCGCCGCTTGCGCGCGAACCACCGATGGCGATGCTGGGAATTTTGCGTACGACGCCGGGATTCGCATCGGTTGCGCCCGTGGGTACGGCCTCTTGTGCGCCAGGCATACCGACACTGATGCCAAGGAAGCGATTGATATCGACGGCCGTCTGCACCAGCGGGTGCGCGCGGGCCGGTTCCAACTGCTTGGCGGTACCACCAGCCTGATTTTTCTGATCGACTTCGACTTTCAACCCAATCTTGTGTTTGTCGGCCACTTCCTGTGTGGTCTTTGTGATGAGGCGATCGAGTGAATCGAGTAACACGGGATCGGGACTACGCAGGTCAATCGTAAAATACAATTCCTGCGGAATCGAGTTGAAAATATCGCCGCCGTGAATCTGCCCGATGTTCATCACGGCGCCGTCGGGCAATGCAGAAAATTGCAGCTGATACAAGCGGTCAATCGCTTCGGCCAACGCGCGCACCGGTGTGGGTCGGCCGCGCGACGCGAGCGTGTGCCCACCCGGGCTCGTGAACACATACTTCGTCCAGTAGATGCCCAGCGCGCCGTAAGAGACTGCGCCAAACGCGCCGTCTGGTGCAATAAGCAGGTCGGGACGCGGATTGTGATCGAGCCAGTACGCGGCGCCCTTGAGTCCCACTTCCTCCTGCACCGTGGCGATGAAGATGATGTCGCCTTTGTGTTTGAAACCCGTAGCGTTCATCGTGCGAATCGTCGCGAGCATATTCGCCACCGATGCCGTGTTGTCACCAACACCGGGCGCAAACAGGGTGTCGCCGCTGCGTCGCACCTTCTTGAACACCGTATTCGCAAAGACGACGTCCATGTGCGCCATGATCACAATCGTCGGACCACCGCCCGATCCTTTGCGCACACCAATCACGTTGCCGATTGAGTCAACAGACGTACGAAGCTTTTCCTTCTCGAAGACCGCCTTGATGTACGTACCACGCGCCTGTTCCTGGCCCGATTTTGACGGCATCTCCGTCAGCTTGATCCACTCGTCCAATTGCAGCGGAAAATTCTTGTCGAGCATCGCCATCGCCGACTTCACATCCGCACGCTCGGCCAACGCTGCGTTCCAGCTGCTGGGGTATTGCGTGGGCGGCGCGGGTTGCTGCGCGGCCAGTGGGGACGTGATGAATGCGGTGAGCGGTGCCGCGATGACGACAGTGAGTGGTGCAGCAAGAGCGAGTGTCGCGAGCTTGGTGCGAAGTCGCGAGGCAAGACGCAGCGAGGCACGACGCAGCGAGGCACGACGCAGCGAGGCACGAAGCAGCGAGGCGCGAAGCAGCGAGGCGCGAGGTGACGCAGTGAAAACGGATGTAGGCATAAGACGAGGCGGGCGTTGCGGGGACGCGCGTGGCGGCGCTGCGGACGGTGTCGCTCGCAACCTGTGATGGCGGCGGCGATGGCGCAGAATTCAAGATTGATGGGTGGTGCACACATTGGTAGGGCGCGGGATCACCGGCCGGGCATGAAGCGAACGCCATCTCATGACTTGACTTGTATATGCCTAATCACGTATATACCTGCCACAGAATTTACTCACCACTCGGCGGACCTCGACTTTATGCCTCACACTGCGCCCACTCCGCGCCGCACACGGACACCCGCATGACCGACGACACCAAGTTCATTCCGCTCTGGCAACACCGTACTGGTTGGGGCCTTTCGTTTTTGGTCGTCGCGCAGCTCTTGAGCAGCGCATTTTTTCGAGGCACCCAGCACAGCTACGCGGTGGCCGAAATCGTCACGGGTTATGGCTTTCCAGAATCGGCCATTCCTCTCATCGTGATTGCCGAGTGTTCGTTGGTTGTGCTGTATCTCATCCCGCAAACAGCCGTATTTGCTGCACTCCTGTTGACGGGGTATCTCGGCGGCGCGGTGGCCGCTCATTTGCGAATCGCCGACACGGCGCGCGCAGCGATTCCGCTGGTCGCAGCCATTCTCGCCTGGGGCGGTTTGTATCTGCGTGACAATCGCATTCGCCAATTGTTGCCGTTTCGGCGTTCGGTGTGAGCAAGAGGACAACGCACACGCCGCCGTTACTTCGCACCAATCGCCGGCGCCGCCAAGGCGGCCCTTTCGCCGACCGTAGTGCCCGGACCACATTGCGCGGAGCAGTCGGCGTGTTTGGTTCAGTGGTGTTGATGTACGCGTCGCTCGTGACGGTCACCAGCCCGTGATTACCAAGTGAACGTTCATCTGCAGAATCGCAAGACGCAGCGCAAACTCTTCCCCGGAACATGATGCGACGATTGCTCTCCGCTGGTTTACTGACGCTCATTTTTTCGGCGCCTGTTCACAGTCAACCAGACCAACGCGCCCAGCTCGCATCGAAATTTCGTACGACAGTTGACGAAATTGTTCGCGTCACAAACGGAGTGGTTGGCGTGAGCATCATCGACCTGAAATCGGGTGAGCGATTTGGCATAAACGATTCGCTCGTGTTCCCGCAGGGCAGCGCCATCAAGATACCGGTGTTGATTGAACTCTATCGTCAGGCCGACGCTGGCATCATCAAACTTGATGAACGGGTTGCAGTACGCGTGGCCGACCAGGTGGCGGGGTCTGGTGTCGCGCAGTACTTCACCGAGGGCCAGTCCCTGCTATCGCTGCACGACCTCGCCGTGTTGATGATTGTCCTGTCTGACAACGCCGCGACCAACGTGTTGATTGGCAAGGTTGGTATGCCCGCGGTCAACGCGACCATGGCGTCGATGAAGTTGCCGTCGATCAAGCTACAGCGTTTGATGATTCGGGCGCGCGAAAGCGCGGTGGGTAGTGAAAACATCGCGACGCCCGCGCAGGCGGCCGAGTTGATGCGTCGCATTCACACGTGCGAATTGCCGATGACTAAGGCGCACTGCGACGAACTGCGACGTATCCTCGAAATTTCAAAAAGCGGCGCGTTTCCGGCAAGTGTGCCGAGAGGTGTGCGCGTGGCGTGGAAGCCGGGGACCGTCGAAGGCGTTGAGACCTCGTGGGGATTGTTCGCCCTGCCGGGAAACCCGTACGTCGTTACGGCGATGGTAAATTATTCCGACGAAGCTGCGGGTCAGGCCGCGTTGCGTCAGATTGCTGATGCGGCGTACGAATACTTTTTGCGCGTCGCGCGCACGAGTGCGTTTGGCGTGCGCGTACCCCTGCAATTGGCCGACTCGGTCAAGAAGCCGCCGGCGATGCGGCAATGAACGTCTCCACTACTTCAGCTGCCAGGATGTTTTTCATGCGATACATGATTTTTGCTGCAGCAGTGTTGTGCGCGACAAATTCGGCGTCCGCTCAGCAAACAGCGGCGCAACGATTGACGCAAGCGAAGGCCGCCGCCGAGCGCATTCGAGCCGACGATATCCAGCGCGATGTGAGTTACCTCGCGTCCGATGCCAACATGGGACGGCGCACGCCGTTCCCCGATATCGCGTCGCCCGGCTACGACTCGGCCGCCAAATTTGTCGCGAAGTTCCTGGGCGAAATGAAAGTGAAACCAATGGGCGACAACGGTACGTATTTTCAACACTACACTGTGACACGCACGACACTCGACACGACGAAAGTGGAGGGTGCGATTGGCCGGGATCGACTGGTGTGGGGTGAAGATTTTCTTGTCAGCAGTTTTCTTTTGCCTGGCGTGCGCGAGGCGAATGTTATTTACGTTGGCAACGGCGTTCGGTTGCTAAAGCAGAACGTC
>Ga0105048_10017375_pt1 | contig 11099 bp, 7 predicted proteins | sample MAT05_FD_78382 | JGI IMG/M metagenome (GOLD analysis project Ga0105048, IMG submission 78382) | Freshwater microbial communities from Lake Fryxell liftoff mats and glacier meltwater in Antarctica - MAT-05 | ecosystem: Environmental > Aquatic > Freshwater > Ice > Liftoff microbial mat | place...
CGCCGCCGGCGAAGCTGATGCACGGACCGTCGACGTAGTGCCCCTGGCCGTCTGCGCCATCAGGGGCGCGTCGCCGATTTCCTCTTGCGCGACGGCGGCATCGAGCATCGAGCGGTGTGGGCTGCGCGCTGGCGAACATGACACCGGCAAGTGCGATGGCGCACCGCGAGAGCGGACGCGACGAAACGGACGTGGCAAGGGGCGACGGGGAGAATCGCGTCGTCGATGCTTCCGGATTGACGGCAATGGGGCGAAGCTACGTCATGCAATGGATCAAGGCTACTCCACGACTTTTCACCGCGGCTTGGTCCGCGGTGCTGCTGGGCGCGTGCGCCGCGAGCGACGCACCGACGGCGCCGGTGACCCCGCCCCCGCCCCCACCGCCGCCCACGCCGGTGGCGTTCACGGTCCCGACGGTGGCGCGCGAGTTCCGCGGGCTCTGGATCGCGACGGTCGCGAACATCGACTGGCCGTCCCGCAGCGGACTCACGGTGGCCCAGCAGCAGACCGAGTTTTCCCTGATTCTCGATGCGGCGGAGCAGGCTGGGCTGAATGCCATCGTGCTGCAGGTTCGCGCCGCCGGCGATGCGCTCTTCCCCTCCACGCTCGAGCCGTGGTCGCGTTCACTGACCGGAACCCAGGGCGTCGACCCCGGATATGATCCGCTGGCGTATGCGATCACGCAGGCGCGTCTGCGCGGCATCGAAGTGCACGCCTGGTTCAATCCGTTCCGCGCGGGGAATCTGAGCGACACGTTGCGCCTGGCGAGTACGCACTTCGCGGTGCGTCGCCCCGACCTCGCGAGAAGATACTGCACGCAGCTGTGGTTCGATCCGGGCGAGGCGGCGGTGCAGGATCAATCCATTGCGGTCATCACCGATGTACTTCGTCGATACGACGTGGATGCCGTCCATCTGGATGACTATTTCTATCCGTATCCCGACTCGAGGTGCGCGGGGCTCGACTTCCCCGACGGTGCCACTTTCGCAACCTATCAGCGCAGCGGGGGATTGCTCGCTCGTGCGGACTGGCGCCGTGACAATGTGAATCGGTTCGTCGAGCGGTTGTATCGCGAGTCACATGCGGTCGCACCGAAAGCGCGGGTGGGCATCAGCCCGTTCGGCATCTGGCGGCCGGGCACTCCGGCGGGCATTGTGGGGCTCGACTCGTATGCGTCGATCTACGCCGACTCGCGCCTGTGGCTGCAGCGCGGGTGGGTGGACTACTTCGCGCCCCAGCTCTACTGGTCGATCGCCTCGACGGGACAGAGCTTCGGCTCGCTGCTGTCGTGGTGGGGACAACAGAACACGCTGCGTCGGCATCTATGGCCCGGGCTGGCGGCGTATCGCGTGAGCGACGGCAGTGCGAGTTCGTACGTGGCGGCGGAGATTCCGGCGCAGGTGCAGCTCACACGGGCGCAGAACGCGGCGGCGGGTGGCTCGACCGGATCGCTGTTGTACAACACGACGGTGGTGCTGAACGACCGTGGCGGATTGCGGTCGCTGCTGGCCGGTGGTGTGTTCGTGACACGCGCCTTGCCGCCGGCCACCGATTGGCTCGACGCGGTCGCACCGCCGGCACCCACCATGATCGTGACCTCGACAGGTGCCGTGCTGCGCGTGTCGATCACGCCGGTCACGAGCGAACCGCTTTCGTGGTACCTGATTCGCTGGCGCACCAACGGCGCATGGTCGCAGCGATTGCAGCGGGTGAGTGCGCTCACGGCCGATGTGCCGTCGGCTGGTACCGACGGGGTTGTGATCAACGCGATCGACAAGGTCGGCAACGCGAGTACGGACGTGGTGTGGCGCCCGTAGTCGCTGGTCGTGTCGTGTGTCCTACTCGTCCATGAGCGTGTTGTCGCGCGTTTCCGGCATGGTCGCATAGACCAGCAGTGACGCGAGAATGCAGCCGGTGACGTACCAGTAGAACCAGCGCTCGTGCCCCATGTTCTTGAACCACAGGGCGAAATATTCTGCGGTCCCACCGAACACCGACACCGCCACCGCGTACGGGAAGCCGACTCCCAGGGCGCGGATGCTGGTGGGGAACAGCTCGGCCTTGACCACCGCGTTGATGGCGGTGTACCCACTCACCGCCACGAGCGCGAGGATAAGCAGCGTGAGTGCCTGCGGAATCGTCCGGGCGCTTTCCAGGGCGGTCAGCACGGGGATGGTGCCGAGGGTGCCGAGTACGCCGAACGCCGTGAGCACGGGCCGGCGACCGATGCGGTCGGAGAGCGCGCCTACCAGAGGCTGCAGCACCATGTACACCAGCAGTGAGATGGCGTTGATGTAGGTCGCGTCGCTCTTGCTGAAGCCGGCGGTGTTCACCAGGAATTTTTGGGCGTACGTCGTGAACGTGTAGAACGCGACCGTGCCACCGGCAGTGAGACCGACCACGGTGAGCACAGCGCGCGGGTGGGCCATGAGACCGCGTGCGGTCGCCGCGGCACTCTGCGGCGGTCGTGACGCGCGATCCTTTTCGAATGCCGACGATTCCTCGAGACCACGTCGCATCGCAACCGCTACGACTGCCAAGGCCGCGCCGACAATGAACGGAATGCGCCACCCCCACGACTCCAATTCCGCGGGTGCCATCGTGCGCTGCAGGAGTAGCAGCATCGCCAGCGCCAACAACTGTCCCATGATGAGCGTGACATACTGAAAGCTGGACCAGAAGCCGCGATGTGCTTTCCCGGCCATCTCGCTCAGGTACGTGGCACTCGCGCCATATTCGCCACCCACGCTCAGGCCCTGCAGCAGGCGCGCCAGCACAAGCATGGCGGGCGCAATCACGCCTATCTTGGCGTAGCTGGGCGTCACGGCGATCAGTAGCGAGCCACCGCACATCAGCAGCACCGACAAGGTGAGCGCGGCACGACGTCCATGCTTGTCGGCGTAGCGTCCCATCAGCCAGCCGCCGGCCGGTCGCATGAGAAAGCCGACGGCGAAGACCGCCGCAGCATTCAACAGCTGCACGGTTTGATTCGCCGGTGGAAAGAAGCTCTTCGCGAAATACAACGAGAAGGCGGAGTACACATACCAGTCGTACCACTCCACCAGGTTGCCGACCGATCCGCCGAAAATGGAACGCAGGCGGCTACTCGCCGATTTTGGGGCTCCGGCGGCGACGGGCGCGCTCACGAGCTGACCTGCGCATCGATGGTGCGGGCCAGCAAGTCGAGCAGGTCGGACTCGGTGCGCACACCGGGCACATCGGTCATGTCGATCACGTAGCCATAGCGTTCGGCGATCGCCTCATAGAGCGGGATACGGTGGGCGAGCAGTTGCTCGAACCCCCAGACTGCGAAGTCATCCGGATCGACCTGTTCATCGCGCTCGATCGCGCGCCGTAACTTGTACTCGGCCCACTTCGAGTCGAGAAACGCCGGGTTGTAATACATCGGCTTGGGGTGCGCGCGGAAGCGATCCACCAGCATGCGCGTGTGTTCCGGCGTGCCGCGGATGTAGACGAGCATGGTGTGATCGGCGAGACAGCGCAGCACGGGATCTAGGTCGTCGTGGGCGTCGACGACTTCACACAGACTGCCACCGGAGTCGCAGACGAAATGCGAGTATCCGTAGATCTCCGTGGCGCGCTCGATAAATTCGGGCACATCCAGCAGCGCCCGGATCTCGGCCACGCGATGTTGCCCCTGTCGCCGCCGGTATTCTTCGAACGAAAGGCCCCCACGCTCGGGATCGCCCGGTTTACCGAGATAGGTCGACAGCGGGCTCAAGTTCTCGAACGAGATGTTGGAGCGGATATAGATCGAGTCCGAGCGAAGCAACTGGCGGAGGAAGGGATTGCGCATCGCCTCCCGCTTGAAGTTGTCGACAATGTGCTCGTCCATGTATCGCGTGCCGATGCGATAGTCGACGGAATATTGGAACCAATCGTGCTTCTGCAGCAGCCCGGCGAGGGTCGTCTTGCCAACGCCGGACATGCCGAAAAAGGTCACGGCATGGGCGCGCTGGTCGCGGAGGGCTCGTCCCGATGAGAATCGCATCGTGCTAACTTCCGCTGCGGATCAACGGACCTCAACCCCTCCCCCCGAATGTCGTTCGCTAAGCATGGCCTGCAGGTGTTCGATATCCCGATCTCGGTGTTGCCGGCGGATATCGATGACAATGACCACGTGAACAACGTGGTGTACCTGCGCTGGATCTTCGACGTGGCCCTGGCCCATTGGAACGCGAGCGCCTCCGACGGGATGAAGGAGCTGTTTGGCTGGGTCGCCACGCGTCACGAAATCGACTATCGCCGGGAGGCGGTGTTCGGCGACGCGATCGTGGCGCGGACGTGGGTGGGCGCCGTCGATTCCCGGCGCTTCGAACGCCTCACGGAAATCGTACGGACCGCTGACGACCACGTGCTGGCCCGTGCCCGGTCCCTGTGGACGCTGATAGCTCGTGACACGGGACGCATTACGCGCATCCCGCCCGATATGGTCGCGCTGTTTGCGGCGTATATGCACCCGGCGTAACGCCGCAACGGAGTGGAGTTCGGTGTGGCCGCGTGGTGTGGCGTTCGGTATGGCCGCGTCGGGCGCGAGCGGGCGGATCCCTTTCGCCGCTTCCTTCGCGGGGATGGCCGCGCGCCGTCGCTCCGGCGCCGGCCCCTCCCCTGCAGAGGCGGCTGCAGGGACCCCCGTCGCGCCCTGGCGGTGACAGTCCCGGGCGGAGCGCACGCGCACGATGCCGGTGCCGCGGCAAGGTGTGCGCGAAACGTCCCGAGCGGACACGCCGGTGGTGTGGGGATGGCCGCGCACGTGTCGGATGCACGGGCGAGGGCGCGGGGGGGGAGACGGCTACACGGCGCGTGGCCATCCCCACGCAGGAAAGCCGCGAAGGGGAGACCACGCGCCCGACCCGCATGCCGGTCCCGGATGCAAGCGTCGTTTCACAGAACGCAGCGTAAACGCACCACGATCTCAACCCACGCGCACGTTACAGATCAGCCGAAACGCGTACCACGAAGGCGCGTCCCGCCGCGTCTGCGAATTCCTTGTAGCGGGACATGAAGTCCCGGTAGCGCGTGTCGAACAGGTTCCGCACGCTCACGTCCACATGCACGAGGCCACGCGGCGTGAGGCGGCTCACGCCGGCCGACGCCGACACCAGATGCCAGGCGGCCGGGGCGAAGTCATCGCGGAACGTGCGCGTTTGTGCGGCGTTCCACTCGCTCGAAACCGAGGCATACCGGCCCGGTGCCCGCTCGTCCCAGCGCATGGTGAGCACGGCGCGTGGCGGCGGCACGAAGGGCAGGGCCGTGTCGTCGCTCGTGTTCGTGGCGTGGACCACATCGGCGGTGGTCTGCAGCGACACCGTGCGCGTGAGCGACACCGAGGCTCCCAGTTCCGCACCGACCAATCGTGCGTTCCCCTGTTCGATCTGCAGCGAGTCGAGCGCGCGGCCGGGCAGGCCCACGGGTGTGAGGTAGATGTAATCGCGAATGCGATTCACGTAGCCGGTGAGTTCGCCGGTCACGCGTGCGGTACGCAGTCGGAGTGCGGCGTCGACGTTCACGCTCGATTCCACCCGTAAGTCTGCGCGACCGATTTCGAAAGCGCGCGTGCCTTCGTGAAAGCCGTTGGCGAACAAGTCGGACGCGTTCGGCGCGCGGAATCCGCGCGCCACGTTCACCGCCACGGACAACGGCGAGGTGGGGCGATACACCGCGCCCAGCGTGCCCGTGGTGGCGGAAAACGCGCGATCGGTGGCCCCGAGTTCGAGCACGCGGTTGCCCGGCGTAGACAGTGTGCGCCAATCATGGCGTGCACCCGCGGACAGGGCGAATTCGCCGATGGTGCGCGTTTCCAGCGCGTATACGCCCAGTGATCGGGCCGTGTTGTCGGGGATCAGCGTTTCGTTGCCGAAGGTGGTGAAACGCGTGTGTTGCACGGCCAGGCCGAACACACCGGTGGCGCCGAAGACTGGCGTATGGTGCCAGTGTGCGAACCCCGAGGCCGTGCGCGACAGGAGTCCGAGTGCGACGTCCTGCGTGCGCTCATCGCCGAACTCCGCGCGCCGATTCTGTTCGAAGCCGGCCTGCAACTGCAGGCGCTGACCGTCGCGGCGCACGTTGGCGTCGAGCGTTCCGCGCAGCGTGCGGATTCGCTGGCGACCCGTGTAGTTCGGTTCAGTGATCGGATCATCGGCCACCTGAATGCGCTCATCGCGCAGGGAGCCGGTGCTAGTGACGTCGGCGCGCGCACCCTGCCAGCCCAGCGCGCCTTCCGTGTAGCCGGTGATGTTGCCGGTGTTCGCCACAATGCCGCCCGGTGTGCGCAGGTCGAGTGCGCGGCGTCCGGTTCCGCTGAGGCGCCACCCGAGTGAACCGGCGCCCACGAGGCTAGCGCCCTCACCGACGAGCGTGAGCGCGGGCGAATGTGCGACGCTGTTCCACGCCGTGGCGACACGACCGCGCGTGACACGCGCACCGTTGTCGGCGATCGGCAGTGGACGGCGCACGACGTTCACAACGCCGCCCAGCGCGTCGGAGCCGTACAACACGCTGGCCGGTCCCTTCACGACCTCGAGGCGTTCGGCGTCGGCCGATTCCACGTTGGGGGAGTGATCGTGCCCCCATTGCTGCGTTTCGGTGCGCTGGCCGTTGGCGAGTGTGACCACGCGATTGTTCGTCAGGCCGCGGATCACGGGTTTCCCGATACCGGTGGTCATGGAGAGCGACCGGATGCCCGGAATCTCCTGGAGCGTTTCGCCAAGCGAGGCGGAATTCGCGCGTCGGAGTTCGGCGCCGCTCAGCAGGGCCGTAGGTTGGGCGATGCGGCGGGCCTCGGTGGCCACCGCCGTCGCGGTGACCTGCATCGTGGGGAGCGCGCGAGCGCTGGTGTCGCGCTTGGCGCTGTCGGCGGGGACGCGCTGGGCCGAGAGAGCCGTCGCCGAGAGGGCTGTCGAGAGCAAAGCGTAAGTCGTGAGCGTACGAATAATCCGGAATCGCATTGGCATAAACCAAAATTAGGCAAGACTAAACTTTGACGCAAGGAGGCTCTTTACGCGAACCCGACCTTAGCGCCGGTACTGCGGGAGCCGCTCTTCATTCCCCGAGCAGGCGATCAGCTGCGATAGCCGTCTGGCGCGCGTGGCCGGCTGCTTGGCACTGATGACCCACCACGTGGCCGTTTTGCGATAGGACGGTGGCTGTTGGTCGAAGAACGCGAGCGCGTGCGGCGTCGTGGCGAACTGCGCGAGGTCCGCGCCTGAGAACGTGACCTCGGCCTGCTCGAACGCGTACACCTTCGACTTGGCGTCGGTGCGGGCCTCGTAAGCCGCCAGTCCGGCTGCGAGCATACGGCCGTCGGCGATCAGCGACTCCACATGCTGCAGATTCACGGCACTCCAGATGCTGCCCGCTTTCCGCGGCGTGAAACGGATGGAATAGCGCGTCTCGTCAACGCGCCGTCGCACGCCGTCGATCCAGCCATAGCAGAGCGCCTCGCGCACCGAGTCCGTCCACGACATCGACGGCGTGCCGGTGCCCACCGTGTGAAAACCCACCACGAGCTCGCGATGCGAGTCGTGGTGGGCTTCGAGCCAGCGCCGAAAGTCGTCGGCGCTGGCGAAGTAGTGCGGAGATGGTGATGTCGTCACCACGGGAACTTACGGAACGAGTGCCGCTTTGGCCTGCGCCGGCTTCGGGTTCTTCACATACGTGTCCATCCACGCCACCCAACGCGCCCACAGATCGAGGTCGCTGGCATACGTGGCCACGCTGTGATCTTCGTAGGGATACATGTAGAGCGCGGCCTGCTTGCCGAGTCCCTGGAGGGCGAGGAACATGCGGCGAGAGCTGATCGGATCGGTGCCCTGATTCTGATCTTCGATCGCGTGATACATGAGGAGCGCACCGGAGATCTTGTCGGCCCGCAGGAACGGCGACATGTCGAGGTACGTGTCCTGCGCCTGATAAAAGTTACGGCGCTCGCCCTGGAAGCCGAAGGGCGTGAGCGTGCGGTTGTACATGCCGTCGCCGGCGATGCCCGCCTTGAAGTTCGGCATGAGTGTGAGCGCGTTGACCGTGCTGAAGGCGCCGTAGCTGTGACCACCGATACCCATCTTGTCGCGATCCACGAAGCCGGCTTCGACGACCGCGTCGAGTACGGCGTCGAGATTTTCCTTGAGATCGCGCGTGTAGTTGTCGTTCATTTTGCCCGCGTCGCCGAAGATCGGGATGTCGGGCTCGATGAACGCGTAGCCCTGACTCACCCACAGCTTGGTGGCGGTGGCCGGACGCGCCGACGGGACTTCGGGGAACTTGTTGATGTTCGTGGTAAAACGCGACCGCTCATAATCCGGCGCACTACTGAACTCGCGCGGATAGAACCAGATCACACCGGGCAGCTTCGTGCCTGGCTTCCAGTCGCGGGGCATGGTGACCTCGACCCAGAACTTGGTGCCGTCGCGCGGGCGCGTGACTTCGAGGCGCTTGAATTGCGCGCCGGTCACTTCGGGGGCCACGTCGAGATTGGTCGTGAGCTTCTTCGCGTCGCTGCTGCCAGCGGTGCGCAGCCACGCGTCGGCAATCGTGATGTTCGACTCGCGCGTCACGATGAACTGCGACAGGTCGTCGTCCATCGGCGCGACGAACTCCTCGTACATACTCGCCGGGCTGTCCATCACCCGCGTGCGGGTTTTCGATTCGATATCGAGCTTGTCCACCCATGGGCGCGGCGCCTGCGTGACCCATTTGGCCCCGTACGCACGCGAACCGGCAAGCGCGATCGACTTGCCGTCCTTGGCCAGCAGCACGTAGCGACGTCCGCCAGCGCCCGTGCGCAGCAACACCGAGCCCTGCGTGGAGTCCACGGTGCCGCGGCTGGCGCCACCACCACCACCGAAGCCCGCAATCGCGGCCGGCAGCGACACGGTACGTCCGAGGTTGTAGCGCTTGGACGGGTCCTTCACGCGTACCGCAATGGTGGCCCCGCTATCGGTCACGAACATCGTGCTGCTGTCGCTGCTGTACAGCACGGTGGATAGCTGTGCGCTGCCGCGATACAGCACCGTGGTGTCGTTTACGCCGAACGGCGCGCGCCACTGCACGACGTTCCCCGATTGCACGTACAGCAGTCCCGCGCCGATGGGGTTCCACTGGATGTTGCGCTTGGCACTGTCGGCGCCAAATGCGCGACGTGCTACGCTTGCGTCACCATTGTCGGCCGACGCGCCTTCACGCAAAGGCGTCGTGGCGAGCGTCGTGATCACACGGCCGTTGGCGTCCCACAACTCTTCTACCGACCCGAAGCTCGATGCGGGCACGAGATACGAGTACGGCTCGGTCATGCGCGTGACGCGCACGAGGGCCCCATCGGGCGATGCGTCGATATCGCGTATCGTGGCCGGGGCGCCGATCGCTCGCACGGATTTGCTGTTCACGTCGATCAATGCGAGCTGACCTTTCGTGTAGAACGTGAGCAGTGCCTTGTCATGCGGATCCTGCAGCAGGCTGAAATGCACCGGCTGCGGTACCGCGCGCGCGTCGGTGAGCCGTACCTGCGGTCCGTCTTCGATGCCGCCGGGTCCGTGCTCGGGAATGTTTCCCTGATTTTCCGGTACCAGTATTGCAGCGATAGCGCGGCCGTCGGCGGTGAACTCGATGGTGGTCACCAGCGTGGCCAGCAGCGCGCGACGTGACAGCTGCGCCGACTTGCCGCTCACGACATCGGCGAGGTACACGTACGAGCCCGATGGGAAGTTCGCGATGTATGCCACATGCGTACCGCGCGGCGACCACACCGGCGACGAAATCGACGCCCCGGCCGGCACGCTGATGGCGCGCGTGGTGCCGGTCCTCGGGTCCACGAGCGCGAGGCCGTTTCTATTGCTGGTGGTCAGCGACCGCGCGCGATTGGCCCGCGTGTCGACCTGTACGCCACCAAGCCAGAGATGCGGTGCACCGTAGGCCTTGATGTCGCCGCGGTCACTGCCGGTGGTACGCAGGAACCAGCGACGATCGGGGCTCGCATTCGTGAAGGAGATATCGACGCGGGGCGTCGTGATCATCCGCACGAGATTATTCGGGGGCTTCACGAACGATTCGGTGCGCAGGATTTGCTGCGCATCCCAACCGGCGTTGGTATTCTGCGCCTGAGGTTGCGCCTGCACCATGGCGGGCGCCGCGACGATAAGGGCAGCGGCCAGACGAGACGCGACCCGTCGGGGGGACATCACAAACATGCTCGGCTCCGGGGGGTGGGAGGGACTCACGGAAAGTTTACGCGCCCGCACCGTCGCGCGTTCAGCTTTTTGCCGGTAACCTCAAGGCATGACGAACCCGATGCCCCGTCGCTCCTTCCTCGCCGCCCTCGGCACTGGCGCCCTCGGCGCCGGCGCAATGCTCGCTTCCCGCGCCGCTTGGGCCAGTGGCGCCGCAGCCAACGCCGGCCGTTTGGACCGGATCGGTCTCGAGCTGTACGCCGTGCGCAAGGCGATGAAGGAGAACCCGGAGAAAACGTTGGCCGCGATCCGCGCCATCGGCTACACCGACGTGGAGCTCCTCTGGAGCTTCAAGAATTTCGATCGCTCGCCACAACAGGTGAAGGCGACGCTCAAGGCCGAAGGGCTCACGGCCACCTCAGCGCACATGGCCCCGGAAACGATCCTGAGCGAGTGGTCGGAGAGTCTGCGCACGGCAAAGCTGCTTGGACACCAGTACCTGGTCGTTCCCAGCCTTCCCAATGAAACGAAGCGGTCGATCGATGCGTGGAAAATCTGGGCCGAACGATTCAACGTGGCCGGAGAAGAGGCGCGCCGCGCCGGCATCTGGCTCGCCCTGCACAACGAGCCGGATCACCAGCGAAAGGTCGAGGGCGAGTTTCCGCTCGAGGTGTTCCTCAAGCGCACAGAGCCCAAGTTCGTGCGCTTCCAGCTCGATGTCGGCAACATGCTGATGGGCGGCGGCGATCCGCTGGACTTCTTGAATCGCTACAAGGACCGCATCGGGTCGTTCCACCTCAAGAACGTCGTGGCGGACCGCACGAAAGACACGGAGCTTGGTAACGGCACGTTCGATCTGCGCGCGTTCCTGGCCGCGGTTCCCGACTTGGCCAAGAAGCCGTGCTTCGTGGAGCAGGA
>Ga0105048_10017379_pt1 | contig 11095 bp, 8 predicted proteins | sample MAT05_FD_78382 | JGI IMG/M metagenome (GOLD analysis project Ga0105048, IMG submission 78382) | Freshwater microbial communities from Lake Fryxell liftoff mats and glacier meltwater in Antarctica - MAT-05 | ecosystem: Environmental > Aquatic > Freshwater > Ice > Liftoff microbial mat | place...
GAGAGGACCGCATCGCCCAGCATCAGCTCCTGCACTTCGCGGATGCGGTCGGCGTCGCGCGCTTCGTGGGCCTCGGGGTCGGAGCGGAGGTGACTCACGATGTCGCCCGCGATGATCTGCGCCGCGGATTCGCGCAACACCCGCTCATCTTGCAGCACATCCAGACCCGCGCCGCCCACCTGGCCGCTATCGAGCGCCTCCACCAGGGCCGCCGTATCCACCAGCCCCCCACGCGCGGTGTTGATGATGATCACGCCGCGCCGGCAGCGGGCGAGATTCTCACGATCGATCAAATGATAGGTCTTGGGCGTGAGAGGGACGTGCAGGGAAATGATGTCGGCCCGGGCGAAGAGTTCGGCCTGAGAAACATGCTCCACGATTTGTGCCTCCAGCGCAACGTCCCGCCCTAGGAGATCGCAGCCGATCACCTGCATCCGGAAGGCTTCCCCCAGCACCGCCACGCGCGTGCCGACGCGGCCGAGCCCCACGATCCCGAGCGTGCGACCGGCAAGATCGAGCGCCCGCATCGCCTCGTAGGAAAAGCGGCCGCCCTTCGGCTTCACCATGAGCTCGCGCAGGCGCCGCGCCGTGGCGAGGATCAGCGCGAAGGTGTGCTCGGCCACCGTCGTATCGCCGTAGTCGGGCACGTGCACCACGATCACCCCGCGGGCGCGGCAGGCCGCCAGATCGATGTGATCCACCGCCTGCGACCGCGTGGCCACGAGGCGGAGGTGCGGATGCGCGAGGAGAAAGGACGGGGCGATCGGCAAGTTGATGAACGTGGAAACCACCTCCGCGTCCGCGCCCACCTCCGCGAGCGCAGCCACAAACCGCAGGTCGTGAGCCGCCAACTCATCTTGAAAGCAGTCCGCTTCCGCCTGCTCGATCTCGGTGAAATAGATAATCACGATGTGGCAAAACTAAACGCTTCGAGCCGCCGCACTACACGCTCTTTGTCGGAGCCGCCGCCGATTTTGCGCCACCGCGCGCTGCCAGTGGCCAAATCCGCCGCCCGCGCCTACGATCCGTTCACGATGCACGATCACCCGCACCACCACGATCACGAGCACCCGCATGATCATGAGCACGGACCCGTCCACGAACACCCCGAAGGCGAGTGGCGCCTCCAGCTCATCGCCAGTGCCATCTGTGCCGCACTCGGCATCGCGGGCTGGCTGCTCGGCGCGACTACGCCCGCGCTCGCCGCCTTCGCGGGCGCCTACCTCGCCGGCGCGTGGTTCACCACGCAGGAGACTTGGGAAAAGCTGCGCGCGGGCGAGGTGGACGTCCACTTTCTCATGCTCGCGGTGGCGGCGGGGGCGGCGGCGATCGGGAAATGGGGCGAGGGCACCGTGCTGCTCTTTCTTTTTTCGTTTGCCGGCGCGCTCGAGCACTTCGCCATGGAGCGCACCCAGCGCGAGATCAGCTCTCTATTTAAGGACGCACCGAAATCCGCCACCATCTTCGACGCCATGGGGGCCGAGCAGACCGTGCTCGTGGAGGAGCTACAGGCCGGCCAGCGGCTGCTGATCCGACCGGGCGAGCAGTTCGCCGTGGATGCCGAGGTGGTCAAAGGCGACACCTCTGCAGATGAGTCCACCCTCACCGGCGAAGCCGCGCCCGTGGAAAAAACGGTGGGCGATACCGTCTATTCCGGGACCCTGAATGGCTACGGCGTGATCGAAGCCACGGTGCTCCGCCCCGCCCAAGAGAGCGCGCTCCAGCGCATCATCCGCCTCATCCAAACCGCCCAGCGCAACAAAGCCCCGTCGCAGCGTTTTACCGATCGCTTTGGCACCCGCTACACATACGCCGTGCTCGCGCTCACCGTCGCGATGTTCCTCCTCTGGTGGCTCGCGATGGGCCACGCGCCGTTCGCCTCCGCACCGGGTAAACCCAGCGCCTTTTACCACGCGATGACGCTGCTCGTGGTCGCCTCGCCCTGCGCGCTGGTGCTTTCCATCCCCTCCGCGATCCTGGCCGCCATCGCTTGGGGAGCCCGGCGCGGCATCCTCTTCCGCGGCGGCGCCGCCGTGGAGCAGCTCGCGGAGATCAAGGCCGTAGCCATGGATAAAACGGGCACACTCACCACCGGCGAGCTGCGCGTGGAGAAAGTGGAAAGCTACCCGCCTGGCCGCGAGACCGAGATCGCCCAGCTCGCCTATTCACTCGACCGCAACTCTGCGCACCCGCTCGCCCGCGCCATCACCCGCTACGGCAAACGCCAGCAACTCGCGCCCCTCGAAGTCAGCGGCTTCGAATCCGTAACCGGGCAGGGCCTCCGCGCGCAGTGGAGCGGTGGCCCCGTCCGGCTCGGCCGCCGGGCCTTCGCGCTCGGCGATACACCCGCCGCCGGCACCGATGTCGCGCCGGCCAGCGAGTTCGGCGTCTCCGAAGTCTGGCTCGCCAGCGGCGACCTCGCCGGGCGCCTCCTGCTCCGCGACGACATCCGCCCGGAGTCCCGCGACCTCATCCGCCAGCTCCACGCCCGCGGCCTGCGCTGCGTCGTCCTCACCGGCGACCGCCAGAGCGCCGCCGATTTCCTCCGCACGGAGCTCGGCCTCGACGACGTGCGCGCCGAACTCCACCCCGAGCAAAAACTCGAGATCATCGAATCCTTCGCCAAGGCCCGGCAGCCCATCGCCATGATCGGCGACGGCGTGAACGACGCCCCGAGCCTGGCCGCCGCGCATGTGGGCGTGGCCATGGGCGCCCGCGGCTCCGACGCCGCCCTCGAGCAGGCCGACGTGGTGCTGATGCACGACCGCCTGGAAAACTTCCTCGCCGCCTACGAGCTCAGCCGCCGCGCCCGCACCATCATCCGGCAGAATCTCGCCATCTCCCTCGGCGTCATCGTCGTCCTCGTCACGCTCGCCCTATTCCAGCGCATCCCGCTCTCGATCGGCGTCTTCGGCCATGAGGGCAGCACCCTCGTCGTCGTGTTAAACAGCCTTCGCCTCCTCTTTTCCAAGCCGCCCACCGTCGCCACCTGACTCCTGGCAGCATCGGCGCCGCCCCGCCGGAGGAAGCCGGCGACCAACAAAGGCTTGCCACGCAAACGTGCCGCGGCATAACCATCAATCGCTTTGTTCCGCATCGTCCCCCGCATCCTCCTTCTCATCGCCGCCGTGCAGCTCCTCGGCGGGCACTGGGCCGTGCTGCAGACGGTGGCGTGGACGAGCATGCTGATCGAGAACGCGAAAACGGAGACGCTACCCGATGCGCTGCAAAAGACGTTCAGCGGCAAAAATCCCTGCGCGCTGTGCCATGTGGTGAAAGACGGCGTGGACGAGGAAAAGAAGCAGAACGAAAACAAGACTCTGCTGAAATTGGAGGCCGTGCTGGCTGGCCTCGTGGAGCTGCCGCGGCCATCGGTCGCGAAGTGGCTTCACCCGATGCCAGCAGCGCCGTTGACCTCGCGTTCGTCGGCGCCGCCGACACCTCCGCCCTGGGCCTGATCGCGCCCGGTCGCCGGCACCCGGTGTCGGCCTGAGCTCTTAAGTCTGGCGCCGCTGCGCGCGTTCGCAGTTGCCTCCCGCTGATCGCGGCGAGGCTCGTTTATTTCGCTCCGACCGGACGTTTACACGGTGGTTCGCACTCGCGATCCACCTCCCCCGCCCCGCCTCCATCCGAGGCCTCTTCCTGATCCATTCCACTCTTCATCTCTTGAAAAAATCCTTTGTCCTCTCCACGGCCGCCGCACTCCGACTGGCCGCTTCCTTCGCGCCTGCGCAGGAAACGACTGAAACCCTACCCGCCGTCGTCGTCACCGGCGCGCCTGACGCATCGCTCACCGTGCCCACTCTCGAAGCGGCGCGAACCCAACTGGAACTGACGGCCGGCGGCACCGCAATCGTCGATGCCGAGAGCTACAAACGCGGTCGCGCAACCACGCTAAAAGACGCGCTGGACTTCGCGCCCGGAGTTTACGTTCAGCCGCGCTTCGGTGCGGAAGAAGCGCGTATCTCCATCCGCGGCTCGGGCCTGCAGCGCACCTTCCACGGACGCGGCCTGAAGCTCCTCCAGGATGGCGTGCCGCTGAATCTCGCGGATGGCGGCTTCGACTTTCAGGCGGTGGAACCGCTGAGCACCCGTTACATCGAAGTTTTCCGCGGCGCGAACGCCCTGGCATTTGGCGCGACGACGCTCGGCGGCGCGGTGAATTTCGTCTCGCTGACCGGACTCGACGCCCCGCCGGTGGCGGCGCGGTTGGAATTCGGTAGCTTCGAATCCTATCGCGGCCAGCTCAGCAGCGGCGGCGTGTTTCGCTTCGGTGCGCAGGGATCGGGCGACTACTATCTCAGCCTCTCCCACTTTTCGCAGGATGGTTTCCGCGAACACAGCCAGCAGAACAATCAGCGGCTCTTCGCGAACGTCGGCCTCCGCTTCAACGAAAACGTCGAGACCCGCTTTTACCTCACCTATGCGCAGACCGATAGCGAGCTGCCGGGAAACCTGACCAAGGCGCAGCTCGAAACCGATCCTTCACAGGCCCAGCGGGTCCCGGCCTCGCTGCGCGCATTTCAGCCCGTGGCGCGCTTTGACAACGTGACGAGCGACTGGAAGCGCGACTTCGAGCTGTGGCGCGTGGCCAACAAAACGACGTGGCTATACGGCGATCACCGCTTCGCGCTCGGTGCGTTCTGGGCGCAAAAGGATCTCGATCACCCGATCCTTTTTGTCATCGACCAGCTCAGCAACGACTTTGGTATCAACCTTCGCTACGACTACAGCGGCGAGCTGTTCGGGCGGCGCAATCACTTCACTCTCGGCATGACGCCGACCTACGGGATCGTGCAGGACAATCGGTTCGACAATGTCTTCGGCCAACGCGGCGCGAAGTTTTCCGACAACAGACAGCAGGCGCTCAACCTCGATTTCTATTTCGAAAACCGCCACTACCTGACCGGCAATGTGGCTCTGGTGACCGGCGCACAGGTGAGTTACGCGAAGCGCGAGAACGACGACCACTTTCCCATCACCGCCGCCGACCCGGACAACAGCGACACGCAGGACTGGTGGGGCTACTCGCCGAAGATCGGCGTGCTCTGGGAACATGCGCCGGGGGTGCAGTCGTTCACGAATGTGAGCCGCAGCTTCGAGCCGCCTTCCTTTGGTGAACTGGTCAACGCCAACAACGGCGGCGCGGGACTGGTGCAGCTCGATGCGCAGACGGCGACCACGGCAGAAGTGGGCACGCGTGGGCGGCGCGGGCGTTTTGCGTGGGACCTCGCATACTATTACGCGTGGCTCGATGACGAGTTGTTCCAATTCCAGGTGCAGCCGGGGCTGAACCAGACGGTGAACGCCGGGCGGACGATCCATCAAGGCATCGAGGCGGCGCTCGATATGGATTTGCTCAGCGGGCTATTCGTCGATCGCGCGGAGCGCATCACGACGGACTCCAAGCAGCCGCATGAAACGAAGGTGGAACGCGATCGCCTCCTCCTGCGGCAGCTTTACCTCTGGAACGACTTCCGGTTCGACGGCGACGCCGAGTTTGGCAACAACCGCCTGCCTGGCATCCCAGCGCACTACTACCGCGCCGAGTTGCTCTACGAACATCCGTGCGGCTTCTACGCCGGACCGAACGTCGAGTGGGTGCCTCGGGGTTTCAACGTGGACTCCGCCGACACCCTGCACGCCGACGCTTACACGCTGCTCGGAGCGAAGATCGGCTACCGCGCAAAGACTGGCGTGTCGCTCTTCCTCGAAGCGAAAAACCTGACCGACGAAAAATACGCCGCGACCACCGGAGTGGTCAGCCGCGCCACGCCGGATGTCCCCATCTTCCTGCCTGGAGACGGGCGCGGATTCTTCGGCGGCATCGAGTGGCGCTGGTAATGCACGACCCACGATGAACGCCAAAACCATCCGTCAGTTCCATCGCTGGATCGGCCTCCTTTTCAGCTTCTCCATCCTTATGTCCGCCGGCAGCGGCGTACTCCACAACGTGATGACCCGCACCCAGGCGCCGCCACCACCCGCGCGTCCCTCGGGGGGCGGGCTCGTTGCGGAAATGATTAAGGTTTCCGCCGCCGAAGCCATCGCCAAACTTCCCACCGGCACCACGGTGCAGGCGGTAAATCTGCGCGGCATCGGCGGCGAGCCCTGGTATCAGATCTACCCCGCTCCCCCGGGCGCCGCGCACTACGTCAGCGCAGTAGATGGCCGCATCGACCCGACCCAGGACGAACGATACGCCGCGGAAATCGCCAGTGGCTTCCTCGGCGGCACCGCTGTGCGGAAGACGGACTTCCTTACGGCGTTCAATGTGGAATATCTCAACATCTTTCGCGTGCTGCCGGTGCATCGTTTCGACGCCGACGATCCTCGGCATACTCGCGTTTACGTCTCGACCACCACGGGCAGCGTCACGCGTCACACCGACGACAGTCGGCAGTTCGAGGCGAATTTTTTCACGAACTTTCATAAACTCGGCTTCATCCCAAACAAAGACACCCGCGACCTCGTCCTGACCCTACTTACCACCGGCATCTTCCTCGCTGCCGTGCTCGGGATCCTACTCTTTTTCCTGACCGGGCGTCGGCGCGGATAAGCAAAATCTGCAGGCGAACCCGATCCGCTAAACTGGAACCAGAAACAGAAAAGGCGCGAACGCCAAGCGTCCGCGCCTTTTCGTACGGGAAACTAGTCGGCCTTGTGTTCGCTGTGGCAGGCCTTGCAGTTGACGGCTTCCTTGTAATGCGCGGCAGCTTCCGGCTTCTTGGCTACTACCTCTTCGGTGGCGGCGATAAGCTTGGCGGTCTTCGTCTTGAAATCGGCCTGCTCCCCCTTTGGTGGCTTCACGTCGAGCATCGCCTGGTAGAGTTCGAGCGCCTTCTTCACGTCCGCCTCGTCCGCAGTCCCTTCAACGATCTTCTCGTTGAGCTTCTTCTCTCCCTTCGGAGCCTTGTGGGCAAACTTCATTGCTTTTTCGATCGCGTTTTCTTCCTCCGCAAAGGCGAAAGAAACGGCAACGGCGGTCATGGCGAGGATGGACAAGAGGCGAAATTTCATAGGTTAAGATCCCAATAATGAAGCGATTGCGGCGACACTTGGCCAGCGAAAAGCCCCCCGCTTTCATCCCAAAAAACGGCGTTGCCCTTCCGCGGGCTCCAGTTAGCTTTCCCGCCCTTTTCCATGATCATCGTCACCATACCAGGGGCCACCGAGGAACAAATTCAGCACATCGTCGAGCGGATCGGCGAGTGGGGCTTCAAGACGGATGTCAGCCGCGGCGCCATGCGCACGGTCATCGGCGTGATCGGAGAAGAAGGCGCGATCCGCGAAAAACCGATCGCCGCCATCGCCGGCGTGGAGTCTGTGACACCCGTGCTCAAGCCCTACAAGCTGGTCGCCCGCGAGTTTCGTGGCGGCAATGACAGTGTGGTCAAAATCGGCAACGTGGCCATCGGCGGCCCCGCACTCGTCATCATGTCCGGTCCATGTTCCGTGGAAAATCGCGAGCAAATCATCTCGATCGCCGGCGACATCAAGAGCGCCGGCGCCCGCGTCCTGCGTGGCGGTGCATTCAAGCCCCGCACGTCACCTTACGCCTTTCAGGGACTCGGACTCGACGGCCTGAAACTCCTCGCAGAAGCCCGCGAAGCGACCGGTCTGCCCGTGATCACCGAGATCATGGACACCAAGGACCTCGCGATGATCGAGCAATACGCGGACTGCCTCCAGGTCGGCGCGCGCAACATGCAGAATTTTGCCCTGCTCAAGGAAGTGGGTCGCAGCAAGCTCCCAGTCATGCTAAAGCGCGGCATGAGCGCCACCATCAAGGACCTGCTGATGAGCGCGGAATACATCCTCAGCGAAGGCAACTTCAACGTGCTGCTCTGCGAACGGGGCATTCGCACCTTTGAAACCTATACCCGCAATACGCTCGACCTGAACGCAGTGCCGGTGCTGAAAAAAGAGACGCACCTCCCGGTCGTTGTCGATCCCACCCACGGCATCGGCTTGCGTGATCACATCGCCGCGATGGCTATGGCCGCCGTCGCCGCTGGCGCCGATGCGCTCATGGTCGAGGTCCACAACTCTCCCGAACTGGCCAAGAGCGACGGCGAACAAGCGCTGCTTCCGCATGAGTTCAACGACCTCGTCGCACGCGTCCGCAAGGTCGCCGAAGCCGTCGGTCGTCAGTTGTAATCCGGATCAGGGTCGGGTGAGTTTCCCGAACGCCTGGCAGATCCGCACAGCCTGCGAACCAAGTGCCCGCCTTGCTTTGCGCGGGCCTACGCCTTCACCCGCTCGATATGCGCGCCGATCCCGTTGAGCTTTTCGTCGATCAATTCGTAGCCGCGATCAATGTGGTAAACGCGATTCACTTCCGTCACTCCGTCCGCTTGCAAACCCGCGAGCACCAGCGCAGCAGACGCTCGTAAGTCGCTCGCCATCACGGGCGCTCCGCTCAGCCGCTCGACACCCTTAATGATGGCGGTAGCGCCGTTCAGCGTGATGTCGGCTCCCATCCGCTTGAGTTCTGAGACGTGCATGTAGCGTTGGGGAAAGATCGTTTCGGTGATCACGGAGATGCCACTCGTTCTCGAAAGCAAAGCACACATTTGTGCCTGCATATCGGTAGGAAATCCCGGATACGGTTCTGTCGTTATTTCAAGAGACCTCGGCGAACTCGTTGCGGTGATCGTAATCGTATCGCCCTTCTCGCTGATTCCGTAACCGGATCGTTTCAACGCATTGGTCACCTCGGTGAGCTGAGACGGATCGACCCGCCGAAGCGTGACCTCCCGGCCCGCAATCGCTCCCGCCACGAGGAAAGTGCCAGCCTCGATGCGGTCCGGGATTACGGAGTGTTCAGCACCGTGCAATTCCTTCACCCCCTCAATGACGATACGTCGGGTTCCGGCACCTTCGATTTTTGCACCCATTTTAATCAGAAAATTGGCCAGATCGACGACTTCCGGCTCCGCCGCCGCGCTATCGATCACCGTGACGCCTTCCGCGAGGGCTGCGGCCATCATCACGTTGTCGGTCCCAAGTACCGTTGGGCCGAGTTTACCCCGAAGAGTCATGGAACTTCCGCGCAGTTCACTGGCAAAAACCTTCACGTTTCCGCCCTCAATTCGATGCATCGCACCAAGGGCTTCAAAACCCTTTAGGTGCAAATCAATTGGTCGATCCCCAATTACGCAGCCCCCCGGTAAAGAAACAGTCGCCTCCTTCTCCCGCCCAAGCAGGGGGCCCAGGACACATACCGAAGCGCGCATCTTCCGAACAATCTCATAGGGCGCCTCAGTGATGATTTTCTCCGCCTGGACGGTCACCACTCCACTCGCTCGCTCCACCTGTGCACCCAGATGGGAAAGGATCTGCAACATGTAATGGATATCGCTGAGATCTGGAACGTTGTGAATCACACACGGATCCTTCGTCAGGAGCGTTGCCGCCAGAATTGGCAGGGCGGAATTTTTCGAACCGCTGATTTTTACGGAACCGGAAAGCGGTTGGCCGCCGTGAACGAGAATCTTATCCATAGGAAGCAAAGATGAATCGGTGACGCCCTTGGTAGTCAGCAAGGACACGAATGTCTTGATAATTGTGAACGGCAAGCAAGGAGCGCAATGGTTCGGCCTGATCGTGGCCAATCTCCAACGCCAGACGGCCTTTCAGAAAACCACAGGCAGCTGGAATGAATCTTTGAAAAATCTCGACCCCGGCTTCGCCCCCATCGAGCGCCAGCATCGGATCGTGGCGAACTTCCGCCGAAAGGGTCGCGATTTCGGTAGAATCGATATAAGGGAGATTCGCGACGATCAGTTGAAAGTTACCCCGAACTTCCGAAAAAAGGTCACTCTGAAGCACGGGAACCCGATCCACCAACGAATGGAGCGCCAGATTCTCTCGGGTCAGTGCGAGTGCATCGACCGAAGTGTCCACAGCCTCAACCACCGCGTTCGGCAACTCCAGAGCAAGCGTAGCGGCAATCACTCCACTTCCGGTTCCGACATCAAGGACCCGCATGGATAAAGCACCCATTCCTCGCGCCTCCGCCAGGATCAACTCGCAAAACTGTTCAGTTTCAGGCCGAGGAACCAAGGCCCGTTTATCAGACTTAAAGGTTCGACCACAGAATTCGACGCTACCGAGAAGGTGCTGAAGCGGTTCCCGCCGCGCTCGACGTTTGACGAGTTCCCGAAGGGGCGACAATTCCTGATCGCTAAGAGGTCGGTCAAACTCGAGATACAATTCCATGCGCCGCTTTCCAAGAACATGGGCCAGCAAGTGCTCGATGTTAAGCCGGGGATTTTCGATTCCATTCTTCAGAAAGTAGGCTGTCGTAGCCTGAATAACTTCGAGCACAGTTTTCATCCACAGCGATCTCTCCGAAGTCTATCTATTTGCGAAAAAGTTATTGCGTGTATCGACTCCAGAATTGAAGCGAAAATTCCCTCGTTACCTTGAAACAACCTATTACCCGAAACAATCCGGAGAAAGATGGAAGACGATAGCCGGGTAGCGAACATAAGAAATCGACTAAGGGATGGTGACGAAATGAAAACCCCGCCCCTCGTTTCCGAGAGGCGGGGTTATAGTACTGGCGACGTCCTACTTTCGCACAACCTATAGATGCACTATCATCGGGGCTGCAGCGTTTCACTTCCGTGTTCGGAATGGGAACGGGTGGGGCCACTGCGCTAGGATCACCAGAAGTCTGACGAATTTGAGGCCTCAATTTGGCTCTCTGGGGAGGTTTACACCGGGGGGTGAGTCGAACCTCAAATTCGCCAGACTTCTAACGACCGCCCACTTCATTATGAAGTGATCGATGGCGACGCAGCATATTCAAAGAACCAACTGATTCTCTGACATCTACATACAGGATTGATACAACCAACGTGAATTGAGTTTTATAAAAAGGTTTTTTCAACCTCCAATAAAGGAGGAGGAAAAGACCAAGCCGAACGGATTATTAGTAATTCTCAGCTGAACACATTACTGCGCTTACACCGGAATCCTATCAACGTGGTGGTCTACCACGATCCTTCGGGGAAGAGTCATCTTGGGAGAGGCTTGGCGCTTAGATGCTTTCAGCGCTTATCCTTTCCGAACATAGCTACCCAGC
>Ga0105048_10017380_pt1 | contig 11095 bp, 8 predicted proteins | sample MAT05_FD_78382 | JGI IMG/M metagenome (GOLD analysis project Ga0105048, IMG submission 78382) | Freshwater microbial communities from Lake Fryxell liftoff mats and glacier meltwater in Antarctica - MAT-05 | ecosystem: Environmental > Aquatic > Freshwater > Ice > Liftoff microbial mat | place...
AAAGATGGGGGTTCTGGGAAAGTACTGCGCCGAGTGCGTTTACGAAAGGGAAGATCAAGAAAGGCTGCATTTTCAGGGAAATATCAACGGTCGGGAATTGCTGTGGTTCTACCTTGCGTTGTTAATGCCCATCGGCGGATTGGTGACTGCCCTTATCGAGCCAGTTGGGCCGGGGAGAGGGAAGAAGAAACCGATCAATGACCTCGATGATGATGACGATGACGACGATGACGACCGACCCAGGAAGCGCCGTCGGCGTGATGATGGTGACGATGAAGACGACGCACCCAGGCAGCGCCGCAAAAAACGCGATGACGATGAGGAAGTGGACGATCGGCCCAAGAAACGTAAACCGCGTGATGATGACGAGGAGGAGGAACCGAAACCACGTCGCCGACGGGAGCGTGACGAGGTCGAAGAGGATGAGCCCAGGCCGCGTCGCGAGGAAAAACCAGGGAAGAGTGACAAGGGTAAGGGCGGTAAACCGCCACCACCCGACTCTGATAATCCTTTCAACAACTTCGGATAACCCGTGAAGCACAGAAAGCCCACCCATTAACTGGGTGGGCTTTCTCATGTCTTGGGAGAGGCGATCGCTCAGTCTTCGCGCTTGGCTTCCGCGATGCTCTTGATCTTCTCCCCGAGGAGTGCGAGGTCAAATGGCTTCTTGAAGATGTCGTTGAACCCGTACTGTGCGAGCTGTTCAGGTGCAGCCTCGTCTTCACTCGCCAACCCGACGATCAGGGTCGTGGCGTAAGCCTCGTCCTTTCGCAGGTTCGCAGTGATCTGAATCGCCTCGCTCCGGCCCAGACTGAGATCAATAATGATCGTGTCCGGGTGGAAACTGCCCGCGAGGATGCCAGCTTCGAATCCGCTGTTGGCGTACTCGAACTTGAAGTCGGCATCTTCGGGGAGAATTTCCTTCAGGCGATCGTTGAACAGCTTCTCAGTGCCAATGAGCAGCACCTTGTGCCATTCTTCTTCTTCCAACTCGCCAAGTGGCATTCCATGTTCCTTGAGGAACCGGATGAGTTGTTCACGGGGAATTCGACGGTCCTGGCTGCCAGGGATGCGGTAGCCTTTAAGCCGACCAGAGTCGAACCATTTCGACACCGTTCGTGGGGCGACTTTGCAAATCTTGGCCACCTGACCGGTGGTAAACACCTTTTTCATCGCGAGTGACTCCGTTTAATCTCGCTCGACCCCGCGCCCCGCCCCGGCGTTTGCCGGCCATCCGTGGCGGGCGGCGTATTTGGCCCGTAGGGCATTCCTCGGGGCGAGGGGTGAGATGGACGCGGGGGTGTTCCGCGGTCCGTCTCGGGGGTTAGGGGAACCTCAGCGCGAAGCCCTGGACCGACTGCTCGGACTGTATCTTGCGGTTAGCACCGTCAGCCGGGGTAGGCTGGCGAAGCAGGGGGGGGTCGGGCGGTTTCACCCGATTTCGCAAGGCACAGGTCCGACGCTAACTGTTTCGACCAGACCGACTGCTCAACTTTTGCAAGACCTGCGAAAGTGGGCGGTTAGTCAAGGTCTCGAGTTCCGGCGCGGCCTGGGTAACATGGGCAACTTGCATGATCCTGATCGGATGAACCGATCAAAAGCACCCAAACTGCCCCGCCTCAGCCGACCGTCGGCACGGGGCGTTCACGCTGTCAGTTTCAATGATCGTTCGGGATGGATGCGTAACTTGGGTGTGAACTCTTCGTCTTGACGTGCCTTCCTTGGCAGGAGGGCCGGTCAGTCCGGTTAGTCCGGTTCTGCCGTCCCGCGATGCATCATACGCTTGCAAGTGGCGAGAGTGAGTGCCCGTGCGAGTGAAAAATATGAAGTGGTTGCCGGGTTCTGGGTTCACTCACATCACACTTCAAACCAGACGCTTTGTAAATACCGCCATGCCGTCGCCATCGGCATAGAAGTCCGGCACAGCTGCGGCGAACGTGTAGCTATACTTGAGGTAAAACTTGCGAGTTGGCTCGTAATGTTCTGTCGTGGAGGTTTCGACGATCAGCAACCGGCCACCTAGTTCGCGGATGTCTTGCTCCACGAACGCAAGCAGTTTGCCTCCCAGGCCGCGACCCTGTTGCGAAGCATCGACCGCGATCCAGTAGAGGTGCCAGGAGCGATCAGTCATCGGCGTAGGGGCGTGGTAAACGTAGCCGAGAACGTGCCCACCTTCTTCCCACGCAAACGCCCGGTGCCCCTGTTCCTGGTTCGTGGAGTGATAATCGTCGAGTACCTCGCGCAGGGCATCAAGTTCGAGTGGCTTGAAGAACCCAGTGCCCGCCGTGAGGTTCACGAGGGCATCGGTGTCGGCATCGGTGACGGGTCGGATCATCGGAGCAATGTAGAGGGAAAAAGGTAAAATGTAAAACGCGAAACCCCGAGGTGGCCTTGCGAAAGCGTCTGCGAACCTTGCTGATCGTCCCCGGGATTGTGGCGCTCGGCCTGTTGGTTTACGACCGCGCCGTGGGGATCGTGTGGGTTGGGAGTACGGAATTGATCGTTGAACTCGTCGTCACGGACGCAGAGACGGGCGAACCAATCAAGGGTGCCGAGATTCTAGTGTCTGCACTGCACGATCGGGACTTCAAAGGGCAGGATCAGCCGGTTCGAATGAAGACCGACCGTGACGGAATTGTCCGACAGGTGTGTCCGAACGCAACAACCGGTGGCCGGGAAAGCGGCTTGAGGTTCACCAACACCTGGAGTGTTGCACCTCGGGACTGGATCTTGTGTGTGCGAGCCGATGAGTATCAGGGAATCGAGGAGTTGACGCTCTCGGGACCGTATCGTGGGACAACAACGCGAACTGGACCGGGTCGGGCGAAACAGGTTGTTCCGATCTCGCTATGCAAATCTCGGCGGTGATGGGCGAACCCTGGCCACTCTGGTGCTGTCCATCAGCAATCACCCAGAACTGGGGCCGTCATGCCACGCTTCCATCGTAAGACCGCGCCCGGGGTTCGGGACTGTACCGTTCGCAAGAAGCACAACTGGAACCAATCGCCGAGTTGCTACAGCGTTCCGCAACTCGTGCCTGCCATCGATCGCCGACGAGCTGGTAAAGGCTACCGACACCTTCTATTGAAACGCGACGTGGAACGGTTCGTGGAACTCATCCCGCACTGGGAAGATGTTTCTCGCGGTCTCGACGTGATTGTCCTCGACCGCGGCCAGCCCGGCGTTGATGGCTGGTACAACCGCGGCGTGTTGGCGATCTGTGCCTGGCCGACCAAGATGAGCTACGAACTCGATCCGAATTGGTACGCTGACCATCGAGACTTGCTCAGCCGAATCGGGGCTCGCGTCGAGGACGTGCGTCTCGATGTCATCATCCACTGGACACCGGACACAGCCCGCGCCTATCAGTTGTGCCACATCTTCCTGCACGAACTCGGCCACCACATCGACCGCATGATCACTCGCACGAAACATGACCAGTGTGCGCACGGCGAGGACTTCGCTGAGCAATACGCCTGGGCTTACGAAGTGATGGTGTTGGAACGCTACTTCCATGAGTTCGGATAGTTGTTGGCGAGCGAGGGACGTCAATCCCCCCCAGTTATTGCCTGCCCTGGGGGACTGACGTCCCTTACTCGCCAAAACCGAAAGTCGCCCGCAGAATCGTTAAAGTTGGCCCACCCGTTCTGCCGATGAAGCATGTAATTGTCGAATCGCGGTCGCACGTCCCGATCCTCGGTAGCGAGAACTGCCGTGGCCATCGCACTCGAAACCCCGACAGCATCACCCACTGTTGAGATCTCACGCCGCGAGTACGTCGCGCAACTCCGGAGCATGACAGCGAAGCTCGTGTTGCTCGGCTTGTGTGCTCGGATCTTCCGTTACCTGCTCGATGGCTCAATCTGGAACGACGAGGCCGCGGTCGGGCTGAACATCCTTCGCCGTGACTTCGCTGGATTGACGCACGCCCTCGATGAGATGCAGGTCGCCCCGATCCTGTTCCTGTGGGTCGAGCGGGCGGTGTTGCTTGTTTTGGGCAGTTCCGAATGGGCCATGCGACTCGTGCCGCTGCTGTTCGGCCTCGGCGCATTAGTGCTCTACTGGGACTTCGCACGTCGTGTTGTGCCGCCAACTGCGACCGCGTTCGCCATCGGAATCATGGCCGTGGCACGCTGGCCGGTGATGATGTCGAGCACGCTCAAACCGTACACGGCTGACCTGTTCTGCGCAACGCTGCTGCTGACGCTCGCGGCTCGCTGGCGCCACCGCCCCAATCGACTCTGGCCGTTGATCGCGCTGGTTTGCGTTGTTCCGTTCACGCTAGGGATGTCGTACCCCACCGTGTTCGTCGCGGGTGCCGTGAGTCTCTATTTGCTTCCCACAGTCTGGCGTTGCGGCGATCGACGCGCGTACGTTCTGTTCGTGGGATACAACCTGATGATGCTCGCGGCATTTGCCGCGGTCTTCGCGCTGGTACTCCGACAGGGAACCGATCCGCAGGCAGCAGAACTCAAGCAGTTCATGCGGACCTACTGGAAGCACGGCTTCCCGCCTGGCAACCCGCTGGAGTTCGTCTGGTGGGCCGTGAAGATCCACACGGGGCGGCTGATGTCCTTCCCTTACGGTGATGGGAACGGCGGCAGCACGCTGACTTTCCTGCTGTTCCTGACGGGAATCTGGGCGACGTGGAAATCCGCTCATCGCGGGTTGCTGGTCCTGTGCCTGACGCCGTTCGTGTTGAACTTCGTGGCGGCCGTGATGGGGCAATACCCTTACGGAGCCTGCACCCGGCTATCGATGCACCTGGCTCCGGCGATCTGTCTACTGATCGGCCTGGGAATCGCGCATCTCCTCGAGTTGGTGACGCCACTCCGGCAACGCCTCCGCTGGGTCGCGGGGATATTCATGCTGCTCGCGGCACTGGGGATCGGCGAGATGGCCGCCGATGCATACAAGCCACACCGCGAACCGTATGGCGAGTGGATGCAGCACATGACCCGCGAACTGGACGGCCAACTGCAACCCGGGGATGAGATCGCGTTCCGCTGCCCGATCAAAAAGCAGCGTGAGACCTTCGACTGGTACATGACGCGATTTGGGGAACGTGTGTCCTGGCAGGGTCCGCCGGGAACGAATCCGAACACGAACCGCGTGTGGCTAATCGTTCTCACCACGGATGCACCCGGCGAGGAAGACGAGGCAGCGCTGAGAGCGGAACTCGGGCCGCAGTGGGCAACCGTGTCTCGCGTCGAGTACACGATCACGCCGGTTTCGGCGAAGCACTCGACGATTCATTGCATCATGCATTGCGTCTCACGCGAGGTTGCGACTTGGTGAGCCACGGGGTTCATCACCGTGGTGCCGGGCGGTGTCAAACACCACAGGGGTAAACTCCGTGGCTCGCCTCGCTCCTGTTCAACTCTTCACCACTTCGCTCACGTCAAGCACGTAGAGTTGGCGCTGCGGGTCGTGGCAACCATCGAGGCAGACCATCGTGCCATCGCGGTTCCATCGGGGATGCAGGTCGCACCGAAATGGTCCAGTGAATTGATTCGGGGAATGGAACTGGTTCAGGTCATATCTCCGCCCCGTCGCCACCTTGAACAGCATGAGCCATTGCATGCGGTCCTTGTCCGGGTACGTGTCGTTCAGGATCCACTTCCGGTCGGGGGAATAGGAACAGTGCCCGTCCTGGGCCAGCACGTCCGCGCCGACGAGTTTCGTCTCACCGGTCAGCACGTCGGCCGTGTAGAAGTGGTTACCATCCGCCTTGGTGCGTGCCCATGCAAGAATGGTTGTGTCGTCTCTCCAGTCGAAGTGCGAGATCATGCCGTCGTCGAAGGTGATGCGGAGGTCGCTGCCATCGGGTTTGGCGGTGAGCATTCGCGTCTGCCAGCTTTTGTCAGCAGGCTTCTTCCAGCGGTGAAGGAATACGAACCGTGTGCCTCCAGGGTTGAATTGCAAGTGGTTGACCCAGTGGTGTGCGTCCTTGAATCGGTCATCGGCCTTGAACGCCGCGAGTTGCTTCAGATTCACGATGAGTTCGTTCTTCCCCGTCTTCATGTCCATCCACCAGATGCCGAGTTTCTCGGGGGCCGCATCGTCGGCGAACTGCTCCGGGTAGGTCGCGTAGCCGTAGCCCGGTCGCAAGCGGTGGAGCCGTGCGAAGTCGAGCGATACGGCCTGCGTGCCATCCGTGCTCAGTGCGTAGATCGGCCGCGGTAACGTGCGGGACTTCCCCGTGAACACGTCGAGAACCGTGGCGGTCGGCAACTTCTCGGTGAACGAGTTGAAGACCGCCTCGCGCTCCGAGACGCCGACCCACTGGAGCATCGTTCCCTGTTGCCAGCACCATGCGGGGGTTTTCGCGAGTTCGGTGAACCGGTCGCCATCCTTCAGGTCGATCAGGCCCAGCGTCAGTTCCTCGCCGGGCTTGGGCTGCCGATCTGCGAAGTCGATCTCGTTCACGAGCATGTAGCGGCCGGTTTTATCCCAGGGCGATTTGTCGTAGTAGCCGAAGAAGTGGTGCTTCGGTCCCTTCGTGACGGCACGAGCCGGAACCTTCACTGGCGTATCCGCCTTCGGGGGCTGGGCAAGCAGCGGATTCGCGGTCGCGACGACTGCTGACGCCTTGAGAAACTCACGCCGGGAGAGAGAGTTCATCGGTAGTTCCAGTTTCAAGGTTGGGGTGCAGAGCCGTTCACATCTGCACGGTCTCGCCGGCACCGTGGTTCGCCCCGCTACGGTTCGCGGCCTCGATGAACGCCATGATTTCCAGCATCGTCGCAGGATCGACGGGCGACTTGCCGGTCTTGAAGAACTCGACAATCTTCTTGAGCAACTCGCGGTAGATCACCGAAGTGCCCACGGGGGAAGTCTTGATCCCCTTCTCGGAAAACGCCGTGAAACCGTAGCCGCTCTGCCCCTGCCGGATGCCCCGCAGACTCGCGACACGGCCATCCTTCCAGTGCCCCGTGACGATGTCCACGCCCTTATCGCTGACGTTGCTCACCCGCTTGCACCCCGGCCCCATCAGTGTGTACAGCACCTCGACAGGGTGAATGCCGTAGTGGTACAGCCCCGCGTTGCGCTCAGGGATCGGTGACAGCGGAGCCGGCCCGTAGACCGAACAGCCGACGACCTTGCCGGGCTTCGGGTCGGCGACGAAATCCACGACTTCCGGGGCGTATCGCAGTGAGGACGACGAGAACACCGGAGCCTTCTTCTTCTCGGAAAGCTCGAGGATCTTCTTCGCGTCGGCCACCGAGCAGGTAAAGGGTTTGTCGATGAAGCACGGAATCCCCGCTTCGAGGAACGGCTTCGCTCGCTCGAAATGGACCGTGCCATCCACGGCTTCAATCAGCATCCCATCGACCTTGCCGATCATGTCGGCCGGTTTCTCGACGAGTGGCACGCCGAACTTCTTCATCTGCGTGGTGAAGCCCTCGATCCGCTCCGCCGAGAGTTTCGATTCCCCCGGGCAGCCGATCACGATCTGGGCCCCCTCGACGAACTGTTCCTTCGGCGTGCCTTCGATCTGGTTGAGTCGCTTCGTGAATTCGACCGTGTGCGACGTGTCGAAATCGAGGATGCCGAGTTTGATCATGGCGGTTACTCGCGTCGGAGAGCGGGGATCACGGGAACACGCAGAATACCCGCTGTGGCGCTGAATGCCACAGCCAACCCGACGACGAACACGAGCCCGAGTATCGCGGCGAGCCGACCCCACGGAACGTCAGCACCCGCGACCACGTGCGGAGCGACCGAGATCAGCGCCGCAACAACACCGATCCCCAGCCCGATTACAAGTAGTAGCGCGTTCTCGGCCAGCACGAGGAGTTGCAGTTGCTGCGTGCGATAGCCCACGGCCCGCAGCAGCGCGAGTTCGCCGACTCGCTCCCACACCCCCCGCAGCACCACCACGGCGAGGCCAAGCACACCGAGCACCAACCCCAGCCCGCCGAGCAACTGGAATGTCGAAAGATACGCACCGATGACGGCCTGATACGCCGCGACCTTCTCGCGTGTCGAGGTCGCGATGAGTCCATTCGCCCGGAACGCCATCGCGAGAATTTTCGCGACAGACGCTTCGTTCCCCGCTGGTGTGTGGATCAGGAACATGCGGTAGCCGCCGGTCTTTGGGAAAGCACGCGCAAACGAGGCATCCGACATCACGAGTTCGCTCTGGAACGGGCTATCCGCGAACGTCCCCACGATCCGGAACGTGAGTTCGTTCCCGTCGTCGCCGGGCATTTTGATCTCGCCACCAACTGCCGTCTTGAGCATCCACTGGGCGGTGTTCTGCTCGCAAAACACGGGGATCGCCCCGCCGTCGATCGTCCTGTTCAGCAGCAACCACGGGTTCGCTTTCTCCTCGGGAGTGTTCGCCTCGGTCATGTAGAACTTGAACCCGCCGCGTTCGATGAACGCATCCGTGACCCCGAGCGCACGCGGTTGCGCCGCCTGTGCGAGGTTCATGCAACTGGCGTCGTCGCCCGCTCGCAATCGCAGCGGGAATACCTCCTCGATACTGGCGTCGAGTTCCTGCTTCGCCGCGAGTGCCTGTGGTGTCTCGGGCGGTTTGGTCGGGTCGGCATCGGCAGGAGCGAACTGCTGCCGGAGTTGCCGGTCGAGGTCCGCACGCCCCGGCCCGCTGCCGAACGACTGATACAGCGGCACGTCCGTCTCGGCGATCAGGTTGAAACTGCCGCTTCCACCGTTCTTGTCCAGAAACTCTGCTTCGGGTTGTCGCCGGAAGCTTTCGACCGCCACAAGCAGAAACGCCGCAGACGCCAGCAACGCAGCCGTGAGCAGACTCCGCATCGGGTTCCTAGCTGCGTTCCGGGCACCGAGCCGTGCCAGTGCGGACACCCCACGACCGTTCACAATCGCGTGCCGGCTCCCCTTCATCCACCACAGGAGTGACGCGAGTCCCGCCGTCATCAGCAACCCGCCACCGCTGAAGAACGACATCGCCTGCATGTCCGGGTTGGAGACGAACTTCCCGACGCCGACGAGGATCAACCCGAGCGGGACGCTGGCAAGCACGACGAGTGTCGTGAAGCGCGATCGGGTTTCGGTCGCGACTGCGGGTGCCTGCGTCTCACCGCGAAGCAACGCGGGCGGGCTGAGCTTCACCAGGCCGCGCAGGCTCATCCACAGGGCACCGAGTGCCATCGCCACGGTGAGCGTGAACCCGAGGCCGAAGCTCAACGCCGTCGTGTGCGGTCGCAGGACGTTCGCGACTTCCGGGTCGGGCCAGAACTCGAGCAGCACCGCGAGAAGCAGTCGGTTGAACGCGACACCCAGAGCAAGCCCCAGGATGGCACCAATCGCGGCCATTGCGAGTCCTTCCGACAGCAGCATTCGCCGCACCTGCCGCGTGCTGTAGCCCGTCGCGAGCAGCAACCCGATTCCCTTCGCCCGCCGGTCGAGTGTGAGCCGGAACAGCAGTCCGACGAGCATCAACGCGGCAGCGATGAGGAAGCAACTGAAGCCGAGGAACAGCCCGCCGAAGTCGGTGCCGCCCTTGCTTGCCGTGAGGAGTCGCTGGCGGATCGGATCGAAGACCAGCCCCGCCGCCTTCGGGTCGAGATGCTTCGGAATTGCCGTGAGCACGCGATCGCGAAGTTGTTCCTGGAACTCGTCCGTCTCGGGGCTTCCGGGTGGTGGCGCGACCCGCACCGCTGTCGCCGAGCCGTAACGACTGCCGAACAACTTCTTCCCGGTGGCGAGGTTCACATACGCCATCGGCGTCGCCTTGTTCAGCGAGTTGAAGAACGTGCCGCGAGGGTGCGCTGGTTTGTCCGGCACGCGCTCCTTGATCCTCGCGTTCGGCAAGACGGGCGGGAAGTCAATCGAGCGAAGATCCGTCTGGCGATCCGTGACGCCCTTGATTTCGGGCGTGAGGTTCGGATCGCGTGCCGGCCCCGCGAGCGGAATGTAGCCGCGAAGTGTGAGCGTGGCTTCTTTGAGCTTCCCCTCGCCCTCGACTTCGGGGTCGAAGTAGGATAGCCGGATTTTCGTGCCGTCGGGGAGTTTGTTGAGTTGCGAACCGGTCCATTCGAGCAGCACCACACCATCGTCGCCGAGAGCAGCAACGCCCGGTGGAAGGAACGGCCCGAGCGGCAACGGTGCGGCCAGGTTCAGCCCAGCGATCACGGGATACGGAATCTCTTTCTCGCCGACGGCGAGCGTATCGGCGATGTAGATGATCGTCGGTTCCGCGTGCAAACCAAGCTGTGCTACGGCTGACTCGACGCCAACCAGAATCGCGGGCGGAATCACGAGTTGATCCGATTCCACGCTGAGGTATCGCTTCGCCCCGGGTGGTTCGCGGCGATCGATGGCTCGCACCTTCAGCCCGTAATCCTCAGCGGCAAGCTTCGGTTTCAAGGCGGCATCCAGATCGGGAGTAGCCGCGCCGCGAGCCAGCAGTGTGTTTGCCTTCGCATCGGCATTGCCCGTCACGAGCCTGCTGAGCGTGCGAATCGGCACATATACATTCAGCGGCGCGGCCGGGTTCGGCGTGAGGTTGAAGTCGTTCGTGGCTGAGTCCGCTGGTAGCACGGCCGCGACCTCGAACTCTTCCGTGGCCGTGACATCGGCGGAACCACGCTTCGCAAGCGACGACGATCGCGGGATGTCGCTCAGCCGCTCCACACCGATCCGCACACGTTCGCCTGTCTTGACACCGAGTTTCCGCGCCACACGATCCGAGAGCACAACCTGCTTCGCGGTGCTCTTCCAGTCGATCTCCGGCACACCGGGTTGGAACCGTGCATCCACACCCAGCACCGTGACGCGACCCAGAAACGGAGCTGCATTCCCCTCGGGCATGATCGCCTGAAGCGAGCCGGGAATCAGCAGCACGGGAGCCACTTCTCCGGGCAAGCCGTCGGCAAGATCAGCCCGCACGAGCCGTGGGAACATCGCGGCTGAGTCGATGCCGCCGAGTTGCCGTTCGACGCGAGCGCGAAGGCTACCACGGAGCGAATCGCCCACGAGCAGTGAACCGGTGAGCACGGCCGAGCCAACCGCGACCCCCAGCAACACCGCGAGGTTCCCCCGCCAGTGATACGCGAGATTGCGGGCGACGAGTCGGGTAAATGTAAGCATCGGTGATGATTCGCAA
>Ga0105048_10017383_pt1 | contig 11094 bp, 7 predicted proteins | sample MAT05_FD_78382 | JGI IMG/M metagenome (GOLD analysis project Ga0105048, IMG submission 78382) | Freshwater microbial communities from Lake Fryxell liftoff mats and glacier meltwater in Antarctica - MAT-05 | ecosystem: Environmental > Aquatic > Freshwater > Ice > Liftoff microbial mat | place...
TGGTATATTGGTTATGGACGGTGCTAAGGCGGAAATGGCCAATTGTGTTGTAAAAAATGCCTATCGAGGCATTCAGGTAGGGGAGGTGGGCCCGTTGAAACCGAATATCCTCACAAATGCTTTTTTGATTTTGCGCAACTCTTACATTCAGAATATTGTAGATTATGGCATTTTGGGTATAAAAGGGGGCGTTCTTGCGATTAACAACCAGGTAGCAGACTGTGGGGAAGCTGGTTTTGCAGGATTGCAGGGAGGAGATTATGAACTATGGCACAATACTTTTGGCCTGAGCGGGAACAACCCGTTCCAAAGGGATGGCAAATACCAGGTAATTTTTGCAGATAACATTCCAGATATAAATGCTGGTGTTTTACAAGGTGGTGTTTTACGTGTGAAAGCAATTAACAATCTGATTTATGGAACTGAAAATGAGGAAATTGCCTTTGGAGAAAAGAATGTCCCTGCTCCTTTTGATACAGTTTTTTACAACAACATTATCAAAACAACACAAGTTCAGTTTCTAGGAAATGGTATAAATAACAAAGACAATATAAAAACACCAACTAATTTTAGATTTATTTCGCCTTTTAATTATTTGTTAGCCCCTGATACTTTGAATCAATTGTCCGTTTTTGCGACAGGTTTGCCAATAACCAATCCTTCTTCGCTTTTCCCTGAAGAGTTGGTTCCATCAGATGTATTAAGGACTTACCTGAGCACAGATATTAAATGTAAACCGCGACCTTTAGGGGTGGATAAAAAACCAGATGTAGGCGCATACAACAATCAAAAGAAAAAGCCATGACAAAAACCACATTTCAACGCTATTTAATTAAATGTTCCGTACTGATTTCTTCGGTAGTTTGCTTGCAGTCTTGTGTGAGCCAATTGAAATACAACCGGTTAAGTACGGAGGTTTCCAGCTTGAGAAACGAAAGAGATGAAACTATGAAAAGGGCTGAGTCTGCAAAAATAGACAATCTGAAACTGGAGAAGGAAAACAAAAAACTCGAAGAGGAAAATGGAAAACTAAAACTGGACTCTGCTCAAAGCGGGGCTATGTACCGCAAAAATAAAATGCTGCTCAATGATGTATTTGACAAATATGACCGATTGGATAAAAGTTATAATTCCCTGCTTGCAAACTCGAGCAGCGAACGTGGCTTTACCGAAAAAGAGTTGCAGAGAAGAGAATCGGACCTGGTAAAAAAGGAAAAGGAAATGGTGGAAATGAAAGTTCAAATAGCCCAGGCTCAGGCAGAACTGGATAAAAAGAAAGATGAAACATCGAAACTAACACAAGATGTAGGCGCAAAAGACAGTAAAATAAAAGATATGGAATCTCAATTGGCAGTCAGAGACAAAGCCATGCAGGATGTGAAGGCCAAAATGACTTCCGCGTTAATGACCCTAAATAACACTAATCTTCAGGTAAGCCAGAAAGAGGGCAAGGTATATGTGGTGCTACCTAACCAAACGCTATTTGGTACAGGGAGTTATACGCTGCAAAAAGCAGGGTCTGATGCCATTTCAAAAGTTGCGCAGGTATTGATCCAAAATCCAGAACTAGAAGTTTCGGTTGAGGGTCATACGGATGTAAGTCCTTTTAAACCAGCAAAAGCAATTCCTTCCAAAAAACGAAAAGCTGGAGCAAAAAAAACAGCGGCAAAGCCAACCGGGGGTATAAAAGATAACTGGGATTTGAGTTCACTAAGGGCAACGACAGTGGCCAGGGCCTTGTATTTGCAGGGGATATCTGGTTCCAGAATTTCTGCTATTGGCAAAGGAGAATTTTATCCGTTGGACAATGCATTGAGCGAAGAAGCCAAATTACGCAACCGAAGGATTGAAATCGTGATTTCGCCAAATTTATCGAAGTTGTATGAGTTGATTGGGAAGTAGAGTTTTGGGTTTGGTTCAGCTTTTTAATTTTTGATTTTTTGAGCCGGTAACTGTTTCGAATAATAGATAGCTGATTCTGATGGCTAATTTTTTCTTGTTGCCTTATTGTTCCATTTCTGAATTTAGAATAATCTCCTTTTTATTCATCCATAATTCTTGTTTTCCAATTTCGCTTAAAAATGGTTTAAGGACAAAAAGAGCGTTTCGGTTGATATAGCCTGATTTATTCACAGTGTGTTTATACCGAAATTCTCCTCCAAAATATGGAATGTGGTAAATGGTTTCCGGATTATCATCCATGTCTATCAAAAAAAACTTAGCTTTAGGATGCTTTTCCAGAAGCTGAATTGCTTTTGCTCTTATTCGCAGATAATTAGATGGGTGCTTAATAAGAAATATAAAGTTAAAAATAAGGGGCAAAAAGGCTATTTTTAAACAAATATACTTATGATTTGGATAAGTTTTCAGGTATAAAATGAGGAATGAAAAGAAAAAACAGAAACCAACCGGAGCCAGAAGCCGATTGTTAAGTATCTCTATTCCAGAATAGAGAGAAGAAAAAAATAGAAATATCAAAAAGATAAAACCCTTCGACAATAACAAAAAATGAAAGTGGGTAATATGTGATTTGAATTTTATAAAGCAAAACCAACAAAAAGCTAATGCCCAAAAAATATCTGTCAGAAATATACCCCATTCAATAGGAGAATATTCTGGATTGTCATTATGTTGAAAAACAATGGTATAAAACGGGTTCCAACTAGTGAATGCACCCTTAAAATTGAGAATCAGATGGTTAATAAATTCTTCATGGGTATTTATATCGGGTGTACCTCTATAGTTTTCTCCAAAAAAGGAATGGAATGTAAGCCAGTTCCAACTTAGATATAAGCAAATGAGTAAAGCAGAACTAATCAAAAATTTAAAATAGGCTCCCTTTAAAATACTTATGCCTTGTGCTGAGATAAAAAAAATAAAAAAGGCTATATAAGCTACAAAAATAAAAATTCCCGTATGCCTGACCAACAAAAGAGCTACCATTAAACCTGCCATTTTGATCGGCCAACTTGAATGCAAAAATTTTCCTTCAAAATATTGGTGCATGAGATAGAACTGGCCATATAATAGGCAGAGAAAAAGTGGCTCACTGTAAGAAAAGGACCAAAGACCGATACCAATTTTTAAGCATAATACCAGCAGAGTTTCAGTAAAATAGAACTGCCGAAACCAGGAGAAACCAACAATAAAAACGAGGCAAAGAAAATTGAGAACTTTTGAGGACCAGAAATAATCATTTAAAAATAGATGAATTATTTTTAGAGCGATGGAATATCCATAGGGAAAAATGTTTGTAGAAAGGGTTGGTAAAAGCTCAGCATTTTGAACATACATGATTGTATCCAGATTGATACCCCCGTCTGACCGGAAAATAAATCCTGCAATAAAAAAGGTTAATAACAGACACATCAGCCATATTTGGATGGGTTCAGGACTGTCCATTTTTTCCGTTTTTGAGATATTCAAACTTTTCTAGCTTAAATTAATTGGCTGTATTGGGCAAAAGAAGGTATTTTAAACAAAACCTTTATAACATGAGATTAAGGTTTATTTCCAGAAACCAATCTTAATGGGAAGGCGAACAATAACTTTATGATTTTTTAAAACGTATATGAAAGGATGACCGTATTTTAGATTCAATATTAAAATTTATTTCATCCTAATCTCTTAATTTTGCTTTAATCAAAACGATTTATCTTCATGCGTATTTTAACCATTGCCTGTTTTGTTTTTTCGACTTTTTCGATAGCAGCTCAACCGTACCAATCGCCCAAACTTCTTTTTGATGAGGACTTTACAGATGGCGTTTTTGATGATTTAGGCTCAGGGATAAATGGAAACGCATGGTCGTTTTTGGGTTATTCTAAATTTGACACGACCATAAACCGGCCTTTTCCAAAAGCGGCTTTGCGAAAAATTTCTGCTGGAAGTGGTCAGGGGTGGGATGCTTTGGTTTTTTGGAAACTCAATGGTGGAAAGAATGTCCTTTTTGATAAAAGAGACGATGTGGTTGCGCTAAAATTTAAGGCATTTTCAGATGCAGCTGGAGGCCGTATTTCACCCGATTTCGGGGTAGAGGTAGCCATGCTGGAAGATAAAGCAGGTGCTCCTTTTGGACATGATATGAGTTTTGAAGTTTGCCAGGTTTGGTTGAAAACAACCGGTTCAGAAGGTCCACTTCAATTGGATGCCAATGTTGAAAATACCAATGCTGTGTATAATATTGGAACCACCCAGTCTCACCACGATGTGGCCGGGGGAAAAGAAACTGCTGCCACTTTGGACTCTGCCTACGATTCAGAAGTGATCTGGAGAAACCGGTATGGAACCAACACATCCAATATTGAGGTTTGGGGGAAGATAAATTCGTCAGATTTTGATATACCGGCTGAGATGAAAAGTTCTACCCAACCGATCAATCCTGATTATTTGCAATTCAACAACCTACAGATTGCCCTGTTTGACAAATGTCCGGCATGTACGACCTCAGCCAAAACCCTGCTCCGGGATGGAACGACCTTTGCAAATGCGCAGTTAGGCATTGCCAATTGCCGATTGGGTATTACCAAAATCTCAGACTTTAATATTGATTATGCCATCAACTCTGTTGACTCTGATACACTTGCAGCTAATATGGGTAGAACTTTAGATGCAACTATTAAAAAGGGTGATGCTACCAATGATGGTAAAGTGAATGTGAGTGATGCGGCTTCCATTGTTGGGTTTTGGTCTGGGGCTGTTCCGCAAAATGCTACTGCTCTGGCTATTTACAATCCTGCAAACGGAGAAATAAAGCTTTCTCTAAATAATATCAGCTATTTTAAAGTGGTGAGTTTGAGCAACCAATTGACAGGAAATAATCCAATACAGACGGCATTGAATGCAAAATTGTTTACCGATACGGACTCCATTTTTGGTGCTTATACAGACGATAGCTGGACTTTTTCTGATCAAAGTGTAGGTACAATTGCGAACAATGGATTATCACCTGCTGATCTCAAACTATGGGTAAACTATAAAGGAAGTGGTTTGAGAGATGGCATTTTGCTTGATTTTGGCCAGGAGCTGGTAACGACCATTCAAAGCCAGGCATTTGGTAAAAACTTCCTAATTGATGGGCAGGTTATCACATGTCCATCAACGAAAGGAGAAATACAGTTGAGAATTACCAATAGTTTGGGCCAACCCATATTTGCATGGAAAGGAGAAGTGGAAAATATGCCTCAAAACATAGAAACAAAGGGAAATGGGTTTAAAACCATTCAGGTTTTTTCCAAATATTTTAGAAAGGTATACTTGGTTAAGAAATATGTGGATTTCAAATAGAAGAACTTTGTTTTCTTACCTAATCAATCTGGTAAATATTAAAATACTTTAGGTTAAGTTTGCATCAATCAGTGGTTTCAAGAGTATGTTAAACAGTAATATTCTAAAAAACTGTTTACATCATCTTAGATCCCCCATTTTTTTGAAACCTACTAATTAAAATCAAAGTGGTTAAGGGCAAGGCCAGTTTAAATAAGTTGGAAAGGTCACCACTATTATAGGTGCTTACAATAATTGCCAGACATCCCAGAATGGAACAAATAAAGGCGAAGGAGGTCAAAGTCCTGATTTTTTGAACTTTGCTTTTCCCAGAAACAAAATACCAAAAGGCAATCAACAAAAGAGCAATTGTAATTAATTCTCTGATATAATATTGGTGCATTGGCTTGGTTTTTAAATTAAACACATTTGAGTTTCTCAAATCAGATTGCTTTTACAAAACGTAGAAAAATAAGTGAATTTCTATTTTGATATGAAGTAAGGGGCAAATGAAGAACAAAAATGTTTAAGATAAAAACTGGATGTTTCGCTGTAAACCAGTGAGTTTAGTTCTTTTTATTGCAGATGTTCTGAACACTTTTGAAAAGACATCTTCTGAAATTTCAAGCCAGTCTTTTTGTTCGAAGAGCAGTAGATCTGGATGTGGTTCAAAACGTTTTTCTGCATGCAGAATTGAAAACTTTTGGTTCCAGGGGCAAACCTCCTGGCAAATGTCACATCCAAAGATCCAGTTTTCCATCTGGCTTTTGAACTGAATGGGTATTGCCTCTTTAAGTTCGATCGTTAAATACGAAATGCACCTGGTGGCATCGAGTTGATAAGGTCCCGAAATGGCATCTGTTGGGCAGGCATCTATGCATCGGGTACATGTGCCACAATGGTCATTTATTGGTTCATCTTCTTTGAGTTCCATATCAATTATCAATTCACATAAAAAGAAAAAGGAGCCCTTTTGCGGATGGATGATGTTTGTATGTTTTCCCAACCACCCTGTCCCATTTCTGGCCGCCCAAGCTTTCTCCAAAACTGGAGCAGAATCTACAAAAATACGGCCTCCTATTTCACCTAGTTTTTCCTGAAGTCTAAACATCAGTTCATTAAGCTTGTCTTTCAGCACGATGTGGTAGTCTTCGCCATACGCATAGCGACTTATCTTGTATGGCCCCTGGGAAAGTGTGGAAGCTTTGGGCATATAATTGAATATAAGAGAAACCACTGATTTTGCACCCTCAACTAGTAACCTTGGGTCTAATCTTTTGTCAAAATGGTTGTTCATATATGCCATTTTTCCATTTCGGTCCTCTTTTAACCATTTCTCTAGTTTCGGTGCTTCTGATTCTAAAAAATCGGCTTTTGAAATTCTACAGGATGCAAAGCCAAGGTCAGAAGCAATGGTTTTTAATAACGTTCCTCTTTTCTCCTGTTCTATTTCTCCTTGTGTCATCTGGTTTTTTGTCTTGAGTCTTAGGTAAGCGTTTGTGCCTGATTAAATTATATTTGTCTCTATTTGTAAGAGAGAATCAGCTGCCAAAAATATGCATTCGAACTACCAAACCATCAAGGTTGAATTAAAAAAGGATTTAGCCACAGTTACACTTAACAGGCCGGAAATGAAAAATGCCCTGAATGGAATAATGGCAGACGAATTAAAAAATGCATTCAACTGGCTTTCTGATGATCCACAAGTAAAAGTGATCGTATTGACAGGCGAGGGCAATGCTTTTTGTTCTGGCCAGGATCTAAACGAATTTCAAGATTTTGATGAAATTTCGATATCAGAAGTCCTTCAGAAAAGGTATAATCCTTTGATAATGAGTATGCACCACAACCCTAAAATAATAATAGGGAAAATAAATGGGGTTGCCGCCGGGGCGGGTCTTTCCTTGGCTTTAGCTTGTGACTTTATACTGGCAGTTGAAACTGCCACATTTACAATGTCTTTTGTTAATATTGGTTTAGTACCAGATTGTGGGGCTGCCTACTATTTGCCGAAACTTGTAGGCAAAGCAAAAGCGTTTGAGCTTTGCACCTTGGGCTCCAAATTCTCTGCAAACGATGCATATAAAATGGGAATGATAAACATACTGTCCAAAGATGCAGAAAATTTACATTTGGATGTGATAAGTATTGCAGATAAATATGCAAATGCACCCACTCAAGCTTTAGGAATGATAAAACAATTGCTAAATGATTCTTACGGTCAAAGTCTAGATAAAGTGGTTGAAATAGAAGCGGCCTATCAACAAAAAGCAGGAATAACTGACGATTTTAAAGAAGGTATTTTAGCTTTTAGGGAAAAACGAATACCTAAGTTTATAGGTTTGTAATTTGTTTTGAAGGGTATTCTTAAAAATTCTAAGAGATTCGAAAGTTTATTGCCTTACTAGTTCATTCATTTTTTTTACAATGGCACCTACATTGGTTAATTCACCATAGGTAGAATCTATGCCATATCTTTCTTTTTTCCCAGTTCTTTTTTCAACAATTAAAAAGCTATTGTCATATAGGTTTTGAATTCCTTCAATGCTCACTTTTTCTTCTGTACCAGACATCATTTTTAGTGCCCAGCTTTTGTCTCTGTAAACGCCAAGAATTTGAAAATCTTTACCAGTATTGTTTTGCAGATAAGCACTTTGGTTCCTAAGCCACCAGGATTTAAATTTTTTAAAGGCTTCTTCGAAGGTTGGTTTTTCCATATTCTAAAGTTCTGACAAATCAAATTTTTTGTCAAAAACAGATTGTTTTGGTTGTTACGTTTGTTTGAAATATTTCAGTCAAAGGCCAAAGGTAATGGAGAAACTGAAATTTCCTTTTCAATTGTTATTTAGTTGTTACTTTTTTAAGCAGAATTTTGATTTTAATTGATTCTTGAAGTTTTCTTGTTTTTTGTTTTTCAATAAATTTTTAATGACATAAAGCCCCTAAACATTATGGCAAAAGCAGTAATTTCTTGGGTGCTCATCTTAGTCAGGATAGGCTCTTTGTAAGAGTAAATATTTTAAATTTTCACTAGTTATTATCTAAGGTCTCAAACAGGTAGAAAGCCAAAGTTGAAAAAATTATGGGGATTTAAAAACTTGTAGGATACGCAAGTGTCATTTCGTTATAGCATCATTTGTTTCCAATTTCCCTATCAATCCCATCAACACTTTTTCTGGGGTCATGGGTGTGGAATATGCCATTTCAGCATCTGGATTGAAAGCTTTCACTGCGTTGCGTAGGGCAAAATAGGTGCCAATTCCATACATCAGAGGCGGTTCTCCAACTGCTTTGGATTTTAATATGGCCATATTGTCTTTGTCTGTTTTCAACAAGTGCAGGTCAATATTTTTTGGAACTGAGTATATATCAGGCACTTTGTAAGTTGAAAGTGCATTGGATCGTAAGCGGCCATTTTCATCATACACAATTTCCTCCAGCGTCATCCAGCCAATGCCTTGCACAAGTCCACCTTCAATCTGACCTCTGTCCACAGCAAAGTTCATACTGGTGCCGAAATCGTGTACAATTTTCACAGAATCAACAACATAAGTTCCCCGAAGGCAGTCTACGGTAACTTCTGTAAGGGCGGTTCCATACACATGGTACGCAAAAGGATGTCCTTTTTCAATTTTGGCATCATAGTGAAGTCCGGGCGGGGCATAGTGTCCATGTTCAGATAGAGCAATGCGTTTTAAATAACCATCCTGAATAAGTTGTAACCAATTGTAATTCATTGGTTTGCCTTTTATCAGAACCTCTTCGTTTACGATCGAAATATCGTTAATGGAAACCGAAAATTTCTCTGAGGTGATGGTTTTAAGTCTGGCTAAAATGGCATGACAAGCAATTTCAACCGCTTTTCCATTCAAATCTGCCGTAGCGGAAGCGGCAGAGGGGGAAGTATTGGCTATTCTGAATGTATTGGTGCTGTGTATTTTTATGCGGTCCGGATCGACAGAAAAAATCTGAGCAGCAACTTGCAGCATTTTTGTATTCACACTTTGGCCCATTTCCACGGCACCTGTGCTTACACCAATAGAACCATCTGTATATACATGAACCAATGCACGTGCCTGATTCATAGGCGTTTTAGTAAAAGAAATTCCAAAGCAGATTGGCATAAATGACATTCCTTTTTTGAAAAGCACATTTTCGGAATTGAATTTTTCAATATCCTTTTCAATCTGCTCAGGCTGAAAAATCTCTTTTGCGGTTTGCCAACATTGATTGGCTTCACTTTCCGCTTTTTGACCAAAAGGAAATTCATCCCCCGTTTTAATCAGATTTTTTGACTGAATTTCCCAGGCAGGTACCCCAATAATTTCAGCAGCTTTGTGAATGGCAGCCTCTATCACAAACATGCCCTGGGGGCCTCCAAAACCACGAAATGCAGTATTTGGTGGCAGATTCGTCCGGCAGGAATAGGCAGTTGCTCTTACATTTGGGACAAAATAACTGTTGGTGCTATGAAATAGCGTCCGCTCTAAAACCGCTGGAGAAAGGTCGGCGGCAGCACCTGCATTTTGGTGAAAGGTTGCTTCATACGCAATGATTTTCAGGTCTTTATCCAAACCAATTTTAAAATCAGACGAATATGGATTTCGCTTTCCTGTCATCCGCATATCTTCCATTCTATCCAGGCTGTACTTCACGGGTTTTTTGAGATGATAGGTAGCCAACGCACACAAAATAGCCCACATAGATGCCTGATCTTCTTTTCCGCCAAAACCACCACCCAGTCGGGTTACATCTACCTCCAGTTTGTGCATGGGAATGCCAAGACAAATAGCCGCATGTCGCTGAACAGCTGTCGGTCCCTGCGTTGATGAAATAATGCGAATGGAACCATTTTCCAGTGGAAATGTATAGGCACCCTGGGTTTCAATATATAAGTGTTCCTGACCATTGGTTTCAGCTATACCTTCAACAATATGAGCACATTGGCTCCAGGCAGTATCTACATCCCCAATTTTAAAAGTTCGTGGTGGCACTATCAATTCACCTTTTTCTCTGGCTACTCGTGGGTCCGTGATGATGGGCAAAGGCTCAATATCAATCTTTATTTTTTTTAGAGCCATTTTGGCCTCTTCCACACTTTCTGCCACAACCAAGACAACTGGCATACCTTGAAAATGAACATGGTGCTCAGCCAAAAGCGGTTCATCGGGCACAATTCCACCTATCTGATTTTCGCCAGGCACATCTTTATAAGTAAAAATCCGAACTAGACCCGGCATTTGTTCAGCCTGGCTTAGGTCCAGATTTGTTATTTTTCCATGGGCATGAGGTGACCCAAAGGCCACCGCAAATAAAGTTCCTGCTACAAGCGGCACATCGTCCAGATATATGGATTCGCCTCTTAGATGCGAGTTGGAGTCAATATTTTTCATAATGAAAGGCTCATTAATTTGTTCACATCCAGGTTATTAAATAATTCTACAAAATGAGCTTTCACAAGTTGATGCAGTAAGGTTCGTTTATAAATTTCTGTTCCACGCACATCGCTGATAGGAGATATTTCGGTTTGGACTATTTCCAAAAGCCCTTCCAAAAGATCTACGCTTACTATTTTTTCCCGAAGAAATTCGGAGCTGTTGGGAAGAAAAAGCGGCACCGGACCTACACCGCCAGCTGACAATCCTGCATTTACGATCCTGTCACCTTGTAATTCTATAATCAAAGCCGAATTGACGGAGGCAATATCCAGATGTGTTCTCTTGCAGACTTTTTCAAAGTTAATTTTAGATTGATTATCAGGAAGTTTAAAGGATATTTTCTCCGCAATCTCCTCTAGTCGCCTGTCAAGTTTTTTATAGCCCAGATAAA
>Ga0105048_10017385_pt1 | contig 11094 bp, 7 predicted proteins | sample MAT05_FD_78382 | JGI IMG/M metagenome (GOLD analysis project Ga0105048, IMG submission 78382) | Freshwater microbial communities from Lake Fryxell liftoff mats and glacier meltwater in Antarctica - MAT-05 | ecosystem: Environmental > Aquatic > Freshwater > Ice > Liftoff microbial mat | place...
AGAAAAGCCACTCCGTGTTTGTGGAATTTTGATAACATTTCCAGAGACTGAGACGCTGGACCAATAGTTGTAACTATTTTAGTTTTTTGGAACATATTAAATATCTAGCCTTGCGTATTTGGCGTTAGATTGAATAAATGATTTACGTGGAGCGACTTCAGAGCCCATAAGCATATCAAATATTCTGTCGGCTCCTTCGGCGTCATCTACATTGACTTGTTTTAAGATGCGCATAGTTGGGTCCATGGTTGTTTCCCATAATTCTTCGGAATTCATTTCTCCAAGACCCTTATAACGTTGGATGTGAAATTTTGTACTAGCTTTTTTCTTTGTCTCTTCAGACTCTTCTTCATTATTTTCTTCTGCCTCATTCACTTCATTATTCTCAGCATCCAGCTCAATAACCATACTATCGGCGGTAGTACCAATTATAGTGTCACGTTCTTGATCTGAATATGCATACCAAATTTCTTTACCTTTTTTAATTTTAAACAATGGTGGTTGAGCAATGTAAATAAATCCCCCATCAATCAAAGGACGGAAATATCTGTAAAACAAAGTCAGAATAAGCGTGCGAATATGGGCTCCATCAACGTCGGCATCGGTTGCAATTATTACTTTATGATAACGCAATTTTGAAATATCAAAAGTATCTCCAATTGCCGTACCCATAGCCACAACTAAATTTTTGATTTGCTCACTAGCAAGCATCTTATCAAGACGAGCACGTTCAATGTTTAAAATCTTTCCGCGTAATGGAAGTATTGCTTGTGTACGACGGTCTCGCCCCATCTTAGCAGTACCACCCGCAGAGTCTCCTTCTACGATAAACAATTCTGATTCTTCTGCAGATTTGGTTTGACAATCAGCTAATTTACCCGGCAGTGTCATTCCTTCTAGAGCACCTTTACGAAGAACTGAATCTTTAGCAGCTTTGGCGGCTTTTCTAGCGCGCATTGCTAATAGAGATTTATTTAATATAGATTTAGCTTCGTCTGGATTTTCTTCAAAGAAAGCTGACAATGCATCACCAAATACAGTATTAACTGCACCCTGGGCTTCTGTGGATCCTAATTTACCTTTGGTTTGGCCTTCAAATTGGATCTCCGGCATTTTAACAGAGACAACAGCTACAAGACCTTCTAAAACATCGTCCCCAGTAAATCCTTCGGTGGCTTCTTTGGAAAGGTTCAGTTTCTTAGCGTATGAATTAATAACGCGGGTTAATGCCATTTTGAAACCTGTAACATGTGTTCCGTATTCAGGATTTGAAATATTGTTTGCAAAAGCAATTATACGAGAAGAAACATCATCCACATAACGGAAGACAACTTCGACTGCTACATTTTCGTGTTCTTTTTCAATATGAAAAACTGAAGAATGGATAGGCTTTTGAAATTCTGTATAGTGCTCTACCAATGAAACAAGACCACCTTCAAAATAAAAAGTGTGACTAGGTAATTCAAGACCTAAATCTTTAAACCAAAAAGTGCTATCTGCATCAGTTTTCTTTTTTGTTAAAACTGCATCACCCATTTCGCGTGCGTCAATTGTAGTAATCCGAAGAGATTTTACAAGATATGCTTGCTGACGAAAATGGTTAACAATAGTATTCCAATTAAATGTACGGTCTTTAAATATTTCAGAATCTGGCTCAAAAGTAATTATTGTTCCGCGCAATTTTGATTTTTCGATTTGTTTAACAGCAGCCTTTTTCTTACCTTGTGAATATTCTTGTACATAGCGCCCGCCATCACGATGAACTTCTGCACGAGTATAAATAGACAATGCGTTAACAACGGATGCTCCTACTCCGTGAAGGCCCCCGGAAACCTTGTAGCCACTTTCATCTCCACCGAATTTACCTCCGGCGTGAAGAGTCGTCATGACAGTTTCTAGAGCGGAAACTTTGGTTTTAGAATGGATATCTACCGGAATACCGCGCCCATTATCAGCAACACGAATACGATTACCTGGCATTAATACTACTTCGATATTAGTACACTCGCCAGCCATGGCCTCATCGCGTGAGTTATCAAATATTTCCCAAACAAGGTGATGTAGACCCTCGAGACCCGTAGAACCGATATACATTCCAGGACGGCGCCGAACCGGTTCGAGACCTTCAAGAACTGAAATTTCATCGGCTCCGTATGCCTTTTTAGATGTGTTTTTGTCTGCCATATATCCGTATATTATAGCACATCCAAAAACTAAATAAAACCCTATTTTTCAAGGGTTTTATTGTAAAAAAGCTATATAAATACAGGAATTTTATTCAGACTCTTCAGATGGTTGTGCAATTGGGTCACCATGTGGCGGTGTGTTTGTATTAACACCACTAGTTTGTACCATTTGCATAAATTGTGATTCTGTAATACAAGTACTACCAACACATAGTTCTTTCGTATTAACTTTGTCAGCATGGACTATTTTTGTATATAGATTTTCTATACCATTTTGTGTGTCAGCTAAAAATATTTTTACGCGTGAGCCAAAACTATTTGCAAGTGTCGTATCCAGAATTACCAGTTAAACCCCAAGCAGTACCACCACTAACCGTTGCCCAAGATGTAACAGTACCATTAGTTGTTAAAAATTTGCCACTGTTACCTGTTTGACTAGGGAAAAGATCCACATAACAATTGGAAGATCCTGGGGCACAAGTTGGGTCAAGTTGTGCATCATGCTGAGTATATTATAACAAAAAAAACACTTATTTTAAAATGATTTTTCTGAAAAACTGTTCATAACTTTTATGACTCCTTATCTAACTTCGAGTCCACTTATTTCTTTAATTTTTATCTCTATCTTTTTCATAACCAAAGAGACCTCTTCATCAGTCAAAGTACGATCATAGACTTGGAAAATTAGACGGTAAGCATAAGATATGCGACTATCCCCACCTTGAGACGAGGCAGGTTTAGTAAACATATCAACTTGATATGGTTCTTTTATTAATAAATTTGCAGCTGTTTCTATATATATATCTACCAATTTCTGAACTTCAAAACCCTGTGGCACCCAAACTGAAATATCACTAGTGATAAAAGGATATGGGGACCAGGGGTTGAAAATACTAACCCCATCCCCCGCCTTCTCCTGTTTGATAGAAAGAGCTAGCTCTCTCTCATTTCCAGTAAAGGGCTGGGGTAAGCTTGTAGTGTATTCTCGTAAAGATTTCTCAATCACTCCTTTCTTATCAGCAGTTACTATCTTAATTTCTTCTGCGCCAGCTGGCGGATCATTCTTAAAAACAGATCCGATTTCAAAAATCTTTACTTCGTTTAATCCCAGAAGTGGTATATTTAATTTATTTAAATCATAGGATTTTTTTAATCCATCAGACAAGTTCGTACGTAAGAAATTTTTATCAGACGCCGAAGCTAGAACTTCAACTTGACCTTTATTTGCAAACGCATATGTCATGACTTCTCTGTACCCGTCCGCAAGCAACTCTGCTCGTGCAGAATTTATTTTAGAATATGTATCATTTATTTGAGGGGTAAAATTAATTTTTGGAATAATTGGTAGTAATTTTTCATAGCCATAAATTCTTCCGATTTCTTCTATCATGTCAATTGGATTTTCTAAATCAAGCCGTAATAGTGGAATCTCTACTTCAAAAAAATTATCACCTAAAGTGTAAATGAAATTATAATTTTTCAAGATCTTTTCTATATCAACATCAGTAATATTACCCCCCAATTTTTTATTTACCAATTCAGTTGTAAAAGATATTTTCTTTTCTTCTTGTGTTACAGGATACACATCCACAATTTCTTCAAAAATTGAATCTGGGCAATTCATCAGTGGGTCTAAAAACAGTGCCGAGAGCTCGCGCATGGCATAGGCTGTATGCTCGGGCGACAAATCATTTTCAAATCTTTTTGCAGAGTCACTAAGTAGCCCGAGCCTTCGCGCGGTTTTGCGAACAGTTGTAGGGTCAAAATTGGCAACTTCTAGAACGATATCTGTAGTACTTTCATTTATTCCAGAATTAAGCCCGCCTTTTACTCCAGCCAAGGCAAGGCTTTGCACTCCGTCAGTAATTACCAAATCTGTATCTTTTAATTTTGCAATTATCTCCTCACGACCTACAACAGGCAATTCTTCACCTTCTTTTGCATTTTTAATTACGATTTTTTCTTCAGCTAATTTTTTTAAATCATACGCATGGCAAGGTTGGCCACAATCGTACATTACAATATTTGTCGCATCCACTATATTGTTGATACTCCTCTGCCCTATGCTCTCTAGGTGCTTCACTACCCACTCCGGACTCGGGCCCACTTTTACATTGCGAATAATCCGCCCCATGTACCTTCGGCACGCAATGGAATTAATCTCAATTTTTAAATTAGTTGGCTTACTTTCAGGTAGCTTATAGAGTTCTGTCGGATCATTAAATTTAATGCCCAATTGCCCACTAAGCTCTTTGGCAAATCCTTGATGTGATAGCAAGTCATGCGCCCTGTTTGGAAGTATATTTACATCAAATATCCAATCCGAAATCCCGTTAGAGGTATGATCTGTTTCTATAGATCCGTCAGCTCTGATAAGGACTACCCCTTCCACCTCTGTAAGATGATAAGTAATAACATCGGCAATAGTCTCTGCTGTCGGTGCATCCGGTATGTACCATTTAAGCCAATTGTAAGAAATTTTCATATATTTATATTAAAACTGATTAAGTCGTAAATCGCCTTGGTAAAATAAACGCACATCGGGGATGTTCCACCTTATCATCGCTATACGGTCGAGGCCGCCGCCGAATGCAAACCCTTGGACTTTTTCTGGGTCGAGGCCGGCATTCTTTAAGACATTTGTATGGAGCATTCCTCCGCCCATCATCTCGAGCCATTTACCGTTAAACTTGGCATGAACTTCGACCGACGGCTCGGTAAAAGGAAAAAAGCTTGGACGGAATTCTATTTCAGTTTCCGCGCCAAGAACTTTTTTATAGAATTCTATAAGCACTGCTTTCATGTTGCTCAAGTTCACATTCTCACCAATCATAAATCCATCAATCTGGTAAAATTGCATTTCGTGCGTGGCATCAGTAGATTCATTGCGAAAGACTTTCCCGATAGAAATATACGCACCTTCACCTCTACCTTCTTTTGCCATTTTTTCAAGTTCTCGAGCTGTTGTATTTGTCGCATGAGTACGCAAGACCATGTCAGGCTTATCTTTAATATAAAAAGTATCTTGCATATCACGAGCAGGATGATCTTTAGGAACATTCAAGGCATCAAAATTATAACTCGTTGTGTCGAGTTCTGGACTTATGGCAATTTCAAAACCAAGCTCAGCAAATTTCTGATAAGCCTCGTCGGCTAAAATTGTCAGTGGATGCAATGTGTGTTTATCATCAGCCATGCGCCAAATATACCCTTTTTTAGGGATTTTTTCAAATTTAAATTAGGCAGCTAAAAGCTCATTAAGAGTATCCATTGTTTTACCACTAACTATACCGTCAGTAGTTAATTTATATTCAACTTGGAATTTCTTAATAGCAGATTCAGTCATAGTGCCAAATACCCCATCAGCTTTGCCTGTTAAATATTGATTGTCTATCAAATATTGCTGTACTAATTTTACCTCAGCACCCTTACTACCCTTTTTAAGGGTTTGAGTTACAGAAACTTTTATTATAGGTTTAGGATCTGGATTAGTTGGCTGAGTTGGAGTAGTAGGTGGCTTTGTAATTACTTTAGGATCTGTATTATTTGGAAACACTGTTTCATTTGGGTCACCTTGCGCCACAACAACGGCTCCATTTCCAGTATTTATTGGTGGCACAGTTATATCTGTTGGATTTTGCACCACAGTAGAATCTGTAGGAGTTACTGTAATCTTATCTGTAAACGGAGAGTTTAAACTATCCATATCCTCCTCTGTAAGCTGTTGCTCATTTACAGGTGTTGTCTTAAATATTTTCTGAGATAAAACCATCTCTGGGTGTATCTTCAAATAATATGCTCCAAAAGTACCCGCACATAATAATATTAAAATAAATATAACAAATGTAATTCCTTTCATACTAATAGTATACCACAATTTTAATATGCTACACTAGAGTCATATGCAAAATACCCGGAATATTCGAGCACTATTACTACTGATGTTTATACTACTTGTTCTTGGACTATTTTTAGGGTTTTTAGATAACGGTATAAAATAAATTTTATTTACCATAAATACGATCTGCTAGTCTACAATGTTCACAACCGGCATCTTCAGTTGATGAAGTTCCATAGGTCTTGACATAACATGGACGACGGATCCAATCGCCAGACTTTAATAGTAAATCATATTCTTTAATATCACGACGAAGTAAATCAATATGTTCAGCATTAATTGTTGTTTTATAGATGGCATCTTTATTTTTAGCATCTTCTTCTAGAAATTCTAATACAGACTCTACAACAATTGTATGCTTATTGTTGCCTTGTATTAAATATGAATACATTGTCAACTGTCTCAAATACTGACTCATTCTACCTTCTTCTGAATCTTTTTCAATTATGTTTTTAGACTTACTAGAGCCTGTTTTAAAATCTGTAACACGTACATTGTCATCATCTAGTTTCTCAGTCAAATCAATTTTGCCATATAGATTAAGATGTGGAAATTCATTGTCTTTATATGAGACATCTTTCTCAGCATCATGGTTCTTAGAAATTTCAGGTAGCCTAATTTTTATCCAACTATTTAAAAGATTTATTGATTCTTTTGTAATACGTCTGATTTCATTTTTATCTATTATATTATTTCTGTTAATACTTTTCTCTATAGACTGCTTTATAAAATCATCACTGACTTTACTATTATAATTTAGAATTTCTTCTATACAATTATGAACAACACTCCCAAAATTTAAACTGCTGGATTTAGGTTCCGGTAATTTCAATAAATTACGGAAATACCATTTCCAAGGACACTCGAAGAAATTATTCAAAAGAGTGACAGCAACTCGCGTCTTAGTGTATTCATTTTTAACAATTAGAGCTAACTGTTCTTTACCAAGACTAGACTCCTGTGAATTATTAACCAAAGTCTTCTCTATACCATAATCTAACAATGTTTTTTCAGATTGCTCTACATCAACACGTTTAAAGAAGGAGTCTGGAATCTCATCAAAAATATGAGCTCGCGCAAGATGTGCACCAGTGTAATTATTACATGCATAAGAAATAGTGCAGTATTTTTTAGCGCGAGTTATAGCCACGTACACCTGACGTTTTACAACTATATCGTTTTTCTCTTCGACTAATATTTCAATTTTTTCAGGAAATGTAAAACCACCTGTCTTAGTACTAAATAGAGATTTTTCATCCATGTGGGCAACCCAAACATATTCAAATTCTAAACCCTTAGATGAATGCATCGTCATGACTTTAATACCATCATTCTGCCCAAACACCGCAATTGGAATATGTTCACCATATTGATTTAGTCTGCCGATATAGGTCAGATAATTTTTTAAATTATTTTCTTGCTTCTTACGTAAATCAAAAGCTAAACATAACTGTAGCATTGTACGCACAACTTCGGCTCTGTGTGTCAGACTAACATGGTCTATAGCATTTGATAGCAATAGACGCTCTCCGACATACTGAATTGTTTCATATACATTGTGTACTGCAGAGTAGTTTATACAGTCACTCAAAAAAATACCAGCCATATAAACAGGATCAACTTCTTGCAAAAAACCTTTTTGAATAGAATTATTTGACGTAAAACTTTCAATTGAAAGATTCTTAGATGTACGTAAAAATGAATGGGCAGCAATAGCCGGAATACCTGAGTAAGCGGATAATACATATTCAGCAATATGTACACTACTATAGGGGTTATACGCAATACGAAGAATAGCTATTAGCATTAATGCATCCGTTGACATAAAAAGATCTGATTGTGCGCCAACAGCAACATGTAAACCCATGTCACGCAAAATAGTAATTGCATTTCTTACGTGAGAATTTTTTGGAACCAATACAGCAATGTTATTTGGGTTCATTCCGGACTGTATTTTTTTTTCTATATCTATAGCTGCAAGCAATATCTCATCGCGCATATAAGGAGCCTCGACACAAACGACTGGTCCCCCAACGCTACCCTGACTCTCTAATTTATCTTTTACCATCGAACTTTGCAGGAGACTATCTGCAACATTTAAAACACTCTGAGTAGAGCGATAATTATCAGTAAGAGATACCAGTTCTGCATAGCCAAACAGTGTTTTAAAGTTTTCAAAATATTCAGCTTTAGCGCCACCAAATCCATATATTAATTGACGGTCATCACCCACAACAAATATATTCGGCATGTCTGTATCCTGCCAAACTTTTTGCAAAAATTCATTCTGTACCCCGCTGGAATCCTGGTGTTCATCAATAAGAACATAAAGATACATTTCTCGTATGTCGTTCCTGATGTCTTCAGACATTACAACAAGTAGAACCATTTGGCGCAAAACATCATCATAATCAAGATAGTTATTATCTTTTTTATACGATTCATATAATTTATAAAAATCTACCACTTCACTTGTACGTTGTAGTCTTTCTATTCTTGTTAAGACTTCTTTCTTAATTTGACCTTTGGTCTCACCACGAGTAGAAATACTACTTGGATCTATATTTAGTGATTCAATTTCCAGATTAATTATATTTAAAAATTCATCAGGTGCGATATTCTCACGCTTTAAGAGACTAATAAGTGACCTAACGTCATAAAAGTATTGAGTGCTATTACCACGCGGTCTTAAGTATTTCCAATCATTATTTTCCAACAAATCATCAAATACACTAATTGATCCTGCAGTATCTAGTAATTCAGGAATTTCATCGAATCCTAATAATGCATAGTTTTTTTCAACTAACTCCAAAGCAAAACTATGAAATGTGGAAATGTGGACCTTGGAACTATCAGGACCAATTATTTTAAACAAACGGTCTCTCATTTCCCTGACGCCGGAATTAGTAAATGTCAGACACAAGATACCTTGGGCGCCAGTATCTGTTTTCTTAAGAATGTTAGCAATACGTAATGCCAATACCTGGGTTTTACCGGTTCCTGGTCCAGCAACCACCATTACAGGGCCTTCTATCGTATCTACGGCCTGTTTTTGAGACTTATTTAGTTTTTTATATTCGGTCTCAAAAATACTACTCATATAGACTATTATAGCTTATTTATAAAAGAATAACAGAACCCCTTTTTACATTACCCATACCCGGTATGGGCAGAAATTATGACAATAACAAACGCACTAATATAAAGACTCCAGAAGAACCAACAAAAAGACCCGCAATATGATTTATTATTTTTACATGATGGTTAGTAAAACTAGAACGCAAGCGGGTTACAATATAAGACAGTGTTAGCCACCACAATACTGACCCTAACAAAAGACCACCTAAAAACAAAAATGATAACTGGATTGAATTATGAAATATAGCAAGTGAGCCCAGAAGAGCAGTAAAAGAAATTATTTGAATTGGGTTAAGCATTGTCACAAAAAAAGATGTTAAGAAGTACCCCATTCTGATATTTAAATTATCAAAAAGTGGTTTGTGTGTCTTATGAATTTTGCCAGCTGAGAAATATGTAAAGACACCAAGAATTATCAACAATATACCTCCAATAATATGTATTGGGGTTTTAAAAGTTTCAAAAAATAGCGATGTCTGGCGAAGCCCTATAATAATAAGAATCCCATAAACTAAATCCGATACTACCGCACCAAGACCAGTTGCAAAACCAGCACCAAAGCCATCAGTAATAGTACGTTTAACTGTTAAAAATCCAATCGGACCAGTAGGCACAGAGACTACAAGCCCCACAAAAATACCTTTGATAAGTGCAATCAAAAACATGAATTATATAATTGGTTTTTTAAGAACATGTAGATGACTGGCAATACCCATAGCCGTGGCGATAATCAAGACATTTTTAATTATGTATTGACCTTCCATTGTAGGCACAAGAATCCCTGACCACGTAATAGCCGGTAGAATGAAAAGTGGCAACAAAGTTGTTATCAAATGAATCAATAGTAGCGGCATGACTAATCTCTCTAATCCTTTTACTACAAATAACACACCAATTAATATTTCAAATAATCCAAATAATACAATGAACGTACCAGGTGTTATAAAAGGCAACGTGTTTTGAATTAGACTTGTAACCAAAGGTCCGGCTGGACTAAGCCCAAATACTTTTAATAGACCAAACCATACATACACAATAAAAATTGCCCACCGGGACATTGGCTCAGCGTGGCGACGAAAGAAATGAATCAAATGTAAATCAATATTTCTTATATTCATATATATATCATACTAAAGATTAGCATTAAAGTAAAAAATTATGCTATATTAGTGTATGAGGCGTTCTTTTACGCAGGTGTTTTAGTTTTTTAAATAAAGAGCATCTGTACAAGGCAAGCCCCCACTCACGTGGGGGCTTGCTGCAATTTTAACTCTTCTCTACGATACTTTTTGCTTTTTCATGATGATGATACCCCTCAACAGTTGGCCTTCCTTTTTCTGAAACAAATAAATCTTGAGCATTTTTAATTAGAGCTTCCCCGTTCTCGGAAACAAAAAAAGTCAGGTCGCTCTTTTTTTATTTTATCTTCTGTTTGGGTTGGAATTTCTTCTATCTCTTTATCTACTTCCTCTATTTTGCCTGAAATTGTCAAGAGATGAAGCTATGTCATTATTATGTTTTTCTAAAAGTTTCTGACTATTATTATAATCCAGTCCGGTTTTTTCCATCACCATTCTTATGGCTCTGTCTACTAATTTATCATTGGTTGGAGTCATATGGGTCATTTTGTTGCCTTCTACCCTGCCAGTCTTTATCATCGCAGTTGTCGTAATCATATTTAAGACCAACTTTTGTGCAGTACCAGATTTCATTCTTGTACTGCCCGTTACGAATTCTGGACCAACAATAACTTCGACTGGACAATCTGAATATTTAGTAATATCACTATTAGTATTCGAGACAACACAACCAGTTTTGATATTTCTCTTTTGACATTCTTTCAAAGCATGCATCACATATGGAGTCCGGCCA
>Ga0105048_10017386_pt1 | contig 11094 bp, 9 predicted proteins | sample MAT05_FD_78382 | JGI IMG/M metagenome (GOLD analysis project Ga0105048, IMG submission 78382) | Freshwater microbial communities from Lake Fryxell liftoff mats and glacier meltwater in Antarctica - MAT-05 | ecosystem: Environmental > Aquatic > Freshwater > Ice > Liftoff microbial mat | place...
GGAAATATTTCATCAAAAAAATCCATGGGGCGGGTTGGTAAGCTGCCTTCGCCAGTAATCGTAATTGGCTGATGGCTCAAAGCGGCGATGGGCGCAAACATGCGTATGCTAAGTCCGCTTTCGCCGCAATTGATTTCCTGCGAAGCAGGCGTTACACCATTACTTTTAATAACTAACCTATCAGCTAGTCTTTCCACACTTGCCCCAAGCTTTTGAATAATGTCAAGGGCTGCTTTATCATCATTACTAAAACCGGGGTTAAGGATGGTGCTGGTACCTACGGTAAGTAATGCAGCCGCACAAGCCCGTTGCATGGAGCTTTTAGAGGTGGGGGCATTAATGATACCGGTAAGTTTGGATGGATGTATGGTTACTGTCACTGTAATTAAACTTGTTGAATAAATTTTTCTAATTCGCTTATTGGCATACGCTTTACTACTCCCTTGCCAATTTTCTCCAGCAGCACATAATTGATGCCCAACCTTTCCTTCTTCTTATCCATTTGTAGCATTTTAAAAACGTCACTTTTATCGAAGGCGGCATTGGTTGGCAGGCCGTATTGTTCAAACGCCTCTATCACTTTAGCAGTAGCCTTAAAGCCTGTAAGTGTTTCGGAAAATACACTGGCGGCCACCATTCCCACGGCAATGGCTTCGCCGTGGCTAAGGCCATACAGGTTTTCAATAGCATGACCTAGTGTATGTCCAAAATTCAGTAATCGTCTTTCACCTTGTTCAAATTCATCGGCTTTAACTACTGCCGCTTTTATCATAGCGTTGCGGCGGATTAAAGCACTCATCAGCTTGCCATTTTTTTTATAGTCGCTTATTTTATGCTCCATCAATTGCTTGAACATAGCCGCATCTTTTATACAAGCATGTTTAATAATCTCGGCAAATCCATTAACCCATTCGTTTGCTGGTAAAGACTTTAAAATGGAAATATCGTAGAGTATAAACTCCGGCTGATTAATGGTACCCACCAGGTTTTTATATACGCCTACATCCACACCATTTTTACCACCGATAGCAGCATCTACCATTCCCAATACCGTAGTTGGCACAAAGCCAAACCGAATACTACGCATGTACACACTTGCTGCATAGCCAGTCATATCGGTAACTACGCCGCCGCCTACCCCTATCACTAAGGTTTTTCTATCGGCACCTGCGGTGATAAGTTGCTCCAGTAGGTGATCAACTGTTGATTGCTGCTTATGGACTTCGCCTGCCTTTAGCACAATGGTTTTCCAGGTGCTGAATTTCTTTTTGTGATGTCTGAAAACGTTTTCATCTGTTACAATAATGGCATGGCTGTCGCCAATAATTTTTTCCAGATAAGCAAACGCCGCATCAAAGTAAAAGGTGGTTTGCTTTTGCGAAAATTGGTATGTTTTTGTGGTCATGATGTTTTATTGTGGCCTCACCCCAATCCCTCCCCTGGGGGAGAGGGGCAAAGCCAAAACCATACTTTTATAAAGAGTATTTACTTAATTACTATTTCCCGAATCAGGCGTTCATCACCTTGTTCTGATGGTTGATACTTTCCATGTGTACAGCGTCCAGATACTTGGTAATAAACTCTGCACTAAGCCCCAATACACCAGCTTTTTTAGTGGCACGTTCCAATATTTCATTCCAGCGATTGGTTTGCAAAATGGTAACGCTGTTGTTCTTTTTATACTCACCAATTTTGTCGGCAATCTTCATACGCTGCCCCAGTATCTGCATCAGTTCATCGTCAAGGTGGTTTATTTGCTGCCGCATCTTTTCCAAAGCCGTGTAAAAATCTTCTGACTCTACATTCTCTTTCCTCCAGATGATATTCTCCAGCATTTCGCCCAATACTTCAGGAGTAATTTGTTGCTTGGCATCGCTCCAGGCATTATCGGGGTCTATATGGCTTTCGATAATCAATCCATCAAAATCAAGGTTAATGGCCTGCTGTGCCACAGCCTGTAAAATATCCCTGCGGCCACAAATATGGCTGGGGTCGTTAATCATCATGAGGCCCGGGTTGCGGCGTTTCATTTCAATGGCCAGGTGCCACATGGGTGCATTGCGATATTCGGTATTGCCATAAGATGAAAAACCACGATGTATTAAACCAACATGCTGCACACCGGCACGTTGTATTCTTTCAACAGCCCCACTCCACAACTCCAGGTCGGGGTTAATAGGATTTTTAATTAATACAGGCACATCCACACCCTTTAGTGCATCGGCTATTTCCTGCACACTAAAAGGATTTACGGTAGTTCTTGCACCAATCCAAAGAACATCCACATCAAAGTGCAAAGCATCTTCTACCTGCTTGGCTGTGGCTACTTCTACTGTTACAGGCAGGCCGGTTATTTTACGTGCCTGCTGCATCCATGGCAAGCCTTTTGTACCAATACCTTCGAATAATCCTGGTTTGGTACGTGGCTTCCAGATACCAGCCCGCAGCATATCAACCTTACCCGTTTTAGCCAGGCGGGTAGCGGTTTCTATTACTTGATCCTCTGTTTCGGCACTGCATGGACCGCTAATAATCAGTGGTCGTTTACCCCAGGTTTCCGATACGATTTCTTTCATTGTTTTTGTAGCTTCCATCGTTTTTGATTTTTTAATTTATGATGTCTGATGTCTGATTGATTATGTTGCCTGAACCAAGATTTGAGTGGAATATTTGGATAAAAAGGAACAACCCTTTTAATTGTATAAGATTAGGCGTGCTATAAAAAGATGTTTTCTTAAACCTTTCATTTCCATCCAAGCCAAATAATCCACTCAAATCTTGGTTCAGACAGAAATCCTGGTTCGGACTATTTCAATATCCGCTTAATATCGTTTGCTCCCATAATTAACTCCATTAAGTAATCGCTGTTTTCTTTTTCCAAACAGCTCTTGAATTTTTTTAGCTGGGTTATGTGCTCGTTCAATACATCAAGTATATTCTCTCTGTTTTGCATAAATATGGGCACCCACATGGCAGGGTTGCTTTTTGCCAGGCGCACCGTGCTTTCAAAACCACTGCTAGCCATTTCGAAAATTGTATCCTCTTCCTTCTCCTTTTCCAACACCGTATTAGCCAGTGCAAATGAAGTGATATGGGATATATGGCTGATATACGCAACGTGCATATCGTGTGCATCTGCATCCATGTATATAAGGTGCATCCCAATTTGCCGGTACATTTCTTCTACTGCTTCCAGTGCATCCACATCGCTTTTTTCACCTTCACATATTACGCAGGTACGGCCAATAAAGGCGTTTCTAACAGCCGCTTCGGGGCCGCTAAATTCTGTTCCCCACATGGGGTGGCTGGCCACAAACCTACTCCGCATCGGGTGGCCGCTTAGGGCATTGCATAATGCACCTTTTGTGGAACCTGCATCTGTAACTATCTGTTTATCCGTAATCAGGTCCATAATAGTTTGCATAATGGGCAACGTAGTATCTACCGGAATGGCCACATAAATTAAATCAGCTTTTCTAACAGCTTCTTCCAGTGGCAGCATTTCATCTACCAGGCCTAGTTCTATTGCCTTGTCGCTACTGGCTTTGGTGCGGCTTACGCCAATTACATGCTTTACTAATCCACGTTCTTTTAGTGCAAGGCTAAAAGAGCCGCTAATTAAGCCTACGCCTACAATGGTAACTGTAGCCCCCCCACCCCCCAAAGGGGGGATTTTACCATCAATGTTATCGCTTAGTATTTGCTCCATTTTTGATGTTTTAAGCCCCTCCAGTAGAAGGGTTTAGGAAGGCGTTTATCCGCTCTATGCTTTCCTCAATTTTTTCTTCTTTGCAGCAAAGGCTCACCCTCACATAACCATCGCCGGCATTGCCAAAAATGCCACCTGGTGTAATGAATACATTGCTGCCGTATAATACCGCATCGCTTAATTCGTAACCTGTGGCTTTTTGCCCCTCCTTTGGAGGGGTTGGGGAGGCCGGTGCTTTGGCCCATACAAACATGCCTACCTGATTTTTACTGTATGAGCAGTTAAGCAAATCCAGCAACTGAAATACTTTCAAACGGCGCTGCGCATACACAGCATTTATGCTATCGTACCAGTCTCTACCAAGGGCTAAAGCTTTTGCGGCAGCGAGTTGTACGGGTAAAAACATACCGCTGTCCATATTGCTTTTAAAGCGTAAGACTTCATCAATCCGCTGTTTGTTGGCAATCATCATGCCCACTCTCCAGCCAGCCATGTTCTGGCTTTTACTCAAAGAATTCAGTTCTATCACGACATCTTTTGCACCAGCAATACTCAGCAGACTCATTGGTTCGTCGTTTAAAATAAAACTGTAAGGATTATCGTGAATGATGAGGATAGAATGCTGTTTGGCAAATGCAATTAATTGCTCAAATAAATTTATAGAAGGCAATTGTCCGGTTGGCATTTGCGGGTAATTAACAAACATCAGTTTTACGCCCCTGGTATCAATGGCAGTAAAATCGGGGAACCAATTGTTTTCGGCAGTCAATTCATAATCCATACATGTGCCACCAGCTAATTTTACAGCACTGCAATACGTTGGATAACCGGGGTTTGGCAGCAGCACTTTGTCGCCTTCGTTGAGGTAAGTCATGCAGATGTGCATGATGCCCTCTTTGCTGCCAATAAGGGGTAGTATTTCGGAATCGGCATTCAGCTCCACATTGTACCAGGTTTTGTACCAATCTGCAATGGCTTGGCGCAGGACTGGAGAACCTTTATAGCTTTGATAAGCATGGGTATTAGGTTTAGCACTTTCTTCCTGTAACGTTTTTATCACATCGGGGTGCGGCGGTAAATCGGGGCTGCCAATGCCAAGGTTGATAACATTTTTACCAGCCTTATTCATATCGTCTATTTCTCTCAGTTTGGTACTGAAATAGTATTCGCCAATGCCTTCCAGTCTTTTAGAAAGCAAGCTGGCCTCCCTACCCTCCAAAGGAGGGGTTATGAAGTCCCTCGCCTCAGGAAGAGAAACTTCTGTTTGTAATAATTTAAAAATGGGGTCATTCATATCGAAGGTTTTTTTAAGCCCCTCCTTTGGAGGGGTTGGGGAGGCTTTTTTTATACACACCCAATATTTTTATTTCTTCGGTCAATGGTTTTAAGGCTTCAATTACGGTGTCAAACTGCTGCCTGTTTTCAAATTCCATGTCGGCATGAAAACTATATTTCCAATTGCTACCGGGTATGGGCATACTTTGCAATTTGCTTAGGTTAATACCGCCGTCCGCAATCTTGGTGAGCACTTTTGCCAGGCTGCCTTTGCTGTGGTCGGTATTGAAAATAACAGAGGCTTTATTTGGGTTTGCTACAATTGCCGCTGCATCGGGCCTTTGTAAAATAAGGAACCTTGTGTAGTTATTTTTCAGGGTATGGATGTTGGGTGCCAGCGTTTCTAAATGGAATAAATCGGCTGCAAGTTTACTGGCTATTGCTGCTATATGCTTGCTCTTGTATTGGTGTACCTGTTTTGCACTCAAAGCTGTATCATCCGTCTCTATCAGTTTCCAATTGTGCTTTTCTAAAAAATCAATGCATTGTAAAATGGCCATAGGGTGACTGTGTACTTCCCGTACGTCATCCAGTTTAACACCCGGATTCACCAGCAGATTTTGTTTTATCTGCAGGTACACTTCTCCTGTTACCTGCAGATTAGCCTTTTGTAACAAATTGTAGTTAGGTAAAATGCTTCCGGCAATAGAATTCTCAATGGCCATTACGCCGCCATCGCTTTCATTTTTGTTTGATGCTGTTTTAACCACATCTCTAAAAGTAGCACATGGCAGTACTTCCACATTTTTACCAAAATATTGCTGAGCCGCCACTTGATGGAAACTGCCTTCGTAACCCTGTATCGAAACTTTTATAGCCATTTTATTCTATCTACTTTTTGGCATAAGCCTAAATAAAAATCCCAGCCTTTGGGGCCGGGATTCTTTATGTTGAGTAATTTTTTATTCTATTTCACTTTCAACAAAAGCATTCCCGGCCTCTTACTAAAATAGTAGAAGTAAAAAGTAAAGAATGTAAAATATGCGCTTGCTGCGTTCATGCGCCGAAAGTATAGTATAGTGTTTTAATGGACAAAAATATTTTCAACCTTTTAGCAAACAGATTGAAACTTATCTACCAAATAATAATAATCGTTGAGAAATTTTTATAGATGTTTAAGTTTCGTTGCCGTTGGTTCTGGTAAAAGCGCTATTAATTGTATGGAAGGCGGGTGGAAGGCGATAATTGTCGGCCAATTAGGGAATGGCTTTAAATTGGTTCATAAAAAAAGCAACCAGTAGGGTTGCCTTTTTTTCTAAATTGGATTATTTTTTTAGTCTAACACCCTTGGGGTGTGCAGACTAATCTTCCGATTTACGTTTGTCGCCAGTATCGGCATCGTTCATTCTTATTTTGCGGCCTTTGTACATTTTGCCGTCAATCGCCTTTATCATTTTATTCATCGAACCACTTTCTATTTCTATCCAACTGTTCATATCCCTCATATCTATTTTGCCAAGGGCTTCTTTTTTAAGATCGCTCATATCAAGTACAAATTGTAAAAAACTGGCTTTGTAAAAACCATCTTTCGTACCGAGGTTTACAAACAAACGGCTGTAGCCTGTGGCACCACGGCTAAAGGTTCGGCCTTGCGTATCACGGTCACGTTCTCTTGGTTCAGGCCTTCCACCGTCTCTTGCAGGTATCCTTTCACGGCGTTTATCATCCTGCCGCAGGTTAAGGTCAACGGCATTCTCGTAATATTTTAAAAAGCGGTCGAACTCCAGGCCTGCTACCCTTTGTAGAATTTCTTCTTTGCTTACATCAGCAAATCGTTCGTTAAGTATGGGGATGTAGGTTTCGTATTCGCCATGGCTAATATCGGTGCGCATCATCTTATCTATAAAATGAAAAAACTGCTTGCGGCAAACATCTTTACCACTTGGTATATCCAGTTTATGGAACTTGTTATTAACCAGTCTTTCTATGCTGCGCAGTTTGTACACATCTTTAGCTGCAAGTATAGAAATACAAATACCCTGATTACCCGCCCGGCCGGTACGGCCGCTACGGTGGGTGTACACCTCTATATCATCGGGCAGTTCGTAATTAATTACATGGCTAATTTCTTTCACGTCTATACCACGGGCGGCAACATCAGTAGCTATTAAAAGCTGTATTGTTTTTTGCCGAAAACGATTCATTACCGCATCACGTTGCTGCTGGCTGAGGTCGCCATGCAAAGCTTCTATATCGTAACCTTCACGGGTTAATGTTTCGGTTATGCCCTGTGCATCCAGTTTGGTACGGGTAAAAATTATACCGTACATGCCGGGGTTAAAGTCAATGATACGTTTCAGCACCTCGTAACGATTGTGGCCGCTGGCTATGCAGTATTGGTGATCAATGTTAACGTTGGTGGAATTTACTTTGCCAATAGTAATCTCAGCTGGCGTTTTCATAAAACGTTTACTTATCTGCCTTACTTCTGGCGGCATGGTGGCACTAAACAACCAGGTGCTTTGGCGGTTAGGCGTAAACTGCAGTACATGTTCAATATCTTCTCTAAAACCCATGTTTAGCATTTCATCGGCTTCATCCAACACTACATAATGTATCTGGCTAAGGTCAATAGCTTTGCGCTCTATTAAATCTATCAGTCGGCCGGGGGTAGCTACCACTATATGTGTACCTTTTTTAAGGTCACGTATTTGCATACTAATAGATGTACCACCATATACAGGGGTTACATTGGTACCGGGCTGGTGCTTTTTAAATTTCTTTAAATCTTCAGTTATCTGAATGCACAATTCCCTTGTGGGGCAAATGATAAGGGCTTGTGGAAAACGCTGGTCTTTATCTACCAACTGTAAAAGGGGCAAACCAAATGCGGCAGTTTTACCCGTTCCGGTAGATGCAAGGCCAATAAAATCTTTGGTGCCAGCTAATAATATAGGAATAGCTTGTTCCTGAATGGGGGTGGGCTCGGTAAAACCTAAAGCCGTTACTGATTGAAGCAAACCTGCTTCAATGCCTAATTCTTCGAAAGTCATTAGAAAATTGTTTTAAAAAAAATAAAATGCAGGCCTGTTGCCAATTGCCAGTAATACCTGTTTATGATAAAAACAGAAATAGTAGCGACAATCTAAAACCTACTGATACAAATGATTGGGTGCGGGTTACTTTAATATGCTTCAACCCATAACCTGCAAGGTTGATAAACAAGCCTCAAACCCCTTTTTAAAATCCAATCATTCTAATCATGTTGCGCCCTGGCAACTGTTGCTATTTATCTAATTAAAACGCCTGGATGACCAATGTGGTAATAAAATGGAGCTACACTTAAAAAAGAAGCCCTCCCTAAGAATAGGGACGGCTTAACGATTGCTTGCCATATGAAAACAGTTCAAATGGATTACTTAGAAGTAGAATCCGTTTTAATAGTTGTTGAATCCATTTTAGGAGTCATTGTAGTATCTACCATAGGGGTAAGATTTTTCAATGAATCTTCGATTCTAGCTTTGTCAATTGAATCCTGGTTAACAACGGTAGTTGTAGTTTCTGTACAAGAAACCATTGCAGCAGCGATAATAGCTACGAAAAGTAATTTTTTCATTTTTTGTTTTTTTTGTTTGTGATGAATTTGAGGTTTATACTGAGTTGGTACAAAAGGTAACCACAGGATTAAAAAAATATTTTGGGGAACCCATAAAGCCAGATTAATACGCAGCGACACAGATATGCGGTGCTTGTGGGGCATAACCAATAGCTACGATTGCTACACCCTCCCAACTTTCTTTTAGCAATTTCAAATACCGGGTTACTATTTTTGGCCTCTTGTATTAAAACCAAGGAATGTGAAACCCGAAAGCAACGACAAAGATTTATTGGAAGGACTTGCAAGGAACGATTCAAGGTCAATCGAAATATTGTATAAGCAAAATTTCGGCATGATACAATCATTCATCATCCAAAACAATGGCTCATACGACGATGCGAGGGACATATTTCAAGAAGCGATGATGGTGCTCTATGAAAAGTCTAAGGATGAAAATTTCGTACTCACCTCTCAAATAAAAACATACGTTTATTCTATTTGCAGGCGGCTTTGGCTGAAACGATTACAGCAGAATTCTAAATTTGTGACCCCCGCAGACAGTTTGCAGGACACAATACCGGTAGAGGAAGAAATAGAGCAGAAGCAAAAACTGGATGACAATTTTGAAATGATGGATGTAGCGATGAAGAGCCTTGGTGAACCCTGTAAAAGTTTGCTGGAAGCTTACTATATCAACAAAAAGCACATGACGGAAATAGCGGATGAATTTGGCTACACAAATGCTGATAACGCTAAAAACCAGAAGTATAAGTGCCTGATGCGGTTAAAGAAATTATTTTTTGCTCAATATAAAAATGTGTGATGGAAGAAATTGTTTTATTAGACGCAGTGGAGCGGTATCTCAACGGTGAGATGACTGCACAGGAGAAAACTTACTTCGAAGATTTACGGCGTAAAACCCCGGAAGTGGACCAGATGGTGGTGGAGCATTATTTGTTTTTGAACCAATTGAATCAATATGGTGATCAGAAACAAATGAAGACGATGCTACACGACATTCATAACCATTTGCTGGAAACAGGCGAAATTACCCAAGGCGAACCTGCTGTTATAAAAGGTGCCAGAGTTGTGCAATTGTGGAACAGGCACAAACGAACCGTAGCCGTGGCCGCATCAATTGCGGGCATTACTGCCTTAACCATTAGTGGCATGATGAGCTATTTTTCGCCAAAGGGAAGTGCTGAATTGGACAAACTTAAAAGAGACATGAGCAAAATAGAGCAGACCCAAAATGCTCAAACCAGGGCTATTCTTACCATTAACCAGGTGTTGCCCAAAGCACCGAAAGACCAAACACAGAGAAGTGCCGGTACAAGTTTCTTGATAGATGCAAAGGGGTATTTGGTTACCAATAGCCACGTAGTAAATAATGCCACTACCCTGGTAGTTGTAAATAATGGCAAAGAATACTATGCCAAAAATGTGTACAACGATGCAGCAAACGATATTGCAATTCTCAAAATTGAGGACAAAGATTTTGAAGCCTTGCAATCTTTGCCCTACAGCATCCGTAAAACAGGAACAGATTTAGGTGAAGAAATTTTCACCCTTGGTTACCCACGTAATCAAATAGTTTATGGCAAAGGTTACCTGAGTGCCCAAAGCGGTTTTAACGATGATACTTTAAGTGTACAAATTTCTGTAGATGCCAACCCGGGTAATAGTGGCGGGCCGGTAATGGATAAAAACGGAGACGTAATAGGCATACTAAACAGCCGCGAACTAAATGCCAACGGCGTGGTTTTTGCCAACAAGGCAAATAATATTGCAAAGGCATTAAACAGGTTAAAAGAAGATGATACCACTTACCGCAGCATTAAACTGCCGGTTACCAATACCTTAAAAGGAAAAGAAAGAACGCAGCAGATTAAGCAAATACAGAACTGTGTGTTTATGGTAAAGGGTTATTACAAGTAAAAGTTTTTGGATTGGAGTTTTATAGGTTTATGGAAAAGCACTCTGTTCTGGCAGGGTGTTTTTTATTTAGTTGAGTAGCTGCAATCTCAATAATTGTATGGGAAGTAGATGAGCTTGATAAATGTTGCCCACCGTGACCGAACCACACAAAGCACCCTTACCCTACATACCCCTCCTCCACCTCAGTAAGCGACAGTGCATCTGCTACTAAAAATGCTCCTATCCGGGTGCGGACAAGTTTAGAAAGATAACCGCCACAGCCCAGCACCTGGCCAACATCCATAGCAAGGCTGCGTATATAAGTGCCGGTGCCACATACCACCCTAAAATCAATTTCGGGTAATTCAAAACGGGTTAATTCGCATTCGTATATAACAACAGGCCTGGCTTCCAGCTTTACCTCTTTGCCTTCCCGGGCCAATTGGTACAGGCGTTTCCCATCCACCTTTATAGCCGAATGCGCTGGCGGAAACTGCATAATAGAACCGGTAAATAACCGGAAGGCACCCTCCACTTGGTCTTGGGTAATAGATTCAAAGGGCTTTTGTTGTTCCGGCTCACTTTCCAAATCGTA
>Ga0105048_10017387_pt1 | contig 11094 bp, 8 predicted proteins | sample MAT05_FD_78382 | JGI IMG/M metagenome (GOLD analysis project Ga0105048, IMG submission 78382) | Freshwater microbial communities from Lake Fryxell liftoff mats and glacier meltwater in Antarctica - MAT-05 | ecosystem: Environmental > Aquatic > Freshwater > Ice > Liftoff microbial mat | place...
CCGCTGGATTTGTTCAAGAATATTCCGATTGACGCGGAGGAGATTGAGGAGTTGATGAATGCGGCAATGATGGCGTAAGGTATGGCCACACTAAAATTGGAAGTGAAAGCCCTGCAACGCCATTTTTTGGTTTATTTTTGGTAACTATTTACCACATAGCCCACATAAACTATTTTCACATAGCACACATAGTCGTTTTCAATTGTTTTATCTATGTTTTCTAGGTGAAGCTGCTATGCGGGCTGTGTGGTAAACAGGTACTATTTTTGTCAAAAATTCGTCCTTACCATGTTTAAACCTTTACTCTTCCTGTCTTTACTGGTGCCCTTTTGCTTAGCTGGCCAGCAAACCAATATCCTCTCTACCAATGCCTTAGCCGAGCAAATCCTGCTGGGCAATTACGATCCCGCCGATTATGTACCCGCCACGTCGAATCCGGCTCCGGCAGCTTTGGCAGCGGAGCTGCATGCCCAGATCTCGCCGGATAGCCTGCGGACCAGTATTCTGCGATTAAGTACTTTTGGCAACCGCAATTCCGGTTCCGACACGCTCTCCGCTACGACGGGTATTGGGGCCGCCCGCCGCTGGGTGTATCAAAAATTTGCGGAATTTAGCACCGCCAGTGACGGAAGGTTGGTCCCGTCTTACCTGCAATTCGATCAGGATATTTGTGCCGTGGGGCAGCACCGCAATATTTTCGCCGTGTTGCCGGGCACTGATCTGACGCGTCGCGGCGTCATTCTGTTGGAAGGGCATATTGACAGCCGTTGTGAGGGGCTATGCGATACGGCCTGCCTTGCCGAAGGCATTGAAGACAATGCCACGGGTACGGCACTGGTCATCGAATTGGCGCGGGTGATGTCGCAGTTTTCATATCCGAACACCCTCGTTTTTGTGGTCACGATTGCTGAAGAGCAAGGCCTGCTGGGGGCCGAGGCATTCGCAGAATATGTGCAGCAAAGGAGTATTCCGTTGCGGGCCGTGCTCAATAGTGATGTCATTGGCGGGATTATTTGTGGCAAAACCTCCTCGCCACCCTCCTGCTCCGGTCTGAATGATATAGATTCGACCAGCGTGCGGATGTTTTCTTCCGGGGGATTTAATTCCCGAAACAAGCAGTTAGCGCGTTTTATTAAGCTGGAGTACCGCGAAAACATCCTGCCGATGGCTGCTGTGCCGATGAATCTCCGTGTCATGTCGCCCGAAGATCGTACCGGACGTGGCGGCGATCATATTCCTTTCCGCGAACACGGCTATACCGCCATGCGCTTTACCTCGGCCAATGAACATGGCGATGCTTCGGTGGGCCCCGATTACATTGACCGGCAACATAGCTCGCGCGATGTGCTGGGTACGGATACCGATAATAACGGTGCAGTGGACTCCTTTTTTGTGGATTTCAATTACCTGGCGCGCAATACCGTCATCAATGCCAACGCGGCGGCGATGGCGGCGTATGGGGTACCCACACCCGTGGATTTCACCGGCAGCCGATTGGGCAATCAATTGACAGTCAATATTATAGACACAGCGCAAGTAGGTGCTTATCGGGTGGCTCTGCGGTCGGTCAGTGCCGATTGGGATACGGTCTATACGCTCGTTGGTGCCACTACCGGTACCTTTCCTTGCAATGCCACCGGCGGGTTGTTCCTCAGTGTGGGCGCGGTAAATGCCGAGGGGGTCGAGAGCCTTTTTTCCGGCGAAAAAATCATTGGTGCTGCTTCCGCTACTCAGGAGCCGGGCGGCCAAACCGGGCAAAATATTCGTTTGTTGCCCAACAAACCCAATCCTTTTGACGAAGCAACGTGGTTGTCATTTTGGGTAAATGAAGTACCCGTCTATCATCAGGCCAATTTGCAAATCACTGATATGCAGGGTAAGCCCGTGGCCACGCTCCCCGTTCGTTTGCAAGCCGGATTGAACGAAATGTTATATACCCACGGCTATGGCGTACGGGGCACATTCACCTATGCGCTGGTGATAGATGGCCATTCGGTAGAGGCGCGGCAGATGGTGTTTGCTAACTGAAGCAAAAGGGCAAAGGGCAACTCCAAAATCGTGCTTGCCTATTGCCTATTGCCCTTTGCTTTTTGCTAATTGTTTTGTCCTTACTTCCGCTGCACCGTTATCTTTTTCACCATCTGATAAGCCTTTTCTTTATCCATGGACTGAATGGACATAAAATAGCGTCCTTCCGGCCAGTTGGAAATATCCACGTTCAATGGCTGGCTGGGCAGCGCATCCCACTGTTGGTCAATGATTTGTACGCCCAAAGCATTATAGGTTTTAACCCACACCGGGCCAGCGGGCAAAGCCGTGAAATCCAGGCGCAGGGTTTGGTTAACTGGGTCATCATATGCAGCCTCCTCAGGTTGGCTAAGCCCACACGCGAATTGGCGCATTGGAAGGGTTTCATTTTGGGAAAAAACCGGGATACTCCAGTGGATAATTGTCACCAACAGTACGAGTAGTAGTGTTGTTTTTTGCATGGCTGGGCAAGTTTATTAGTCAAAGAAAAATGCCGGTTTTTGATCGGCTGTTCCTCATACAAACTAAAATAACTATGCCGTTTGGATGCGCCATATATTGATAAATTGGATACACGGTCAGCGGGTGATACAGATTTGACAACTTGAAAAAAAAGTTGTCAAATCCCGCACATCGGCAGGGCGAACGAAATGTGTGCATACCATAGGTTTCAAAAACTTGGCAAGTCTGATTTCATTGGAGAGCCCGGATGATTTTTACCAGATAATTTCCTCCCGCAAGTAATGCTGCACATAATCCTGAATACCTGCTTCCAGCGTACAAAACGGCGCTGTATAACCGGCCGCCCGAACCTTGCCCATATCCGCTTCGGTGAAGTACTGATACGTATCCCGAATGTCTAACGGCGTATCCACAAATGAAATATTGGGCTCTAATCCCAGCGCATGAAAAGTATTGGTCGCCAAATCCAGAAAAGTACGCGCCTGACCCGTGCCGAGATTATAAATGGCGTTGGCGGGTTTGTTTTCCAGAAAATAAAACAGCACATCCACCACATCTTTCACGTAAATAAAATCGCGCTTTTGTCCACCATCGGTAAAATCGGGACGATGTGAACGGAATAATTTCATGCCGCCCGTCGCCTTGATCTGGCGCACGGTGTGAAAAATAACCGAGGCCATGCGGCCCTTGTGGTACTCGTTGGGGCCATAGACGTTGAAGAACTTGAAACCCGCCCATTGGGGAGGCGCAGCCCCAGCCCCCCCTAGCCCCCCCGTAGAGGGGGGGGATGGGATCGTGGAGGACTTGACGAAGATTGTACCTGCCGCTGCATCATCGCCCAGGCCCCCCCCTGCCCCCCCCGTAGAGGGGGGGGATGAGATCGTGGAGGACTTAGCGAAGATTATACCTGCCCCTGCATCATCGCCCAAGCCCCCCACGATCAAGCTCCCCCCCTTTACGGGGGGGTTGGGGGGGGCTGGGCTGGGGGGGGCTGGGCTGGCTGGGGCCGCAGCCACCCACACATCAAAATCCTGCTTGCTTTGTCCATAAGGATTCAAAGGCTTCAACCGGGGAATCAAGGCATGATCGTCGGAATAGCCCAACTCGCCCAGGCCATAAGTAGCGGCACTGCTGGCGTACAAAAATGGAATCTGGAAGCCCGAGCAAATCATCCAGAGGGCGCGGGAGTATTCGAGATTGAGTTCGTCGAAGATGGCGGTGCTCATTTCGGTGGTGTCCGTGCGCGCACCGAGGTGGATGACAGCATCCACCTCCGCATGGTGGCGCTCCAGCCAGCGGATGAAGTTGTTGCGATGCACCTGGCCCCACAACTGTTTATGGTCCACATTCCGTTGCTTATCGGGCCGGGTGAAATCGTCCACCGCCAGCACGTCGGTATAGCCCGCTTCGTTGAGTTTTTGAATCATACAGGAGCCGATGAAGCCCGCTGCGCCAGTGACTACGATCATGAGAAAAAGGTTTAGGAGATTTAGAAAGGTTTAGAAAACGCACCATGCCTACCCCAGCCCGTTGAAATATTTGGCAAAAGTACTGCCTTGGGCGAATAACTTTGCGCCGCCTTTGACCGCCGTAGCCTTTTTAACCGCCATAGCCTTGCCTCTTTCGCTCGATAGGCTATGACGGTTAAAAGCGAAGGAGGTCAAGTAAAAACAAGTAAGTAAATAAGCAAAATTGCAAAAGGCAAATGGAGCAAAGCGACATCCCGGTTTTTTATCGGGATAGGTAATGATAATCAGCCAGTTACGACAAAAATAACCTCGATTAATTTTGCCCCGATGCTTAGTATCACCTCCCGTCCGTGAAAAAAACTTTTTTCGCTTCCGATTTCCATTTGGGTACCGATGCCCGCCTGACTTCCGCTGAACGCGAGCGGCAGGTGGTGCGCTGGCTGGATCAGATCGCGCCGGAGGCCGAGGCGATTTACCTGGTGGGCGATTTGTTCGAGTTCTGGTTTGAGTATAAATCGGTGGTTCCCAAGGGATTCAATCGTTTTTTGGGCAAACTGGCCGAACTGCGCGATGCCGGGATTCCGATTTATGTTTTCACCGGCAACCATGATCTGTGGATGTTCGGCTACTTTGAGCAGGAGTTTGATATTCCGGTTTTTCGGCAGCCTGTTCAGCGGGAAATACACGGCAAGACCTTTTTTATCGGTCATGGCGACGGACTGGGACCCAACGATATGGGTTACAAACGCATGAAAAAAGTATTCACCCACCCGCTCAGCCAGTGGTTGTTTCGCTGGTTTCATCCCGATGCAGGTACCGGGCTGGCGCATTTTTTTTCGCAAAAAAGCCGCGCTGCCACCCCGCCCGCCGAGCGGCATTGGCTGGGCGAAGCACAGGAGTGGCTGCTGCGCTATACCTTGCGTAAACTGGAACAAGGCGTGGCACCGGACTATTTCATCTTTGGACACCGCCACCTGCCTATTGACTGGCAACTCCCCAACGGACGCAGCCGCTATCTCAACCTCGGCGAATGGATGTGGGCCAATTCTTACGCGGTGTTCGATGGTCAGGAGGTGGAAATCCGCTTTTTTGAAAACCCGGCGGGAAGCGTAACGATGAACGATGAACGATAAACGATTATTCACATTCCTCCTATTGGCCAGCGGAACATTTCTCAACAACCTCCACCTTCTCAGCAACCTCAACCATTTTCCATGCCTTTCCAAACGACACCCATCCCCGATCTACTGATTTTTGAACCCAAAATACTGTACGACGACCGCGGCTATTTCTTTGAAGGTTATAACCGCCGTACCTGGGAAGCAGCGGGCCAATCGGTGGATTTTGTGCAGGACAATCAGGCCCACTCCATCCGCGGCGTGCTGCGCGGCTTGCACTACCAGGTGGGCGAGGCGGCTCAAGCTAAACTGGTCCGCGTGGTGGAAGGCTCCGTGCTGGATGTGGCCGTGGATTTGCGGGAGGATTCGCCCACTTATGGGCAGTGGTTCAGTATCGTGCTGAGCGCGGAGAACAAACGCCAGTTATTTGTGCCACGCGGCTTTGCCCACGGTTATGTGGTACTCAGCGAGACGGCGGATTTTTTCTACAAATGTGATAATTTTTACGCCAAAGCCCACGAGGGCGGTATTCGCTACGACGACTCAAAACTGGGCATTGATTGGCAAATGGAGATGAGCGAGGTGCTGGTATCGGAGAAGGATTTGGTACTGCCGGGGTTTGGGGCGCACCGGAGCGTGGCGGGGTGAATTTGCGAGATTCTTCCTTATTTGCCGATTCTTTGCCAAACCGGGGCAACCCGCCGCCGCCGCCTTGCGCCAAAGTCGTCAGGAATCAACAAAATTAGCCGACCTGCCGTTACGCTGTTTTATGCACGATCTCTACCTTTTCATTTTATGAAAAACCTTTTACTTACACTCTGCTGCCTTGCCGGTCTCGCATCCACCCATGCGCAATCCGTCATTACAGTGCAAAAGACCCTTCAGTGGTCCGCTCAAACCGCCCAGATCATCACGCCAGACGGTAAAAAACTGGACTACTCCACGTTTGATGGAGCCGGTTTTGGCGATTTGGCGCCCACCCTGCCGGTTTTTGGCGAACGCTTCCCGCTGACGGGCCGCTCTACCCTGACGGTAGAAGTGGCGGAGGTGCAATACGAGTCTTTTAGCAAAAAAGCCTCCCCGGACGATGCCCAAATTGGCACGGAACTCAACGTAACGGCCACCGTGGAACAGGAACGTAACCGCTATTTCGGACGGGTTCGTTTTGTCCCGATCCGTCGGACGGGCAGCGGTTTTGAGCGGGTCGTCTCCTTCACTTTGAACGTGCGCGTGACTCCTGTAGTCGAGCCGGCGACCGACCGTGGTGGCCCACATACTTACACCTCGGCGTTACAAAGTGGCACTTTGTACAAATTTGGCGTTCGCCAAAGCACAGTATATAAACTGGACTACACATTTTTGAAAAATGAATTGGGGATCAATGATCTGGACAATATTGATCCCCGCACGATTCATATTTATGGCAACGGCGGCAAGATGCTGCCGGAGAAAACGGACACAGGGCGGCCTGATGACCTGATCGAAAATACCATTGTGGTGACCGGCGAACAGGACGGCAAATTTGATAATGGCGACTTCATTTTGTTTTACGCCGTTGGGCCGAAACCCGTGACTTATCGCCCCAGTGCCAACGATCCGCAACTGATCGTAAACCAGCACCTCTACGACCGCGACGCCTGGTATTTTTTGAAAATCGGCGATGGCAACGGCCTGCGGGTCGGTGCATTGCCCAGTGTAGCGGCCTCCTATGTGACCGAAGAATTTGACGATTATCGCCACCTGGAAGACGAGCGGGTCAACCTGCTGGACTTTTTCCAATCCGCGCAAGGCTCTGGTAAACAGTGGTTTGGTGATTATTTTTATCAAATCCGCAGCAAAGAATACAAGTTCAATTTCCCCAATATTGTGTCTGGCAGTACAGGTCGGGTCCGGGCCGAATTTGCCGGTCGCTGCGGCATCAGCACCAGTGTAAGACTCAACATTGCCGACCTCAACCTGAGCCGGACGGTCAGTAGCGTCAGCGTCAGTGATAACGAAGCAAGTTTTGCCTCCGAATCTGTTTTTCAGGGTAATTTTCAGCCTGCCAGCGACGATATAGTCGCCAGGATAAACTATCCCGAAGTGAGTCAGCAAAGCGAAGGCTGGCTGGATTATATTGGGATCAATGCTCGCCGCCGTCTCGCCATGACGGGCGAAACCCTGGAATTCCGCGATTTGAAGACCCTGGAACAGGACGCCGCTACTTTCCGGGTGAGCAACGTGACCGGCAGCGGCTTTACGGTGTGGAATATTACCAACCCGCAGGCGCCGGAACGCCAGCAAGCCACGCAGATCGGCAGCACCGTGGAGTTTAGCGCGGCTACCCGCACCACCCTGCGCAGTTTTGTCGCTTTTTATGATAATGCCGCACTGCCCAAACCCGAAACCAAGGGCGGTAAGATCGCCAACCAAAACCTGCATGGCCTCGAAAACGTACAGATGGCCATTGTGTATCACCCCGAACTGGAAGCGCAGGCCAACCAACTCGCCGAGCATCGCCGGACTTACAGTGGACTGAAGGTGGCCCTCATCAATGTGGAACAGCTTTACAATGAGTTTTCTTCCGGGGCCAAAGATCCAACGGCCATCCGCGATTTTGCGAAAATGCTGCTGGAGCGCAGTCCCAACCAATTTGAATATTTACTGCTGTTTGGCGACGGCTCTTTCGATCCAAAAAATAATACGGAAAGTGCTGACAATAAGGATTTTATCCCGGTTTTTGAAACCGCAAATTCGTTCAGTCCGATCTACGCTTATCCTTCCGACGATTTTTTCGGATTGCTCAGCGATGGGGAAGATGGTAATCTGACCGGCGCATTGGATATTGCCGTAGGCCGAATCACGGCCCGCAACAGCGGTGATGCCCAGGCCGTAGTGGATAAAATAATTGCCTACGATAGCAAAAAAGAAACCTTGGGCGACTGGCACCTGCGCGGCACTTACCTTGGCGATGATGAGGACCAAAACGTACACCTCAACCAGGCAGACCGGCTGGCCAATATGAATGGACAAGCGGAAAGCTGGTTTAACATTGAAAAAATATTCTTCGACGCGTATCAGCAGATCTCCACTTCGGCGGGGCAACGCTTCCCGGATGCCAAAGCGGCCATTAATTCCGATATTTTTAAGGGGACCTTGGTGGTGCAGTATATCGGTCACGGTGGCCCACGCGGCTGGGCACAGGAGCGGGTCATTGACCTGAACGATATAGCAGGCTGGGACAATCCCAACCGCTATCCACTCATCATTACGGCCACTTGCTCCTTCGGTGGTTACGACGATTACACTTTTCTGACTGGAGGCGAACAATCGCTGGTCAGGCCAAATGCCGGCGCCATCGGGCTGTTTACGACCGTACGGGCGGTGTATATTTATGCCAATAACAACCTCACGGATGCAGTGCAAAGATTCCTGTTCCGCCGCGATAATGGGCAATACCGCACGATTGGCAACATCCTGAAAGACGCAAAAAACACCCTGAATCTCAATGATGATAATGCCCGGCGCTTCACGCTGCTCGGCGACCCGGCCATGTACCTGGCCATGCCGGAATACCGCGTGGTGACCACCAAAATAAACGACTCCACGGTGGTGGCTGGTCAACCCGACACCTTGAAAGCCCTCATGCCCGTCAATATTGAAGGGATGGTGACCGATACTGCGGGTCAGTTGCTCTCCAGTTTTAATGGCAAGGTCTATGTCACCATTTTTGATAAAGTGCAAACCTTACAGACCTTAGGCCAGGATGCCGGTAGTGTGGTGCGCCCGTTTACCGTACAGCGTAATGTCATTTTCAAGGGCAGTGCTACCGTTACAAATGGCCTTTTCAAAGTGGGTTTCATTGTGCCCAAGGATATTAATTACGCTTATGGAGCGGGTAAAATCAGTTATTACGCCGAAAATGGCACCCCGCTGGACGCTGCCGGGGCCGACCGCAACATCGTGATCGGTGGAAATGCCAATCTGGTGCAGGATAATCAGCCGCCCCTGGTCGTGCCTTTTCTCAACACGGACGCTTTTGTGAGCGGCGGCATCACCAACATGGATCCGAAAGTGCTGGTAAAATGTTCCGACGACTATGGCATGAACGTGAGCGGCACCAGCCTGGGCCACGATCTGGTGGCTACACTGGACGATAATGTGCTGGAAGCCATTGTATTAAATGATTTTTACGAAAGTGAAAAAGATAATTTCCGTAAAGGCCAGGCCATTTATCCGCTGCGCAACCTGGCTCCAGGCCGCCACAAACTGCGGGTAAAAGGCTGGGATATTGCCAACAACCCTGGCGAGGGGTACACAGAATTCGTAGTGGCCGAGGATGGAAAAGTAGCCCTCGATCATGTGCTGAACTATCCCAATCCGTTCACCACCAACACAAATTTTCAGTTTGAACACAACCTGGCGGCGCAAATGCTCGACATACAGGTGAGCATTTTCAGCGTGTCGGGCAAACTGGTCAAAACGATCATTCATAATACACCGAATGCCGATGGGTTCCGGGTGACCGACATTGCCTGGGATGGCAAGGATGACTACGGCGACCAACTGGCCCGTGGCGTATATCTGTACCGGGTGAAAGTGCGTGGCACCGACATTGCTGGCGCGACAGCCACCGCCGAAAGCAGCTTTGAAAAATTGGTTATTTTAAAATAGTACCGCATAAAAATCGTTTCCACGTACTTTCGCGCAACTTTTAATACACACAACAAAACAATCTTTTCTGACGACCCTGCTTCGTGCGCAGAAAAGATCGAAACCAACAAATCTTGCTACTAAAAAGTCTATTTTTTCCATGAAAAAACTTTTCGCATCAACGCTCATCGCAGCAATTCTGGCAATAACCAGCACTTCTCTATCTGCTCAGCAAGCCCGTTGCGTGGATGGGTTTGATCCCATTAGCGGGGAACGCTGTGCCAATGCCGTTACCTCTGCCGTTCCTTTCCTGCGCATCGTAGCGGATGCCCGCGGCGGCGCAATGGGCGATGTCGGTATTGCTACCTCTGCTGACCCGAATGGCATGTACTACAACCCCTCCAAACTGGCCTTTGCCGACAAGAATGTCTCCATTTCCGCTACTTACACCCCCTGGATGCGCAATCTGGGTTTGCAGGATGTCTATCTGGCTTATCTGACGGGCTATAAAAAGATTGATAAGTTGCAGACGATAGGCCTGAGCCTGCGCTATTTTTCGCTGGGCAACATCGAATTCACCGATGATGACGGCCAATCGCTGGGTCAGGGTAACCCCAATGAATTTGAAATTACTGGTGCTTACGCCCGTAAACTGACCGATCGTTTTTCAGCCGCCATCGCCGCAAAATTTATTTATTCCAATCTGGCCAATGGACAAATAGTGCCTGGTACCGGCGATGAGATCAAACCCGGTATTGCCGGTGCCGCCGACCTTTCGATGACCTATAAAGCACCGGTGAATTTCACTAAAAACAAGAGTGATTTCACCCTCGGCGTGGCCATCAGCAACCTGGGCTCGAAAATCACCTACACGAACTCTACAGAGCGCGATTTCATCCCCACCAATCTCGGCGTGGGCCTGGGCTGGAGATTCCGCCTGGATGATTACAATACCCTGACCTTCACCACCGATTTTAACAAGTTACTGGTGCCGACTCCGACCCCGGAAATCACCGAAGGCGGCGATCCTACCATCCCGGATTATAAGGAGCTCTCCTCCATTCGTGGGGCATTCTCCTCCTTCAGTGATGCACCGGGCGGGTTTAGCGAAGAATTGAAAGAGATCACCGTCGGCGTGGGTGCTGAATATTGGTACGACGATCAGTTTGCCGTACGGATGGGTTATTTCTACGAGAACTTCTCGAAAGGCAATCGCAAGTATTTCAGTGTTGGTCTGGGCGTGAAGTACAACGTGTTCGGCCTGAATTTCTCCTACTTAGTGCCCACCACCAATCAACGCAATCCATTGGACAACACGCTGCGCTTTTCGTTGCTGTTCGACTTTAATGCGTTAAATGACGACAATAACTAATTAGTTTTGTTAG
>Ga0105048_10017390_pt1 | contig 11092 bp, 11 predicted proteins | sample MAT05_FD_78382 | JGI IMG/M metagenome (GOLD analysis project Ga0105048, IMG submission 78382) | Freshwater microbial communities from Lake Fryxell liftoff mats and glacier meltwater in Antarctica - MAT-05 | ecosystem: Environmental > Aquatic > Freshwater > Ice > Liftoff microbial mat | place...
AATGCTGTACGTACGTCGTCAGCCATTGGATCGCGAGACTCGCAAAAAACCGCCAGCGGGGCCCGCATCGCGAGAGCTTGCTGCAGACAGCTGGGGGGTTTTCTCAAGTTTCGCGCGTTGCGTCACGGGTTTGGTGCGCGGGTACTGGATTCACCAGCATTGCGCGATGTGCGAGCCGCTGTGCCAGGTAGCCAAATCTGCGTGCCGGCACATTTCCCGCGGGGTGTCGGGCTCAGCCGGGCGACTCCTCTTCGCGCAGCCGCGGCGGTGTGAAGTCCTGGTGCCGCTTTCCAAACTTGTCGGCGTAAAAGGCGCGGATCACGTCCATGTCGGCCTTGATGTCGCCGGTGGGCCAGAACGGCGTGCCGATGCCCGAGCTTTTGGTGCGGTAGTCCAGGAAGCCGAGACCGATGGGCACGCCGGCCTTCTGCGCGATGCGATAGAAGCCGCTTTTCCAGTGGCTGCCCCGGGTGCGCGTCCCCTCGGCCGGCACCAGCAGCACCAGCGTCTCGTGGCGCGTGAACTCGGCTGCCAGCGAGTCCACCATGTTGTTGTTTCTGGAGCGGTCCACCGGAATGCCGCCCAGGGCGCGGAACAGGCGACCCTGAGGCCCGCGGAACAGCGACTCCTTGGCCATGAAGCGCAAGTTGAGCCCCAGCGCGTTGGTGGTGGCCAGCGCGTACAGGAAGTCCCAGTTGGACGTGTGCGGCGCGGCGATCAGCACCAGCTTCCTGGCCTCGGGCGCCGGGGTCGCGATGGTCCAGCCGGCGGTGTCGATGATTGCCTTGCCGAGTTCCCTGCGCATGCCTGGACCGTAGCGCGGGCGCCGGTCGCTGGGAATAGGCGGGCTGGCACACATTCTCGGGAACTTTGCTGCACTATGCTTGCCTCTGACAGGGTGCGATTCGGCAGGTGCCGTTCTTTCGCTTGTCCGAGGTGAACATGCGCTTCGTGTTGGGGTCGCGTCACGGTCAGAGCGAGCGCTTCGGGCGCCGCTATGCAAGGGCCGAGTGTGGCCCGCTCGAGCCCGTGCAGGAGGCGCCGCACCCGGTCCTGCCGGCACGGATCGCCCCCATCGCGTTTCCCACGCCTGCGCCCGAAGAGAGCCAGCGGGCACCTGTGCCCGACCTGCTGAACGTGATTCCCACCTCGACCGTGGATGCGCAGGTATTGCGCCGTGCGCTGGCCTTCTCGTTCATCGCCGAGGACGACGGAGGCGTGCTGGCCAGTGCACTCGCGGCGGCGCCCCTGGCACCCTCGGACTTCGATCCGGAGTGCTTCTACCAGGACCTGTTCCTGTCGGACTTCGTGCAGAGCTGCATGGCGGTCCATATCGCCGGCCGCGCGATCGCGCTGGACCAGCGCTATCTGTTGCGTGTGCTCTCGCAGCCGCCGAGCGATGGAGCCATCACCGCCCAGCGCCAGCTGGTGTGGCGTGAGCTGAGCGAGCGACCCGAGGCACGCACCGCGCTCGAGGCGGTGTACACGGCTATCAGTGAGCTGCGCCGCCTGTTCGAGGGGCAGGGTCGGATGGGCATCCGCGGCGAACAAGCGCGCCGACGCCTGGACCTGCTGCTGCAGCTGCACCGTACCTTCGCGCTGATGGACGCGCCCGCCCTGCACGAAAGCGGCAGCGTGTTGAAGCGGATGGCCAGCTTCGGCCGATACGTACGAGCCAGCGCAGGCCACGCTCGTCTGCGCGAGCTGCTGCAGTACGAAAACGAGCGCGCATTCGCCGATTTGACGCTGCAGCTGGGGGCCGACGGAAGCGTGCGCGGCCTGCGCCTGTCGGGTCTGCGCGAGAACACGCAAAGCCGCTACCACGTGTCGTTGGCGCGGCAGTGGGCGGGCCGCTTTCTGCTGTGGATCAAGGGCTACCGGGTCACCGACGGCGAGATCATTGACCGCTGGCTCGACCAGGTCTTCGAGGGAGTCGCCGAGTTCGTGCCGCCGCTGGTGCAGCTGCAGGGTGACCTGGAGGTGTACCTCGCGGGCCTCGCCTTTCGCGATCTCGCGCAGCAGCGCGGCCTTGCCACCTGCTTCGCCACGCGAGCCGAGGCGGAGCTGCCGGGCGAGGTCGACGAGCTGTTCAACCCACTGCTTTTGGGGCTGGGGCTGAAGCCCGTGACCTGCTCGCTGACGCTGGGCGGTCCGGGTCAGATCGCACTGATCACGGGCCCCAACTCGGGCGGCAAAACGCGCCTGCTGCAGGCCCTGGGAATTCTGCATCTGTGCGCGCAGGCGGGCATGTACCTACCGGCCAGGCGCGCTCGCCTGCATCCGGTGCCCGGGATCTTTGCGTCGCTGATCCAGTCGGCCAGCGCCGAGCAGGCCGAGGGGCGGCTGGGCACCGAGCTGCTGCGCATCCGCATGCTGTTCGAGCGTGCCGCACCCGGCTGCCTGGTGCTGGTCGACGAGTTGTGTTCGGGCACCAGCCCCTCGGAGGGCGAGGAGATGTTCACCATGGTGCTCGAGCTGCTGCACGAGCTGGGGCCGAGCGCCTTCGTGTCGACGCACTTCCTTAAGTTCGCCGCCGCGCTGTCCGCGGCTCCCGATGCGCTGGCGCTGCGCTTCTGGCAGGTGGAGCTGGATGCCGAGCAGCGGCCCACGTATCGCTTCGTGGCAGGCGTGGCGGAGACGTCGCTGGCCAAACAGACGGCATCGCGGCTCGGGGTCACGCGCGAGGAGCTGCGTGCGCTGCTGGCTGCCAAGAAGCGCTAGCGCGGCCAGGCGGGGATACGCGCTTGCGTACGCCGTGGCCTTTGCGCAAGCTCCGGACTCTCCGAAAGCGAGGAAATCGTGAAGGCACTCATCACCGGGGGCGCGGGCTTCATCGGTTCTCACCTGACCGATCGTCTGCTGACACTGGGTCATCAGGTTCGGGTGTTCGACAACTTGTCCACGGGCAAGCGAGAGAACCTGCGCGCTGCCGGCTCTGACGTGGAGCTGGTGGTGGGCGACGTGCGCGACGCCGAGGCGCTCGGACAGGCAGCGCGCGGTGTGGAGCTGGTGTTTCACCTGGCTGCCGTGGTGTCGGTACAGCGCTCGCTGGAGCACCCGCTGGACACCCAGGCGATCAACCTCGGGGGCACCCTCAATGCGCTGGTTGCAGCGCACAGGCAAGGCGCGCGGCGGCTGGTGCTGGCCAGCTCCGCGGCGGTGTACGGCTCGCTGGCCGAGGGCGCCAACACCGAGCAAGACCCCACCCTGCCGGACTCCCCGTACGGGCTGGAAAAGCTGGCCAGCGAGCACTACCTGCGCATCTGGCAACAGCTGCACGGTCTGGAAACCCTCTCGCTGCGCTACTTCAACGTGTTTGGTCCGCGCCAGGATCCATCGTCTCCTTACTCGGGTGTGCTGAGTATCTTTGCAGACCGGATGCTGCGCGGTGTGGTGCCCACCATCTACGGGGATGGCGAGCAGACGCGCGACTTCGTCTACGTGTCCAACATCGTCGAGGCCAACTGCTGCGCGGGCCTGGGCAGCACCACACGCGGTGAGTTCAACGTGGGCTGCGGCAGCTCCACCAGCCTGAACCAGCTGTTTCAGCAGATGGCCAGCGCGCTGCCCGGCAAGCTACCCGCGAGCTGCGCGCCCAGCTACGCAGCGAGCCGCGCGGGCGACATCCGCCACTCGCTGGCCGACATCACACGTGCGCGCGAGACGCTGGGCTACAAGCCCCAGGTGCAGGTGGCCGAGGGGTTGAAGCTGCTGCTTGGTGCACTGCAAACAGGCTGAACCAGCTCTGCGGCTAGCCGCGCAGCGCCTTGCGCAGCTGCGCGCTGATCTCGGGGCGCTCGTGGAACGGATCGGTGGGATTGCGGCCCTGAAGTACGTCTTCCATGCGCGTCTTCACCCCGCCCAGCGCGTGCGGGTGGCTGAACACGTAGAAGCGGTTCTCTCGCATCGCGTCGAACACCAGCTCGGCCACCTGCACGGCCGTCACCTTGCCGCTGTTGACGGCCTTGTCGCTCATCGCCTGCGCGATCCGCTGACTCTTCGTGGGGCCCCCCGGCGTTTGGAAATCGGCCGGACGGCTGCGCTCGCTCTGGTGGATGCCGGTGGGCACGAAGTACGGGCAGAGCACGCTGGCGTGGATCTGATCGGTCACCAGCGACAGGTCGTGATAAAGCGTCTCGCTCAGGCTCACGACTGCGTGTTTGCTGACCGAGTAGGCGCCCATGTTGGGCGCGTTGAGCAGGCCCGCCATGGAGGCCGTATTGACGATGTGGCCCTCGTAGTTGGGGTCGGCCTGGGCTGCGGCCAGCATGGCTGGCGTAAAGACGCGTACCCCGTGGGCGACGCCCAGCAGGTTCACGCCGATGACCCACTCCCAGTCCCTGGCCGAGTGCTCCCAGATCAGCCCGCCTGCGCCCACGCCTGCGTTGTTGAACACGAAGTGTGGTGCGCCGAAGCGCGCCAGGGTGGCCTCGGCCAGCGCGTCGATCTGCGCGGGCTTCCCCACGTCTACCACGAACGTGAGTACCTCGGCGCCCAGCGCCGCGAGCTCGGCTCCTGCGGCCTCGAGGCCAGCCTGCTGCACATCGGCCAGCACCAGCTGCATGCCTTCACGCGCGGCAACGCGGGCCACCTCCAGCCCGAAACCCGATGCGGCACCCGTGATAACGGCAGTACGTCCCTGAAATGTCTTCATGACCGTGAGGCCCCTTCAGCGGAACAGGCAACGAGCGACAGAGATGCTGGCTGTAACACGCTCAGCTGCCCGGCCACTAGGGTCTGCCCCTATTTTCTGAGTCAGTCGTACGCGTGCCCGTACGCGGCTGTTGCGGGCAGCGAAAAACTTGTCGCAGCCGGCAGGATGATGATCTGTCACGAGCATCATGGTCCGAGTTCAGCTTTCGGAGGGGCAAAGGTCAAAGGTCCACGCTCTTTTGCAGGCCGAGCAGGGAGCCGGAAGGCCTGCCGCGGGCGACCGCAACTTTATCGAAGCGGTGTCGCGGTGGCGCCGCACGGGGGTGCCGTGGCGCGACCTTCCATCGGACTTCGGACCGTGGAAGACCGTATTCACCCGCTTCGATCGGTGGGCCAACGCAGGCAAATGGGGGCGCATGTTCTTGGCGTTGCAGACCGACCGCGACGACGAGTGGCATAGCCTCGACAGCACCGTCAATCGGGCCCACCAGCATGCTTTGGCTGAGAATCTGACGCTCATTCTTCGAGACTTTGAGCCAACTTGTTCAGCATCGACACCACGCGAACGAGCGTCTCCTTGCCCGTTCTGTGCCCGGCTTCGTCGAGCAATCCCAGGCGCAAAAGCACGTCCAGCAGCGCCGCCGACTCCGTGGCTGAGCCGCGCGCCGACAGGTAATACCGTCGCTTGTCTGCCTTCGAGTGCTTGCGGGCGCCCTCGGCCAGGTTCAACACGATCGAGGTCGATGCGCGTGTCAGCTGGTCGCATAGATGACCGCGCCCGCGCGGGAGTGTCTCGCGCACCTGGTTCGCGAAAACCAGGAAATCCAGAGCCAACCGGTACACGTCCAGACGTTCATGATCGAGAATCATGCCGCCCTGTCGGACCGGCCCTCGTTGAGGTGCCCGAATTCGTGTACGGGCACGGGCACGGGCACGGGCAGGCGTACGACTGACCCAGACCCAGAATATAGGGACAAACCCTAGCAACCAGTGCGCCGTTGCGTTGGCTAGCTCGGCCAACTTGCCACGATCGCCGACGAGGCGGTTTTTCTTGTGGTCACCAGCCCTTGGGACTACCCCTGAGCAGCGGCCCCCACCGGCCGAAAGGAGCACGCGTGACATCTTCGTTCGGATACTCAGCAGCCAGCGCAAAGGCCCCCCTTGGCCCCTTCAAGTTCGAGCGGCGCGAGCCAGGCGCAAAGGACGTGGAAGTCGCCATCACCCACTGCGGTGTGTGCCACTCCGACGTGCACCAGGCGCGCGACGAGTGGGGCGGTTCGATCTTCCCCATGGTGCCCGGGCACGAGATCGTGGGACGCGTGACGCGCGTGGGTGCAGACGTGGACAAGTTCCGGGTCGGCGAGCTGGTGGGAGTAGGCTGCATGGTCGACTCGTGTCGCAGCTGCCCAAGCTGCGAGGAGGGGCTCGAGCAGTACTGCGAGCAGGGCTTCGTGCCCACCTACAACGGCCACGAAAAAGACAAGAAGACGGTCACCCACGGCGGCTACTCGAACCGTCTCGTTGTGGATCAAGCGTTCGTCTTGCGGGTGCCGGCCAACCTGGATCCGGCGGGCGTGGCGCCGCTGCTCTGCGCAGGCATCACCACCTACTCGCCGCTGCGCCACTTCGACGTGAAGGCGGGTCAGAAGGTGGGCGTGGTGGGGCTGGGCGGGCTCGGCCACATGGCGCTCAAGTTCGCGCACGCGTTCGGCGCAGAGGTCGTGCTGTTCACAACCTCGCCCAACAAGGCCGACGACGCGCGACGCCTGGGTGCCAGCGACGTGGTGGTCTCCACCGACAAGCAAGCCATGAAGAAGTATCGTGGCCAGCTCGACTTCATCATCAACACAGTGGCCGCACCGCACGACCTCGATCCATTTCTGCTGCTGCTCAAGCGCGATGGCACGCTGACGCTGGTGGGTGTACCCGACAAGGCGCACCCGTCACCGTCGGTGGGCAACCTGGTGTTCAAGCGGCGTAGGCTGGCCGGCTCGTTGATCGGCGGCATCGCCGAGACGCAAGAGATGCTGGACTACTGCGGCGCGAACGGCATCGTGTCGGAGATCGAGCTCATCCCCGTGCAGCGCATCAACGAGGCCTTCGACCGGATGGTGATGAGCGACGTGAAGTACCGCTTCGTGATCGACCTGGCCTCGCTCCAGGAAGGCTGAGCATGAGCGCGGCGCTCTATGGCGCCATCGAGGGGGGTGGCAGCAAGTTCGTCTGCGCCGTGGGCCGCGGGCCCGACCAGATCGTCGCGCGTTGCCTGGTGCCCACTACCACGCCCGATCAGACATTGTCGGCCGTGATCGACTTCTTTCGCCCGCATCGCGCGCAGCTTGCGGCGCTGGGCGTGTGCAGCTTCGGCCCGCTGGAGCTGGACGCGCGTGCCGGTGCCGCGTTTGGCAACCTGCTGGTCACGCCCAAACCCGGCTGGTCGCACGCGTCCCTGTACACGCGGCTGCGCGCCGAGCTGAACCTGCCGACGGCCATCGACACGGACGTCAACGGCGCGGCGCTGGCCGAACAGCGCTGGGGTGCAGCACGCGAGGTCGACCCCGTGGTGTACATCACCGTGGGCACGGGCGTCGGCGTCGGCGTGGTAGTCCATCAACGGCCACTGCACGGGCTGATGCATCCAGAGCTGGGCCACCTGCTGGCGCACGATCCCGACTTTGCGGGCAGCTGTCCGTTTCATGGTTCGTGCGTGGAAGGCCTGGTGTCTGCACCGGCACTGCGCGCCAGGGCGGGCTGCGATCCAGCGATGCTGGCCGACGACCATCCGCTCTGGAACAGCGTTGCGCGCACCTTTGGCCAGCTGCTGCACGCAGTGGTGCTGGCCTACTCGCCGTACCGCATCGTGCTGGGCGGCGGGGTGTTCAGCCGCAGCAGCTTGCTGCCTCGCGTGCAGCGCGCGCTGGTGTCATCGCTGTCGGGTTATGTGCCGCGCGCCGAGCTGCGCTGGCCCGACGTGCAGCACTATGTTGTTCCTGCACAGCTAGGTGCGCTGGCCGGGCTGGCGGGCGCCTTCAGCCTGGCCGAGCAGCTGCACACTTCGTGAGGCGCCGCACGAGGGGGCGGCAGTGTTCCGACCACGGCCACAGGTTTGCCCTGCTTTCGCGGCATTTCGGGCGCCACCTGCGCAAACACTGCCGCGAAGCCCCCCCGCCACGCTTACGATGGGGCGGACGCGGGTGAGGAAGTGCAACATGAATTGTAGAGTGATAGTCGCGGCAGTCTGCATGCTGTCGCTGAGCAGCGCATGTGATTCTGCAGACGATGATGATCAGCCGTCGCTGGACGCGGCCAGCCAACCCGCGGACGACGCGGGCGCGGGCGCCCCGGACACCGGAGTGCTGGACGGTAGCCAGGCGCACGACGCTGCTGCAAGCGATGCAGGGGCCCGCGACCCTGCACCCCAGCCCTCGGACGCGGCCGTCAGCGATGCAGCCGCCAGCGATGCAGCCGCCAGCGGCGATCCGCTCGAGAACCTGCGCAAGGTGTGCGTCGACACCATCAACGAACACCGCGCCACGCTCAAGTTGGCGCCGCTGGGCCGCGCCACCAGGACGCAGGAGACCTGCTCCGACCAGGGCGCCAAGAAGGATGGCGACAGCAACAGCGCGCACTCTTCGGGCGGCGACTGCAGCGGCCTGGGCGCGCAAAACACCTGCCCCGCCTGGAAGTTCGGCCCGGGCACCGGCAACGCCACGCTGGAGGCTGCCCTCAAGCGCTGTCTGCAACAAATGTGGGACGAGGGAATGCCGCCAGTGTCAGTCAAGGCCTGCATCGCCGACAAGGCATGCTTCCCCAAGTACGGCCACTGGATCAACATGACCAGCACCAACAGCCGCGTGGCGTCGTGCGGCTTCTACGACATGGGCAAGAACACCTACTGGATGAACCAGGATTTCGGCAGGTAGCCGCCACTCTGCGAGGCGTACACAATCAGGAGCTGCGGCCGACGGACGGTCATTGGTCAGCCCCGCTGCATCACACGCAGCAGCGCCAGCGCGTGCTGAACCTGCTCCACGCTCAGCTCGGCGCGCGCTGCCACCTCGCTGGCCCTGGGCTTGCGGCCCAGCTCCAACGTGAGCGCCCTGGCGGCCTCCACCACCCGTTTCAGGCGCTGCTCACCACCGCGGCCCTCGGGCCCCACGATACGCCGCTTCTGCGCCTCCAGCGCCGCGAACAGCGCCTCGATCTCGTCGGTGCTCGCGGCACGCGCGCCGATCGCGTCGCCGATGGCATCGAGCGAGACGTCGCCGCCATCACGGCTCTGGTCCAGCAACACGCGCAGGACTTGCTGAAGCTCGGCACGCAGGTTGATCACGGCTCCCCCTTGGCGTTCACGCCGGCAGGGTAGCGCACCCTACTCGCCTTTCGACCCGATCACCGCTCGTACGGCTTCGCCCTCCACTTGCAGCACCTGGACCGTGCCGCCGTAGAAGTGCGACATGCCGACGTCGATGCGCCACACCTGCTCGGCGCAGGCCGAGCTGATGCCACGCTGCTGGGGCGTGTGGCCCACGACCATCCGCCGCGCGGACAGCGCCTTGAGCACCTGCGCCAGCTGCGCGCAGTCCTGCTCGCTGGGCTCGGCGGAGTACAGGCGTGTCCAGACGGGCGCGGTCTCGGCCAGCATGATGGCCGGCTGTTCGGCGCGCTCGCCCAGCATCCAGGCGGAGATCTCGCGATTGATGCGATCGAGCCCGTAGGCCACGTGCGGCAACAGAATGCCGCCATGTGCGAACACGCTGTCGCCCACTTGCACGACCACCGGCCACTCTGCCAGCTGGCGAGCGTACGCGCCGCCCGGCCGAAACGCCGCCTGTCTGCCGGTCACGCCGCCGAAGCCGTCGAAGCTGCCCTCGCTGACGTAGCGCAGGTCGTTGGCCACGTTCATGATTTCGTGATTGCCGGACAGCGTGATCAGCGCGCCACCGGCGCCCGCCGCCTCGCGCCGCAACCGCTGCAACATGTCGAACACGAGACGGTCCTCGTCGCCCCGGTCCAGCACGTCGCCGGTCTGCACCACGACCAGCTTGCCGCCGCTCCAGTGCCCTGCCTCGTCGATGGCACCGGCCAGGCGCAGCGCCTGCTTGGTGGCGGCCAGGTCTCCGTGCAGGTCGCCGATGGCCACCACACGCTCGGCGGGCGGCCTGACGAACGAGCCGGCCAGCTTGCTGGTGGAAACGCCGGACTCGCCACGCGGGGCAACGCTGGCGGGCGCGTTCGGCGCGGCTGGGACCACCGCCTCGGGGCGCGAAGAAACTTCGAGCGTGCTGCGGGTACAGCAGGCCAGACCGAGCAGGAGCAAACGTGAGCAGAGCTGTCGCACCCGCAGATGGTAGCCCAAAGGGCGCTACAGCAGCACCAGCAGGTCGCGCGCCGTGATGATCATCAAGGTCACGCTGCCCGCCGCGAATAGCACGAAGCGCAGCGGGACGAAGTTGAAGGTGGCTTGCACCAGCGAGTGCGCGACGCGCAGCACCACGTACGACCAGGCAAGCTTGGCGTTGAGAGGGTCGGCGACGCCCACCAGGTGCGTGTAGACGCAGAGCGCGTAGAACACGGTGGGCTGCTCGTGCAGGTGGTTGTAGTTGTCGGCGACCTGCTTCACCGCGGTGGGCAGCACATCCAGCTCGTCCTTGCGCTTGAGGCGCGTGGAGTCAATGCCGGCGGCACGCATGGCGGGCAAGCGCGTCGCGTACAACCAGACCCACAGCACGAACGTCCAGACGATCAGCGCCAGCACAGGCGTCATCATATTCAAGGTCAGCGCCCTCCTCATTTCTCGAGCGCGAGCTTGCGCCTGCCGCCCGCTTGCGGGCAAGGCCCCTGGCCCCTGCAGTGCGAGGGACTTGTCAGCGCACGGTGGGCCTCGTACATGCTGGGGCCGACCATGCCTGATCGAGCGCGCGATGTGACCAAGGGCCCCCGGGCCGGAACCGTGAAGGCGGGCGAGCAGATCCTTTCGGTGCCCGCCGGCTGGGTGCTGCTGCCACCTGGCGACCCCGCGCTGACGAGGCGCGTGAAGAAGGCCGGGCCGTGCTGGACGATGTCGGAGAAGCGCGGTCGCAAGGTCTTTTCGCAAGGTGTCTATGCGCCAGCCGAGCGCATCGAGGCGTTCCGCAAGGAGCTGCTGGTTGAGCGCGAGGACCCCAGCTACGAGCGCAAGCTGAGTCGCGCACGCGACAAGCGCGCCGAGCATCAGGCCCAGTACGAGGAGGACTTCGCCGCGGCCGTGTTTCGCTTCCTGGGCTTTGCGCACAGCCATGAAGAGCTTGCCCAGCGGCTGGCCCGCGCCATCTCGGACCACGCCGTGCCGGTGGGGAGCGGCACCGTGGCGCGCACCAAGCGCATCCCCATCGAGCAGCGTGCCGAAGCCGCCACCATTGCCTGGCTGCGCCACCAGACCACCACCTACGACAACATG
>Ga0105048_10017392_pt1 | contig 11091 bp, 8 predicted proteins | sample MAT05_FD_78382 | JGI IMG/M metagenome (GOLD analysis project Ga0105048, IMG submission 78382) | Freshwater microbial communities from Lake Fryxell liftoff mats and glacier meltwater in Antarctica - MAT-05 | ecosystem: Environmental > Aquatic > Freshwater > Ice > Liftoff microbial mat | place...
CCGTCGCCGCCCGCGTGGATCTTCACCGTGTGACCCGCCGCGAGGAGCGCGGTGATCACCGTGTGCGCGCGGCTCGCGTGGCCGCGCCCATGTCCGTGCACGGCGTAGTCGATGCGGGCCATCAGCGCGTCGCGGCCGTGAACGGAGCGGACGAATAGCCGCTATCGACATCGAGGATAGGCATCGTCAGCGGCCGGTGTAGCACGCCTCTTCGCTTCTCTACTCGAAGCGGCTTAGGAGTTGACTTGAAGCGGCTTACGAGTCAGGACGCCGCGATGACAAAGCGCGCGCTGATCACCGGAGTGACCGGGCAAGATGGGGCCTATCTCGCCAAGCTGCTGCTCGAGAAGGGGTACGAGGTCTTCGGCGCGTACCGGCGCTCTGCGTCGATCAACACGTGGCGTCTGGAGGAGCTCGGCGCTGCTGACCACATTCGCCTCGAGCCCTTCGATCTCGTCGAATTCTCCAACGTATTGCGCACCATCGAGCGAGTGCGGCCGACCGAGATCTACAACCTCGCGGCGCAGAGCTTCGTCGGGACGTCCTTCGAGCAGCCGCTCTATACGTCGGATGTGGACGCGCTCGGCGTGACGCGTGTGCTCGAGTGCATACGCACCGTCGACAAGAGCATTCGCTTCTATCAGGCGTCGAGCTCCGAGATGTTCGGCAAGGTCCGCGAGATCCCTCAGAGTGAGTCGACGCCATTCTATCCTCGGAGTCCGTATGGCGTGGCCAAGCTCTACGCGCATTTCATGACCGTCAACTATCGCGAGTCTTATGGGATCCACGCGTCGAGCGGAATCCTCTTCAACCATGAGTCGCCGCTTCGCGGGGTCGAGTTCGTGACGCGCAAGATCACTGCGACTCTCGCGCAGATCAAGCTCGGTCAGGCGGAGGTGCTCGAGCTCGGCAATCTGTCGGCGAAGCGCGATTGGGGTTTCGCGGGAGACTACGTGGAGGGAATGCACCGGATGGTGACCGCGGAGCAGCCCGGCGATTACGTGCTCGCGACCGGGGAGACACACTCCGTTCGCGACTTCGTCTCGTACGCCGCGGCGGTGGCGGGCTTCGATCTGCGCTTCGAGGGTGAGAACGAGGCGGAGCGCGCGATCGACGCGAAGTCTGGAAAGACGATCGTCCGCGTGAACCCACGATTCTTCCGACCAGCGGAGGTCGATCTGCTGCTCGGCGACGCGTCCAGGGCACGCGCGGCGCTCGACTGGACGCCGACGATGAAGCTCCCCGAGCTCGTCGCATCAATGATGGAGCGCGACCTCGAACGTGTGCGCGACGGCAAGCTCCGACTGGTCGAGTGAGCGCTAGCAGGCCTGGTCGTCGAGGGCGCGTACGAGGAGCCCCGACGCGTGCTCCCAGGTCCCTTCACGCTCGACGTAGCGGCGCCCGGCGAGGCCGATCGCGCGCGCTCTCTCTGGGTTCTCGAGCAGGGTGAGCAGCGCTTGGGCGACGGCGTCCGAGTCGCGCGGATCGCAGCAGATTCCGGTCTCGCCGTCGATGATGGCGTCGAGCGGCCCCCCTTCGTTGGGCCCAACGACCGGGACCGCGCACGCGCTCGCTTCGAGGAACACGATCCCGAAGCCCTCGACGTCGGGCGGCTCGAGCCGCGCTGGCATGGCGAACACGTCGGCGGCCGAATACCAGCGCACCAGATCGGCCTGCGGAGCGCGGCCGACGAACAGCACGCGGTCTGCTACTCCCGTGCTCCGCGCGAGCGCCTCGAGCCGGCGGCGGTCCGTCCCCTCGCCTACGATCACGAGGCGGGCGTTCGGTACGCGCGCACGAACCATCGGGAGCGCGCGCAGCAGAGTGTCCACCCCTTTGCGGCGCACGAGGCGACAGAGGACGAGGATCACGCGATCGGACTCGAGGCCATGCGTGCGGCGTAGCGCGCGCGCGTCGGTCGGCGCGAAGTGCGCCGGATCAACGCCGCCCGGCACGACATGGGTCGCGTGTGCCCCGAGCGCGCGCGCGAGCGTGACGGTGTAGCGACTACAGCAGACCACGGCGTCTGCGCGCTCTACGGCGGTACGCCGCGCATGGTTGTACGCCGCCTGCGCGAGAGGCACTCTCGCCCACGGCTCGAGCAAGAGCTCGCGGCCGTAGACCGCCGTGACGAGCCGCGCGATGCGCCCCGCGCGACGCAACAACACCGACTCGAGCGACGAGCCCCAGTGCATGGCGAGCACGGTGTCGAGATGCCGTGCGCGCAGCGCCGCGAGGAGCGCTGGCCCGTGCGTGAGCGGAAAGGCAGGGCCACCAGGGACCCGGACTACGTCGAAGGGCAGCGAAGCGTCGGTCATCGCGTCGCCGCTTTGCGCGGGCGCGATGACGACGAACGCCGAGCAGCGCTCTGCCAAGCGACGCGCGAGCTCGAAGGAATACGTCTGAATGCCGCCGACCGACGGCGGAAAATCCTGTGCGACCATCGCGACGCGGAGCGACATCCGAGCGTTAGACTCGGAGCACGCGCCGGTACACGTCGAGCGTGTGCTCGGCGCAGCTTCGCCAGGAGAGATGTCGAACACGCTCCGTGCCGCGTTCCGTCAGCGAGCTGCGCATCGCGGGATCGGACGCCAGGCGCACGAGCTGCCGCTCGAGTCCCGCACGGTCCTCGGGCCCAAAGAGCTCCGCCGCGCCGCCGGCGACCTCGTCATACGCGCCATTGCGCGCCGCGATGACCGGCGTGCCACACGCCATCGCTTCGAGCACCGTCAGACCGAAACCCTCGTACCGCGACGGGGCTACCGCGGCGGTCGCCCGCTGGTAGAGCGCCGGGAGCTCTGCGTCGTCGACGTCTGAATACCAGCGGAAGCGCGACTGCAGGCCACGACGCTCGACCTCGACGCGAATCTCGTCGAAGGTCGAGCGGTAGAGCTGTCGACCGACGAACACGAGACCTTCGTCGATGCGATCAGCGACGCGGCACCACGCGTCGAACAGCGTCTTGTGGTTCTTCCGGTAGTGATCGCTCGACACGCACAGGAAGAACTTTTCCGGGAGGTCGGTGCGTCGCAGTAGCGCACGAACATCCGCCTCTGCGCGCTTGCAGAAGACCCGCGTGTCCACGCCGAGGTGGACGACGGTGATCGGCTTACCAGTCACGCGCAGCGCAGAGATCATATCGAGTCGCGTGCGCTCCGTGTCCGCGAGGAAGTGCGTGAACGGCAGGAAGTGCCAGCGATGCCGCAGCCACTGCCGCGCCTGTTGGAGGCCGCGTCGCTCCGGCATCACGATCCTGATGACGTCGTGCACCGTCGCGATCTGAACGCCGCGCGTGAGCTTCGGCGCGTAATAGGGAGTGATCGAGTGGAAGAGATCGATGCCGTAGGAGCCTAGGAGTGGACCAAGCGCTCGACTGCGCTGCTTGCGATACTGCGCATGGGTGATCTCGGGTAGCAGCTCGCGCGCCCTGCGCAGAGCGTCTTGCGCAGGGAGCGGTGACTCGCTCGAAGAGACGGCCGCGTAGATCTCCAGAGGGCCTAGCTCAGCGCGCGACATGGCCGCGAGCTGCTCGAGCAGATACACGCCGTAGCGCCCCACCCCGCCGTGACGATCGAGCGTCTCGAGCGGTGTCAGATCGAGGCAGACGCGGGATGACCGGGGCATGCGTGAGTCGCGGGACCATGGCATGCGCGGGCGACCGGTCGCAACCATCGACGGGCAACCAGCAACGGGCAACCATCAACGGGCAACGTTGACTCACGGATCGCGTTCGGCCAGGCTCCCGCGCCTGTTCGGATGCCCATGCGCGCACATCGTCGAGCTTCGCTCTGCCGTTTCGCCTTGGAGAGCCACGTCCGGCGGTGCGTTACGCCGTGACGAACGGGACACGACCCGAGGGAGCCAGCCGAAAGGGAATACTGCGCAATGTGGCCGCGATCATCGTCTCTCGGTTCACGGGAATGGCGCTGCGTACGGTCGGGACGCTTCTCGCCGCCCGCTATCTCGGCGTGGAGAATTGGGGCCTGCTCGGCTTCTTGACGTCGTCGCTGGAGGTGTTCCGCGCCATCGCTTCCGCCGGCATGGACACGGCGTCGATCCGCTTCGTGTCGCTCGCGCGCGAAGAGGCGGGGCGCACGGTCGGGCGCCTGTTCGCCCTCAAGGCAGTGACCTCGATCATCGCCTATCTGGTGCTGGTCGGTGCCACCCTCGCGATGCCCGCATACCGAGATCGTGCGGTGCTGGTCCTCGTGCTCGGCGTGGGCATGTTCCCGCAGACGCTCAGCGCGACGCTCCAGTCGCGATTCCAGGCAGAGCACGCGATGGCGAAGCTCATCGTTGTGCCGTTCATCCAGGGGCTCCTGTACGTGTGCGGCGTGTTCGTGCTCAAGCACCTGGGCGCCGGTGTGTGGGAGTTCGTCATCCTCACCGTGCTGCTCGACGGCGCGCAGTTCGTCGCGGTGTTCGTCGTGGCCCGACGCACCTGGCCCGACGCGCTCAAGCTCGACTCCATCCGTTTCGTGCCGAGCTTCGCTAGCGCGATCCTCCTGCCCAGCATCTCGCAAGGACTGCTCGAGGTCGTCGTCATGTTGTACTCCCGACTCAACGTCTACTTCCTCGAACGTTCGGGGGGGCTCGCCGCAGTCGGCCAGTATGCCGCGGCGATGAGCCTCAGTGGGCCGCTGCTCATGGTGGCCGGCGCGCTCGGGATGAGCGCATACCCAGTGTTGTCCAAGCTCGTCGAGGCGAAGAACTACGGCGAGGTCACGGAGATGTTCCGCAGGTACTCGCTGCGGGCGGCTGGCATCACGCTGGTCATCGCCGTCGTGATGAGCGCGCTGGCGCGACCCCTCCTCACGTTTGTAAGCCCGGAGTTCGCGGGCGGGGCAGGCGCGCTGTCCGCGCTCGCCTTCGCGACGGCATTCATGTTCCAGAATCAACTCAGCTCAATCGTGCTGCAGTCGTTCGGGAAGTTTCACTATGTCACGGCGTGCGCGGTCCTGAACCTGTGTGTGTTCCTCGCCACCGCCTCGGTGCTCGTGCCGCGCTTCGGCCCGACGGGCGGCGGTGTGACCACCCTCATCACGGAGGGAGTGAACACAATCGTCCAGCTCGCGATCGTGATGGTCGTCCTGCACAACGCGCGCAAGCGGCTGTCCGCACCCTAGTTCAGGCCTTGCGCGCCACGACCCCCTCCTCCATCCACGGGCTTCGCAGCATCCGCAGCGCAGCGCCGATACGGTACAGCGACAGCTTGCGCGGGACGACATCGGCGTAGAAGACGCCCCCGGGTCGCAGGATACGAACCATCTCCGAGAGCACGGGACTCGGGTCTTCGAAGTGCTCTAGCAACCCACCGGACAGCACTAAGTCGAACGCTCCGCTCTCGAACGGCAGCGCGCGAACATCCCCGCGGGCAGTGTGGATTGCGAGCTGGAAGTGGCTCGCTGTCGCCGCGGCGAGCCGCAGCGCGTTCATGGAAGCGTCAAAGCCGACGAGCTGCAGCGGCGCGGCGCGCCCGACTCGAGCGAGCAGACGCGCAGAGCCGCAGCCGATCTCGATAGCGCGGCCGGATTTCGGCATATCGGAGCCGATGAACTCGAGCTTCAGCGCGTCGATGTGATTGCCGAGCGAGCGGCTCTCGAAGTCGGGTGGCGGCGCGTCGAGCTGTGGTTGCCAGGTCCGATCCCACGCGTTCGTCGGGGGCTCCTTTGGAGCGCTGGGGTCTACGCGGCTCATGTGGACTGCTTGTACCGTGGAACTTCACCGTCGTCATCCGCGGGAATGGTGGACGACGGCGCGAACGCCGTTGCGGCGTCGCCGAGGGAGGCTAGAGTCGCGCCTATGGACGGTTCTCGCCGTGCGCCACTCGCAGCCGATCCGCGACTCGAGTCGCTCCTGTTCAGCTGGGCCGATCCCGCGCTGGTCTCCGACCTGCAGCGGCACTACCTTCGCTTCTTCGCCGAGGCGGATCGCGTGCTCGACGTGGGGTGCGGGCGCGGCATTTTCCTCGACCTGCTGCGCGACGCGGGGAGAGTGGGAGTCGGCATCGACGCGAGCGCAGAGGCCGCGGCTGCCACGCGCGCCCGCGGGTATGACGTCCACGTCGGTGACGCCGTCAACAGCATCCGTCAGCTCGCCGTGCGCGGAGAGCGTTTCGGCGGCGTGTTCTGCTCGCACGTCATCGAGCACATGCTCCCGAGCGATGCGATCGATCTCGTGTACGCGTTAGCGGAGGTCGTCGGGCCAGGCGGGCGCGTCGTCCTCGTGACGCCGAATTCCAAGAACCTCCAGGTCATCCGCGAGACCTTCTGGCTCGATCCAACGCACGTGCGGCCCTATCCGCGACCCCTGCTCGAGCTCCTCGGCCGGGCGGCAGGGCTCACGGTCGAATCGAGCTTCGACGACCCGAACTCGTTCAATGGCTCGAAGCGGCTGGCCGCTCGCTGGTTGCGCGCGCTGCGCGGCTTCGTCATCGGTGGGCAGTTCACGGACGCGATGGACTCGGTCGTCGTGTTCCGCAAATCCTCAACGGGCTAGCGCGCGCCGGTAGGTCTCGACCGTGCCGAGCGCGCACGACCTCCAGGTGAATTGCGCCGCGTACGCCGGTCCGCGCGCGGCGAGCCTCGCCCGAAGCGCGCCGTCGTCCACGATGCGGCGCAGCGCAGCTGAGATGGCGTCCTCGCCGAGGTCGTCGAGGCCGAGCACCGCGTCTCCCGTGATCTCGGCGAGGGAGCTCGCGAGCGAACTCACGGTCGGCGCTCCGCAGGCGAGCGCCTCGAGCACAGGGAGCCCAAACCCCTCGTACGACGACACGAACACGTGGGCGAGGCACGCGCGGTAGAGCGCGGGGATGAGCGCCTCATCGACGTAGCCGACGAGCCGCACGCGACCTCCGACGCCTGCGCGCGAGGCTTCGGCCTCGAGCCTCGCCGCGGTGGGCGGACTCATCGCGCCGACCAGCACGAGCTTCACGTCGCGCGCCCGCCCGGAACGCGCGAACGCGCGTATCAGCGTGGGAAGGTTCTTGCGCGGGTCAGCTGCACCAACGTAGAGCAGGAACGGCTCGCGGCTGCCGAGCAACTCCTCGACGCGCGTGCGCTCGCCCGCGACCGCGCCTGTGTGGAACCAGGCGTGGTCGACGCCGAGGTGCGCGACGTCTACGCGATCTTCGGGGACGGCGAGTCGCTCGACGAGGTCTCTCTTCGTCACGTGGCTTATCGCGATGATGCGGCGCGCAAGTCGGTAGCGCAGCATCTCGCGCGCCCAGGTGACGCCGGGCAGCCGCGACCCGTACTCGCGATTGAGGATGAGCGGGATGAGGTCGAAGCACGTGAGGACGAGCGGCGTCCGGCGGTCCAAGGGCATCCCCGAAGCGCACGTCACGTGAAGCAGCCGCGCTTTCGTCGCGTGAGCGAGCGTGCCGAGAAAGAGCCGCCGCGCGACGCGCCAGCGCTGGTCGACATTCCGACCAAGCAAGGCGCCGGGATCGCCCGCGTAGGCGAAGGTCGGGTCGCTGAGCGCTCCGCGACCCGGTCGATGACGGACTAGGCCAACGATCTCGAGGCCGCCCCTTTCCTCGAGCGATAGCCCCCCGATCCCCGCCGCCAGCGATGAGACGTAGCGCCCGATCCCTCGAAGGCGCGACATCGAGTCGAGGGGCGTCATGTCGAGGACGACGTCGGGCATTGCTGTGACCGGGCGGAAGTTAGGCGACGTTTGTGCGGCCCGCAAGCAGCCGTGCTTACCGCCTCCATGCCTGCCGCCAGACTAGGGCCAACCCCGCGCCGCGTCCGGAGGCCTCAGCGCAGACCGGGAACTGTGAACGAGCGGCACGATCTAGCGGCGGCAACCGTATCCAGCCAACCACACTCGGACGCGCGCTTCTCCGTTCGCCGCGCGGCAGCCCCTCCACGCCGGCCGACCAAGTGAAGGAGCGACCGCCGAGCACGTAATATTCATCATTAGTTACAAATACTTAGATAGCTCACTTCGCGGGCATCGATCGCGCGGCGTAGCCGGCCGACATCTGGCACCACATGTGCACAGCGCTCCCCGATGCCTCCGACTATGCGCGACCTGAAGCGACCGACGACCGCCGCACGCTCCGCGCGCAATGCTCCGAACACCCCGCGCAGCGCCACGCGTGGCCCAAAGCGCATCGGCATCCTGAACGACTACGTGCGCATCCCGTATGCGAACGGCTCGTCGTTCGCGTCGCAGTTTTTCTATCGCGAGTTCATGGCGCGCGGGCACGAGGTCACCATCGTCGGCCCGAGCGATCCCGTCGCGCAGCCGCACGAGATGCCGCAGCGCTACGTGGAGCTGCCGAGCGTGCCGTTCAAGAATCACCCGGGCGTGCGGCTCACGCTGCCGGGACCGGCGGCGTTCAAGGCGCTCGCCGATGAGAACCTCGATGTCGCGCTCGGTCAGTCGAACACCGAGCTACTGCAGGCTGGCGTTTGGCTGCGGCACGAGCACGAGGTGCCGTTCTTGCCGGTGCACACGGTGCATCTGCCGAGCGTCTACAACGTGATCCTGCCGGACGCGCTGCTGAAGAATCCGCTGGCGAACAAGATCTTCGCCGATGGGCTGATCCCGTTCATCGAACGGCAGTCGGCGGCGGTCTACAACCACTCGGACGGCCTCATCGTGCTGGCCGATGGCTTGAAGAAGTATTGGGAAACGCGCGGCGTGACGGTGCCGATCCACGTGATCCCGCGGCCCATCGAGCCAAAGATCTTCGACGTTCCGCAGCCGAACGATCCATATCCGGCGCACTTCGCCAAGGGCGCGCGGCTGGTCGTCGTGTGTCGACACACGCGGGAGAAGAGCGTCTCGCGGCTGCTCGAGATCTTCGCGCGGCACATCGTGCGCGAGGTGCCCGAGGCGACTCTGACGCTGGTCGGTGATGGGCCGGATCACGATCACTTCCGCGCCGAAGCGGAGGCGCTCGGCGTGATGTCGCGCTGCCACTTCCCCGGCGAGGTCGCGCTGAAGAACGTGCCCGCGTTCTACACGCACAGCGACATCTTCCTCTACACCTCGCTCTCGGAGACGTACGGCCAGGTCGTCAGCGAGGCTCTCTGGTGTGGACTCCCGGTGGTGGCGCTGTCGGATGGTATGGGCGTCGATTCGCAGGTCGTCGACGGCGAGAACGGCTTCCTCGTGCCGCAGGGCGACGACACGCTGCGCGCCGATGCGCACTTCGGTCGTGAGGTGGTCGGCTTGCTGCGCAACGACGACATGCGGCGCGGCATGGGGCGGCGCGCGACTGAGATCGCGCGCCACCGCTCCGATCCGTCGCGCTGCATCGAGCGCTTCTACGACGCGTTCGAGGCCTCGCGCACGCACCTCGATGCGACCCGCGGCGAGCGCTCGCGCAAGAGCTACCAGAAGACGCTGTCGATGGTGAACTGGACGAGCATTCACTTGTTCGTCGCGGCCCTCGGCCTGCTGCGTGCGCCGGCGAACGTGAATCGGCACGGCCGCAAGCCGCCGACCTGGGACGAGCTGCTCGACACGGCGACGCCCGCGGTGCCGACAGTGACGGCGCGACCGAGCGCACCGCCAGCGCTTCGCGCGGAGCCGCACTCCGTGGCCGCCGAACAGATCGCGATGAGCGTGGCCGCCGAACAAATCGCGATGAGCGTGGCCGCCGAACAAATCGCGATGAGCGTGGCGATCGCGCAGAAAGTTGCGGCGCGCGAGGTGCGATTGCGCGCGCGTGCGACCACGGCAGCGCGGCTCGCGATCTCGTCCGAGACGCGGCGTCGGCCGCCTGCGGCTGAGTGAGCGCGAGCCGCGCGCGATAGCCGAGTTGGCTGCGATGGATCGAGCCGCGCTCAGGCGGCTCGGGTCCCTGCACGCGTGGCGACGATGGCGCCGAGGCCGACCATCGCCGCGACGAACGACACCAAGCCGCCGAGCACAGGTACGCGCGCGACCACGAACAACACGAGCACGCCGGCCGCGAGCTGAAGCACCGGGCGTGCGTCGAGCGCGCGCATCGGCAGGACGCGACCGATCACCGCGGCGACCGCGACGAGCCCCGCGTAGGTGCCGACGGCGAGCGAGAGTCCGAGCACGACGGCACCGGGAATGCCGACGATCGTGATGACGAGCACGACCGCGAGGATGACGCTGGCGAGCCCCGCGACAAAGCCCGTGACGGCGGCGCGGACGGGCAGCGCGGCGACGGCGCGAGTCAGCGCATCGAGCCGCGTCGGGACGGTGCCGAGCAACAGCAGCCCGAAGAGAAACAGCAGCGCGTGGCGTGACGCCGACGCGAACGTCTCGCCCAGCCACTCGGCGAGCGCACCCGCGGCTGCAGTGGCTGCCGCGGACGCGGTGTCGCGCTCGCTGCTGTCGTGCGCGTAGTCGTCGTCGGCGGCGTCCGCGTCGGCGGCAGGCGCGTCGTAGCCATTGCCGCGCGCCGCGATGCCGTCGGGCGTCGCGGTGAACTGCACGCGCTGCGCAGCGTGCGCGCCGTCGTCGACGCGCACCTCGCCGCCCATCGCGACGATCTCGCCGTGCACTACGCCAGCACGCCGGACGTGCGCGCCGCCACCCAGCGTCACGACGTCGCCGAGCACTACGCCGTCGATGGTCGCGTTGCCGCCCATCGTGACGACGCTCGCGACGACCTCTCCCGCGGAGACGACGACGTCGTCGCCAAAGCTCGCGCGATCCCGCGCCCCGCGACGCGCAAGAGCGCTCACCGGAGGCGGCGACGCAATGCCTTCGGGCGCGGTTGCGCGGCGCACGATGAGCAACGACGACGTGCGCTCCGCCACGAGCGCAGCGTCGTTGCCGAGCACGACGATCACGATCTCGCGCAGCGAGGCACCGCGTACGCGCAGATGAGTCGGCGGATCGACGCTGAGCGCGCCGACGAAGCCGAGGCCAGCAGCCTGTGCCGCGCGCTCGAGCGCGACGCTCGCGGGCACGTTCTCTGCGACGACGCTGAGGTGTTCGTCGGCTGGCCAGTCGCCAGCGAACTCGAGCGCATGTGCGCGCGGCACGAAGCTCAGAGCGAGCCACACGCCGAGCGTCAGCCCACCGACGCGGCTGAGCACGTCGACGCGCGCGCGGCCCTGCGCGAGCAGCACGCGCAGCGGCACCAGCAGCGCG
>Ga0105048_10017393_pt1 | contig 11091 bp, 8 predicted proteins | sample MAT05_FD_78382 | JGI IMG/M metagenome (GOLD analysis project Ga0105048, IMG submission 78382) | Freshwater microbial communities from Lake Fryxell liftoff mats and glacier meltwater in Antarctica - MAT-05 | ecosystem: Environmental > Aquatic > Freshwater > Ice > Liftoff microbial mat | place...
ATGCACCGCGGCCGCGTCAAACAATGCCAGAACACGGTCCGTGTTCGCCTCCACCCGGCAGGGCAGGCAGTCCCATTCATCGCGCGGGATGGCCTCGCTGAATGCCTGGACCTGAAACCAGTCCTCGACATCCACGGTGAGCGCGTTGCGCTGGGTCATGGCCGTGATCCGGCATCGTCGGCCAGCAGCTCGGCCATGCGGTTGAACACCCGCTCGCGTCGTCCCATCATCCGCTCCAGGGCGCCAAGCCGGTCGTCCAGCTCGGCCAGGCGGTCATTCCCGTTGTCCAGCGGCATGGCACCCGCCGGCAACGCCATGCCGCTGCTCAGATCATCTTCGAGCTCTATGGCGACGGAATCCACCATCGCGGCGGTCAGCAAAGACGCATGGTCGAGCGCGCCATTGAGGAGAACGCGCGAGCACAGGCGGTTGATCCGCCGCGGGATCCCGGCGCTGTGCTTGTGCAGGAGGCCAAAGGCCGCTTCCTCCCAGCCCGGATTGCCTTCCCAGCCGACCGCCCGCATCCGGTGCTCGACATAGGAGCGGCTTTCGTCCACCGACAATGCGTCGAGGTGGTAACAGGCCAGCACGCGCTGCCGGAGCTGGCTGAGGTCTGGGCTCGCGAGGGTCCGCCGGAGCTGCGGCTGGCCCAGCAGGATCGTCTGCATCGGCGCGCGGCCGCCTTCATTGACGTTGGAGAGCATGCGGAGCTCCTCCAGCGCCGGCGCCGCGAGGCCTTGCGCCTCATCCACGATCAACAGGTAGCGCCGCTCGGACGAACGCAATACCGCGGCGATGCCGCGTAGCACAGCCGCCTTGTTGCCCTCAGGCTCGGCGCCGAAGGCATCCGCCACAAGGCGCAGCAGATCATCGCCCTCTACCCGCGTCGTGCTGATGCGCGCCACCGCATAGCCTTGAGGGTCCAATTCGCCGCAGAGCCGATCAATCAGCGTGGTCTTGCCTGCGCCCACCTCACCGGTGACGACGACGAAGCCTTCCTGCTGCGCGATACCAAACAGCAGATGGGCATAGGCGCGCGCATGGACGGTGCTCGGGTAGAAGAGCCGCGCGTCCGGCGTCATCTGGAAGGGATGCTCGCGAAAACCGTAATATTGACCGAGCATCATGCCCTCCTCAGAAGATTTGTCGCAGACTGACCAGGGCGATGTTTTGCGTCGCCCGCCCGGCAGCGTTGCCGCTCGTCCGACTGCTGCTCGCGATTTGCAACGCACCCACAACGCGCGGCGCCAGCTGGCGTGACAGCGTCAGGCTCCCGCTGACAAGTTCGCCCTGCCCCAGCACCGCCGTGTTGAACTGGCCATACTGGACGAAAGCGGTGACGTTGCTGCGCTCGCTCAGCGCGTGCGCCCAGGTGACACTGCCCGAAATGCCGCGCTGCGAGAATCCGGCGCTGCCGAACCCCACCGAAACCGGCGAACGCTGTTCCTGGATGATGGACAGCACGATGATGTCGCGCGGCCAGGTCTGCACCACAGATGCCGTTGCGGAACGCACCCGAAGCAGATTCCCCTGCGCGCCCAGAAACGAGCTCGCGAAGGAGCGCACCGTGGGTTGGCCCGTCGCGAGGTCTATGGGGTTGCCCTGGGCGTCTATGCTGCTGCTGGTCAGCAGGTCAACCGCACGCTGGGCCGAAGTGGTCAGCCGTTCGGAGTAACTGGCAGCGAGACGGGTGCGGCCACCGATGGGGATGGAGGCGTCCAGATTTGCCGATTCGAACCCGTCACGACGCCCGTATTTGGCGATGATCCGCCCGCCATCCGGTGAATCCAGCCGCCCGCCAAGCGCCCAGACCGGACCATCAATGCGCAACCCGGGGGTGCCGCCATAGCGTTGCTGCTCATAGCCGACCTCGGCCAACGCCCAGATCCCGCGAACAATGGCATAGCGCCCCTCGATCGAAGCCTGCCGGCGAAAAGCCCCATCCAGCACCCCGTTGCCGATGTAGCTCGTGCTGTCCAGCCGCGCCTCCCAGGCCAGGCGGCGGAAATCGGGGCCGCTGCGCAGAATGCCGTAGCCCTCATGGGCCGTGAAATTCTGTGATGTGAAGGCGGGGCGGCCGGCAACCAGTCCGGTGGTGCCGAGCTGCGAGGCGGTTCCGGTCTGGTCCGCGAAATGGAAGGAGTAACCGGCCTGCAATGTTGCCAATGTGCCGAACTCATACAGGAGATAAGGTGAAACCTGCGCTGCGATGGTGCTGACCCTGTTGTTGCGCTGGGTCACCAGGCCCGATTCGGGGGCGATGCCGCCAGTGATGCTCTGCACCGCGCTGGCTCCGCGCAGATCCAGGTAGAGCAGCCCCGGAATCAGCGTGGCCAGGGCCTGGCCGGTGCCCAACTGGTCGAAGCGGTTCTGCTCGCCGGTACGAGCGTAGACCAGCACGTTGGGCGCGTAGTTCAACACGCCCTGCAGCCGCGCAGTGTCGGCGGTGAGCAGGACCCCGGGGCTGATCGTCGTCACCAAATCGGCGCGGCGGTTCGTCGAAGTCTGGAACAGATTATCCGTACCCAGCAGCTGCACGCCAAGGCTTGGCGTGATGGAGAAGGGCCGGCGCACCTCGCCGATCCCCGGGGAGGGGCCAGTGCCGGATAACGGGCTTGCCAATGGGAAGCCAAAGCCGCCCAGCCGGATGTCGGATTGTGCGACAGGGCCCCCTGGCGATGCGGATAAACTCTCGCCCTGACCCACAATCCGCTCAGCCGCTGCAGCCGCCCGAACAGAGGGCAGCGAACCCGGACCCACCGAATTGGGCAATGGTGGAGCCTGCGCCAGGGCCGCACCATTGGCCAGTATCGGGCCAGCAGCGACGAGCCAGACAGCAAGACCTGCGCCCCTTGCCCTGCGGCGGTTCGGGGAAACGGTCCAGGCGGCAGCGCGCATCCGCGCTGCCGCGTCGGTATCAGGCATGGGCACGGGCTCCACTCTCTCCATGAGCAGCCATGCTATCACTCGAATTCAGATTCGTCCGGTTCAAGAGAAGCTGGAGCGAGGGGCAGGATTCCACCACGTCCAGCGCCGCCTCGACCGCGTCGCGCGGGGTCACCTCTGCTCGCACCACCATGATCACGTGACCAACCGCGGAGGCCAGCGCATGGGCGTCACTCGAAGCAAGCGCGGCGGGGGCATCAAGCACAAGAACATGGTTGGGACATGCCGCTATGAGCGCGCGGAGCGTCAAGACCAGTTCCGCCCCACGCGGCTGCCGATGCTGGGCATCGGCATCCTCGCCACGCGGCAGCACCGACAAGCGCGCGATGGCGGTGGAGACAAGCGCATCATGGGGGCGCTGCGTCGCGACGGAGGCCGGAGCGCGGTACAGTCCCAGCGCCCGCGTCAGCGAAGTCGGGCCGCCATCCGCATCAACCAGAACGACCGTTCGCCCGCTGCTCGATGCGATGCTCGCGGCCAGATTGAGCGCGACAAAGCTGCGCCCCTCGCCACGATGAGCGCTGGTGATCATGACGACGTTGCGCGCGGGGGTGTTCCCGGCCGCATGCATAACGCGCAGCATCTGCTGGTGCACCAGGGCGAATTCCTCGGCCAGGCGACTGCGCCGTGGTTCCTGCCCGACGACCATGAGGCCCGCGCCACGCAGCTGCTCCAGCGAGATGACCGGCGGCGGGGGGTTCGTGACCACCACGGCCGCCCCATGGAGGGGCGGCGGGATCGCGGCGGGCGGCCGGATCTCGACGCCAGCAGGCGGCCGGGCATCGGCGATGGCAAGGCCCATATCATGCCCGGACATCGCCTCCAGGGCACGCTCGACGAGATGGACGCGCGGCGGGGGGGCGGGATTGCTCACGCGAGGGCCCTCATCATCATACCGGGCGCGCCGCTGAATATCGCGCCATAGGCCATGATGAGCAGCAGGAAGCCGCCCAGGAAGCCCATGGAGGCCAGCATCGCCCCGCGCCTCGGCGGTGCCGAAATGCCTCCCAGGACGGCCGGTCCGATGCGCCGCAGATCCTGCGCGGTGTAAAAACCATGGTCGAATTGCACAAGCAGGATCAGCAGTGCCGCACCGGCGCCGAGGCCCGCGACAAGCACCCCGCCAGCCAGCAGTGCCCGGTTCATCGAGACCGGTTGCGCGCCGAGCGAAGGCGGGTCCACCACTTCGAGCCGCACGCGATCGGAGCTGGTGCGGGCGGCGCCGGCCAATTGCAGGGATTCGCGCCGCGCCAGCAGCTCCTCATAGTTGCGGCGGAGCACAGTGTAGTCACGGTCAATGTTCAGGAATTGCGCCTGCACTTCGGGCTCGCCCCGCGCCACGGCATCCAGCCGCTGCACTTCGGCCTCGCCCTCACGGCCCTGGCGTTCGAGGGAGGCGATCTGTGCCTCCACATCAATGAGGCGGATGCTCAGTTGCTCATGGATCGGATTGGCCCGCCCGGCCTCCCGCGTGACGCGCGACCCGCCGCCAGTGCTACCGCCGCCACCGCCGGCCCTGATTGATGCCACTATGCCACGCGCTGACACCACGTCCGGGTGCTGGTCGGTCAGGCGCAGCCGCAGATCAGCCAAGCCGCGTTCCGCCGCAGCCAGCCTGCCGTCGCCTCCGCCGGCACCAATCGTGCTGCCTGCCAGTATCGCCGGCACCGCGTCAATCTGCCCTTGAGTGAGCTCCCGCCGGCGCTGAGCGTCCTGCAACTCGCCGCGCACCTGAGTCAGCCGGCTGCGTGCGGCCTCCAGACGAGAGCTGCCGCCAAGCGCATCAGAGGGCAGGATATCAATGTAGCGGCTCTGGAATTCGGCGCGGCGTCGTTCGGCCTGGCGCAGCTGAACCTCATGGTTGGCAATCTGCTGGTTGATGAATCCGCGCGCATTGTCCATCTGCAGACGGTCGGTGACGGTCGCCGCCTCCATAAAGAGGTTCAGCGCCGTCTGCACGACCTCCTGCGCCAGTTGCGGGTTTGGGTCACGAAAATCAATGGTGAAGAGGTTTCGCGTCTGCGTGGTGATTCGGATGTCCCGCGCGAGGCGAGTCAGCAGCGCTTCCTGCGAGGCGCGGTCATGCACCTGCGCTTCGAGTGGCGTGCGCGAGATCAGCTTTTCGAGGTTTGGCCGGCTCAGCAGCGTGCGCTGCAAAATCTCCACCTGGCCTGCGGGTGAGCTGTCAATGGCGATGCCGCGCAGCAGCAGCCCCAGAATGGCATCGGCATCGGCATAGATGCGTGTGGTCGAGAGGAACTGATTGGGGATGCTGTAGACCGTTCCCCAACCCACCAGACAGACCATCCAGGCCAACGCCAGCGCGCTCCACCTATGACGTGCGCCGGCGGCCACGAAGCGCTTGGCTTGGGCGATGGGATGCATGGTCAGAACCAACCTTGCGGGATGACCAGCGTGTCGCCTGGACGCATCGCAACATCCTGCGACACATCACCCGAGCGAAGCAGGTCGTTCAGGCGCACGGGGATGACGCGGCTGGGTGTGTTTGGCTCGCGGCGGATGATCTCCGCGCTGTTGCCGGCGGCAAAGCGGGTGAGGCCGCGTGCGCCGATCATCACATCGAGGACGGTGAGGCCCTCGCGGAAGGGCATGCCCATCGGCTGCGTTGCCTCGCCAATCACCCGGATCTGCCGGTTCGGCGGGCCCTGGAAGCCGCGCACCATGACAGTGACCAAGGGTTCGCGGAGGTACCTCTTCAGACGTTCCTCAATGTCGCGGGCGAGTTCACTGGAGGTTCGTCCAGCCACCTGGATATCGGGCACCAGCGGAAGGGAAATCAGCCCGTCCGGTCGAACCGGCAGGTCAGCGGCGCTCAGTTCGGGAGCGCGGTAGACGAAGATGCTGAGGTTGTCACCCGGCCCCATCACGTAGATCGAGCTGGCGGCACTCGGGGTGGGGGCCAGGTTGGCCTGATCGGGGCGGGCGGAGCAACCCGCCAGCGCGATGACCAGAATGGCGATCGGAGCCAACCGCTGGCGGTAGATCTTCGTCATGACAGTCTCCTGGCGGTGCATGGCAGCTGGCCTCTGACAGGCCGGCCCTGCGCCGTCTGACTGGCAAAAATATAGACAGGTTGTAAAGTTATTCAATGAAATAAATAATTTCCCTAAGCACAAGTTTTGCCGTTTTGATAGGTATAACCCGAAACAGTGGTAAACTTATTTTCGTTTTCAATTCCAGGATATGGTATAAGAAATTTCGGAGCAGACGATTTACTTATATATTTATAAATATTTTCCTCGCAACCCGATGTGGATTTGAGCATTCTTTACCCAATCCCGAACTTGATCGAGGCGGCGACAGTAATGATCAAAATTTTCAGCCACAATATTCGTACAGAAGTTTTGAAGCTGTACACCGCTGACGCCAGTTTGACGTTGTGGGTTGTGTTCGCGGCCCTGGCGGCGATCCGCCCGGGCATGGAGCGAACGCCAGGTGCGATGACGGAATGGCTGGTTCTGCTTCCACTGGCGTTCGCCATTTCCATCGCCGGGAGCATCACGGCCGGCGCCGCAGGCCTGTACCAGCCCAGCCCCATGTCCAATCCGCGCCGCGCAATGAAGGCCGCCGGCACGAGCCTCATTCTCCTGGCCCCGATCGCTTTCCTTTTGGTGAGCGTCATCCTGCCGGATGGTACGCATGGTCAGGCCTGGGGGGTGGTGATGCTGGGTGCGACATTCGCACTCGCGGCGACCCGCATGCCCCTGGCACTGCGGTCCCACCCGCCACTGTGCCGTCTCGCATTGGTTGGGGGCGTGCCTGCCGCGGCGCCTGGTGGCGGCACGGTGCAGCAAAGCCACCAGCCCTTTGAGGTGACCCTGCAACTGCCGCTGGCAGAGCGCCTCGGCGATGCGCTGGAACGCGGCCGGCTTCGCGCCTGGCGAATCTGGGCCATCATCACCCCGCGCAACATGGCGGTCACCGATGCGCTGCGCCGCCAATGCAGCGCCGCAGGCCTCAAAGTTTACACGCAAAGCGAGTTCAGCGAAGTCGGCCTCGCCCAGGTTTCGGTCGAGGATCTTCCGCCGGGCTGGCTCAACAGCGCAAAGGCCATGCATACCGGGCGCGCCGAGGCGGCGCTGCGGCGCGGCGTGGACATCGTATTGGCGCTTGGCCTGCTGATCTTCACGCTCCCTCTGCTGCTGCTGACCGCGCTTGCCATCCGCCTGGAAGGTCCGGGCCCTGTCTTCTACAAGCAGGAGCGCGTTGGCCTTGGCCATCGGACATTCATGCTCTTCAAGTTCCGGAGCATGGTGGTTGATGCCGAGGCAGGCGGAATTCCGCGCTGGGCCAGCCCTGGCGATGCACGGGTCACGCGCATTGGCCGCTTCCTGCGTCTCAGCCGCATTGATGAGATCCCCCAGGCAATCAATGTTTTGCGCGGCGACATGTCGTTGGTGGGGCCGCGCCCCGAAAGGCCCGGCTTCGTCGAGACGCTGAAACTCGACATCCCGCATTATGATGCGCGCGCAGTGGTCAAGCCGGGCATCACCGGCTGGGCCCAGGTCAACTATCCCTACGGTGCCTCGGTCGAGGATGCGCGCATCAAACTGGCCTACGACCTGTATTACGTCCGCCGGCGCAGCCTGTTCCTGGACCTGCTGATCCTGCTGGCGACGGTTCGCGTCGTCCTTTTCCAGGAGGGGGCGCGGTGATCGGGCGCCGCCACGCATGATCATCAGTCTGTCAGCCTTGCCGCACATGGCGGCGGCGGTCGCCTGCCTCATCGTCTCGGGTGTGATCCTGCTGGCTGGGCGTTGGCGTCTGGCCTGGCCGCTGGCAGGCGCTTGCATGGCGGCGTCGCTCTGGCTGGCGGTGGCTGGGGCCAATCTGACGTTCGACGAGCCTCCGGCGTGGCTGTACGGCCTGGCCGGTGGTTTTGAAATGCTGCGCAGCCTCGCCTGGCTGGCCGTGCTGCTCGTGCTGTCAAAACGCATGGGGAGTACAACACCGCCACGGGCCTGGGGCTGCATCCTCGCCATTGGCGTCGTGTGTGTGGGCGCGCTCGGCCTCGGTTTTCGCGAAGGCTTGGGGCTGCCCACGCTCGGCTCTTCCAGCCTTATTGCACCCAGCCTTATGGCACCCGGCCTTTTGGCACATTTGGGCTTGAGCCTGCTGGTCGTCGTCGCCGCCGAGAACTTCTATCGCAACGCCCCTGAAGAGGGCCGCTGGCACCTCATCCTGCCCTGCGTCACATTGGGTGGTCTCGCGGCATTCGATGTGCTGCTGCATGCCGACGCCGTCCTGGGCCGGGCGTATTCGCCCGCCCTGCTGGATGCGCGGGCGGCACTGACCGCTTTGGCCATGCCGTTGCTCATCGCTGCCGCGCTGCGCGACAGGCGCTGGCTGCGCCGGGCGGTGGTGTCGCGCCAACTGGTGTTCCATGGCGCCACGCTCATCGTCGCCGGCACTTTCCTCATCGGTGTCGGCGCGGCCGGAGAGGCGCTTCGGCATTGGGGCGCGGACTGGTCACAAGCCGCCCAGGCCAGCCTTCTGGCGGCCGCCGTGATGGTGCTGGTGCTGCTGCTGTCCTCGCGCTCCATGCGCTCACGGCTGCGCGGGCTGGTCGTGGATCACTTCTTCGCCGCCCGCTACGATTATCGGCACGAGTGGCTGCGATGCGTGGCAACCCTCTCGGCCCAGGGCGCCAGGCCCGAGACGCGCGCCATCACCGCCATCGCCGATGCAGTGGACAGCCCGGCCGGCAAGCTGCTGCTGCGCCTGCCCGGTGCGCCGGGGCTGCACTGGGTCGGCTCATGGAACATGGACGAAACTGCGGAGTGCATCGGCAATGCGCATCCGCTGATGTCGCAGCTGCAGGGCGGCCACCACGTGGTCACGCCGGTGCCGATGTCCGGTGGGTACTGGATGGCGGTGCCGCTGCTGCACCACAGCGAGGGATTGCTCGGCATGGTGCTGCTGGCGCCGCCGCGCGCTGCCTTCCCCCTGGACGCCGAGGTCTTCGACTTGCTGCGCTCGGTGGGCCGAGCGGTCGCCATGTTCATCGCTGAGCGCCAGGCGGCAGCCATGCTGGCCGAACAACATGACATCCAAAGCTACGCCCAGCGCTTCGCATTCGTGGCCCATGACGTGAAGACGGTGGCCAGCCAGCTCACGATGATGCTCGCCAATGCCGAGCGGCACATCTCGGAGCCTGAGTTCCAGGCCGACATGCTCGTGACGGTCGCGGCATCGGCCAACAGAATCAACACGCTGATCGCGCGGTTGCGTCAGCCCGAGGAGGCGACGGTGCCCAATATCTCGCCGATGGAGCGCATCTCCCGGCTGGTCCACGATCATTCTCACCCCATCTCGCTGTATGGCGAAGCGGACGTCCTGGTGGCCATTGCGCCGGAGCGGTTTGATGCGGCGATCATCCATCTGCTGGACAACGCGGTCGAGGCTTCTGAGGAATACTCTGCGGTGGTGATCCGCGTCACTGAGGATACGGCCTCTGTGACCATCGAGATTACCGACAATGGCGCGGGGATGAGCGCGAGCTTCATCCGCGAAAGCCTGTTCCGGCCGCTGCGCTCGGGCCGTGCGAACGGCAACGGCATCGGCGCCTGGCAGGCGCGAGACCTGATCCGGGGGGCTGGCGGCGAGCTGACCGTCATCAGCGCGCCCGGACGAGGCACGACCATGCGCATCGCGCTGCCTGTGCTCGCGTCGCTCTCCCGGCAGACCCCTTCGCGCGCGCTGCACGAGCACGTGGCATGAGCCGACCCAAGCTGCTGATCGTCGAGGATGATGCCGCGCTGTGCGCACAGTATCGCTGGGCCTTGCCGGAATGGAGCCTCACCATCGCCCATGAGCGCCGCCATGCCAGGCTGATGAGCGAGCGCGACCCACCCGATGTGGCGCTGCTGGACCTTGGGTTGCCGCCCGACGCCGAGGGCGTCTCCGAGGGCTTCGCCACACTGGACGCGCTGCGGCAGCAATGTCCTCATCTGCCCATCATCATTTGCAGCGGCCAGGGCGACCGCGCGCATATGCTGCGCGCCATCGCAGCCGGCGCCTATGATTTCTGCGAAAAGCCGGTGGACATCGAAGTGCTGCGCACCGTTCTCGACCGCGCGCTTCGGCTGAGCGCGCTGGAGGAGGAGAATCACCGCCTCGCCGGCCAGCCCAAGGCCAGCCCGATCACCAACATCATCACTGCTGACCCTGCGGTGCTGAAGCTGTGCCAGACAGTGGAGCGGCTGGCCGGCGTCGCCGCGCCGGTCCTGCTGTTGGGCGAGAGCGGCACCGGCAAGGAGGCGTTGGCGCGCGCACTCCACGATCTGGGGCCGCGAGCGAAAAAACCCTTCATTGCCATCAACTGCGCCGCCATTCCCGAAGCGCTGCTGGAGAGCGAATTGTTCGGCCATGAGCGCGGCGCGTTCACCGGCGCAGTGCGGCAAGTCAATGGCCGCATCGAGGCAGCGAATGGCGGCACCTTCTTCCTCGATGAGGTGGGCGACCTGCCCCCTTCGCTCCAGGCCAAGCTGCTGCGCGTGCTGCAGGACCAGGTGGTCGAGCGCGTCGGCGGGCGGGTTCCGGTGCGGGTGGATGTGCGCATCGTCTCCGCCACCAACCTGCCGCTGGAAGAGCGTGCGAGCAGCGGCCATTTCCGCGCGGACCTGCTCTATCGCCTGAACTCGCTCACCCTGCGGGTGCCGCCGTTGCGCGATCGTGGCGGTGATGTGCTGCTGCTGGCGCGCTGGTTTCTCGCGCGCCATGGGCAGGCTTTCCAGCGCCGTCTGCGCGGCTTCGACGAAGGAGCGCTGGCCGCGATGGCAGCGCATTCATGGCCAGGCAATGTGCGTGAGCTGGGCAATCGCATCCAGCGCGCCGTGCTGATGGCCAATGGCCCGATGCTGGGTGCGGCCGATCTGGAACTGGAGGAGCCCACGCCCGTCTGTGGCACCAGCCTCGATCTGCGCGACGCCCGCGCACGCGCCGAGCACGAGATGATCAGCCGCGCCATGGCGCAGAGCCACGGCAACGTCGCAGGAGCGGCGCGGCTGCTGGGGATCAGCCGGCCGACACTCTACGGCCTGCTTGATGCGCACGGTCTTTCCCAGCTTCGCCACACCTCCCTCGCCGCCGAACCCTGATCGGAGCTCCGCCCATGACCCGCCC
>Ga0105048_10017395_pt1 | contig 11091 bp, 8 predicted proteins | sample MAT05_FD_78382 | JGI IMG/M metagenome (GOLD analysis project Ga0105048, IMG submission 78382) | Freshwater microbial communities from Lake Fryxell liftoff mats and glacier meltwater in Antarctica - MAT-05 | ecosystem: Environmental > Aquatic > Freshwater > Ice > Liftoff microbial mat | place...
AATCGGAATCGCATTGTACCGGCAAGCTGACGCATGCCGCTCGCCGGGATCGAACTTAGCCGTCAGGATCGTCAAGAAGTTGCTGCAGCCGGGCGGCGTGTTCGGGCAGCAGTTTTGGGATCCATGTCGCATCCACGAGGCCGATCGTAAAATTTAAGGGAAAATCAAAGAGGAAATTCTACTTTAGTTGATAAGTAAAATGTCCCCTTATTCGCCACAGCCAGCGAACGAAGGTCGCGTCAAATGACGAAACTCAGCGAATATGTGAAAGTTGCTGAAGCCGCAGAGATTCTGGGCGTGTCTCAGGGGACAATCCGGGCATGGGCGGAAGCTGGAAAGATCCCAGTGCACAGGAATCCAGCGAACGGATACCGTCTGTTTCGTCGGGTTGACGTTGAGAAGTTTTTGAATGCCGTAGCAAAGCCATCACGAATGAATAACGTGCGGAAGAAGTGAACATCACAGGTCCGAACTCGTTCTTCCCCAATACATCTCAACCAGTTGAACGCCCTATGAAACTCAAGTCTCTCTGCAACCCTCGCCCATCGCTCCCACACTGCGAGACTGTTATCAGCTCGTGAAGGTTCTGCCTCCCCCGGACGAAGTGCAGGTCGAACAGGATCGCACAACTCTGGTCATCGTTCGCCCGGGCGGTCAGTCAAACCAATTGCCGATCTCATCAGACTGGCAGGAATGGTGGGAACAGCAGCAATACAAGAACCGTGTTCTGTTCCTGAGCGGTTCACGTGACACGTTTCAGAAGGTTCTTGATGCCGCACGTCAGACCCGTGCATTGCAGAGCATTGAAGACGAACTGAAGTTAGAAAACACACCATCGGACGATCCGCAGTGGCGAGCGTTGGATGCTCTTCGAGATCGAATTGAACTCCAGTTCCGCGCCGCGCTGAAAGAGGCGTTTGACCATCTCGTCTACCCGTCGATCAATTCGGCTTTGCGTTCGTCTGGTGTCGACCTTGCTTTTGCGGGAAACCAGAGCGGAGAAGCCACCATTCGGAAGACGCTGGAAAACGGTCAGAAGTTTACAACAAAGATCGAAGACGACGCTTTCCGGACAAAGGCCGAAGCCCGCTTGTTTGGTTCATCGGAGACAAAAGTCGTCCTTTGGTCGGATTTCAAACGCAATGCCGCAGTGAACACCAGTTGGCTGATGCATAAACCATCAGCCCTGGACGATTTGCGAGCTGACGCAGTTCGACGTGGGCTTTGGCGAGAAGAAGGAAACCACGTGCGTCGTGGCCCGTTTCCTCCGCCAGCACCGACTGTCGAAATTCGCGAGCTGTCGACAGAAGATGATGGCGATGGATTCACCTACTTGAAGATCGAGCCTTTGAACGCGCCGATGCTGGTCTACGAAACAGGGGAATCGGATCCCACGCCATCCAGCAGTCCAGTGCCGACACCTGCCAAGTTTGAAGCAAAGGGGTTGCGTTACAAATTCATCGCACTTGACCCGGCCATTCCTGATCGCGTTAGTCCCGTTCGCGAATGGACGGCAAAACTGCGATTGAAACATCAGTTGCACAATCGCGGAGACCATTATGAAGTTGAGTTGCGGGCTTTTCCTGCCGCCGGTGGCATCACGATCCGTTACACCACCGATGGTTCTGCACCAACAAACGCTGCCGCAGTTACGTACGACGCCCCGTTTCGAGTTCCAGCCAATAGTCGCATCGTGTGTGCCATCGCTACAGCAGCGGGACCGGGCATCAACTCGCGTTGACGGCAGAAAGTGGCGATGGGCTGCAGCATATTGAGTTTTCAGGAGCATTGGACGGTGGTTATGGCGCAGATGCTCTGAAAGTCGTCGCTGATCGCTTGCAGGAACTTGCCGGAACTGGCTCACTGCGGATGACCATAGGGTCGCTGGGGTTTTCGACAGGCCAGGCATTGCTGGACTGGTTGAAAGCATCCAATCAACCATTTGATACGTCCAAAGTAAGGCAATAAGCAATGGCACGCACCAGTAAACGAACGACCAATCGCAACGGCACTGTTCGGCAGATTGTCGGTTTGGGATTCCTTCCTGTGGAAGCTCGACATGGATTTCTGATTGAAATTCCAACGGGCTCGGGACGAAACGATTTCATCCGCATCAGCGAACATCGCAACGTCGATATTTCGCAATTGAATTCGACGGTCGAGACCATGGAGTCAGATAAAGATCCCGGACTGCGAGTGTTGATCGATCGCAATCGATGGCTGGCATTGGCACCGGCGTTCTGGGAGGAAGCAAACCGTCGGCTGCGCGCGAATGGGCTGCCATCATGCAAGTTCCGGAAGAATCCGTCCAAACCAATTCCCGTCCACCCGTCGCTGGGAAAGGAGTTGTGCGTCTTGTGCTGGGCGGTCGAAGAAGCACAACCTGACCTGATTCCGAATGCGTTGATGAACTGGGAAGGACTGGCTCCAGAGGAACGCTGGTGGCTGTACACGATGGCTGTCGCGACCACTGGGCAGGCATTGATTCATCGAGGCTTGGGATGGCGAAAAGCACTTCGTGCAGCCCTGGCCGAAAACCCATTTGTTAAAGGAGAAGGTTCACCGGCCCGTTCACGCCGCGAACTACTCGGCCACGCTCAATTGACCCTCGATTTTGATTAAGCCGAAGGTATCCAAAGCTAAGCATCGAGCGGATTATTACTGTCTTATCAGCCGGAACGCGCTAGCGTCCGGTTCATGGAAAACCATGAATGCGATTCATCCTGAAAGGATGGCAGAAATTAGCCGGTGGTCGCCGACAGGCGCACCACCGGTAAAGAAGGAATGGTGCCCTGCATCCTGAAGGGATGCCAGAATCCCGAATCTGGCACCCTTATCAGGGTGCGAACCCAATTTTTGCAACGTACTATGGACGTGGCGGCATTTGGTGGTTATCATTGGTGATTATCAATTTACTGGGGCTAATCATGGACACCGCACGCCTTTTCCAATCGGGTCGCAGCCAAGCCGTTCGGCTGCCCAAGGAGTACCGTTTTGCTGGCACCGAGGTGGTGGTGAAGCACTTTGGCAACGGGGTGCTCTTGCTGCCCGTAGATGACCCTTGGCAAACGCTGGAGGCTGGGCTGGCCGCCTTCGAGCCGGGCTTTGTATTGACGCGCCAGCAGCCTGACGAGCAGGTTCGTGCCGAGATAACGCCATGATTCTGCTCGACACCAACATCTGCATCTACATCATCAGCGCCAAACCCCCTGCCGTGCTGGCGCGCTTTAAGCAATACCGGATGGGCGACATCGGGCTGTGTAGCGTGGTGGCCGCAGAGCTGGCATTTGGTGTGGCCAAAAGTGGCTCACCGCGCAACCGACAGGCGCTCGAAATGTTTCTGGCACCCCTGACCATTTTGCCCTTCGATGCCGCAGCCGTGTGGGCCTATGGCGATTTGCGCGCCGACCTGGATCGCCGTGGCACGCCTATCGGGTCGCTCGACACCATGATCGCCGCCCACGCGCTCAGCCTGCAGGTCCTGCTCGTCACCAACAACACCCGCGAGTTTGCCAAGGTGCCCGGCCTGCAACTGGACAACTGGGTCGCCGCCACTTGAGTTCTGCAAAAAAGCGGCCTCTGGCCCACATTCAATCTGCTTAAGCTGCTATCAAATTTGAACCAATCCCATGCCGCAATTCATTGAAACACAATTTCCGATAGCTCGCCTCTCTGCGGAGTCTTACAAGGAACGCAAGGCGGGTGCCAGCCAGACGCTCACAGGGCTCGGCAAATGGTGGGGACGCAAGCCGCTAATTCTGGTGCGAGCGGCCATCATCGGCATGTTGATGCCGGCGTCGAATAACCCAAAGAAGGACCGCGAGATCTACCTCAGGATTCTCACCATGGACGACGCCGGAGCCTGGGAACGCTGCAAGCCCGCCGTGCAGCGTAAACTTGGACGTGCTGCCTTCGATGCCCTGCCGTATGCAGAGCGCATCACCCGCTGCGACCGGCCGGAAAATGTGGACGGCCCCACCGCCGAGGCGTGGGCGGAAATCAATGCACACCTCGGCACCACCGCGACTCGCTTGCCGGAACTGATCGAACAACTCGGACAACGAATGTTCGGCCACACGCCCCGCGTGGGTAACAGTTTCTGCGGTGGCGGCTCCATTCCGTTTGAGGCCGCCCGCATTGGCTGCGAGGCGTTTGGGTCTGATCTCAATCCCGTCGCCGGTCTACTCACTTGGGCCAGCCTCAATCTGCTCGGCGGCGGCAAGGCCGTGCAGGAAGAAGTGCGCCAGGCGCAGGAGAAAGGCTTTGCTGCGGCTGACCGACAAATCACGGAGTGGGGCATCGAACACAACGACAGGGGCGAACGCGCCGAGGCCTTTCTGTATTGCGTAGAAGTAAAACCCGAGGGTTGCGATTACTACATTCCGCTTGCCCCGAGTTGGGTGATTTCGGAAAGAGGCCGCATCGTCGCCACTTGGAAGAAGGCGTCAGGCTCAGATCGCTTGCAGCCCGCGGTTGCTGCCGTCTCAGAAGCCGAACTCGAACTCTACAAAAAGAAGAAGGGTGCCACGGCGGTGGATAGCCGTGCCCATGATCCGTTCGACACCAGTCGCTCATGGTCCATTGAAGCACTGCGTGGTCCCGAGGGGCTTCGCCACTGGACCAACGACGACGTAGTGCCGCGCCCCGGCGATGTTTTTCAAGAACGGCTGTATTGCATTCGCTGGATCGATGCCGAGGGCAAGCGCCGCTACGCCGCGCCCGACGCTGCCGACCTCGCCCGCGAAGCCAAGGTGCTCTCCCTGCTGCGCGAACGCTTCGTAGAGTGGCAAAGCGAGGGGTTCATTCCGTCCAAGGCGATCGTGAGCGGCTACAACACCGACCAGCCCATTCGTGAACGCGGCTGGACCCACTGGCATCATTTGTTTACGCCGAGACAGTTGTTGGTGCATGGATTGATTTCCTCATTTGTACATACAAAACATAGGCTCTGCCTACCAGATGCTGGGCGGCTTGCGAACGCAGACAGTCGCTTGACAATTTGGAACTGGCGTTCGGTAGCAGGAAGGGGGGAGGCAATTTCACAGACCTTCTCAAATCAGGCGTTGAATACAAATTATTGTTACGCAGGTAGAGGTCTCATTTATATAAGGCCAATTATTTTTGATTCAACTTCGATTTCAGACGCCACCGCCTTAGCAACGTTTGATTCATTTAACGTTTCGTGTGTTGACGCACGCGATCTCCGCGAAACCTGCGAATTCTGGATCACCGATCCGCCGTACGCCGACGCGGTCAACTACCACGAACTCGCGGACTTCTTTCTAGCGTGGTATGACAAGCAACTTGCCAAGGCTTTTCCTGAATGGACGCCCGATGCCCGCGCCGAACTGGCAGTGCGTGGTGATGGTGAAGACTTTCGTCGCTCTATGGTGGAGATTTACCAAAACCTCACCCGACATATGCCTGATGACGGTATGCAGATGGTAATGTTTACGCATCAAGACCCAGCGGTTTGGGCCGATCTAGGCATGATCCTTTGGGCAGCGGGATTGAAAGCCACAGCCGCGTGGACAATCAGCACAGAAACTTCAGCGGGTATCAAGAAAGGCAACTACGTGCAGGGCACCGTCTGTCTCGTTCTGCGCAAACGTGCCGCTAATGAGCCCGGCTTTCTCGACGAGGTCTATCCGCTGGTCGAAGACGAAGTGAAACGCCAGATCGCCTCCATGCAATCGCTCGACGAAGACGGCGAGCCGAACTTCAACGATGCGGATTACCAGCTCGCCGCCTACGCCGCCGCCCTCAAAGTGCTGACTCAATATGGCAACATCGACGGTCGCGATGTCGAGCACGAAGTCTTCGCCGTCCGAGCAAAGAACGAAAAGAGCGATTTCCAGACTGTCATTGAACGAGCACTCGGAATCGCCTGTGATTACCTTGTGCCCCGAGGACTGGATAACTCATGGCGAGACCTTTCACTTACCGAACGCTACTACCTCCGAAGTCTGGACATCGAATCTCGCGGTGAACGCCGCAAGGGGATGTACGAGGAACTGGCACGCGGTTTTGGTGTCACCGACATTCGCCCACTGCTGAAGTCGGATAAGGCCAATGGGCGAGGATGCATACCGCTAGTGGCCTGGCGGCTACGGTACTGGGTGCAGTCGATGGTGCTGAGCCAGCATTCTCCGGCTTACCAACCCGCCGTGGCCATATCTCGGCAGGTGCTCCCCATCCGTTTGCCTCATCACCGCTCCGCCATCTTCTATTCGCCGTCCGTGAGACTGCCGCAGCGGACAATAGCCCGGAACCCGGCAGACAGTACCTGCGTGACACCTTTGGCCAGGGATATTGGAGCCAGCGAGAACGCTTCATCGGACTGCTGGAATGGCTCTCTCAACTGGTCAACGCGGCCGGCATGGAAGAATGGCAGGAAGATTCCGAATCCGCCCGAATCCTGGCCGGACGCCTGCGTAACGACCAGGCGTAGGGCCAAAGTGGCAAGGCGGACATTTTTGTGAACAATCATTGATAAATGTCCGATAATGAGGTAGCATTGCAGTGGCGAGTGTTTCGGCTTTTGCGATTTCAGGCCTGAAAATCTGGTTCTGGTCAAACGATCATGCACCTCCTCATTTTCACGTAAAGAGGCGTGGAAAATGGGAAATCAAAGTCGCATTCCTGGAGGATGCGTCTCAGATGATCGAAGTCGTCTTCGGGAAGCCCACTGCAAAAGTCGTGAAAGAGATCTACGAATTAGCCGCACAACATCGGCTGGAGCTGCTGAAGCAATGGCAACAGATACAAGAAAACGAGTAGTGGGGCGAATTAAGCGGCCTAAAAAGTCCGCCAAGAACGCCGAATTTACTTTCGTTGCGACCAATCCGTCTTACGAAGTCTTGTGCAATGAATCAGTAAGAAGGCTCGCCCCAGCGTTCAGAGCAAGAACTTTCGTGGCTTCCTTTCTCTCATCTGGCTCGGTTGCTGCTCAAAGTGCCGGGACTTCAGTTGTTGTAATCTCCAGACTTGCGGACCTCACCGAGGAAGTTCTGGATAAGCTGAGCGGGTCAAGTGCGAGTCGACAGCTTGTGTTCATCAGCGAATTTCCCATTGAGGCAGTGACGTCGCGACTCATGAAGCTGAAGATTCGTCGATCCAATCGGCTGCACCTGACTGCCAAGCAAGACGAGGCGTCCGAGTCAGAACTGATTCAGCGATTAGTGAGCGGAATGACTGAGAACGATGGAAGCAAGACAATCGTTGATGCATGGATTGAAGGCGAGGATCTGGTTCTTCTCTCACCTGCGTTCGAGCGAATGCGAGTCCCACATTCCAAGCTTGTTCGCTTCTTGGGTAAAAGCGATAGCGACTTTTCAGCGTTCGAGATGGATGAAGATGGCCGCTTTCTCTACTGGCCCCATTCAGACACGCATTTGGGATGGAAGCAATTGGAGCAGCTCATTAATCCGGCTGTTGCAATCAAGGATGAGGAGAAGACCGATCAATTCAAACGCCGGTATGGACAGGCTATTAAGAGCTTGCGTGAAGAAAAGGGATTGAAGCAGACGGAAATTCATGGTCTCACAGATCGGCAATTGCGTCGGATCGAGCAAGGACAGCAGATGGTTACAAGCAAGGCCTTAGAAGCGTTGGCAAAAGCCCACAAGCTGGACATTACGGACTATATGAAGGAACTGGGGCGGCGTTCTGCGAAGAATTAGCTTTTACACTGTTTTATCGAGCGAGAACAATTCCAGTGCAACGCCACTCAAGTAGACGCAGTCGATTGGATCAATCGGTACTGAACCAGCGACTTACTGGCGCAGTTTCGTACGATCGCATTGCTGGCTATTTTCGGTCGAGCCTGTTTGAGGTCGCGGGGGAAGCTCTCAACCAAGTCGCCGGGCCAGTCCGAATTATTTGCAATTCTGACTTGGATCCAGAAGACGTAGTAACGGCTGCAGCCGCTCAGGCCGCTATTCGACGAAGCTGGTGTAGTGCTCACCCGGAAAACGCATTGCCAGAGGCGATTCCGCGATACCGTGCCCTTTTTGCGGCTTTGACTTCCGGCAAGATCGAGGTTCGTGTGTTGCCCGATTCTGCGTTTGGGCTGATCCACGGTAAGGCAGGTGTCATCCGTCGTGCTGACGGCACAGCCACGGCATTTCTCGGCAGCGTCAATGAGAGTGCGTCCGCCTGGAAGCTGAATGACGAACTGCTTTGGGAGGATGATTCTCCGGAAACCGTCCAATGGGTCCAGGACGAATTCAATGCGTTATGGAATGATCCTCGTGCGATGGATCTTTCTGTCTGTCCTTTCGTTGTCCAGGACGTCAAACGCACGATCGACAGACGGGTGATTGATCCAAGGGAGTTTCGGGAAACCGAAAATCCGGCACTTGCAGCAGCGTCGGCAGCCGTTGAAACCCCGGTTTATCGCCGCGAGCAAGGTCTGTGGCCTCACCAGAAGTACTTTGCTCAGCTTGCGCTTGAACGTCATCGGCTCGGAGGGGCTCGATTGGTTTTGGCCGATCAGGTCGGTCTGGGGAAAACGGTCCAACTCGCCATGGCAGCATTGCTGATGGCAATTGACGATCCCGATGGCGGACCAATTCTCGTACTCGCCCCAAAGTCGCTGTTGCAGCAATGGCAGGATGAAATGATGGAGTTGCTGCAACTTCCATCTGCACGCTGGACTGGCCGTGTATGGGTCGATGAGACCGACCTGGAATATCCGTCAGAAGGAGTTCGTTCCCTGGGTAAATGTCCGCGACGAATTGGATTGGTTTCACAGGGGCTGGTTGTCCGTGGCATGCGTGAAGCCCTTGATCAACTTCTCGGACGCCAATACACCTGCGTGATTGTCGACGAATCTCATCGCGCCCGTCGTCGAAGGATTCCAAAGGTTGATGCCGGCGATGACGAAATCAATGATATCGGCGAACCCAACAAGCTGATGGCGTTTCTCCGAGGGATCGGCACGCGCACCAAGAGTATGCTGCTGGCGACGGCCACTCCGGTTCAGTTACATCCGCTGGAAGCCTGGGATCTGCTGGAAATCCTTTCACATGGAAACGATGGTGTTTTGGGTGGCAGGACTCGTTCAAGTCCGTGGTATCAGCCCAGCCGTTGTCTGGAGATTACGACCGGCCAGCAAATCGTTCCGCTCGAACCATTTGAAGGTTGGCAGTTTGTACGTGATCCGTTGCCTGCTCGGTCTGAAGATCCTGCCTTTGATCGCATTCGTCGAAACCTTGATGCCGACGATCAGAAATGGCAGTTTCGACCGGAAGCGCTGGACAAGTTGTCACCTGCGATCCGCCGTGTTCAATTGGAAAACAGCGTCCTGCCCGGCTACGGGGACCGGTTCAACCCGCTGCTCCGCTGCATCGTTCGGCGCACGCGGGGTTACCTTGAGGAGATGATCAATCCAGCGACGGGCGGCTATTTCCTGCCCCGAGTCGAAGTGCGTCTTTTCGGTGAAGGCGATGACGGCGCACTCACGCTGGGCGGCTACCTGCTGGAGGCCTATCAGGAAGCAGAAACGTTTTGCCGATTGCTGCAAAAGCGTGTCAAGGGTGCCGGGTTCTTCAAGACTCTGCTGCTGCGACGACCGGGAAGCTCGATGGAAGCAGGGCGGAAAACTGTGACCAAACTGCTCGGCCACGACCTGGAAGAGCTTGGCGACGAAGAAGATGATTTCGAGGATGACACTGAAAATGAGGGGTCAACACCGGTCAACCACGCCAATCATGCCGAGAGCGAATTCAAGAATTACACGCAGGCAGAAGTCAGTTCACTGAACCGCTGCCTTGCTTTGCTCAAACAAGGCGGCAGTCGCGATCCGAAACTGGAGGCATTAGTTGGGTATTTGCTGGGGACTCGAACAGGTGTCGAACGTCGCTGGATGGAACTCGGCTGCATACTGTTTTCGCAGTACTACGACACCGTCCGCTGGGTCGGTGATGAGTTGGCAAAACTGCCGGAGTTTGTTGGCATCGAGATCGGGCTCTATGCCGGAAGCAATCGTTCAGGCGTGTGGCGTGAGGGGCGATTTCAACGCTGCGACCGGGAAACAATCAAAGCACGCGTCCGTGCAGGAGACCTCAAATTGCTGCTCGGCACGGATGCTGCGTCAGAGGGTCTGAACCTTCAACGCCTCGGCACGCTCATCAATATCGACTTACCGTGGAACCCGACACGATTGGAGCAACGCAAAGGTCGTATCCAGAGAATCGGTCAGGCTCGCAGCGAAGTCTGGATCGCCAATCTTCGCTATCGCGACTCCGTCGAAGATCGCGTGCATGAAGTACTGGCCGACCGCCTTGAAGCAATCCACGGTCTGTTCGGCCAGATTCCGGATACCCTTGAAGACGTCTGGGTTCAGGTCGCCCTCAACAACGAAGACCAGGCCCGCCAACTCATCGACCGCACCGCGGCCACCCGCAATCCGTTCGATGTGAAATACAGCAAGGTAGAAGACGACGACTGGGAGAGTTGTTCGTCAGTATTGGCAAGCTGACGCATGCCGCTCGCCGGATCGAATCTAACCGTCAGGATCGTCAAGAAGTTGCTGCAGCCGGGCGGCGTGTTCGGGCAGCAGTTTTGGGATCCATGTCGCATCCACGAGGCCGATGGAGATGAAATCCAGAAGATGCATTTGATCTTTGCGGCGGAATGAATTCAGTTTCATTCTCACCAGAGCCTCCAGCGTCAGTACGTCGTATTCTTCCGCATGTTCGATTTCTGTAACCTCGGCGGACGGCGTGGCATACTGAGGCCGGACTTTTTCACCCGCATACAGCAGATGCACGGCATTTCGAGGGCTGCCGTCCGGACCGTCGATAAAGCAATCGATCCCCATCAATTCGTGGTGCGTGAACCCAACGGCCTCCAGAGCGACTTTTACCGCATCGAAGTCTGACCGACGCACCAGAATATCCACGTCCTGCGTATTCCGAACCGCCGCCCGATCAACTCGCGCGACCCACGCAGCGACGGCGTTGCCACCGGCGACAGCATACGGGATATTGGCACCACGCAACGCAGCGGTTGCGCGTAAGGCTCGCTCACGAACGGCTTCCACGGCTTCAATCATCCTTTGCCAGGAAAATGGTTTCAGCACAACGG
>Ga0105048_10017396_pt1 | contig 11091 bp, 10 predicted proteins | sample MAT05_FD_78382 | JGI IMG/M metagenome (GOLD analysis project Ga0105048, IMG submission 78382) | Freshwater microbial communities from Lake Fryxell liftoff mats and glacier meltwater in Antarctica - MAT-05 | ecosystem: Environmental > Aquatic > Freshwater > Ice > Liftoff microbial mat | place...
GCCGCCAAAGCGAAGGCCCCCAACCCACATTGCATCATCATAAACCCCATCTGCGCAACCGTCGAAAATGCCAGCGACTTTTTTATGCTCGTTTGGGTCAGCATGACCAAGGAACCAAACACCGCCGTGAGGGCACCGATGAGGGCCAAGGCCAGCATGATTTCCCCGGAAAGCGCGACGAGGGGACTCAGGCGAATGAGTAAAAACCCACCCGCTGAAATAATGCCGGCATGCATGAGTGCGGAAACTGGCGTGGGTGTTTCCAGCGTATCCGGAAGCCAGGTGTGAAAAGGAAATTGGGCGGATTTGAGCACGGCTCCAAACGCAATGCACGCAATGGCCAGCGTGAGGGCGCCATCAAGCTCCATGCCGGCGAGTGATCTGGACTGATTCAAAATACCCGGCAGTTCCAGCGTGCCAAATTTTTGAAAGATTAATGCGGCGGCAATCAGCAAACACGCATCACCCAAACGGCTGAACACAAATTTCTTTCGTGCAGAAATGATGGACGCCTCGCGGTGAGGGTAGAAGAGAAGGAGTTTGTGCAGGCACAGGCTCGTGGAAATCCATGCAGCCAGCAACAGGGCCAGGTTTCCAGAGATCACAAGAAGGAAAACCGACCCGAGAGTGCCCCCCAACCATTGAAAAAAGCGCCCTTCGTTTTCCTCGCCTTTGAGGTAAGTGCGGGAATATCGCAAGATGACCCAACCAATGAACCCGATGAGCGCAGCCATCGTGACCGAAAGGGCGTCCAGATAAAACATCACCCTCTCTTCAGACGGCAATGAAATCGCAGATCCACCCGCCGTGATGGTCGCCGCCACCGCAGCCGCCGCCCCCCCCATGGCCAACCAGACTCCCACATTTGCCAGACGCCCACACCAGGCGGAATGATGATTTGCCGAGGATGTCGGCATCATCAAAAGGGCCGCCCAAACCCCGGGAGCAGCAAGGAGAAGAATAAAAAGGTAAAGACTCATCCCCGATTCATAGCAAACCACATGCCTTTTTTATATGTGAGATATTATGACGATGTCCATCTTGGTAATCTCGCTGGTGATTCTCATTTTGTAAAAATTACGGGCCTGCGCACTGCCCCACTGGGAGCGGCGAATTTATTCGCCGTTCTTATGCTTCCCAGGCTTCGCCCGGCACTCTTTTGGTCCTGCGAATAAATTCGCCGCTCCCAGTAAAGCCTTCCTCCCGCTCACTAAAAATGAGCATTGCTATCCTCTCTGCAACCTTGCCAAGGCGGCATCGTTGTAGCCGCTCTGCCGGGGCGTTCGTTTTGCGCCTCTGCTGGAGGGTCCTGCTTGTCAGGACCGCGCCTTTTGCCGAATGGCGGCTCTGGGGGGCGGATGATGCCTTTTCTTGAGAAAGCTCCAAGGCTGGTTTATAGCTAGAAGGTGATGACCCTGACGCCTGAACCGACCCTTGCGAAACCTCAGCCCGACTGGGAGGATCTTCGAATGGACTTCCCCATCCTGAACCAGGAAGTCAATGGTCACCCCTTGATTTATTTCGACAATGCGGCGACCTCGCAAAAGCCAAGAGCCGTCATTGCGGCCCTTGTGAACTATTATGAGAGGGACAACAGCAATGTTCATCGGGGGTTGCATGCGCTGAGCAACCGGGCCACGGACGCATATGAGCAGGCACGTCTTCGTTTGGCCACCTACCTTGGGGCGGACGAGGAGGAAGTCATTTACACACGTGGCACCACGGAAGCCATCAATCTGGTTGCACGGGCCTGGGGGGATGAGAATGTTGGCTCCGGAGATGTGATCTTGCTGACGGAGTTGGAGCATCATAGCAACCTTGTTCCCTGGCAATTGCTCGCCAAACGCACGGGCGCCACATTGAGATATATCCCGATCACGGACGATGGCCGGCTCAATCTGGATCATTTGGATGCATTGTTTGAAGGCCCGGTAAAAATCCTGAGCTTCTCGCACATTTCCAACAGTCTGGGAACAATCAACCCCGCCGCGGAGCTTTGTGCGCGGGCCAAGGCGGCCGGCGTGACAACCCTTGTTGATGCCGCGCAAAGTGCCGGGCACCTTCCGCTGAATGTTCGTGATCTGGACTGCGACTTTCTTGTTTTTTCAGGTCATAAAATGTGTGGTCCAACTGGCATCGGAATTCTTTATGGAAAAAAAGCCATTCTGAATGCGATGCCTCCGTTTCATGGCGGTGGCGAAATGATTTCGACTGCGGGTTACTTTGAAAGTCATTACAAAGAATCCCCCTATCGTTTTGAAGCGGGAACCCCCGCGATCTGTGAGGCCATTGGTCTTGGAGTGGCGGCGGAATACATCGAGGCCATCGGTCGGGAGAAGATCTTTGCCCATGACCAGGATTTGGTCAGCGAAGCCATGGCACGCTTGGAAGAAATTCCCGGGCTCCGAATCCTCGGCCCCAAGGAGGGCCGGACCGGGCTGGTGAGTTTTGTGATGGAATCTGCGCATGCCCACGACATCGTAAGCATGGCCGATCAATATGGGTTAGCCCTGCGGGGAGGACATCACTGCACACAACCCCTTCTCAAAAAGATGGGGGTCCCGTCTTCCGCCCGTGCCAGCTTTTATTTTTACAACACGCGGGACGAAGTGGACCGCATGGTGAAAATTCTGATCAAGATTCAAAAGTTTTTTGCCTAGCACCTGCATAGTCGAAAATCCTGGTTTTTCTGTGGGGTTACGGCTTGGAGGGCACGATGTCGTTTGGATCGTAGCCTTGTGAAACGGCCAACCCAACAAGTGCCTCGTATTCGGTGGGGTTGAGGGAGGGTTTGCGGGAGAGGATCCAGAGGAATTTGCGTGAGGGATGACCCACAAGCGCCCACTGGTAATTTTTCTCGTCAAGTCCCAGCACCCAATAGTCTCCTGCGAAGGGTCCGAAGAAGCTCACCTTGAGTTTGGCATTGTTTGAGCCGGGGACGGCAGTGGCCTTGCCAGTGATGCTGGAAGGTGTGCCGTCCTTGCCGAGGCAGGAATTAACGACACGGATTTTGCCGTCCGGTAAGGGGGTATATTCGGCGGTGGTTCCTGAGGCGCACTGCCGCTGGAACCAATTCGGCTTACGTGCGACTTCATACCATTTTCCGGAGTATTTTTGTAGGTCCACCGAGGAAACGGTGGTGGGAGCCGGGCGGGTGGCACACCCGGTAAAACAGACTGTGGTTGCAAGAAGGATTGCAGCGAGCGAATTCTTTGGTGTCATGGTGAATATGATACGTGTTTTTGGAATTTTGGCGATGGTCTTGATGTGTGGTTGCGGGCGCAATGACCAGCGGGCGGATTTGGTTTTGATTAACGGGGCGGAACCGGAGACCTTGGACCCCGCGATTATCACCGGCCAACCGGAAGGGCGGATCGTGAATGCGCTGTTCGAAGGCTTGTGCGCTTTTGATAAATCCGGGAAGGCCGTGCCGGGGGTTGCTGAGCGCTGGGATATTTCTGAGGACGGGCGAACCTACACATTTCACTTGAGGGCGGACGCCAAGTGGAGTGACGGAGCGCGTGTGACCGCCAACGATTTTGTGGCCTCATGGAAAAGGACGCTCTCGCCCGCGACAGCCAGCGCCTACAATTATTTGCTATTTCCGATTCGGGGAGCGCAAGATTTTGCCGAGGAAAAAATCAAGGATTTTTCGGAAGTCGGTGTGAAGGCGCTTGATGACCGGACCCTGGTCGTCGAACTCAACAGCCCGACGCCCTACTTTTTGGACCTCTGCTCCTTCCCCACCCTGCATCCTGTGCCGGTCTCCCTGATCGCGGAGGTGGGAGATGACTGGGTGAAGCCCAATCATTTGATTAACAACGGGGCTTATGTGCTCAAGGAGTGGCGGATCAATGATCGTATTCGTTTACAAAAAAATCCGGAATACTGGAATCGGGAAAATGTCGCGTTGGAGACGGTCGATATCCTCCCCATCTCCAAAGATTCCGTGGCCTTCAATTTTTATGAAAGCGGTCTCGCGGATTTGGTCATGGATAAAGGGCTGGCTCCGACCTCCCTTCTTGATGAACTCAAAAAGCGCGAGGATTTTCATGCGGCTCCGTTTCTTGGCGTTTATTTTTTGAGGTTCAACTGCTCAAAACCACCTTTCGATGATGTGCGGGTGCGGAAGGCCTTTGCGATGACGATTGATAAAACCCGCATCGTCGAAAAAATCACCCGTGCCGGAGAATTGCCAGCGGCGGGTTTTGTGCCACCGGGCATTGATGGTTACGGGGGGGTGAAGGGATTGCCCTATGACCCCGAAGCCGCTCGCGCCTTGCTTGCGGAGGCGGGCTTTCCGGGCGGGGCGGGCTTTCCCTTCGTGAATTATCTCTTTAACGAAGGCCAGCAAAACGAGTCGATTGCCGTGGAACTGAGGGATATGTGGCAGCGGGAACTTGGGATCAATATCACGCTGGGGCGTCAGGAGTGGAAAGTCTATTTGAACTCGCTGTCATCGCTGGACTACGGCATTGCCCGCTCGTCATGGGTCGGGGATTATCCCGATCCTAACACCTTCCTCGACATGTTTGTGACGGGAGGAGGCAATAATCGCACGGGTTGGAGCAGTGCGGCCTATGACCAAATCACGGCCGCAGCAGCGGCTGAGGCCAATCCGGTGGCAAGGCTCCGATTATTGGAGAAACTGGAGAAACTGCTGGTGGAAGGCGAGTCCCCCATTGCCCCGATTTATTACTATGTCGGTATTCAGCTCTACGACCCCGCAAAAATTGGCGGGGTTGAGGCCAACGTTCTGGATGAACACCCGATCCGCGAAATGTATCGGAAGGACCGTTAAGGTTCTTTAGTTCGACGCTGTCGGAACGACGTTGATCCGGCGGCTGTTGCGATCGAACAACACATTGCCATCAACTAACGCAAAAATCGTGTAGTCCCGGCCGAGGCCGACATTACGACCTGGCAGAAACTTTGTTCCGCGTTGACGGATGAGGATGTTGCCAGCGATGACGGCTTGTCCGCCAAATTTTTTGACGCCGAGTCGTTTGCTTTGGCTATCGCGTCCGTTTTTGACACTGCCTTGACCTTTTTTATGAGCCATAACTTAAGAAGGGTTGAGAGAAAATTGGGATTAGGCCGTGATGGCCGTGATTTTGAGTTTGGTGAGTTGACGCCTGTGGCCCACGGTGCGGTGGTAACCTTTGCGCCGTTTGTATTTGAAAGCGATGACCTTCGGGGCTTTGTTCTGGTCAACGACTTCCGCGGTGACAGATGCGCCGCTCACATAAGGAGCACCGATGCTGACGCCGGAATCTTGAGAAACGAGAAGGACTTCTGAGAAGCTGGTCGAGGCTCCGGCTTCGAGGTCAAGTTTTTCGACGTCAAGAACGTCGCCTTCGGCAACCCGATATTGTTTGCCGCCTGTGTGAATTACTGCGTATGCCATAAAATTAAGTGTTTCTTCGAGTGAAGAGCCAAGAAACATGTCACCCTTGCCGGCCCACAACAAGATTTTTTTTAATGAAAATTCGGTTATTCTTCCGAGACATGGATGAGGGTGACATGACGGGATTGCAGCCAACGCACTCCGAGCATGTCGGTAGTTGCCCGAAGAGCGCGGTTGCCAAGGCCGTATTTGCTGGTGCCGAAGCGTCTGGGCCGGTGGTTCACAGAAACCTCAACGATGCGAAAGCCGGCATTTTTTATGAGGGCGGGAATAAACCGATGCACGCCTTTAAAAGGCACAAGGGCTTCCACACATTCGGAGCGCATAGCTTTCAGCGTGCAGCCAGTGTCGCGGATCCCATCGCCCACAAATCGACTGCGGACAAAATTCGCAATCCGGCTCGTTAATTTTTTGATCACAGAATCTTTGCGGCTCGCACGATAGCCACAAACAAGATCCGCGCCGCGATCCAATTCCTCGAGAAGACGCGGGATGTCTGCGGGATCATTTTGAAGATCACCGTCCAGAAGAACGATTTTGGGAGCACGGGCCGCCCGCATCCCGGCAATCATCGCGGCACTTTGCCCCCCGTTTTTTGTAAACCGAAGAAGCCGGACAGTCTCTCCCCTCACCACACGCCGGGCCGTCGCATCCGTTGATCCATCATCCACCAAAATCAATTCAAATTGGCGACCCGCGAGGGCTTGTTGGATTTCCGACTGAAGCAGGGCGACATTGTCCTCCTCATTGTAAAGAGGAATAACAACCGAGAACTCAGGTGAATTTAAAGCGGAAGGGTCTGATAATCGAGACACAGGTAGATAAAAAGGGCATCCTGACCTTTTCCGACTTCCTGCACAAGCTGGACTTCGGAAAAAGCAGAGCGGATCGAAGAGGGCAGATTTTCCGGGCGCTCTCTACCCACATACAAAGCGTCATGCCCGAGGTAGGGATTCACAGCACTCACCTCGGTAAAAAACTCATCAACTGGTGCGGCCGTCTCAATAAAATCATCATAAGATGGCCAAAGTGCGTATTGGTTGGAGATGTCCTGGGAGGCGGCGGCGTGAACGCGGGGATATCCCTCGGGAGCGATAAATGCTTTGCGTAGATGGTATCCCAGAGCCGAAGCGAGGGGCGCATCAGTGGCGATAAAAAAAATGCCCTCGGGAAGCTGAGGGGAAAGCTTTTCTTCCAGCGAAAGAACCGCTTCGGCTGCGTTGAACGGAACAGCCACGAGGCGGGGATAGACCAGCCACACAGGAACACTTAACCCAAGGGCGACAATCATTGCCACGCCGAAGAGGGCGGGCCGCACCAACAGCGATGCCGCAGGAAACCACACCGCAAGCGTGAAAAGTGAGATGGTGGCGGCATCCCATCCGCGGTAAGCAAACAAGACGGTTAGCGCGATGGAAGGCAATGACACAAAAACCGCAAAGGCTGCTGCTGGTTTTTCGCGGGCCTTCTCCAACGATTTCCCAATCGCCCAAAAAACGGCGAGGGCCAGCAGGGGCGAAACCCCAAGGAATAATCCCAACACGCCAATTCCGACGGATGCTCCCTCGAGTTCGATCAGCGCTTGGAATGTTGATCCTGCCAAGGGAATCCAGGAATTGGATTGATTCCAAAGCAGCGCTGGTGCGAGGGCCACCGCGACAAAAATCACCACGAGAGCCCCGCCAGCGGCATTTCCCGGGCGACGGCCAGCCTCACGTGACCACGGAGCGAGCACACAAGCCAGCGCGACCAGCACGGCCCAATACGCAAACAGCACCGCTCCCGCAAAAGCAAAAGCCGCAGCCACCCACCCAAGGAAGGCTCCGCGCTGATTTCTTGAGGCATCCCAGACGATGGAGGCTCCTGCCAAGGAGAGTGCCAAAGCCGGCATCTCCGGCCCCACGGAAAAGGCCGCATTCTGAAAAGCGGGCACCAAATTCCATGCGATGACGCCCCAGGCCGCTGCCGTTTCTCCAAACAACCGCGCCCCCAACCTCCACGCAGCCAGCGAGGCCAGCAGCGCCCAGAGCGGTCCAGCGACCAGCCACCAGTCGCCCCCCAGCGCCCCCATAGCCCCCGCCTGCATTGCCGCACCAGCCGGCCCATCAAAATAGGCGGGAGCCGGATGTTCGGCACAAATGCTGAAATAAGCATTATCAGGGGACACGCCGCTCCAGAGAAGCAGGCCGACCCTGGCCAATGTCAGGATCCCCACAAAAACAAAAAAAGCGTTTCGGGGGCTCATGATTCCAACAACTCCGGATGTTTCGCACTCCAGCGAGGCAACATTTTGGGCCCCCACGTTCTCCAAACCCATGTCGCGACGGCCATCACAAGCAAAGCGATGCCAGCCCCCAAAAAACAGGAAACGATCACATCCAACGGCCAATGGGATCCCACATAGATTCGGCTATATGACACAAATGCCGCTGGCAAAAACGCGAGCCACCCCCACCGCCGGTAAACCACAGCACACACCGTGGCCACGGTAAAATTGTTTGAAGCATGACCGGATGGAAACGAATTGCCCGTGGGAGGATGGATGCGGGCCGCCGAGTATTGGACACGGAGGGGCTTCCCAATCGCAAGAATCCGGGGTTTTGCTTTGGCCAGATCCAACGTTCTCACACCCTCCAAAATCTCATGTGGCCGGGGCCTTCCCACAAGACCCTTCAGTGGATCAACCACCAAACCATCCGTCACCCCCACCGACATCCCTGCCAACAACAAAAACACAAACCCCCGCCACCCGCCAAAAATCAGCAGCAATAGCCCCCCAATCACCGCTGGTGGCCACCAGAGATCCCAACTCGAAGCCGCAGCCATTGGCATGTCCAACCATGGGGTGGTCCATGTGGCGTTAATAAGAAAAAGAAAATGTTGGTCCATGGCGAAGCACCCTATAATTTTCCGAACTGCGGCGGCAAGCAAGCCTCATCCCTCACCCGCTTTTCTCACAAGGGATCTCTTGCAACATTTTTAAATCCCGATTAGCAAGGAAATCAATCATTAGATATTCCAATGAGGCCCACTCCGTCATGTGATAAAAAAGTGCGATCTCAAAGGACACCAAGCAAAAACCCATGAACGTCAGGCCAGAAAAAACCGCCACAGTTGACAAAGTCCCATTACGCGAAAAACTTTTTTATGGGGCAGGTTCAGGGAGTTTTCAGCTTTCTTCTGATGGTGTGAAAGGCCTGGCCAATCCGATCTACAACATCACCTTGGGCCTGAATCCAGCCTTGGTGGGGTTGGTGTTGATGATTGCCCGGCTGTTTGATGCTTTCACCGACCCGTTGATTGGGAAGCTCTCCGACGATGCCCGCACCCGCTGGGGGAGACGGCGGCCGTTCATTTTTGTTGGGTCATTTTTGACGGCGGGGTCCTTTATTTTGATCTGGTTTGTGCCTGAGTCATGGGCAGGAAATACTTGGCCACTCTTTACCTATTACCTGATTGCGATGCTGATTTTCTATTTCTGCGCAACGATTCAGGTGGTGCCATATCACACCCTTGGGTTGGAGATGACGCCGGACTACAACGAGCGAACGGTGGTCTCGAGTTACAAGATGATGTTCAGCTTTGTCTTCACGCTGTTCCTGCCATGGATCTTCCGCTTGGCGCAATCGGACGTATTTGAGGGGAACACCATGGCTGGCATGCGCTATTGGAGCTTCATTCTGGCAGGGCTGATCATTGTTGGAGGGATCTTGCCCGCGATCTTTGTCAAAGAACGTTATTACAAACTGGCGAGCGGGCAGTCAAAAATACCTTTTTGGCGGGGGTTTCGCCTCACCCTTCAGAACAAACCGTTTATGGTGCTCACGGGCATCATTTTGACGATGGGGCTTGGCAATGGGATGGTGCATGCCCTTGGTCCCTACATTGTTTATTATCACATTTTTGATGGTGACACCAAGGCTGGAGCCGGGCTGATTGCCGTTGCCTCCAATTGTTTTTCGGTTCTAGCCATTATTTCTATCCCTCTCCTGACGGCTCTTTCCAAGCGCATTGGAAAAGTTCGGATGCTTCAACTTCTCATTATCCTTGGAATGGTGTCCTCCCTTTCCTCTTTTTTCCTCTACAGCAAATCCATGCCCTATCTTGTGATCATTGTGTATCTGCTGGCTGCTCCGGCAGCCGCAGGGTTTTGGACTCTCACGGGATCGATGAAGGCGGATATTTGTGATGATGATGAATTGAACCATGGCTTGCGTCGTGAAGGAATGTTCGGGGCTGTCGGCGGGTGGATTATGAAAACCATGCTTTCCTGCACCTTCCTGCTCTCCGGGTTGATTCTTGAAGGCACCGGTTTTCGCGTGGAGCTCAAGGGGGATCAACTGCCAGAAACCATCATGGGCATGCGCATTTGGTTTGCACTGGTTCCAGCGGTCAGCTCCGGCCTCGGCTTGTTTCTTCTAGCCCATTATAGCCTGAGTTCTGGCCGGATGGCAGAAATCCGAAAAGAGCTCGAGAGTCGGCGGCAGACAGTTTGAGAACTGTTTTTCGTGAATTTCCATATAGTTGGCTTGATATTCTGCGGAGTCTATCCCTTTATGTTTGAGATTCACACGGCATGATCAGACGATTCCCTTTCCCATTCGCCCTATGAGGTATCTCAAGGCCACGCTTCTTATTGGCACTATCAGCGCTTTGCTGGTGTTGCTTCTCACAGCCACAGGCTGGATTTCGACGACTCCAGACATTGTTCTTCGCAAGATTTATGGGCTGACCAATCCCACCGTCGTCCCCTTGGGAACGCAGATCGTGGTTTTCGCGTTGTTGGCTTTCGGCATTGCATGGACGACCGTGGACATCACCCGTCCGGCGCTGAAGTCGGTGGTCGCAATTGCCACGGTGTTTCTCTTCATTACATGCTCCCAGGTGCTCTCGCTTTACAATATCTACTTTTCGCCGTTTCCCGCGATTGTGGGGATTTTGATCAGCTTTGCGATTGGCATGGGCTATGGAAGGAGCCGGAGTGGAGCACGAAAAAAAATCATTGAGCGCTTGTTTGCCCAGCGTGTTTCCAAGGGGGACTTTTCCGCGCTTCTTAATTCGAATGTGCCTGCAGAATTTCCAGGTGCGCTGTTAGAAGGCACCGTGGTGGTCTGCGAAGTGCAAAATCACCAGGAACTCATGGAATTGCTCACGCCTCAGGATTACGCATCCATGACCAATCTGTATCTGCAAACGGCATCGGATTATCTCGTGGAGGTTGGCGGATATTTGGACGAATGCACGGGCGAAAGCATGCGGGTTGTCTTTGGGGCTCCGGTTCCTGATGAAAAACACGCTGCCAAAGCCTGCCGCTCGGCGATTGATCTGCTTTCGCGACTTGATATCCTTAACAAAGAATGTGACGCCACTTGGCAGCGGCGTTTTGATTTTCGGGTCGGGATCAATTCTGGAGAAATGATTGGAGCCGCCTATGGCGGGAACCGTTTGGCCAGCTTTAGTGTGGCAGGTCCAGCCGTGGAATTTGCCCGCCGTCTTTGCAGCGCCTGTGGAACCTATGGATCCAGGATTCTGGTTGGGCCGGAAACTTTTGACCTTGCTTCAGAAACGTTCGAGGCGCGGCCCATGGAAGTTCTGAAGGGAGTTGGCGACCGACGCCGGATTGAATTGTATGAAATCCTCTCACCCAAGAACGGGCTTTCCGCTGAGCGCGAGCGCAGCCGCGA
>Ga0105048_10017397_pt1 | contig 11090 bp, 2 predicted proteins | sample MAT05_FD_78382 | JGI IMG/M metagenome (GOLD analysis project Ga0105048, IMG submission 78382) | Freshwater microbial communities from Lake Fryxell liftoff mats and glacier meltwater in Antarctica - MAT-05 | ecosystem: Environmental > Aquatic > Freshwater > Ice > Liftoff microbial mat | place...
GCCCAACGCGTCGTAATGGATGATCGGCGTCACGCCCCACTCCACCAGATCGTCGTCGTCTTCGAACTCCTGCGTCGCCGAGAAGTAGGGCTCGTATTGCTTGACCGGATTGCCCTTGTTGTTGACCACGGTCCTACCCGTGCCCACCCAGCGCGGGTCGGTCGGGATGGGGTTGATCGGCCTGACCGGCACTCCGTCCTCGAGCTCCGGCGCGTCGCCAGGCTCGGCTTGGACTTTGGTCATCGCTACGCCGCCGCTGCCGTTCGAGTAGACGTAGCTCTCCTGCCAGCTCGCGGCACCCCCGTGCACCCTACGAGCGCGCTGGCGAACATAGTTCGGCTTGGGTGACGCTTCAGTCCAGCGATCCGTCACGTACAGAAACTCCTGCGTCGGGTCGCTCAGCGTGTCGCCCAAGCTCTCCGTGGTCTTGCCCATCACGGCGAGCGCGACCACCCGGCCAAGCTCGTCGAACTTGGACTGCTGGCGATTGCCGTTCGGATCAGTGATCTGCCTGGGGGCGAGCACGCGGTAGTCGTAGCTGGCGGCGACAATGTTATCGAGCGCGTCTTCGGCCTCGATGACGAAGAGCGTGTGACCATCGTACGTGAGTGACGTGACGTTCTCGAACGGATCCCTCACCTCGGTGGTGATGTAGAAGCGCGTGTCATCGACGGTGGCGCGGCCGGACGGGATCCAGTGGCCGCTTTCGTCTGGGACGGCAACGTAGCCGCCCTCCGCCAGAATTGTGCTGGTGACGCGTGCACCTGAGGCCTGCGTCAGCAGCGCGTCTGTCAGGTCGAGGTGGTAGCTCTCGTAAACGAGGGCTCGCGCGTCGACCGAGCCGAAATCGAGGGGGTTCGGGAGGCTCGCGGAGTTGAAGTAGCGAACCTTGACCTTCTCGATCAGCCTCCGCTCCAGGGGCGGGGGGGCAGGGGGCGTCGCAGGCGTGGGGGATTGGTGATACTCGAGCAGGGCTGCGCTGCTCGCGGTCGCGTAGCTGGAAACGAGGGTCTCGACGCTGAGGGGCGACGAACCCGACAGGCCCGTGAGCTCGTAGGCCACCGTGGCCGTGGGGATCGCGAGTCGGTAGCCAGTGGCGACTTCGACCGCGTGCGCAACGGTTACGTCGCTGACGACCGCGTACACGCGATCTTGCTCGGTGCTGAGCGGATCGGTGCCCAGGCCCACCAGCGCCGGGTCCCCCGTCTCGGCGGCATCGAGCGGCGTCGTGCGACGGGCATAGGCCACGCTCGCGCTGCTCGTCACGAAGCCATAGGCCGAGTCGTGCGCCAGCGCTGCCCATTGCGTCACGCGTGGGTCGGCGGCCACGCGGTCGTACGCATGGTCGCGCGTCTCGCGGGGCAGGACCTGGTAGACGCCGTGGAGCTTCGGTCGCGTTGTGCCCTTCGCGATCTTTGACGATTGGAGCTTTTTGACCGTGTAGCTGCTCTCGGAGACGCTGAATGGGATCCCTTGCAGCAAGGGTGCCCCGTCGAGGCCATAGACTTCCTGGCGGAGCAGCGTCCCTTTGAGGGCACGATGGGCGTCGCGTCGCTCCTCGGGCGTGCGGCTTGCCGGCAGGACACATGCGATTGGCGTGACGCTGTCGCCCGTCCAGCGCTCGGCGGCGAAGGCAGCCTCCAGTGACGAAGCTTCGATCCAGGCCCCCGTGTGGAACCAGGTTCTCGTCAGCACCGGGTATTGGTCGAGCTCGACGGCTTCTCCTGGCGAGAATGTTTCGGCGTCGGTCTGCTCGACCATGCCGAAGCCGCGAAACTCGCGTTCGTGGGTGTCGTAGTGCCCGTGCCGGTATCGGTACGTGGTCACGAGCTCGGCGCCGCTGACAGCGTCATGGCTCGCTGCCCTGGTGAGGACTTGCACCGGGAATGGAAGCCTGGTTGCCCACGGGCGGCCGGCCTGCTTGTCCTCCAGATAGAACTTGGTCGACGCCACGTACTCGAACGTCAGCGCGAGCCCCATTCCGTTGTCGATCGAGCTCAAGAGATAGGGCTTGCGCGTCCCGAAGGGGCTTGTATGGCGGATCTGACCCGCGCTTCCGTGGCGATTCGGCGCCCAGGTCAGCGTCGACATCCCCGTGCCGTGCAGGTCGATGATGGCCATGCTGGGAAGGCCGGAGGGCACCGGGACGCTCTCGTTGAGGAGCTCCGATCCGAAGCTGTTCCCGGCTTGGTTCAGCCAAATATGAGCCCCACGCCAATCGAAGTAGATGAGGTCTGCAGTGCCGGAACCGTCGAGATCGGCGAGCCGTACGCGCGCCGGGTGGTACCAGTCGGCGCGATCGATCTTGGGGCACGCGTCCATCACGATCTGAGCGCCGAAATGGCCGTGGCCAAGGTTCGGCCAGTAACAGACCTGGCTGTGGCTGACGCGGACGATGTCTTGAAGGCCGTCGCCGGTCATGTCGGCGAGAAAAATGCTGCTATGGCGGCCAGCAAAGATCACGGCCGGCGCCCTCTGCTGGTCTCGCTCGATCGGCACCCTGCGCGGTGCTCCCCAGCCGTCCTTGCCCAGTGAGGGGTACCATACGAAGTGCTCGCCGTGAGTGATCAGAATGTCCTCGAAACCATCACCATTGAGATCGACGAGCCGGAGATTGGGGGAGCTGAAGTCGACGTTGGGGTTATGTGCAAACGTGCGAAATGGCCCCCAGCCGCCTTTGCGACGCTCTTGGTAGCCGCTGCCGCGTGGGTCGAGGCGAACCATTGCCATCGTGCTGCTGCCGGAGACGTCCATCAGCTGGGCAGGGGGTATGGTCATGTTCGGCGACGAGGCGAGCACAGCCCCGGCGCCGAGGTGCGCTTCACCGCGATTCTGCTTGTAGTGGAGGCCGCCTCGACGCTGCGTCAGGATCCCCGGTAGACCCTCCCCATCGAGGTCGACCCATTGCGCACCTTGGTTGAGCGACAGGGGGTCGAAGCCGCTGGTCTCTGCCGCCGCGATGGTGGCGATCGTGCGTTCGAAGGTAGCGGGCGTGTACCCGAACACCGCGGCGGGCAGCTCGCGGGTTTCGTATTCGCTCGTGACGCTATTCCAGGTATAGCCAACAGTCTTCGCGGACAGCAGCTGGGTCAGCTTCGGGCTGTTCTCGGAATAGGTGAGATCGAGCGAGCGGACGAGGGTGGGCGCCGTGCGGATCTCCGTGAAGTGGTGGAACATGAGGACGCGCCGGCATAGGCGATAGGTCCGCATGTCGAACCCAGGACGGTGGCTGGAGAACGGATCTTCTCGCGCGAGCCAATCGTTGGTGCCGTCGGGGGCGGGGTCATCGGGGTCGTGCTCGCCGTAGTCGAACACCAGCTCGAGCTTGAAGCTGCTGCCGACGCCCATGGTCGTGTTGCCGTAGCGGACACGCTTCAGGTGCTTGTTCGAGATCGGGGCGAGACCATTTCGGCGAGAGAGCTCCGACGAGGTGCCAAGCGGCACGTTGTCGAGGTTCTCCTCGGCGTAGAAGTACTCCACCACGTGGCCGCGATCGTCGGTCATCCTGTCGATGAGCCACGCGTACACGCGCTTGGGGCTGCCAGGCGCTGCGATGCGGCTTGCGTCGGATGTGCCGAAGGTGGTGGTCGAGTTGTCGGCGCCGAGCGCGCGCCAATGCACGCTGCCGCTCGTCTTGTGCGTCCAGCGCTCGATGATGGTGAACGCACCCTCGATGCGCGGACGGAAGCGAGCGATCAGGTGGTCGGCGTCCGAGATCGAATCTTCGTAGCGTGTGCTGCCGTCGCCCGCGTAGAGCGGCACCAGCGAGTCACCACCGAACAGCAGCTCGTCGCTGTCCTCCGAGTCGAGGTACTCGGGAAGCTTGTTGTCCGTCCGTCGAACGACCTGCGGTACCCCGACGCTCCAGCCGTGGCCGAACAGGCCATTGCCGGAGCCCGAGTCATAGGCCAGCGAAAGCGCAGGGGTCGGCCCTCGTGGTGCCTGTGTCAGCGGCAGCGGGATCCCCGCCGAGAGCGTCCCCGTCACGGGGTTGGCCTTGAAGGTCTCGCCAATGCTCTTCATCGCTCCCCCGCCTTGCGGCAGGTTGAGCGCCGGCGGCTTCAGCGCGGCGAACGTCGCGCGCGGCCCCTCCTGCGCGGGTTTCGCGACTTGCGCCTGCGCGGCTTCGGGTGCTTTGCCAGCCTTGCGCTGGTAGGTATTGGTGGAGGAGCTGCCAGTGGAGGAGCCGGTCTCGGCCTGGGGCTTCCCGCGATCGTTGGGCTCCATGGCTTAGCTCGATGTCTTCACGTCGTAGTCGAAGATGATCCAGAGATCGTCCAGCGCGCTCCGCATCCCTGTCTCCGGAGACGTGAACGCCAGCGTCCAGTCGGTGGGCATCGTCGAGAAAGGGATGTCAGACGTCCAGGACCACTCGACCCTCGTCCCGCTCGCGGAGCCTGTCACCGCCGCTCCAGCCGGCGGCGTGAGGGTGACGGTGGGAATCGTTGGCAGCGGAAGGCTCGCGAACCAAGCATGCACGGTAACCTTGGTGACCTTCTCCAGGCCTTCGTTGCGGGCCCTTTGCCAAGTCTCTGGCGGGAGTGTGAGGATGAAGCTGCTGCTGGTCGCCTCTTTGAACGCAGCCCAGCCCGCGTCCAGCTCATCGCGGACGCGCACCAATCGGTGCACGGGACGGACGAAGTTGATGCCCGGCACCTCCGCCGTGCGACCGGCACGAGCGGTGTAGCGAATGTCCAGGACCAGATCGTCGATCGACCTGTAGTCGAAGCGATTGCCTTTGCTGAGCGCGAACCGGATCTGCTCGCCGGCGGGCTCGTTGGGCAAGTGGGCGCCAGCACCCTCGAATGGAAGCAGCCGCTCGTCCCGGAACTGCAACTCGAAGAGCCCCGCGTCCTGTTGTGCCTGGCTGGTGACGATGCTCTGCAGTGCCGCGTTCGAAGTGGTGAGCGCAGCCGCCCCCGGCTTCGCGCGCGTGGCGCCCTGGAGAACCGTGAGCGTTCCGAGCACGCCCTGATACGGGCCCGGTACGCACGGCACGCTGACTGCGATCGTCTTGATGCGACGTAGGTAGTGGTCAGCGAAGTCGCGGTCGTAGTCGTCCTCGGTGAGCGAGAGCTCGGCGATACCGGTGTCACGCAGTGAAACGAGCTTGGCTGGATCATGCTCGGCCAGTGACACCATCTTGGTCAGCTCCAGCTCCCGCTTGTTCTGCATAACGTAGGCCGCGTCCATGCGGCGGAGGTCATGCGCAAGCTTCTCGCCTGCGAGCAGGCCGCTTTTCTGGCCGTCCCAGTAGCCGAAGCTGATAAAGGTTTGGCTGGCATCCCCGCGCTCGTACTGAAACGCGCTCTGGGCCCGCTTCGCCATGTCATAGGCGAGCTGGTACGCCTGGAAGTAGACGGCACGCAGTTGGCCGACCATCCAACCGTACAGATCCTCATTCGTGAACTTGCCGCGCATGAAGCTGTCGGCTTCGCGTGATTGCGTGATCTGCCGCTCGACTACATCGCGCTCGTGCTCGGCTACCGCCACGCGAATCTCGGCCGCCAAGATTTGGCTCTCGAGCTGCTTGATCTCCCGCTGGGTGACGCTGGCTTGCAGCTTCCAGTCGTCCAACCGGCGACCGTAGCCGGCCATCGTGCTTATGGTGGCCCCACGGAATGACGCGTCGGCTCCTAGGAACTGAGCCGCGCTGGCGCCGGCCTGCAGGGCGCCACCTACGAACTGGCCCCCGGTCACAACTGCTGCGGCGATGCCTGCCTGAATATTTCCAATGGCGTGAGCGATGCCTGCCTCCACCTGGAGGCCGTTGGCGATGTTCTGGTAGTTTTGCCCACTCCGCAATTGCTCCAGCGCTTCGTCTTCTTGCGCGCTCGTTAAGGTGCGTGACGAATAGAAGTCGAGGCGAAGTTGCGCCTGGGCGCGCGTATGCTGCAGCCCCTTCAGGTTCTCTTTGGCCTCAGCGAGCTGGCTCCTGCGCACCTCTCGAACCGCATCCTGGATCGCCATCTCATGCTGTGAGCGCATGTTCGCGAGATGCTCGACGTCTTGCTTCTCCAGCGCCGAGAGCAAGGTGGAGCCGTGGGCGACCACGCTCTGGACGAACTCCTGCGCTTTCGCGTACAGCACCGAATAGCGATACGGCGGCGCCGCGGTATTGAGATCGTAGAGCACACTGGCGATGTCGATCCCAGCGGCCGTGGCCCGGACCAACAGCGCGGGGTCGATCGGCGGCTGGAACAACGGCAATGTCCGCACGACACCCTCGATGTTCATGCAGTGCCGGATCTTGAAAAGTCGATCGGCAACCAGATCCCAGAGACCGAAAAGCTTCTCATTGGGCGGCACGCAGAAGTAAAGCGTACCGGTGACGATCGTGGGCACGGGCGGGTGCACCCCGCAGATCCCCGGGACGGCGTTCTTCAACGGAGTGAACGTCTCGACTTCTGTCAGCTGGTTGGAGAACGCATCGGTGTTGTCGAGATCGCCAAGTGTCTTCGTTTCGTGATCGTTCGGGTCTCGGATGATCGTGGGCTTCGTCCCCAAGATCTGCGAAGCCAAGACGTAGAGCTGCGTCGCCTCGTTCACGCTCTCCATCGTGTCCTGGGAGAAGAGCTGGTCGCCCCAAGCGATCAGGTTCTCGATGTAGCGAAGGACGATGGCCTTCTGGTAGGCGACCGGTCGCAGCCGTGCGATCGCATGAGGGTCGAACGGGTCCTGGCGAAAGATCTCGATCTGGGCCAGCAAGTCGTCCGAGGCCGGGTTCTGCGCCTGAGCGTTGAGAGCATCCAGCGCTTCTGCCTCCGCCGACTCCGCGAGACCAAGCAGCTCCTCCTGAATGGTGGCCAGATCGGTGTTCGCGTAAAGCGGCTTCACCTTCCAATACTGCCTCGGTCCGATTGCTAGCGACGCTTTGCCATCCGTCGGATCGAAGATGTAGTGAAGCCACTTCTGCGCCTCGGCGTGCCGCCCACTCTGCATCAGGCGCGTTGCGATCAGAAATGGAGCGTGAAAGAAGAACTCCCAGTTGTACTCACCGAACGGAGACGAACCGAAGTTGACCATCTCCTTCGGAAACGGGCCGACGTTTGCCCACTTTGGCAAGTACAAATCCTTGATGTTCTCGGTCTCCAGCTGAATCGCTGGGTGTTGGTCGGCCCAGCGCAGTAAGCCGTCGATTCCGCGTAGCGCGAGCTGTTGCTGAAAGAGGCCGACGTAGGGGTGGTGAAATATCTGGGTGAGGTACCGTTGCTTGAAAGCAAACTTGTTTAGGGGGTCCGGGCCCGGAACCAGGACCGGGACGTCGGGGTACTGTCGGTCAAGGTCGAACAGAAGGGTCCGCGTATCGTCCTGATAAATAATCTGGCTGTGCTCCGCCAAGCCACCGCTGCCTTCATAGTTTCTTTCGAAGACTACTCGAAAATCTGATACCGCTCCGGACAGGAGCTTGTGTAGCGCCGGATACTCGCCTTCGCGAGAGAACTTGATTGTGAACGATGGCGGGTCCGCCTTGAGCTCGAACACCTGTGCTTTCGGTCTACTGAAGGCAGGCGCGTTGGGAACTTCGTAGCCGTTCATGCTCCGAAAATGTCCGCGACGAACCCCTGGCATGAACGTGAGCCGTGCCACCGTATCGAGATAACTGGCCTCCGAGTAAGCGGTGCTATCCGAAACATGGGTGTAGATCAGAATGGCCCCGTTGTATTTTTGCGCCGTGAATGACAGTGCTTCGGGGCTCACGAGTGCGCCCAGGAACCAGGCATCATCCGGGCAGCTACTCGGGGCAGTCCAGCCGCTCGCGCGAAGCTCGCTAAAAGCGAATCGAAAGCCCGTCTCCGCCTCCTGCGAGTCTGCGCCTTCTTCCTTCGGCAGCAGCCTCTCGGTGAACTGGGGCCAGAACAAGTACAGCTTCCCCGCAATGCTGATCGGGATCAGGTGCTGTGAATCGATGTCGAAGTCGAGCTTCTGCCACGGGCTCCAAATGCCGTCGTGGCGCGACCGATGGTAGTACTTCTTGTTTCGGAGGCTCTTGCCGAACACGTGCAACGTCGGCGTTGTTTCGGCTGCGAAATGGGGCGACGGAGGCGCGGCAGCGTCGTGCAGCGCCATGATTTCGAGGTTGGCAATGTCGGAGAGACCCTCGAGATAGGTGCGGTAGGCGTCCTCGGCACGCTCTACATCAAGAGTGCCCTGCAGCAGCTTGGTCTCGAGCTCCTTGAAGAGTGGCGTCTTGTTGTCACGCAGCTCGGGCTCGATCCAGTTCTCGGGCCACAGGAAGACCTTGCGATTCGCTTCCCACACTCGATAGTTCTTCATCCACCGCCACTCACGAGCGATGTCCGCATTGGGTTCGAGGCTGCCTTCGAGGCCCATCAAGATCTGCCCCATGAAGAGCTGCACGGTGCCGTGCGCGAGCACCATGCGGGAGGTGAGCTGGCAGGGGCTCATCTCGACGTCGATCAGGAGCTCCTGAAATAGCTGTTCTTTGGTCTTGTTCACGCCGGTCATGCGGTCGACCAAAGTCGCGCGCTGGCGCTCGCGGAGCACATTGCGGAGCGGACGTGCGATGTCAGCCCATGCGGCTTCGCTGTGCTTCGACTTCGCTAGGCGCTTGATATCCCGTGCAACCAGGTAGGCGCTCGGGCCCGACTCGGTGGCTGCAGGATTCGGCAGTGAGTCCCGGTCGGTCTCCCAGGCGATCGCTTGCGTCGCCGAGGCCCCGACACGCTGGAGCAACGGAATTGCATCGAGCAGGCGGGCCAGTGCGATCTGATTTCGGAAGCTTGCCGCGGTCGTGTATCCAAAACGGGTGGCCAGGCCGTCGATGTGATTGCGATTCCAGCCGGTCGCTGAAGCGAGTGCGTCGAACACGACCGTCATCGCTGCCGTCTCTGCCAGGTTGAAGACCACCAGCAAGGGCTCGGCTCCGTTGAATGCTGAGCGCACGCGAGCGTAGTCGACGAGCCCGAGCACGGCTTCAAAGCCGGTGAGGGCTGCTGCAATCACGGTGGTGCTGGTCGGACGGGCAGTCGGCACGCTGTTGAGCACGAGCTGGGGCAATCCGCCCACTGCAGGCCCGCCGCCATCGGGATAGAACTGCTCGAGCTCGGCCGGGGTGAGCTTTAGCTTTCTCGTAAGGAGGGCCGCCTTCTGTAGGCGCACGAAGATCTCCTTCCGCTTCCCCTGATCGCTTTCGGCGGCTTGGTCCCATACGCTCGCCGGGAGCAGCGCAAACAGGGCGGGAATGGTCGGCATTGTCGGCCGACTGATCGCGCCTGAGCTTAGGAAGCGGTCGGCAGCTGCCTGGTCGAGCTCGAAGGTCGCCGCCGCCCAGTTCTTCACGAACGCGGCGCTGTTCACGAAGCGCTGCAGCCGTTGCGCTAAATACGTACGCCGCTCATCAACGACTGAGAGCGCTCCCGCGACCGTTCCGCTTCCCGTGCCGCCCACCAGCGCGGCTTGCGCGGCCGATACGCTGTCGAGATAGGGGGCAAGCGGCCCCGCCAGGAAGGTATTCGCCGCATCCTTCGACAGCGAGGGGTGCTTTTCCGCGAGATGCTTCATGGTCAACGCATCGGCGGCGAGCAACAGCTCGGTCCCGAGCGACTCGAGCAGTGTTCCGGTCGGATCTTCGACGTGAAGAGCCTCGTTTGCGGCGGTCTTCACCCCGGCCAAGACCGCAGCGTCCCATTGCTCGAACGTCGAATCGCTGGGCTCGAGCCCGCTCTTGGCTGGAGCAACGTGCCGCAGCAGGTACGACAGCTCGTCGACGGTGAAGCCGGCCGCGCCAAGCTTGTCGACCTTGTCGAAAAACGTCAGCGTTCCTTCGGGCACCGCAACCTCGCCGGTGTCGCCCGTCAGCACCTTGTCGCCGGCGAGCTCACGCAAGCTGAGTAGCTCGCGTATGGTCAGGCGCAGGGCGCGAGCACAAGAGGCGATACGAAACAGACGAGAGATGTTCGCCAGATTCAGCGGGTCGGCGCCCGGCACCGCTGGCACAAGCACAAGCTCCGCCTGTGAAGTGTCCGCGTCCGTCAGCAGCCGAAAATCGGCCGCGTCGATGCGGAGCCCGCTCTGCATCCCGGCGCCATAGTCTTCGATGTTGGACACGCTGCCGGTGCCAGCGCCACTGGCGAACACGGTCGCAAACACCTGCTGGTCGGGATTGAGGACGAAGCGGCTGAGGAACAGAGCCTCGAACAACGACGGCGCCGCCTCCGCTGCCTGCGTGTCCATGTTGCCGTACCACGCCAATAGCTCGGCGGGCTCGAGGCCGGTGCGCGCACGCAGCCGGACCACAGCGCCGAGCGCCTGCATCCGGGCTGACCACGTTACTGGGAACGCGGGGATGATCTTCGCGAGATCGCTCAGCGACCACCTGAGTTGCCGCTGCAAAGCGAAGCAGCCGCTGCACGTTGTCGAAGAACGTCGTGTCGACCTCGATCAGCGTCAGACCTTGCAGTGTGCAGGGCGCGGTTGGCGGGAACGCAGCGTTGGAATCGACTTTCGCGTACAGAATCTCGCGCAGCTCCTCATAGGTCATGCCGGCACGCAGCAATAGGTTGCGCACGCCGGAGAGCGCAGTCACGAGGCTGCCCGGCTCGACCGCGTAGCCCCACAGCTGCCATGCTGGCGGGCTGGCGAGCCCGGCGACGATGTCGTACTGCTTGGGCGCCAAGCCAAGCCGCTCCATTGCCAGAAGACGCGCATTGGGGACGCCGGCCGTCACGGCGAGCTTTTCGACGAGCGTGTGCCACGAGACACCCAAGTGCTCGAGGTAGACCCTGGCCTCCTCGATCCAAAGGTGGAACGGAGAGCTCAGCGGGTGGAGCGCATCCGCGAGGGCTACGTATGCCTGAAAGTGCTCCAGCGCGTACGCAAGCTCCGGATGGGCTTGGAGTTGCTTGCTCCCCCCGACAGACTCAACCCTCGCGGGCGCCGACGGCCACGACGTGGTCGCTACCTTCACTTCCAAGATCTCGTTCACGAGGTCGACGTAGGGCAAGATGGTTTGCGTGTTCCTGCAGGAAAGCACGAGCCTCGCGAGATCAGGTCGGCGCCCCATCAGCCTTGCCTTCGCCGTGGGGCTACCAAAGCGATCGAGGAGATTGACGACGTCGACCAGATAC
>Ga0105048_10017398_pt1 | contig 11090 bp, 3 predicted proteins | sample MAT05_FD_78382 | JGI IMG/M metagenome (GOLD analysis project Ga0105048, IMG submission 78382) | Freshwater microbial communities from Lake Fryxell liftoff mats and glacier meltwater in Antarctica - MAT-05 | ecosystem: Environmental > Aquatic > Freshwater > Ice > Liftoff microbial mat | place...
GCCCGGCCGCAGCCTCGACGACCGCATGTTCATCGCTGCCATCGAGGGCCACAGCATGGACGACGGCAAGAGCGGCCTCGTCGATGGCGGCTACGCGGTCTTCGAGCTGTGGCCCGCGGGCACCAAGCAGAACTTGAACGTGCTGGTGCGTGGCGCCTTTGCCGACCCGGATACCGGCAGCTATGCCGTCAAGAAGTACGTGGCCGATCAGCGTGGCGCCGAGGGGCGCCACCAAAGGCTCGCGCTCGTTTCGCTGAACCCGGACAAGGAGCGCTACCCCGACATCGAACTGCAGCCCAAGGATGACGATGACATCGCTGTGGTCGCGAAGGTGGTGGCGGCGCTTGCGACTGGTGACTACGAACGGCGCCCGATCGCCAAGCGGCGTGTCGGCCGCCGGGCACTGACCGGCGATGCGGTTGCCGCGCGCCTCGGTCGTCGGCTGGACTCGTTCTTCGACGGGGTAGCTCCCGTTGCCGACGAAGACGATGTGACCGCCGCCCACAGCACGGGCTGGCAGGCACGGCTGGTGTGCATGGACATGGCCGCTGGCGGGCTGCAACTCGAGGTGTGCCCGCTTCACGGTCTGCCGCTGTTCGTGAAGAAGCTGCGTGTCGTCGGCAGCGCCTGGGACGCGTTCATGCTGGCGGCAAATTGCAGGACGCGCCTGGCACGTGTGCCCGTTCGGCCTGCGACGGGACCGTGGCGTTGGGAGGCCGTGGGCTTCGAGGATGAGCAGGAACTTGGTCTCGACCAGCTCGATCACGACGCGCTCGACGAAGCAGCACTGGTCGTGTTCCGCGTCGACGCTGACGGTATCGGCCAGCGCACCAAAAGTACGACGCTTGCCCCCGGGCAGGCCTATCGGCTGCTGCTACCGCCGATGTTGGCGGGCGACCTTGGCAGCGAACTTGACGGCGGCTGGCGTCTTTGGTCGCTCGACCTAGCCGCACCGGTTCTACCGGCGACGCGGCGGACCATGACCACGCTCGGCCTCAGTGTCGGCGAGCCGTGGCCGCGTCTCGACTGGGCGATGGTTTCGGCCTCGGCTTGGCGCACGAACGGGCGCGGCGAGGCCTATCCAGCCTTCGAGGTGGGCTCAGAACTGTTCGTGAACGCCGGCGGCATCTCACCTGAGGAGGGCGACGAGACCCTGCTGTTCCTCCATGGCCCTTCGGGTACCGAGCGACTCTCGGTCTCGGCAAGCGGCGTCGTCAGCCTTGGCGCACTCCCGGCCGGGCGTTGGGCGTGCGTATTGATGCCATCGCGGACGAGTGTGCCTTCCGCATCGCTGCTGTTCGAGGTCACTGAAGGCGCGACCGCACACGTCGCCGCATCAATAACGGCATCTGCACCAGGTGGCTTGTCGTCTCTTGATGCGACGGCCCCGTCGGGATGGCCAGTCTCGCTGCGCTGGCGCGTCTTTGCCGCGCACGAGGAGTCGATGGCGACACTGCATGCGGGCGATGACCGCGCGGTTGCCGTCGAAGGCGCCATTCCACTGCTGGAGGCCCGCGCCTCGCACACGCAGATGGCCGATGTCATCCTTGACTTCGGCGAGTTGGGCCACCGTTCGATTCCCCACGATGGTCGTGCGCCGCTGAATCAGGTGCGTGAGCAACTGACCGCCCTTTGGCAGCAGCGCTCAGGCCTCGTGCAAAGCCGCGCTGGTGCGTGGATGCACCTGATGACGCCATGGTTCGAGCCCGTTGCAGAGCTCTTCGGCTATGGCGTGCAGCCGCTCGACCTGCCTCGAGATACCGAGCTGCCTCATGATCTGGCGGCGTGGCTGCTCACGGTCGACGAGCGCACGGCAGGCGGCATCACGCGTTCGGCCTCACGCGTTCTTGTGCTCACCACCGACATTGACGCCGTGCTGCGCGACCACCGCACATGGATTGACAGCGCCTGCTCGGTGGCCAAGGTGCGCGAGGCCATCGTCACCGACGGGATGCGTTGGACGACGCATCGCAAAGGCAGCCAGCAGCTCAAACAACACCAGTGGAGCTTTGATCACGCCATCGGCCACGAGAGCATGGATGAGATGCTGGGTGACCTGGCGGAGGGCTTGTGATGGCGCCGTCGAACTATGAATCGCTCAGCGACGAGAACCGACTGCGATACGGGACTGACATCGGGCGAATCGGCCCGATGCTGCTGGCCGACCGGTACGACGACCGAACGCACTTCATCTTCGAGCTGCTTCAGAACGCCGAGGACGCCATTGGCAGGCGTGGCGACGCAGCAGGGCCGCGTAAGGTCACGTTCGCGCTGACGTCGGGCAGGTTGACGGTCTCGCATTTCGGCCGACCCTTTGACGAGGCAGATGTCAGGGGCGTCTGCGGCATTGCTGAGAGCACGAAGGACCAGCACTCGATCGGCCGATTTGGCATCGGTTTCAAGTCGGTCTACACGTTCACGGATCGGCCAGAGATTCACTCAGGCGACGAGGACTTCTCCATCGAGAACTACGTGTTGCCGAAAGCAGCGGGGCGCTCGGCACGAGAACCTGGCGAGACACAGATCATCCTGCCTCTGAAGGCGGGCGACATGACTGCCGAACGGGAGATCGCGAGGGGGTTTCAGCACCTTGGGGCTGGCGCACTGCTGTTTCTTCGACACATCGACGAAATCAACTGGAGCATCGCTGGGGGTGCGTCAGGTCTGTATATGAGGGGCGCCCCGGTATTGCTCGGGTCGACCGTTCATCGCCTCACGTTGGTCGGCCAAGTGAGTGAGGAAACTGAGGTCGATCAGAACTGGCTGGTTTTTCACCGCGATGTGACCACGGCCGCCATGGACAAGGTCGGCCGTGTGGAGATTGCCTTTTCGCTGACGCGCCCCAAGGAACCGTCAGAGCCATGGTCAGTACAGCCCGTCGCCACGTCGCCGCTGGTGGTGTTCTTCCCCACCGTGGTGTCGACGAACCTGGGATTCCTGGTCCAAGGGCCGTATCGAACAACGCCTAGCCGGGACAACATACCCCGCAACGACCCCTGGAATCAAAGCCTGGTTCAGCAGACCGCCACCCTGCTGGTGGATGCGATGCGTTGGATGCGAGACAACGGGATGCTGGACACAGCGGCGCTGCGCAGCCTGCCGACAGACCGAACGAAATTTCCTGAGGGGGCGATGTTCGCGCCGATCTTCGATGCGGTACGCCAAGCGTTCTTCGATGAAGCGCTGCTACCCCGCTTCGACGGTGGATTCGTGTCTGCCCGGCAGGCGCGACTGGCGCGCACGCAAGAGCTGCGTGACCTGTTCAGCGCTGAGCAGGTCGCGTCGTTGTTTGCCGCGCCGGGAAGTGCTTGGCTTTCTGGGGACATCACCCAGGACAAAGCGCCGGAGCTTCGGAGGTATCTGGTCCAAGAGCTGAAGGTTCCGGAGGTGACGCCTGAGCAGATCGTGCTCAAGCTCAGCAAGGAATTTCTTGAAGCGCAGGCGGATGAATGGACTGCGCGCTTGTATGAATTTCTGGGTGGTCAGAAGGCACTCGCCGAACGCCTCAGCTTGGTACCTTTGATACGGCTAGAAGATGGAACTCACGTCTTGGCGCGCGCCAGTGGACGTGCGCTCGCATTCCTTCCGAGTGCCATCGAGACCAGCTTTCCTGCAGTGCGACGCGCTGTTTGTGCGACATCAGCATCGCGCGCCTTCCTGATTTCACTTGGGCTGACGGAGCCAGACCCGGTCGACGATGTCGTCTGGAATGTGCTGCCCCGGTACAAAGGGACCCGAGTCGACGGCGAGCCGGCGGCGTATTCCGCAGACATCGATCGCGTACTGACTGCCTTCAATACCGACTCCAAGGCGCAGCGCGAGAAGCTGCTGAGTGCGCTACGCGAAACGCCGTTCGTGATGGTGGTTGATGCTGGCAACGGAAAGCGATCCATTGCAAGACCAGAAAACATCTACATCGCCACTGATCGGCTGAAGGCGCTGTTTGCAGGCGTGCACGGCGTGCTCGTCGTTGATGATGAGGTCGAGTGCCTTCGCGGTGAAGCGGTCCGCGAACTGTTGGTGTCCTGCGGCGCGAGCCGTTACCTGGCTCCAAAGCCAATTGCAGCCAATTTGACTGACGCGCAGAAAACGCAGATGCGCATAACCGCCGGTCTTGAACGAGCGACGTGGGCAGCACAGCCCGAAGATTTCAGTGTTCGTGGGCTCAGCGAGGTTTTGGGTGTGCTCAGTGCATTGGAGCCCCAGGAAGCCCGCGCGAGGGCTGAAGTGCTGTGGGAGGCTCTTGTCGATCTGGAGGGCCGGGGAACGGGCACGTTCTATGGCAGCTATCGATGGGGGTATTCACAGCTGAGCAAGACCGCACGATTCGACGCCGCGTTTGTCCAGCAGCTCAAGAGAGCAAACTGGGTGCCCGATGCCACTGGCGATCTGGTGCGCCCGGAACTTGTGACCTTCGCGTCGCTTGGATGGAGGGCCAATCCATTCTTGACGGACAAGATTGCCTTCAAGCCACCGATCATCGACCAGCTTGCCAAGGAAGCTGGTATCGAGCCGGCCGCGCTGGACCTTTTGCGAAAGCTTGGCATCACCAGCCTCGCAGACCTGGCCCGCATCGGAATCGCCAGCAAGCCCACGCATTCGGCGAAGGAGGAACCTGCGCCTGACGACAAGCCAGCCGCCGAGGGCGCGATCATCCAAGCGGAAGACGTCACTCCGCACCAACTCGATGGGACTGCTGCGGACGAACTTAGCGGCGCTGAAAGCACAGCGCCAGATTCCAGCACCGAACCCGCTTCTGACCCTGCCGACAGTGGCCGGGAGAGCAATAACCTCGAAGGGCCGACTGAACGCAAGCACGGCGCCGACGTTGATCAAACGAATCGTTCAACGAGTGCCACCAACAGGCAGCCATCCAAAGATACGCGCAGCCAGGGCAGGCGCAACCTCAGTGGTCGAGAGGGGCTCGTCGAGCAGGTCGCCAGACTTGACCGTCGCCTCTTATCGTTTTTTGGTGAGGCCTCACCCAGGAACGACGATGAAGAGCACAACCCGATGGGCAGGGGTTGGCAGACTCGGCTGGTGTGTCTTGACCCCGCCGACGGAGGTCTGCAACTCGAGGTTGGCCCGCTCGACGGATTGCCGGCCTTCGTGAAGAAGATTCGGGGCGTGGGCGCGGAGTGGGACGCCTTCATGCTCGCAGCCAACGCGAAGACGCGTGCAACGCGCACGTCGGTGCGCCCGGGAACGGGACCCTGGCGATGGGAAGCTGTGGGGTTTGAAGGGGAGCAGGACCTTGGCATGGACAGGCTGGCACTCGCTGCACTCGACGTGACGGTGCCAAGTGCCTTCCGCGTCGATGCGGACGGCGTGGGCCAGCTCGTCTTGAGCACAACCCTCTCCCTCGGCCAGGCGTACCGCCTGCTGCTCCCGCCGAATGTTGGCGACGAAGTTGGTATCGAGCTAGACGATGGGTGGCGGATCTGGTCGCTGGATCTGGCGCTGCCGATCACACCCACTACGCGGCAGGTTCTCGGCACCATCGGACTCAGCGTTGGCGATGCATGTCCGCGCTTCGAGTGGGCAATGGTTCCGGCGTCGGTATGGTTTTCAAACGCACGCGGGGAGCGCTACCCGACTTTTGAACTTGGCGCAGAGCTGCTGGTGAGCATCAACGGCGTCTTGCTCGAAGACGGTGACGATGCTGCTCTGTTCCTCCATGGCCCTTCTGGGACGGAGCGACTGTCTATCTCGACGAGCGGGCTCGTTTCACTCGGTACGCCCCCGGTAGGGCAGTGGGCCTGCGCGCTGATGCACTCTCGAACGAGCGTGCAACCCACCACGCTGGTCTTCGAAGTCAGAAGAAGCGCGGCGGAACATGTGTCTGCAGCGTGGGCTGTGAATGTGGCCGATGGGCTCGAGTCGATCGAAGCCACGGCACCTCCTGGGTGGCCAGTCTCCGTGCGATGGAGTGGGCTCGCGTCAAAAGAGGATTCGCTGGCGACGCTGTACGCGGACAACGATCGGACGCTGACCTTCGAATCCATTCAGCCGCTTCTTCAGGCCCGCGCTGCTCGCGCGCCGATTGCCGACCTCGTGATCGATCTGCGGGAACTGGGTCGACGCCTTATCTCGCACGATGGCCGCGCCTCGATAGAACAGGTTCGCGAGCAAATCACCGCGCTTTGGCAACAGCGCTCTGGTCTCGTACGCGCCCGTAGTGGGGCGTGGCTACAGCTCATTCCCATCTGGTTCGAGCCGGCCATGACCCGCCTTGGCTATGGCATCGAATCGATTGCCCTGCCTACCCGCGTTGACACGCCACACGACCTTGCTGCATGGCTTCTCACCATCGATGAGCGGACGAAGGGAACCATCACCCGCTCTCCATCGCGTGTCCTCATCCTGACGACCAACATCGACAGCGTGCTTCGTGACGACCGCGCGTGGATGGACGCTTCTTGCACTGCCGCCAAGGTTCGCGACGCGATCGTGACTGACGGTATTCGCTGGACGACGCATCGCAAGGGCGATCGACTGCTCAAACGGCGCAATTTGGACCTGGACTACAACCCTGATTTTGGGAGTTTGGACGATATGCTGAACGACCTCACGGAGGGTTTGTGATGACGCTTTCGCACGTCACCCGCGAAGAAGCAACGGGACGGCTCGGCCAGCTCTACGGCGCCACGCTGGACTCGGTGGAGGCATTGAGCGAAGTCCTTCGCGGAGAGGTCCATGCCCGTCAGCATGGCTCACGCGCGGCAACGCTTTCGCGCGTGGCGCGATTGTTGGCGCCCGCCTTCAGCGTCGACGAACAACGCCTCAACGACGTCTGTGATGCGCTCGAACGCGAAGGCGACATCGTTTTGGCCCCCGGTGGCGTCCTCTATGCGACGCCGACGCGGGCGGTGACGCTAAAAAGGAGTGCCAGAATTTTCAGCAGCGTTCCGACGCGAACTCTCGCAGCGGCACTTGGGCGCCAGATCAAAGTGACGGGATTCACGCGCACTGTCGCATCAGTCGATGGCCTCTTTGATGCCGTGGTAACGATCGGCGGTGTAGCAGTGACCCCCGAAACCTGGGCGGGCTTTGATAGGTCTGCGCCTGCTGACGCCGAGTTCATCGCCAGACTTGAACAGCGACTCGAATGGCAAGCGCTGGGCGCCGGCTCTCTTGAGAGAGACGGCGCACTCGAGTGGCGCACCTGGCAATCGACACCGGAAGGCATGCGCTGGAGGCGCAGCGTCGAAGGCCGTCTGTGGTGGGCACGCAGCCGTTTCGGCGGCCACCATCGCGCGTGGACAGCGTCCGGATCTCCTGCAACAAGCCCGTTCGTGGATTTGAGCTCCGATGACGCTGACCGGGCCCGGTTTGCGTTGTCGCGCGAGGTGCCTGGTGCTTCTGTGCTGCGGATCTTGCGATCCGGCTCACGCGTAACGTTCCAACTTCCAGGATGGCTGCCGCGCGCAGAGTACCGGTGGTTATCTCTGCATGCTGTGCCCCTGCCGGACACAAAAGGGCTAGGCTGGGAGGTGAACGTTGACGAAGAAGCAAGGGTCACCGAGCCTTTGGTCGACCGTCTCGGACTCGTTGTGGACGCCACATGACGCGGCGACAGCTCACCATCAAACCCAGCTGCATGCGGGAGATCGCGATGTTTCCATCGGATCGCGCCGCGCTTCTCTGGGACAAGATCGACGCGCTCGTTTCCGATCCACTGCCTGATGGGAAGGTGAAGAAGAAGCTCAAAGGCGCAGAAGGCGTCTACCGCATGCGTGTCAGCGACCACCGGGTCTTCTACCGATTCGGAGAGGACTGGATCAGCCTTCTTGGCATACGGCGACGCGCTGAGGACACCTACGACGGCATGCCAGATGACAACGCCGACGGTCCCGCGCCGGACGACGGTGACGAAAACCTTGACGCGATGATCACCGCCGCGCAGCCGAAGGTCTTCCAGTTCAACACGGCCGCGCCTGAAACGACCCTGCCCGAGCCCATCACGCAGGAGCTGCTCCAAGGGCTGCGTGTGCCCATCTCGGTGGTGCCGACGCTCTTGCGTTGTCAGACGGAAGAAGCGTTGCTCGACGCTCCAGTACCGGCGGACGTCCTCGCTCGCGTTGTCGACCGTCTGTTCCCCCCGACGATCGATCGGCTCGATCAGCAGCCGGACCTTGTCGTACCTTCCACCAAGGATCTCGTTCGATTCAAGGAAGGCGACCTTCTCGGCTTCTTGCTTCGGCTTGACGAGGACCAATTGAAGCTGACCCGGTGGGCGATGAAGGGGCCAACCATGGTTCGCGGAGGTGCGGGCACGGGCAAAAGCACGGTCGCTCTGTATCGCGTGAAGGCGCTCTTTGAACGGCCAGGTGCAAAGGGCACGGAGCGCGTGCTGTTCACCACGTACACGCGCGCGCTGCTCAGCGTGACGCAGCAGCTACTTGAACAGCTGCTCACTCCCGACCAGCTTCGCCGCGTCGAAGTCGCGACATGCGACCAGGTCGCCTGGCGCATCATCGGCAAGGTTCGCAAAGTCGGCCCGCTCGAAACGGACATCGACGCGCTTCGGCGACTCGCCAAACTGCGCGATAGGCACGCACCTGGCGGCTCACCCTTTGAGGCGAAGCTGCGTGCACGCGCCCTGGAGCGCCTGACTGATGGCTGGCTCCTCGAGGAGTTCGATTGGATCATTGAGGGACGCGGCCTGACGAGCCTCGCGGACTATCAGGCTGCGGCGCGCCCAGGGCGCGGGCTTCCCCTCAACGAGCGTGCGCGCGCGGCGGTGTGGGAGCTGTACGATGCGTTCGGCGCTGGTGCGGACGAACGCTACCCCACACTGCGTCGCGAGGCACTGAAGATCCTGACGGGCGACCCTGAGGCACCCCGATTCGACTATGTGGTTGTCGATGAAGCACAGGATCTGAGTCCAATATCGCTCGCGCTCATGGCCGAGGTCTGCAAGACGGCAGAGGGCCTATTCTTTGCTGCCGACAACAAGCAGTCACTTTACTCACGCAACCACTCGTGGAGCTCGGCGCACCCGCGCCTCCAGTTCAGAGGGCGGACGGCGCACCTTTCGCGCAACTACCGCTCGACCCGCGAGATTGATCGCGCTGCGTTCTCGGTGCTCGTCGCCGATGAAGGTGAGGACCTGGTGGCCTCAGACAGCGTCCACGAGGGACCGCTCCCCGTGCTTGTGTGCGACATCGCCGCCGATCAGCAAGCCGAGTGGATTGCCCGCTTTGCCCGCCAGATGGCCCGCCATCTGCACCTGAAGGTCAGTGCTACCGCCGTGTTGGTTCCCGGCGCTGCTGCTGGTGAGACGATTGCAAAGGAACTACAGGCTCAAGGGGTCGAGGCTCGCTTCTTCCCTGGGAGAGACCTCGACCTCAAGGCCGATGTGGTGCGCGTACTCACGCTGCACGCCTCCAAGGGGCTCGAGTTCCCTGTCGTCATCGTTGCCGGTCTCGACAGCAAGAGCTGGCCCGTACCTGAAGACTTCGACGACGCTGGCCTCTTTGCAGAGCGCGAACGCAACGAGCGCCGTGTGCTCTACGTCGGTTTGACCCGCGCGATGCGCGGACTGATGCTGCTTGTTCCCCAAGGATGCAGGCACCCCGGCCTCGTCGACATAGATCTCAATCACTGGCACGTGGCCAGCGCCCCATGAGCAATGTGAATCTGACCATCTACGCTGATGAAGGTCGCTTAGCCGACACGGACATCGTCGCCTTTCTTCGCAAGAAGCTCGACAAAGGCGACAAGCTCGACTTCACGAACATTGTCGAAGTGGCTGATGCGGTGCTCGACGCGCTGTTCGACGGGTGGTCACCCGAGCAAGCGGCGGATGCGATTTCAGGGCGGAGCCCCGCGGTTGACTCGGCGCTTGCTGCTTGGGTAGACCGCGCAGGCGGCAAGGTCACGAAAGCAGAAAAGACTACGCGCCATGCGACGGTTCGAAAGCCTGCCTTGCTGTCGCGGCCGCAGCCGCAGTCGGTTCTCGAACGCGATCCCGCAGGCAATGAGAGATTCACGCCCACGCGTCTGGTACGCCGCCTACAAGAGGCGCTGCGTGGTTACATCGAGAGCGCGTATCCATTGAACGATCCGACGCTGGTGCGCGCGCGGCGTCGTCTGCTCGAAGAGGAGGCGGGCGGCCATCTGCTGGCCCAGGAACCCTACATCGAGACCACCACCCGTTACGCAACGTCGAAGGCGACTTATGGTGACCTGGGCCTCCCGCCTGAGCTTGCCACCTTCTTCTTGAAACTCGCCAAGACCGCCTCAGCCCAGAGTACGCCGGACGACGCGCGCACAGTGCTTTTCCCCGCAATGTATGTGCATCAGGAGCGGGCTTTTCGCGAGTTCCTGGTCGAGCGCAAGGACATCGTTGTTGCGACGGGCACGGGGTCTGGCAAGACCGAGTGCTTCCTGGTGCCAATGCTTGGCTCGCTGTACAACGAGGCGACCAGCTCACCAGAGACCTTCGAACAGCCCGGGGTACGCGCGCTGATCCTTTACCCGATGAACGCGCTGGTCAACGACCAACTTTCGCGTCTGCGTCTCCTGCTTGGCGATCTTGCTGTTGCCGATGCCTTCAAGGAGCTCGGCAAGGACCGTCGCTTCCCGCGCTTCGGCATGTATACCGGACGCACGACATACCCCGGCCCTCGTACGACTTCGCGAGACGGCGACCGTGTAAAGCCGTTGCTCGAATACTACCTAGGCCTCTCACCTGAGATTGAAGAGCGCCTTCGGCGGCTGGGTCGCTATCCCGCGAAAGACCTCAAGGCGTTCTATGCCCAGAACGAAGCCCGTCGCCGGACGTACCAAAGCGGTAAGCGCGCTGGCCAGGAATACACCGACCACAATTGGGAGCGCCGGCTTCATACAGGATCAAGCGATCGCGAGTTGCTGACCCGGCAGGAAATGGTCCACGGCGCAGGAAGCCGCCCGGGCCACGCGCCAGACGTGCTCGTCACTAACTACTCGATGCTCGAGTACATGTTGATGCGCCCGTTCGAGCGTCCCATCTTCGCCGAAACGAAGCGATGGCTTGAACAGGACGGTACTCAGCTTCTGCTTGTCCTTGACGAAGCACACATGTACCGGGGAGCCAAAGGCGCAGA
>Ga0105048_10017402_pt1 | contig 11089 bp, 8 predicted proteins | sample MAT05_FD_78382 | JGI IMG/M metagenome (GOLD analysis project Ga0105048, IMG submission 78382) | Freshwater microbial communities from Lake Fryxell liftoff mats and glacier meltwater in Antarctica - MAT-05 | ecosystem: Environmental > Aquatic > Freshwater > Ice > Liftoff microbial mat | place...
CCGTTAAATGTGATGACAAGGTTTTCGGCATAGATCATTGGTTGATGACCGTTTTCCGTCAAATCAATTATAGCAAGTCGTCGATGCCCAAATGCAAAATTAGATCCGAAATAAAAACCTTCTCCATCGGGTCCACGGTGAGCGATTAAATCATTGACTTCTTTTAATTGCGCAACGTCAATCGTTTGGTTGTTCTTTTTTATGATTCCGCTAATTCCGCACATTCTTATTCGCGTTTATCTTGAAGAAAAATATAATAAAGGAGTATTGATAATCCCCATCCACCTGAAAAAAGAAGAGTTGTAATGGCCGTTGAACTAAGCAATAAAATAGGAAAAAGGTTGATGCTTAATTTGAGTTTGAAATTATCTGCAAAAAACAATTCTACTACTGTCAACAAAAAAGCCAGTAAAAATCCAGACAATATAAATCCAGGCCAGCCAAAATTTGCATAGTCGTACATAAAACTAGCGACGTTCACAGTTCCTTCAAGCCCACTTTCTTTATATTCAGGATTTAGAACAAGATAAAGTTCTGATGAAAAGTCACGATACACTCTTCCTCTGATTTTAGCAAGCAAACGATATCCATCCCCATACAGAAAAGGCTTTTTGGAAGGAATTGTTTCAAACCAGCCGGAAACCATTTCTCCAGGTACAATCAGAATTCGATGATATAATCCAAGGGCAACAAGTTCAATTTTGGGATATTCTTTCTTGGGCAGATTAGGAAGGTTATTTTCAATCTGTGTATAAACTTGCTGAATATTTGTCCTGTTTTCGCCTGGCGGATTTGCAATAAAAACAAGACTTACCACAACCAAAACAATCATTCCAATATCCTTAATGGCCAACAGAAATTGACGGCTTAAAACACAATAGATGATAGATGGAAGCAACAACCCAACTACATAACTTTTTTGCATAAGCGTAAAAGCGTAAAACACAGAAACTGCAAAAAGAATCCAATAGAGAACAAATCGTTTTTTAATAATAAAATAAAGCAGCAGGAATGGCAAAATAGATTTCAAGGTAAACGATACTAGGTATAAAATTAATTTAGGTGTGTCTTTCGAAATCGATTCTCTGTGCAGAGCAACGTCCTCGATGTAATAGATATCTAAGGCCTGCAATGCAGGAAAACCCCCAAGGTAAAAAAAATGAAAAATGATAAAACCAAGAACACCAATTATCAGGTAATTAATATTGAAGTTTAATTTGCGATAGCCTATAAATCGTAACCTGTTGGCCAAGAATTTTTGAACAGGTTTGGTGGCCATTAAAGCATAGAAAGCTAATAAGACGACAAAATAGATTCCTAATTCTTGAAAAAAAGTCGTTCCAGATGTATGGTATACCCCAAACATGAGCCCTGCAAAGACGAATGAATATACGAGTATTAAAGTATGCTTGGAAATAAATTGAACCATCCTTATGTAATCTGAATAAATTATTACCACAAAGTTAAGATAAAAACAAAACCGAGTGACAACTGAAACGCCTTGCTCCACTCCATAAGAGACCCATCGATATTAGGAAGCCAAATTATGCCCAAAATCATAACTCCACTTTTTTATCGTATTTGTTTGAAACGTTTAGAATTAAAATGAGATAAAAAAGGTAGAAGACAATTTCGATTATCACATAATAAAATATGAAGTCCTTTATTTGCAAGCCCCGAACCAAAAGCAGGCTTGAAATTCCAATAAAATAGCCGAATTGCCAAAAGCTGACAATTTTAATTTTCTCGAGTGCGAAAAAAATTTGGGATAAAGGTGCAACCACAAATCGAATAGCATAAGCGCCCACCATTAACGATGCCATATTACCAGCCATTCCCCATTGAGGCCCCAGAAAAATAAGGAATAGTTCCTGTCCATATAAATACACAAGCGCAGTGCCCACAATACCAAGCGATGCTAAAAAATAAATATGTCTCATCAAAATCGGAGTCATTTTTTGACCAAGATCTCTTTTCTCGGTCAACTTTTGCAGCAGTACTTGCGAAATAGCCACCGAAATTAAAACCAGCGGCAGCGCAAGCACCCATTGGCTAAAATAAAACTGTCCACTAATTTCTTCTGAATAAAACGCGCTAACAAATAAAAAAGGCAGAGCAAGGCTGAGAGTATCCAACAAAGAAGGGAGAAGATTAAATTTTGGGAAATCTATGTATTTTTTAAGGCTAATTTTAACTGCCGATGTGGAGATGTTTTTGAAATTTCCACCAGATTTTATAAACTGAAAAACATGTACCAAAAAATTGATTACATCACCAATAATGATTCCGTAAATCATCCCACCGGCAATTTTTAATTTACCAAACAAAAGTTGGAACAAGCCTTCTGCGCCTCGACGAACGCCTTTGTTCACAGCCATTGCCATGTATTGCTTCTTTCGATTCAACCAGCCATTAAATCCAATGTAAGAAGAAATGAGAAACACACTTAAAGGCATGAAAAAAAACCAATCTGAAACAGCAGATTCAATTCCAAAAAGTGTCACGATTTGATCTTTAAAAAAAAGTAGGAAAACCAACAATATTCCTGAAAAAATAAAACTGATTATAATTGAACCTATCAATACATTTTTTGCCTCATCGTCATTTTTAGTAATGGCCACAACGTAACCATAACGAAAATTCGCAACGATCGCAAAAACGGAAGTGATTGTAACATATAAGCCCATCGCGTTCACTTCTTCAGGAGTAAACATTCTGCCAAGGAAAGGTTGCAAAATGATTGGAATAACCGCAGCGAAGCCAACCCCGAGTACTGAAATTAGAGAGTTTTTAACGTATTCAGATTTTTGCAACAACTTTTTCATTCAAATTTATTTCGTCACAGACCCAATGAGGTAATTATAAAATTCTTGAGCGATAATATCCCTGTTAAATTTTTTTGAAACATACATCCGTCCGTTTTTTCCATAATTTTTTACCAATTCGGGATGCTGAATAATTTCCTTTATTTTGATTTCCATGTCATCAATATTTTCTGGCTCAAAATACCATCCTGTTTTACCTTCAGCAATGAATAGTTGTTTAGCTTCTCCATCCACACCCAATAAAATTGGTTTTTCCATAGCCAGTATTTCAAAAATTTTTGACGGAATAGCGCCCAAAAACAAATCGAGTTTTCTAAGTGGAACGATTGAAACGTCTATTTCGCTAATTACGCCGGCCATCTCCGTTCTTGAAACGGCTTCGGCGAAAAGTACATTTGTTAAGTTGAGTTTCTTTGCAAGATTTGTAAGCTCATCTTTCAACGGACCACTTCCCATTAAAACAAATTTCACCGGATCATTTTTGAATCGAGTAGCAACATTTATGATTATTTCAAGCCCTTGCGCATGACCAAGTATTCCGCCATAAAAAAAGACAAGGTCGTTGGGTTCAATTTTATATTTTTCTCTAAACCCATTTGGTCTTACATTGTCCAAGTTATAACTACTTAAATTCACGCCATTAGGCAACCAGTAAACATCTTTATTTGGGAATCTTTGGCGAATATCATTTACTATACCTTGTGTTTGTCCAGTTACAAGGTGCGCCAATTTATAACACCTTGCTTCGAGCCTGTACGCCATTTTTAGAAAAAGCCGATTCGTCACTAGGCCTAGTTTTTCAGCACTTTCAGGCCAAAGATCAGAGACATTAAAGATCAACTTTGCATTAAGTTTTTTTGATAATCTCATGGCGGAATATCCTAAAAAAAGCGGTGGAGATTCACAAAGAATAAAATCGAAATTTTCCAATTTTCTACCAAAGAAATAAGAGGATTTTACGAACGAAAAATAATTTCGCAGGCGCGCACTAATAGCCTTTGATTTTGTAACATAAATTTTGGTTCTGTGAACAGTCATACCATCCATGGTCTCTTTTACATATTTTTTATCTCTATACCCTTCAAATATTTCCGATTTTGGGTAATTAGGCATCGCGGTTAAAACTGTAATTTCAATACCCATTGCCTGAAGCCTTATTGCCAACTCATAAAGCCTGTTCTGAGGAGCGCCTGTTTCTGGCGGAAAATATTGGGTAAGAATTAATAGCTTCATTTTTGATTAATAGGTTAACTTCTTTTCATTTTGGTTTCTACACTTTTCTCTTTCCATTTTAATTGGTCATTATAAACAAGTACGATACACATCAGACTCGTATAGAATACAATTCCAGATTGTCGTTGCAAAACAGATTCAAACAAGGCATTGAAAAATAAACTAAATCCTAAAAAGAAAAGAAAATAGTTTTTATTGTTAATCGCAACATAAAGAATTGATTCTATCAAAACAAAAAGTAAAATAATTCCAGGAAAACCCAAATCAATTCCAATTTGTAAATACTGGTTATGTGGATTCAAATTTGATTGTTTTAATAATTGCAAATCATATTGATCACACTTCTCTGATAAAAAGAAATCAATATCTCCAGTGCCAACACCAAAAGGATTCTCTTCGATAATTTCAGCAGAAATGAGCCATAATGTAACACGGGATTTTGTTCCTGATGGATCTAATTTATTTTTTTCGATAAATGATTTTTTACCCTCCGCAATTTCGTTGTAGACAGCGTTTGCCATTTCACGGTCATAAGCAAGTTGATCCATTTTGGCAATCGTAAAATACAACAAAACTGGAACGATGAAAAAATAGAGCAACAGTCCTTTCCATTTCAACCACGTATAGATTAACATACCAAAACCGATAGCAAAACTCAATGCTAAAAAAAGAATGGCTGCAAAAGAACCAATTAAAAAAACTAGATAGCAAAAAACAAGCACCAGTGGAATGATAATTAATAAAGGCCAACTTATTTCTTTTGAAACATATCCATAAACTAAAAATACCGCAGCCATTGTAAAATAGACTGAAGCATAAGTTGGGTGTAGTTCAACGATGTTTCTTGAAATTTCATAATAAGAGATTTCGTTTCCAAAATACGCTCCGTAAAAAAATTGAAAGGCCAGAAAGATGCTGCCCCAAACCAATCCCTGCAAAATTAACCAGGCATTGGTTCGTTCTTTTTTTAAAAGAAAAATAATTGGAAAAATAAAAAAGGACATTTTATATTCGAGCAGTTTTAAACCCACATCACGATGTTCGGCCCATAGTAAACCGAGTAAATAAAATACAAAAAGAAGAACAAAAAGAAACGTTACTTTGCTAAATTTAAAGTGGAGCGACTTTAAAACCACAGCTTCAACGATAACAATCAAAAGAAAAATGCCAATTGCTGGTGAAACTAATTTTTGGTATCCTACCATGACTGCCAACAGCAGAAATAACCCGATTCCGTAGTAATCCTTATTTCTCAGCAATAGAACCATCCTTTAGTTTATCGTAAATCTCTTTGAATTTTTGAGTGGCCATTTTTCCTGTAGCTTTTTCTTCAATTATACCCGAATTAATTTTACAAACTTCTGAATAATCTAATTTGAGGGCTTCAATGAATCCGTTTTCGCCTTGTTTTTTTATGATTCCGTTTTGTTTATTTTTAATCCATTCATAAGCAACTGGCAAATCCGAAACAACAGGAATACAACCCGCCGACATTGCTTCTAAAAGACTAATGGACGTTCCATCAGAAAAAGGAAGCGAAACATAAATTGAAGATCTTTTATAATATTCGTCGTTTTTTTCTGCGTTCAACCAACCAACAAAATCAACTTTTGAATCAATGTTAAGACTTTTTACTTTTTCACGGAGCAAATCATTTAATGCCCCAGAACCTGCAATTACCAGGCGCCAATCTGGATGCAACATTTGAAAAACATTAAATTCTTCTATGATTGTTTCAATATTATAGAGCTCTTGTAATGCTCTATTTGAATAAATGATTTTTTCTTTGGGTAAACTTTTAATGGGTTCAATTCCAAAAAAAACAAGTTTGAAATTCCTGTTCGAAGTCAGCTTATTAATTTCTGAAATCATGTTATTAGAATCTGCCGTTATATAGGATGCCCCATCTAAAACGCGTTTCGTCATTATTTTAAAAACCCGTGATCTTTTTGGAACAAGTAAAATATCACTTCCCCATGCTGTAACAACATTTTTTCGATTTTTAGCACTCAAAATTCGAGCGGCCATGTAAGCAATTCTGTTTACTTGTTGAATATGTGTAACGATTGGATTTTCTGTTTCAATGATTCGTTTCAGTTTTCGATAATTCTTCCAAATAAAAAAAGGATTGCTAGATCTAAAATTAATGAGGTGTTGGCGAACGTTATGTTTCGTTTCTAATTGTGCTTCTCCAACATAAACCACTTCATCAAAAAGATCCTTAACTAGATTGATGAATCTGGTTACATGAATAGAACTTGGACCTATGACTAGAATTTTAGTGGGCATTCAATAATTTATCAATAAGCAAATTTAACCTTTGTATTTGAAATTTACGATGAAGTTGAGTGATTCCATTTTCATCCATCTGCATTTTTTCGTTATTACACCAAAGATCATAGCCTTTTAGAATCATTCGCTTGACGTCATGCACATCTTCATTAGATGCGACAAAGCCTGCGTTTAAGTCTATAATGAGTTGCGCCGCCACATCTTCTTTATTTACAATTGCAAGAATGGGTTTGCGTACCGAAAGATAATCAAAAAGTTTTCCCGTATAAACACCTTTTCTTGGTGATTTTGGAAGTAAGAATAAATTAACGTCGCTGTTTATCATATATTCAATACTCTTTTCCTGTGAGACGCGATCAATAAACTTCACATTATCCTTCAATTTTTCAGGAACTCGAATATTATGAGAAGTGCCAACAAAAAGAATCTGCCATTCTTTTGCCAATTTTCCTTCATTGACAAGATCCGAAATGGCTGAGAAAAAAATATCGGGTTTATTGGCACCATAAAAAATACCACAATAGGTTATGGTAAAAACAAGATTGTATTTGTATTCGGGCAAGAGCAAATCATGATCATACCCATTCCGGATTTCTTCGATTATTTTCACCGAACCCATCGTAGTATTTCTGAAAATTTCCACCAACGGTTGACTAACTGTAGTCAAGGCATCAATTCGTTTGCTTATGCAATTCTCGATCAAGATGTATTTTTTTTTCTCAGATTCTGAAATTGAAGGATTTTGACTCATTTCATCCCTCATGTCGGTAATCCATTTTATTGAAGGATTATTTTTACAAAAATCGTACGCAACAACATGAGCGGCCTCGGGAGAAAAACTGCTTATAACGACGTCAATCTTTTTTACTAAATGCAGATTATTTAAAGCGGATAAGACATTTTTACGCCATGATTTATAAATATCTTTTTGTGTTTTAAGCAAGAACAATTTCCAAACAACTTTGAAATAATGCCTGAATTTTTTATCTGATGTTTTGAATTCTGGTAACTTAATTAAGCGATTATTTGGAAAACGTTTAACCGTACAACCCATCATCACTTCTTCAGGAACTCCTTTTGTATCTAACAAGGTAAGAACTGTCACATCAAATTTTGATTTATCGATGTAATTTGCAAATGCAGTCATTCGGTTTACTGCTACTCCTTGAATTGGAGGAAACCATGTTGTGATTAGAACAATATGTTTTTTTTCTGAATTCACTTATCTTCCAAAAATACGGAATATTGAAGAGTTATTGAGGCATATCAACACTAAAATATCGAGCGTGAATTGTGAGCAACTTAGACAGACGCAATTGCATCAATGTATTTCATTAAAATCGTTTCCTTGTTCAAATTGGTTTTTGCCCATGCAATATGTTCGGTTTGACGACTTCTTCGTGCGATATTGACATTTTGAGAAAGCGTTGCAAATACTGGCAAAAGGTTGTCATGACCTTTGACAGCAACAACACACGGATGTGGATGATTCCACAATACATAATTTCCATTTGCAATGGCTTCTAAAACAGAAACCGAATAACCATCGTGCTCTGTTAGTCGAACAAATATTGCATGTTGATTCATGAGTTCTTTTACCTTTTTGGCGGGTACCCAACCATAAAAAATAATATTCTCTGGAACAGAAAATCCAATTCCCTTTGAGCCGATGATGTGAAATTTAGTTTGAGGAAATGCAGTTGCTAAATCAATTAATTGCTCAATACCATAAAATTTCTCTTTTCCTTCAGATAAATAGCTAACTACATCAGCTGTTTGAAACGCACTCACATTTTCAGAAGGAGTAAGATGTTTAAAATGCAAAATAGGTGCGTCAATGTTGAGTGATTTTAATTCATCTTTCAACCATTCGGCATCTGTAAAAGATTTTGCGTAATCAATGTACGTTCGATTTAGCGCACGGCCATTTGCATTATTCATGGCAGTTAAAACATCTGTCCCCTGCCACTGCAGAATTAATTTTTTTTTGCGTTTGATGACATAATCGAGCGAACCACTTTTTAATGAGACACCGTTAATTGATACAACACGATCCGCGGTCAACAAATGAAAAATAAATTTGAAACGATCTGATTTTGAGTAATAAGTATTGCAAAAAACGTACGTATTTTTTTTGTCAAAATCTCTTAATTCCGCTACGAGTTTTTTTCCGAAATGAGGCAAGCCTGTAAAAACTATTTTCATACCCGCTGCCGTGTTAGTTTCATATACCAGCCAAGCAACCAGAGATAATAGACGGTCTGAGTACCTGCATAAATAATTAAAGTATCGAAGAAATCAAATTTAAGGTAATTACCAATAAGAAAGGCAGCGATACCAGTAGAGTAACCAATCAAACTGAAAACAAAAGCCCAACTTTGTCTTCTGTAAATGATTGGCGTTGCGGAAATGGGTGACGTCAAAAAATTAATAAAGAAAGGTATGATCATAATTTGGGCAAATTCACCCGCCGTTGAAAAATCTTCGCCCAGAAACCAACCAAAAATTTCAGGACCAAAAAAAAGCACGAATAGGCAAGCCGGAATCGCAAAAACAGACATCAATTTTATTGACCGGAATAAGACGACAGAAACATTTTCATGGTTCGCGATTTTATCACTCGCTTCCTTATAATAAAGTTGTCCTACTGCGCCACCAATCGCTTTCATACTGCCACTAAGCAACGTAGACATGATTGAAAAAAAAGCCAAGGCTTCAAGACCAAATTCTTTGGTAATGATTGCATATATAATAAACTTTGTAAACAAAATGTCTGTAAATGCATGTGGTGCGTTGATAAGAGGAAAGTCACGGTATTCACGAATAAGCAATTTTTTTTCCTGACGATTTACAAGAGTAAAGTCCAATGTGCTTTGAGATGAAAGATACATCATAACTAAAGCGATTGCGTAACCAACAATTGTTCCTAGGATCAGCCCCAATACACCATAATTGCCATAACCAAATCCAACTCCAAATAAAATAGTAAACAAACTTACAAACGCCGACCGAGCAATACCGGAACTTGTCAAGGCTCGATATTTTTTTTCACGAATCAACCATTGGGTAAAAATATTTGTAAAACTGTACAGCGGAATAGCCACAGCAATAAGGATTAAGTATTCAGATAATTCACCTTTCTCATAAAATGAATCAACTTGGACTCGGAAAAAATAAAATAAAACAGATAAACCGGAAACGATTATTGTTAGCCAAGCAGAAATCGAAAACAAGTTCATCGCTTTTTTCTTTTCGGCAGGAAGGACAATAGCCGTTTCGTATCTTCCTCCAGCGGCAATTGAAATCATACCAGCCAATGCAACAAAATTTGCCTGCACCGCAAGATCTTCCTTCAAAAACAAACGTGTAATGATTGGCCAAAAAATGAATGGAACAATCTGCGAAATCGTATTGCCCGAAAACAAAACCATAAAATTATTCGCAAAAGTTCCTTTTTTAAACATCAACCGATTTGGATTTGAGCACTGAAAAATTTGAGCAAACCATAACAAGAATCGCGATAAAGATCCAGTTAATATCGAGAATCAAAAAGCCACTTGGCATTACTGAAGTTCCGACGAAACAAATCAAACATAAAACAATGTTAAGTGCCAATTCAGGATTTGACTTCCACATTCTAAGACCGCGAATCAATAACGCACTAAGCAAGACAAGATAAAAAATGAGTATAATAATTCCGTATTGGCTAAGGATTTCCAAAAAGTAAAAATGAGGACCGTTATTTCCGTAAGTATGGTTGTTGATTTTTCCTGAATCATGTCTGAACCGAAATTGTCCTGGACCGATACCCATAAATTTTGACTCAAAGGAAAAATCAATTCCATTTTTAATAAGCCCTTTTCTTTCACTCACCGAATTACGAAAAGGAATATTAATTGGTTCAACCTTGTGGCTGACGCTATCGGTTGAAACAGGAACGGGTTCTTTAACCTCAACATTATCAAATAAAGGAACGGGATCATTATAGACCAATACTTTCTTGTCAGGAATGCCATAAAATTTTTCTTTCGTCATCAAAACAAAAGAAAGTGCTATCAAAACAAAAATTAACGAATAAAGCACCTGCCTTTTTTTTAGTGTATCGAACAACCGCATAATTTGGTAAAGTGCCACAAGAATAGTTAATAGAATAGTCAAGAGTGAACCTATCCTTGACAACACAACAAACGAAATAAAGAAACACATTAAAAGAATCAGCCAGATCAATACATTTTTAGACTTACCTGACGGTTCAAGTAAAATAATAACAAAACCAATTAAAATCAAGTAAACGGCAAGGTTATTCGGATTATCCCATAAAAAAACGGGTGTATTTACATAAGCGTCAACAAGTCCACGTTCTACAACCTTATCCGTGAAAGCACCGACAAAATGAATACCTGACAAAAGTTCGAAAACTGAAAATAAAATAATCAAAAAAAACAGAATTTTAAAAGTGAGAAGAATAGTTGATTTCCACTTTTCGAAACCTAGAACATGACCAACTGAAATAAAAACGTAAGACGTCATCAGCATCAGCGCAATACTTCTCAAATCAATAATTGCATCCGCTCTCCCTTCCACAAACAAAAGAAAAATGAGCGCATAGGCAAAAAAAACGCAAAGAAAAAGAAGAAAGTAACGTTGGAGTTTCGAGGTGATTTTTGACGTTCTCCAGAACCCGAGAAAAGTAAGAATCAATAATAAAACCAAGTAAGGATAAACAGTCATGAACCCAA
>Ga0105048_10017404_pt1 | contig 11087 bp, 10 predicted proteins | sample MAT05_FD_78382 | JGI IMG/M metagenome (GOLD analysis project Ga0105048, IMG submission 78382) | Freshwater microbial communities from Lake Fryxell liftoff mats and glacier meltwater in Antarctica - MAT-05 | ecosystem: Environmental > Aquatic > Freshwater > Ice > Liftoff microbial mat | place...
ATGAGCATGGCGGCGAGCATGGCCCAGAGCAGCGCGATGCCGCGGGCCGCCGGACGCGAGGATGGCGCCGCTCGACGGGATCGAACGGCGCGACGGAGCGGCGCGGGAGGGTCGGCGAGCACGGCAAGACCTCGCGGAACCCACGGCCCCCCGCACACGGCGTCCGAACGGACGCGTCCCGTGCCGTGGGAGGTGTTCGCCTCCGAGAACACCCGGAGGTGAGCGCCCCCGGTGGGTTCCGGACCCCGGGGACGCCGAGTCGCTATCGACGCGTACCCCCCGCGAACTGAAGGGGTCCCGGCGGCCGGGGGGGGCTGCCCGGGCACGCCAGCCCCCGAGACCGGGTCCGCCCGCCCCCAAGACCGTCTGTGGGGAACGGCCGCCGCTCCCCTATCGGCTCGTGGCCGCCGCCACGATGAGCCGGTGCACCTCGTCGAGTCCGTCCGTAAGCACTGCCGGCCCCGGCTGGAGGAGGATCGTCGGCGACACGTCGTGGACGTGGCCGGTGCGCACCGCCGTCGTGGCGTCCCAGCCGGGCCGGGCGCGGATCACCTCGGGACGCACCGTCTTCCCGCACCACGACGCAAGGATGACCTCCGGGTCGCGGGCGACGACCTCCTCGGGCGCGACGATCCGTTCCTTCGCCGCCGCGCCGGACGCCCGCTCGGGGAAGAGATAGGCGCCCCCCGCCAACTCGACCACCTCGGCCACCCAGCGGATCCCGGTGATGAGCGGCTCGTCCCACTCCTCGACGTGGACGCGCGGCCGGCGCGGGAGACGCGAGGCCCGCGCCGCGACGACCTCGATGTGGGCGGTGAGCGTCACGACGAGCTCACGCGCGCGCGCCTCGAGCCCCACGAGCCCCCCCACCGCGAGCACGACGCCGAGGATCTCCGCGACGCTGCGTTGGTTGAACACGACGACGTTCATCCCACGCCGCGCGCACTCTGCGGCGATCTCGGCCTGCAGGTCGCTGAAGCAGAGGACGAGGTCGGGTTCGAGGGCGGCGACCGCCTCGAAGTCGGCCTTCACGAACGCGCACACCTGCGGCTTCTGCTTCGCCTCCGGCGGCCGCTCCACGTACTTGCTGACACCCACGACGAGGTCGCCGGCGCCGAGGCCGTAGAGGATCTCGACGGTTTCCTCCGTCAGGCACGCGATCCGCCGCGGGCGGCGCGGCGCGCGGGCCTCCGCCAGGATGCGGTGGGCGACGGCGTCCGGGCGGGGGTCAGGCGCGCTCACGACCGGCGGATTGCACCACACCCGGGGCCCGGGCCCGCGACCAACCGGTGCCTGCGCCTTCCGCGCGTGCCCCCCGCCGAACCGCCGATGATGGACCCGAGGCTCCGTACCCGCCGGTTCCTCCTCCCCCTGCTCGCGCGGCTCGGCGCGACGTCCGCGGCGTGCGGCGGCGGCGGAGACGCCGAAGCGACGGCGTCGCCGTTCCCGGCGGGCGTCGTCCACGGGCCGATCGTCGGGGTGCCGTCCCCGGGCACGATCGTGATCGCATGGCGCACGGCGACCGCGTCCGTCGGCGGCGTCGAGGTGGGCCCGACGACGGCCTACGGCGCCGTCGTCACCGAGCCCGCCGCGACGACGGACCCCCAGGGGACGCTCCCGATCGCCGCCCCCGGCGCCGTCCGGCACGACGGCTTCCTCGCCGACGGGGCCCCGCTCGGCGACGACCACGTCGTCCGCGACCGGCCGTCGCCGACCGGCACGCTACGCCTCGTCGTCGCGGGCGACCTCGGCCTCGACACCGACCTCGCGGCGACCCGACAGCTCGGTGATCGAGGTCCACACGCTCCCCCGCGCGACCCGCTGACGGACGACCCGGGACGCGAGGCCCGACGCGGGCCGCCGCCGTCCCCGGCCTACGTCGTCACGCGGAAGGGCCGCAGCTTCGCAACCACGAGCGTGACGTCGTCGGTCTGCGGGCCCGTGCCGCGGTGCGCCTCGACCGCCGCCCGCACGGCGTCGGCGATCGCCTGCGCGCTCCCGTGCGCGTTTGCGCGGACGACGCGCTCGAGGCCCTCGTAGCCGAACGGCGCGCCGGCGGTACTCGTCGTCTCCCAGACGCCGTCGGTGGCGAGCACGACGACGTCGGCCGGGCGGACGTGCTCGACGCACGCCTCGGGGAACCGGATCCCGTCGATCACGCCCGCCGGCGGGCCGCACGCGGGCATCTCCTCCCACCGGCCGTCCTCCGCGTGGAGGACGAAGCACCCGCCCTGACCGGCGTTCGCGTAGACGATCGTGCCCGCGTCGGGGTCGAGGACGCCGTAGAAGAGCGTCATGAACCTGCCCGACGTCGCGTCGTGCGCGAGGTGGCGGTTCACGACCTCGAGGAGGTCGCCGGGCGCGAGCATCCGGCCCGGGGCGACGTCGCGTTCGGCGTGGCTGCGCAGGACCGCGCGGCCCGTGGACATGAGGAGCGCGGCGCCGATGCCGTGGCCGGTCACGTCGCCGACGGTGAGCGCGACCCGCCCTCCGGGAACTTCCCACGTGCGCGGGTAGTCGAAGTAGTCACCGCCGGTCTCGTCGCAGTAGTCGGAGAAGCCCGCGACGTCGACGCCGGTCACGGAGGGCGGGCCGCCAGGCAGCAGGTTCTGCTGGATCTCCATGGCCAGGGCGAGCGACTGCTTGAGACGCTGCCGCTCCTCGAGCCCCTCGACCATCCGGTTGAAGTTCGTCGACAGCCGGCCGAACTCGTCGGTACTCGCCCAGATGGCGCGGGCGCCGAGGTCGCCGGCGGCGACGCGGTCCATGGCGTCGGAGAGGACGCGCACGGGGCGGTTGATCCGGGACGCCAGGACGACCCCGAGGACGCCGGAGACCAAGGCGGAGCCCGCGATGCCGAGCGCGAGGATCGCCAGCAGTTGGATCCGCATCTCCGCGACGGTCTTCGCGTCGACGTCGATGCCGAGGAGCCCGACGGTCCGACCGGCGGCGTCCCGGATCGGCGCGTAGCCGGAGATCGTGACACCGTACTCGTCCTCGGTGAGGTCGTCGTCCGACGCCGGGCCCTCGAGGGCCCGCACCATGGCGGGGAAGCGGGCGTAGTCGTAGACCGTGCCGAGCTGGTCGTCCTTCTCCGCCAGCACGAGGCGGCCCTTGCCGGGGCCCGGCTCGCCGAGCCGACCGAGGGTGTAGACCTCCTGGAAGCGTGCGTGCGCCGCACGCACGCGCGCGCCGAGCTTGCGGAGTTCGAGCTCGTACGGTTGCGTCGGGGCGCTCGCCTGTGTGGGGTCGAACGCGGCGTGTGCGTCGCCATCGATGGTGGGCGCGACGGCGGCGGCAACCGCCTCGAGGAGCCGCCGGAGGTGTTCAATCTGGGCCTCGCGGGCCCGACGCCAGGCCCCTTGGAGCACCAGGGCCGCGGTCAGGAAGGAGAGCCCGCACAAGGCGAGGACAAGCTTGGTGCGGAACGAGGTCTTGATCGCCACGGCGACGAGCCTACGGACGGGGCCGACCGCGTCCAGCCGAAAGCCAGCGCGCGCCTCGCCGGTCCTCCCTCCCGTCCTCTCCCTCCCTCCTCTCCTTCGTTCCGCCTCTTCGTTTCTCTCTCTCGTCCCGGACGCCGACCGCCGGGCGACCCAACGCCTCCTGCCGAGCCACGACAGCGACCGCGGGGCGGACGGGCCGCACGAGTGACCGCGGGGCGACGCGTACGCCTCTCGTACGCGAGCCCGGCGATCGCGAGGTCCCGGCCCGCCCGCCCCGCGGTCGCCCTAGGAGAGAGACATCAATCCGTCTCGAACATAGACCTTCACCATCTTCTTGCGCCAGGCGTTCTCGAAGTCGGTGTTGTCGAGCGGCTTCGCCGGCCGGAACGCGATCTCGCCCGCGGCCTTCGCGGTCTCGAGGTCGATCCGCTTGCCCAGCAGCGCGCCTTCGGCGTCCGTGCAGCGGATCGGCGAGGAACCGACGCCGTTCAAGACGATGCGCGCCTCGGCCACGCGGTCGCCTTCGAAGCGGAGCGCGGTCGCCACGCCCAGCACGGGGAAGTCGAAGGTCCCGCGGCGCCGCAGCTTGCCGTAGTGGCTCCGCCAGCCGTTCACCGGCGGCAACACGAGGTCGGTCAGCACCTCGTCGTGGTCCTTCGTCAGGTAGGCGATCCCGTCGTCGCGGTAGAGCGACTCCACGGGCACTTCACGGTGCCCGCGCGGGCTCGCCAGCCGGGCCCGGGCCCCCAGCGCGATCAACACGGGCACGGAGTCGCTGCTGTTCACGGCCCAGCAGCGGTCGCTGCCCGGCGCGGTCCAGCAGGTGTCGCCCTCGCACTTCAGGCAGTTGTTGATGGCGCGGCGCCACTCGAGGTTCTGGTCGTAGTAGTTGCAGCGCGTGTCGAGCAGCACGTTGCCGCCGAGGGTGCCCATGGTCCGGAGGATGGGCGTGCTGATGGAGCGGATCGCGGCCCAGAGGGCCGGCCGCTCGGCCTGCAGGCGCGCGTCGCGCTCGAGGGTCATGAGGGTCGTGTTCGCGCCGATGCGGAGCGAGCCGTCGCCGGCGGCATGCACGCCGCGGAGGTCCGCCACGCGCCGGAGCGACACGAGCGTCTTCGGCACATGTTGGCGCCGTTTCATGTTCGGGTAGAGGTCGGTCCCGCCCGCGACGACGGTCGCGCCCGGGCCCTCGCTCGAGAGCATGAGGACCGTCTCGGCCACCGAGTGGGGCGCGAGGTACTTGAACGCCGGAAGCCGCATCATGACCGGACCCCTCCCGCCTGCGTCTCGTGCTCGGTCGCGCGGCCCGTGCCGCCCTGGGCCGGCGTCAGCACCTTCGTGACGGGCGGCATGGGGATGACGGGGAATTTCTTCGGCCCGAAGCGCCGGTCCTTGCTCGCGAGCGCCCGGAGCACCTTCTCGGGCGACACCGGGATCTCGTCCACCCGGACGCCGAGCGCGTCGTACACCGCGTTCGCCACGGCCGGCATCATCGGGAGGAGCGGGCCCTGGCCCACCTCCTTCGCGCCGAAGGGGCCGTTGGGGTCGGGGTCCTCCACGAGGAACGTCTCGACCTCGGGCATCTCCAGGGTCGTGAGGCTCTTGTACTCGAGCATGGACGGGAACTTGTGGACGCCGAACCGGTTGCCCCGGTACGTCATCTCCTCCATGAGCGCCTCGCTGAGGCCCATGTAGACCCCGCCCTCGACCTGGCCGATGGCCATGGCCTTGTGGATCGCGCGGCCGATGTCGTGCGCCACCCAGACCTTCGTGACCTTCACCATGCCCGTGTCTTCGCTGGCCTCCACCTCCACGACGGCCGCGGTGTAGGAGTAGGCCGGCGACGGGCCCACGCCCGCGCCGCGGTAGCGGCCCGGCGAGGGCGGCGGGGTGTACGACCCGACGGTCCCGAGCGTCCCCCACTTGGCCTCGCCGACCACGGCCGCCTCGGCGAACGTCATCGACGTCTTGCCCGTCGGGTCCGAGACGTCGAACACGCGCCCGCCCGCGAACTCGAGCTGGGCCACGGGCACCTTCGTCTTCTCGCTGACGGCCTTCGCGATGAGCTCGCGGGCGCGCTCGGCGGCCTGGATGGCGGCGTTGCCCATCATCATGGTCACGCGGCTGCTGTAGGAGCCGAGGTCCACCGGGGTGAGGTCGGTGTCGGCGACGACGACCCGCAGGTCGAGGAGGTCGAGGCCGAGCACCTCGGCGACGCACTGGGCCAGCACCGTGTCGGACCCCTGCCCGATCTCGGTCTCGCCGCAGAACACCGTGACGCCGCCGCCGCGATCGATCTTCAGCTGGACGCCCGAGTGCGGCAGCGCGTTCCAGTAGATGGGCAGGCCCGCGCCGCTGATGTACGACGAGCACGCGAGGCCCACCCCGCGGCCGCGCGGCAACTTCTTGTGCTTGTCCTTCCAGCCCGAGGCGTCGACGACCTTGCGGATGCAGGCGCCGAGGCCCATGGAGCCGATCTTCAGGTAGTTCGCCGTGACCGAGTTCGCCGGCTGGAGGGTGCGCAGGCGCATCTCCGCCGGGTCGAGGCCCAGGCGCTCCGCGATCTTGTCGAGTTGGACCTCGAGGCCGAACCGCGGCTGGGGCGTGCCGTGGCCGCGCTTGGGGCCGCACGGCGGCTTGTTGGTGAAGCAGCGGACGCCGTCGAAGCGGTAGTGCGGCACCTGGTAGGTGACGGTCTGGAGCGCGCCCGTGTAGTACGTGGAGGCGACGCCGTAGGAGCCGTAGGCCCCGCCGTCGAGAAGCGTCTTGCACGCCATGGCCGTGATGGCGCCGTCCTTCTTGACGCCCGTCTTGAAGTGCATGAGGACGGGGTGGCGGCCGCGGTGGCAGTAGAAGACCTCCTCGCGGGTGAGGGCGATCTTCACGGGCCGGTTCGTCAGCATGGAGAGCTTGCCGACGACGATCTCGTGGTTGAAGGGGTCGCTCTTGCCGCCGAAGCCGCCGCCGTTCGGGCACGCGACGATGCGCACCCGCGAGGGCGGCATCTCGAGCACCTTGCTCATGGCGCGGTGCAGGTAGTGCGGCGTCTGCGTCGAGGACCAGACGGTCAGCTTGCCGTCGGGGTCGCGCCACGCGAGGGTCGCGTGCTGCTCCATGGGCAGGTGCGTGTTGCCCTCGAAGAAGAACGTGTCCTCGAAGACCTCGTCGGCCTCGCCGAAGCCCTGCTCGACGTCGCCGAACTCCATGGAGATCTTCTTGTGGACGTTGCCCTCGTCGCCGTAGTCGTGGATGCGCGGCTCGGGGTTCTCGAGGGCGGCCTCGGCCGAGAAGATCGGCTTGAGCGGCGCGTAGGTGACCTTGATCTTCATGGCCGCCTCGAAGGCGGTCTCCTCGTCCACCGCCGCGACGGCGGCGACGGGGTCGCCCACGAAGCGGACGAGCTCGACGCAGAGCGCGTGCTCGTCCTGCGAGACGGGGAGGATGCCGAACGGGATCGGCATCGTCTTGCCGGTGATCACGGCCACGACGCCGGGCAGGGCCTCGGCCTCGGAGGTGTCGATGGCGAGGATCTTCGCGTGCGCGACGTGGCTGCGGTGCAGCTTGCAGTGGAGCATCCGCGGCATGGACAGGTCGTCGGCGAACTTCGTCGCGCCGGTGACCTTGGCCATCCCGTCCACCTTGCGGGGCGACTTGCCGATGGTCTTGAACGGGGGCTGCTTCGGGTCAGGCGCCACGGGTCACCTCCCCGGCGGCGGGCCCCTTGGGCGGCGCCGCGACGTCCGGCTCGTTGCCGGGCAGCGGCGGGACCGGCTCGCCGCGCATCACGGCGGCCGCGCGCTCGACGGCCTCGAAGATCTTCGCGTAGCCGGTGCAGCGGCAGAGGTTGCCCGCGAGGTCGTCGCGGATCTGCGCGCGCGACGGCGAGGGGTTGCGGTCGAGCAGGGCCTTGCTGGCGCAGAGGAAGCCCGGGGTGCAGTAGCCGCACTGCGCCGCGTTGAGGTCGGCGAAGGCCTCCTGCAGCGGGTGTGGGCCCTGCGCGGTGGCGAGGCCCTCGACGGTCGTGATCTCGCGGCCGTCGCACTCGACCGCCAGCAGCAGGCACGAGAGCATGGGCTCGCCGTCGACGACGACGGTGCACGTGCCGCACTCGCCGAGTTCGCACCCGTGTTTCGTGCCCGTGAGGCCCATCTCCTCGCGGAGGACCTCGAGCAGCGTCTTGTGCGGCACGAAGAGGACCTCGTGGTCTTCCCCGTTGACCCGGAGCGTCAGCGCCACCTTCTTGGGGCGCTTCTGCGCGGCGGGCCTGCCGGTCGTGCCGTTGCCGTGGGGGCTCATGGGAGCATTCCTCCGACCAGGGTGTCTGCGTACGACGCGGCGATGGCCTCGGGCGAGCGGTCGCCCTCGGGACGCCACCAGGTGACGATGCCGTTGAGCGCGCCGAGGAGCGCGAGGGCGGCGAGTTTTGCGTCCACGGGGCGCAGTTCCCCCGCCTCGACGCCGCGGGCGACGAGGCGGCGGACGAGGGTCTCGTACGCGCGGCGGCCCCGGGCCACGGTGGCGCGGCGCGACGGGGGGAGCGCGCGGAACTCGAGGTGGGCGGCGCTGCCGCCGGTCTCGACGAGGAGGCAGCGGACGTGCCCGGCGACGAGTGCGCGGAGTTTCGCGGGGGCGGTCCCCGCGCCGGCAGCGATGCGTCGGGCCCCGTCGAGGAGGAGCTTCAACGCCGTACGCTGGCACTCGTAGAGGAGGTCCGACTTACCGGCGGGGAAGTGGTAGTAGAGGTTGCCGACCTGCGTGCCGGCGGCGGCGGCGATGTCGCGCATGGTCGCGTCGTGGAAGCCGAGGCCCCGGAACGCGGCGGCGGCCCGCACGAGGATCCGCGCGCGCGTGGCTTCGCCCTTCGGGGGCTTCTCGCGGCTGGTGGCGGTGGGCGTCACGTCGTCCGGGACCCGGTCTTTTTGAACCTAGGTTCAAATCCTAGCCGTCCGCCCCCCGCCCGTCCAGCCCCCCCCCGGCACCGACCGCCCCCGGGCCTCGCGTCCCTAGCGCGACGATCGCCGCATCACGACGTCGGGGACGACGCCATCGGATTCGACGTCGCGCACCGTCACGGGGTCGTACCCGTCGGCCTCGAAGGTGAGCGTCCACGGGCCGCCGCGGGCCGCCGCGGGCCGCCGCGGGCGTCGCCGCCGAAGTGCCCGGTCGCGCCGGTCGGCGATCGCTCGTCGCCGGGGAGGCCGGGGAGGTCGGCGATCCGCCACCGGACCCCGGCGAGCCCGACGCCGTCGTCGCCGACGACCTACCCTTCGACCCATCCGCCGCGCACGAACACGACCTCGGTCGGGCCGTCGGCGGGCGCCAGCCTGCGGTCGACGGGGAGGAACCCGGCGGCCTCGAACCGGAGCTCGACCGAGACGTCGCCGACCCAGCGCGCGAACGTCCCGTCGGCGGCGGTCGCGGTCCGGCGCACCCCGTCGGTGACGGTGACGCCGGGGAGCAGGCGACCGCGGTCGTCCACGACGCGCGCGGCCAGTTTCGCGACGGGGTCGAGGTCGAGGCGCGGGCCGTCCTCGCGGGAGGCCCAGGTGGCGGCGCCGTGGTCGCGACGGACGACGATCGAGGGCGGCGGCGTGCAACGGGGTCGTAGCCCGTTGCGTCAGCGGAGGTCGAGCAGGTGGTGGCCGTGGACCGCGCCGTCGGCCAAGTTGAGGACGAGGGCCAGCACGACCCCCGGCGTCGCCGTCGCGATCAGGACGTGCTCGTAGCGACCCGACGGCATCCGCCAGAGCCCCGTCACCGGCCCCAACGGGCCATGGCCTTCGACGTCCTCGTCGGGGATCTCGGCCACGTACGGCGCGACGTCGAACGCCGGCCGCGCCCCCCCCGACGCCGGGAACGGCGTCCCGGCGATCGTCGCCCGGAACCCGCCCGCGTTCAGCCGCCTCGTCCCCACGACCGGGTCAGTTGCCCGCGGGGTTCGTCATCACGAACGACTGCGCAAACTTGTCGAACGTCGCCTTCGCCGCGGCCTCCTGCGTCACGTCCGCGGCGCACCGCAGGCGAAACGTGTCGTTGCCGCGCTTCACCACGGCGACGAAGAACACCTGCTCACGCCCGCCGACGCTGCCCTTCGCCGTCACGAGCGCGGCCTCGCGTCCCGCCAGTTGCGTCCGCCCCGCGACCGCCTCGCCCCCCACCTCGGGGCCCTTGTAGTACTCGATCAACAGGTTCGCCTCATGATCGAGGTCCGCGTCCGTCTCGTAGCGGTAGACGCCCAGGACCGGCCCGTCGCCCGCCGGCGCGAACTCCGCGAGGTGCTGCGTGCGATCCGGGATCCGGACGCCATAGCCCTGCGGGTACGTCACCGCGAAGCCCGCCACGTCGTCACGGAACGAGCCGTCGCCCTTCTGCGCGAACGCCGATCCCGCCACCTTCACCGTGATCCCCTGGATCATCCGGTCGATCGCCGACGCCACGCGCGCGAACCCCGTCGCCTTCGCCTGCGCCCGCACCTGATACTCCCACTCGCCGCCGAGCAGGAACGCCGCCTGCACGCGCCACGTGATCAGGGCCGGCGGCCCCGCCGGCGCCGCCCCCCCGCTCGGCGCGGGCGCGGGCGCCGCTACCTCGACCGCGCGCGCCTGCGTCGCGTCCACGAGCACGCCCGGCATCGGCCGCCGCCCCGACACCGCCAGGTCCGTCACCGCCGCCACGGCGTACGACTTGTCGTCGGCGAACGTCTTCGTCACCTCGGCGCGCAGCCGCGGCAACGTCACCGCCGTCGCCCGCCGCATCGAGAGCACCGCCGACGAACCGGTGGCCGCGTCGGCGAACGTCGCGAGCGGCGTCCACTGGGGGATCCCGGCAGACAACTCCGTCAGTTTCCACCCCGACGGCCCCTCGACCGTGAGGCCCACCTTCGGGTGCTTGTAGACCGCACCGGGCGCCGCGGGCGCGGCCGGCGGCGCGTCCTGCGCCCCGGCGCCGCGGGCGCCGAGACCGAGCGAAAGGGACGCGGCGAGGGCGAACGCGGGGAGGCCCGAGAGCGGACGGGGACGCAACATCGACGACGGCCTCCGAGGGAGCCCCGGATTCTAGCCAGCCGTCGCCCGGATTCCGATCCCGCCCGGAGGCGGCCCGTAGCATCCTCGGTCCATGGTCCCGGACCTCTCCCTCCTGGTCGCGCTCCTCCTGGGGCTCGTCTCGCTCGGCGACGCCGCCGCCGGCCGCGCCGTCGACCCCCTCCGCGCCCTCGCCGGGACCGCGGCCACCGTCCTCGTCGTCGTCGCCCTCACCCGCATGGCCGCCGACCGCGCCATCCGCGCCGTCGAGGAGCGCGACGCCGACGGCCTCGTCCGCGCCGGCCGCTCGACGACCCTCTGGCCGCTCGTCGGCTGGATCCTCGTCCTCAACCTCTTCGACTGGGGCGCGTTCGTCGGGGCCCACGTCCCCCGCGTCTGGTTCCTCGCCCCGCACCTAGCGCTCTTCGTCCCGCTCGCCGTCATGTTCGGCAGCGCCTGGTCGGCCGTCCGCCGCGTCGAAGTCCACTTCCTCCCCGCCGGCACGCCGCCCCCCGCGGGCGCGCTGCGACGCGGCCTCGTGCGCAACGCCCTCGTCCTCGTGCCGCTCGCGCTCCTCTGCCTCGGCGGCGTCGCTCGAGCGCAGAGCCCAGCGACCATC
>Ga0105048_10017405_pt1 | contig 11086 bp, 11 predicted proteins | sample MAT05_FD_78382 | JGI IMG/M metagenome (GOLD analysis project Ga0105048, IMG submission 78382) | Freshwater microbial communities from Lake Fryxell liftoff mats and glacier meltwater in Antarctica - MAT-05 | ecosystem: Environmental > Aquatic > Freshwater > Ice > Liftoff microbial mat | place...
AATGATGTCCGCCTGACGGAACTTTCCGCGCAAGGTCAGAACATGGGATGCCAGGGCCGGGAGCCCGGCGGCCAATGTTCGCAGCGAAGCCGTCTTGGTTGCCCTGGCCAAGGCCTCGGGAAGCGGGAGAATTTCCACTGCGATCCCCCGCCTTTGCAAGATGCCGACAAAAGGACCCCCGGCAAAAAGCAGCACAAGGCTGTCGGTCCGGTGATGTTCGGCGAGATCGGCCAGGCACAATTCCGCGCCGCCGGGCTGGCCGCTTTGGTCAACGAAGAGAATCATCGGCGGCTTCCTGATAGACCTTCATCACCCGGCAGGCAATTTCCGGCCAGGCAAAATTTTTCTCAGCATATTTCCGGCAAAGTTCCCGGGAGGGAAGCGATGGGGAAAATCCCCGTATCATTCCGCTGGTGAGGTCCTCGACGCGGTTTCCGGAGAGAAGCAGCCTGTGGTCAAGACCGCTGACAGTCTCCGGCAGTCCGCCCACGGGTGTGACCAAGACCGGAGTGCCGCAGGCGAGGGATTCCAAAGTGATCAGGCCAAAGCCTTCCAGTGCCTGGGAGGGAACAATGGAAAAATCCGCGGCGGAGTAGGCGGATGGCAAATCCTGGTCCGGGATGAATCCCTGAAAAATAATGCGCCGGGCCAGGCCAAGGGCGGCGGTGCGATTTTGCAATTCCGTGAGCAACGGGCCTTTACCTCCGAGAATCAAAATGGCATCAGGCTCTTCCGCCGCCACCCGGCTGAACGCATCGATCAGGGTCTCCAAGCCCATGCGGTGAACCATGCGCCGCACGCAAAATACGATCTTTTTTTCAGCGGGCCAATTCATCCGGCAGCGAGCCTCGTCCCTGGCAAGAGGATGAAAATGAACGGTGTCAACCCCGCCGGGAATCACCGCGATTTTTTCCGGTGGCACAGCGTAGGATTGGATCAGAATATCGCGAAAGGCTTGGGAAAGAGCGATCAGACGTTTGGCCGATGCATAGACGCGGTGTTCGATCAAGCGCTTGATTGAGACAACCCAAGGTTTTTGTTTCTCACCGGCGGATTCCAGCGCCCACGGTCCATGAAAGTGAGTGACCAGGGAAGTTGTCTTCAACTGGCCAAGCAACGGGAAGGCATAGAGCGCAAAATGGGAGGCGAGGACAGGGTAGGAACCGGGGAGATGACGGCCCAATCTGCGCAGCGCGGCGCGACGTTTCCATAGTCCCATGCCTTCCGGCCCTAGCAAAATGCGTGGTGATTCGGTGGATGGATCTTTGCGCCATTGATCCAAAGAGATGGTCTTGCTTTCTTCGAGGTCACCAAAGGCGGCGGCGGCGATGTTTTCTCCCGAGCTTTGCAAGCCCTGCACGAGTCCTGCAAAGTAACGATCCGCTCCTCCGCGCGACGGATCAAAATGCATGCCGAGTTCCAGGATTTGTGGAGTCGGCCTGCTCATGGCCGGGGGATGTTGACCGACTGCACCACGCGAGCGAGGCGGGGAAGCCCCCGCTGGTGAAGAGCCCGGAGCTGTTCAGGAGATCGAGGTCGCATGGGGAGTTCTGCATTTTACGGCATGATCTATGGTCGCTGCCATTTTTTCCGCCACGGCTTTGAGCGTGACGTGAGCATTGGTCCAAGCCATTCCCTTTGCCGCGCTTTCCAGGCGCAATTGAGGGTCTCGAATCATTTTCCGCAGCGCGTTGGCAAGCTCCCGAACATTGCGTTCGGGAAAGACCAGGCCTCCTTTGCTGGCCTGGATTAAGTTGGGGATTTCGCCGGAATCCGAACCGATCACGGCGGTGCCGCAGGCCAGTGATTCCGTGATCACGCGTCCAAATTGTTCCTTCCAGTTTGGCTGGGTCTCGGAAGGCAGCACAAGCAGATCAAAGGCGCTCAGATACCGCGGGGTCTCATCGTGTGGAATGTAACCGGAGAAAGTCACCCTGTCACCCAGACCTCTGGCCTGGAGAATGTCCCGGAACTCTTTTTCAAAGTCGCCTTTGCCAATCATGACGAGTTTCCAGGAAAGATCTCCCAACTCGCAGAGGGCATGGGCAAATGTCCGGAGCCCCTTTGCTTCCACGAAGCGGCCGACAAATCCAAGAACCAATTCTCCGGGCGCGCGAGGAATGAGTCTGGCGTCCTCTCCTTCTCCCTGCGGACGATAAAAACCAGGATCCATCGGCAACGGACAGACGGCGCATGTGCCCCGATAACCCTTTGCGTGCAAGACATCCGCAACGGCTTCCGTGATGGGAAAGGCAAACGGGCTGTGCCGGTAAACCATGCGCTCCAAGGCGGAAAACGGAAACGGATATTTTTTGCTGATATTCTGGCAGGAGTAGAATCCAAAGGCTGCCGGGGAAGGCTGACGCATATTGGCCAGACAGATTTGCGCGGTGGCCACGGCGTAAGGTTCATGATTCACGGAGATGGCGTCGAATTTTGCGTGGCTCAGGAAGCTCCCCCATCTTTTTCGATAAGCATGAAAAATGATGTTTCCATTCATCAGCACGGGAACTTTTTCCACGCGCTCCCCGAGTTCCGGGCACGTGGTTTCATCAAGGCGGTTTCCAAACTCATCCTTCCAGAGGGCGGGGATCACGAGTGACACCTCCCATCCGGTGAGAGTCTGCAGCGTCCCATACAGCCGCTGGTTGGCGGCTGTGGCGCAGGAATGACTGACGACCAGAAGCTTCATGCCAGAAAAGACTTGTAAGCCTCCTCGGTCATCGAGGTCACATGGTCCCAAGTGTAATGCTGCTCGACCAAGCGGCGCGCGTTTCCGCCCATGAGTTGCACGGCGCTTCGATTTGCGACCAGGGATGAGAGAGTCTCCGCGATTTGCGCGGGATCATGCGTGATGAACTCCCCGTTCATCCGTGGCTGAATAAAATCCTCGGTCCCATTGATTTTTGTGGCGATGACGGGCAATCCGCACGCCGCCGCCTCAAGAGTGGCAAGGCTGAATGCCTCGTAGTGGCTGGGAAACAAAAAGATGTCGGAGGCGGCCATGGCCGTGGCGATATCCCGGCGGAAACCGCCGAAAACCACGCGATTTCCGACGCCGGCTTCCACCGCCATCGTCTGGTAGCGCTCGAGGTCGGGGTCGTCGCCCGCCACGAAGAGCTTGATTTCCGGCTGCCGGATATATCCCAAGGCGCGCACGGCGAGATCGAGCCCCTTACGCGCCCATTCGCCTCCGGAAAAAATGGCAATAAAATCCTCTTCACGGAATCCATTGGCGTTACGCCATGCCGTTCGCTCCGGGGCGGAGAGGGGATGGAAAACCGTCGTGTCCGCTGCGTTGGGAACGATACGAACCTGCGCGTTGCCGACGGCGTAATACTGACGGAGCTCTGCTTCAACCCCCCGGGACACAGGCAGAAAAACCGGTGCGGGTTTACGGGTGTAGAGCTTTTTCTCGGCGGCGGAGGTTGCCCGCAAATAGAACCGTCGGGTTAAGCGCCGCAGCGGGGAGATTTTTTCCCCGCTGGCGTGGCGTTCGAGAATCCGCATTTTGGCCGGCTGGATGTTTTGAATGGTCACAACATTAGCTCGCAGCGTATTCGGTCCGATGGAGTGGACGATGTCGAAGTCATGGTTCCGCAGCCGCCGGTTCACCGCTTGATAATAGCTCCAAAAATCCGCGACTTCCGGCCAGTCTGGTCCCGGCACCTTGTGCCAATGGATGAGCTCCAGATCAAGATCATCCACCTTCCGGGCAAAGAGATGCACATCGTGACCCCGCCGGGCCAGACGTTCGGCCACTTCGTTGACCGCACGGGCGCTCCCGTCCCGCCGGTTGCAATTGATCATGGTGAAGGCGATGCGCATCATCAGGAATTCTGCTGCAAGATGCTGCCTTCGGGGGGTGCCTGTTTCCGGCGGCGCTTATCCGCCATGGCCTGGACGATGCGATCCATGGCGGGCTTGGGATAGGCGGCGAATCCGGCGAAGACGCAGAATACGACCGAGCCCGGACCCGAAAGCCAGTTGCCCGCAAAGAGCGTGACCGCGCCGGTCACAAACAGGGCTTTGAACATCATGAGGGTTTCACTTCGGATGCCGAGCTTTTCGAAGATTCTGACCTGCTTCCAGATCAGATAAAGGGCGTAGAAAAAGAATCCTCCGCCCAGAAGTCCGAAGGCAAACAGAATTTCAAAATAGCCATTGTCGCCGATCGCAGCCCCGGCCTCAAGGACTCCCGTGTTCACGCGTCCGGCCAGCCCGGTCGATCCCAGCCCGGTGCCCAGGGGATTTTTCAGCAGGGCTCCGGCCCCATAATTTGCGATCTGAATGCGGCCCTTGAAGGATCCGTCCTCGGTGATGGATCCGATCGTCTGCAGGCGCTTGCCGACTTTTCCCGAACTGGGTGTCTTGTTCAGAATATAGATTCCCGCCACCGCGCCGACACAGAGTATGAGAATGATTTGAATGGTGTTTTTTCCGCGGTTGAGCACGGGAAACAGGATTGTCGCCAAACCGATCGTAATGACCGTGGTCCGAACAAATGTCAGCAGGATGGTGGCGATGATGATGATCACGGAGATCCATCCGGTGGCGTTCCTCCAGCGTTTGGAGATAATCATGGGGATGACGGCGAAACCCAGAAAACCCGCCAGCGGGCCTCGTTCGCTCATGGTGGAAAATACGACCATCTGCGTGGGCTTCAACTGGCCAAGATATCCTTCAAAACCCACCGCCCGCACCCAGAAGGCATCCCACGGGGGGATTGTGTAGTATTGATACCAGCCGTAAAGACTCACCGTGACCGCGGCCCAGCCGACGGATTTGATCCAGCGATCCAGAATGCGTTCGTTGCCTTTCGCGATGGCTGCGCAACCCATGATGGACAAGGGGGCGACGTATTCCGCCAATGCATAAACCGCAGCCAGTTGATTGCGCACCAGTCCGACGGCAAAACCCATCGCGAGGGCGGCGGTGAACAACCGGATCACACGCTGCAAGTAGCCGGGAAGCGTGCGGTAGTTTTGCAAGACCATCAGAAAGACAAATCCCGAGACCACCAGCGGGGTGAGACTGATGGGCGAAAAGGCGTTGAAAGCTCCGTTCAACCAGTCCACGTAACGGCGGATGCCGCGATTGAGGACGGTGACCCAGACCAGATAGTCGATCAGCCAGCTTGAACCGGTGAGGTAGAGAAACGCCGCAGGTGCGACTATCAGCAAAGCGACAAACCAATCCATCAGGCACCCTTATAAGCGGTTCTCAAAAAAGGGCGAGGAATCCCGAGCGCAGGGGCCTTGCAAAATTTCAAGCGGTCACTGGTGCTGCGGGTTGAGTGGTTTTCCGCGTGACGATGGCAATGCCGTCGCTGAAAAGCCGTCCTTTCAAACCGAAATTCTCCCAGCGAAGCCAGGGGAATTTCGGGATGGAACCGGAGTCGTCGAAGGCAAACTCGGGTGGCGAAAAGCCAGTTTCCAAGCACACGTGCTGCAGATCCTTTCGGACCAGCGCCGTGATATGGGCGGGATAACTGCCTGCCTTGAACGCAACGAAATGGCCCTCAAAAATCAGGGAAAGCAGCGAGCGCAAGCTTTCCTGATTGGGGGTAGTGAGCAGGAGCGTTCCCGCAGGACGCAGCAATCGGTGAAACTCGCGAAAGACGGCGCGGGGATTTTCCAAATGCTCGATGACTTCGGTGGAGATGATCACGTCAAAAGCGGCGTCCGGGAGGTTCGTTTTTTCATTCAGATCAGCCTGTGTCCAGACAATACCTTCCGCCAATCCCTTCGGTTTCGGCATCATGTCCGCCCCGGTGATCGTGCCCCGATAACCATCCGCTTGCAGTTCGGAGATGAGGGTTCCTATTCCTGCGCCAAACTCCAACAAATCACCTTGCAGTTGATATTTTTCCATGAGGCGCAAAGTCATCAAATAAACGCTGTCAGGGCTGGTGCCTTTGCTCGCAATGGCAGCAGCCATGCGATGTTGTTTGAGTGCAGATGCGTCCATGTGACCGATGGATGTACCGCTTACCAGCAGCGCCTCTCCCGGGCAACAGGTTAAGAAAAAAAGTCCGGCAGAAACTTCCGCATCGCCTGCGCACGATCTTGCGTATGGAGTGATGGGCGATGAGCCGGATGATCCTTTTTACCAGTCTTCCCAAGGTGGGTGGACATTCCACGCTGACGTATGGCCTGTGCCGGATGCTCCGTCCGCATTTTGACGAGATCGAGATCTGGTGCAAAACCATGCCCGAACATGGCCACTCCCCGGCCGTGGCGAAGAAAATCGAGGAATTGGGCTGCCGTGTGGTCCTGCTGACCGATGAGAAAGGCAAAATCAACGCGAGGGCCCTTTTGGACGCGATTTTTTCTGTGCTGAGGAAGAAACCCGATGTCTTTTTTACCCTGGCCATGCGGCATCTCTCCCTGGCTCTGGCACTGGCGGCGCGGGCGGGGAACTCGATCTATTACCACATCACGCATGATCTGAACGAAGGCACGATCAAGCGCCTCAATCTGTATGCGCGGACTTTCAAGAAGATGGTTTTTATCTGTCCGGCCACGTACGATGAGTTTCCGGGGGCCAGGCAAAGCCGTCAATTTACCTGGGTGCCCCAATCCTCGGAGATTCCGGTCAGGGAACCGGAAAAATTGACGGAAGAGCGGGAGCGGCATCTCATCTCCAATCCTCCCATCCGTTTCGGATTGCTTGGGAGGTTGACCGCAGATAAGGGCAGCGCGGTCATGGTGGGGTTCGTCGAAAAGGCGGCCGTGGCTTGTGAATTGCATGTGGCCGGCTCCGGACCGTTTGCGGAAACATTCCAGGAAAAGGCGGCGGCTTCCGGGAGCGGGATCCCGGTGCGCTTTCATGGTTCTTACGATCCCACGGAGCGCGAGGGTTTCCTGCGGAAATTTTTTGCGGAAATTGATTATCTTCTGGTGCCCTCGCAGGATGAATGGGAGACGCTTTCGATGGCCACTCTGGAGGCCTTGCAGCATGGCGTGCCAGCCGTGCTCTGTCGCACCGGAGGTCTCAAATCTTTTGCGCATCCCCAGCTTGGTCCGGCTGCGGAGGAAGTGGTGAGGTTGGTTGAATCCGGCGTCTTTTCCCAAACGCTGGTTGACCTCGCCTCGCGCCCGCGCCGGTCTCAAGCCGTTGTGGTCGCGGATTGCCGAGCTTACTACGAGCGCTACTTCAGTGACGCGAGTGTTTTGCAGCGATGGCTTGCCGTGGTCGGCTCTATCCCGAGTTCGCGACCGTCCCTCTCGACCAATGGCAGCGGTTGCCTTTCCTGACCCTTTGCTTTTTTCAATTACACTGCCGCCCGACCCAGTTCGCACACGCTGAGATTGCGCATGTGGCCGAGCGCTTTTTTCAGAGTTCGCCACCAGGTATTCGTGCGGTAGGTCACGCCGTAGGCATCGCACACGGCTCGGGTTTCGGGCGCGATTTTCCGCAGGCGATCCGGTGGGAGTTTGGGGAAAAGGTGATGCTCGATCTGGCGGTCGAGCCCGCCACAGAGGATCGAGAGGGGCAGGCACACTTCGAAATTGTTGGTGGCCGCCACCTGCATCGCATACCATTCCCCTTTTCCTTTTGCCTGGGTGCCTTCGGGGAAATCCGCGACCTCCTCGCCCGTGTGGCCGCAGTAAATCGTCGCCGCACTGTAGATGTCGCGCAGGGTTTCCGCCATCCAGTTTCCGAGCAGAACCTTCCAGAACATGGTCATGTTCCAAAACATCAATCCGGCCAGGAGTGGGAAGAAGAGATAGTTCTTGAGATAGTATGGCGCAAATTTCCGAAGCGCGGTCAGATGCGCTGCCTTGATCGCTTTCCATGAGCGATCCGTTTTTCCATAGTGCTCATCAGCCCGCCCGTTTCCGAAATAGAGGTCGTTGAGACCGGTGAAGTGCAGGTTGACGAAGAACGTGAAATTCGGTGCCAGAATCGCGATCAGGAACGGGAACTGCAAATGGTGAAACCACTTGTGGGGCGTTTGCTCCGTGAGGCGCGCCGGACCAAAGTTCATATCAGGATCCTTGCCCGCCACATTGGTGAAATGGTGGTGCTCGACATTGTGCCCGTGCCGCCATGAGGCTTCGTGGATCGGCGCATCCCAGGAAAATTTCTTGGAATGGAAACGTCCGGCCCCTTCGAGATGGTCATACACCCCATGCAGCACGGTGTGGCCGATTTCGGTCGTTTGCAATTGCTTGTGAATCCACAGCGCGCCGACACCTGCCAGAAAGGTTGTGGGCTCAAGACTGAAATGGAGCAACGTCCGGCCGACCACTTCCATCCCGCGTGAAAATCGATTCAACCGGCAAATGCGAGTCACATCCCGAACCCCCATATCCGCCTCGGCCCGGATGCGGATCGCATCGATCTCTTCCCCAAAGCGCTTCATCCGTTCCGTGTAGGTGAGATGGGACAATTCCCGTGGAGCGACAGGGCCGGAGTGGCCTTTGGCGAGAGGGCTGGGAAACGTGGTGGATGGATTGAGGCAGATCATCGGCTCCGGCGGAAAGTTTCAGACTTCGGTTGCGGAGGCAATGGGGAAGTGAGGGGCGGACATCCGCGAAATGGCGGAACAGTTTGGGATCATGTAGCCTCCCGCTGAGATAGAAAGGAAGGGACTTCCGCGGTGACGCTGAGACGCGGAGGGAAAATCGAATAAATTAGCCTCTGGCTGTTTGTCTTTCTCTGCGTCCCTGCGCCTCTGCGAGAGAAAATGTTTCATGGCTCCTTTTTGCCTTTTGCGCTGGCGACGCTGCGCGGTGGTGTCTTTTCTTTATCCTTCGCCGAAGAAACGATCGGGCAAGGCAGGGTTTCTGAGATTCGCCGCGGCTCCGGCTCCGGCGACCGGGAGGCCGGTCGGGTCGAGCAAACCGATCTGCACCAACACATTTGCCTGGTCCCAGTGGATGTGCTCGTAGGAGACCTTGTCGTCCTCGATTCCAACGATCACGACAAAGACCACTTCGACCCGCTTACCGGTGGGATCGATGCCCGGAAGCATCCAATCGATCTTCGTGGTGTGGGTGAAGGAAATGATGAGTTCATCGACCAGTCGTTCTTCGCTGTAAGTCCGCGAGATCGTTTCGAACTTGACGTCGGGCGGGAAAAACTGGCCGATCAGCCGGTTCGCGTAAAATGTTCGGACGCCTTCCGGACCCTGCCCACCCACCATGGTTGGCACGTTCACGATATGCGGATTGGGCGACATCGTCGCCAAAGTTTTGTCGAGGTTCCCCGAGAGTTCGGCATCCATATGGGCACCGAATATGGCGTCAAGTTTCTGTTCCAGTTTGGGATTGGTCATGGCGGAATCTCCTGTATTGCGTGGGGTTGAATAAGAATAGGTCGCCTGCCGGCACGTCTACAGAACGGAACGCATCGGTTTGTCGCGTGCATCAATCATCTCCAGAACGCCCACGTTCTCCAATCACTGCGGCGGTGTATAGGAACGATTTCATGTCGGAGGCAAGGCCTCCCCCTTCTGCCGTCTCCCGGCCTCGAAAATGGGGGATACACCCCATACACAGATGGCGGGAGTGGTGGCATACTTCTGGAAATGAAACATCCCATGAAAACACTTCCTTTCATCCCATCGCTGGGTTCTGTGGCGATCGCGTCTGTCTGCCTGTTGGCGGTTTCGCCAGCTTTGAATGCCGGTGACCGCACTGGCAATTTGATCAACGAAGTATCACAATTCATAAACAAAACCGCTAATGGTGTCAGCCAGAACCAACCGATCCGCGCCGTGAAATCGCTTCCCGGTTATATCATTGCCTTGGGCAACGGCTACGCGGGTCGCGGCTACTACTATGGACCGCCGAATACTACCTATTACGAAAGACACCGGGATGTGCGGTATTATTCAACCCGTGAAGAAATTCCCCGGGAGTATTATCGTGCCGGGCAGGGAGACCCCCAGGGGTATTATCCCGAAGTCAGCACCCGGAGAAATTCCGTGGAGGCATCGGTTCAGCAGGCTTTGGCCCGGAATGGCTATTACAACGGTCCCGTGGACGGGTCCATCGGGCCGATGTCCCGGCGTTCAATCGCCGCGTACCAGCAGGATCACGGGCTGGCGGTCACGGGCAACATAAACTCAGGGCTCCTCTCTTCGCTCGGTCTGTAGGGCACCGCGATTCTACCCGCAAGGCCTTGGCCCATGAAGGTACAGGTTTAATTTGAGTATGCCATTCAAAACCCGTGGGATCGAGTGGCGCGAAGCCGCCCTTCGGGCTGCCGAACTCAACCGGATACCCTGCCTTGCGGAAGACCTCCCAGAGATGAGCGGCCTCGCTTAAAAAGAACCCCGTGGGCTTTCCCGTATTGCCCAGTTCACCATGATTCGTCACCACCAGCAGAATGGGTTTCTGTTCCGCCCGGGCAGCGAGAATGCCGGTCAAGGCCAGCAGCAGCAGCAAAATCGTTTTCTTGATGCCGCATCCTAGCACATCGCTCGCACGACTCACGGCAAAGAAAGCCGCAGGTTTCCGCTGCGCGGAAAATCCGTCTCCCCGCCTTGACACCGCCGCCGTTTCCGGCATTGTTTTACCTCTCTCTCAAGCAATTCCCAAGTAGCTCAGTGGTAGAGCGGTCGGCTGTTAACCGATTGGTCGTAGGTTCAAGTCCTACCTTGGGAGCCATTTTCCGGTGACATGTTCTGGGTTTATCTGCTGCAAAATCCCGATGGTAAATTTTACGTCGGCCAAACCGGCGACCTTCAGCTTCGCCTGGCCAACCACAACCGTACGGATAAACTCTCTGGGAAATTCACGCGTAAAAACGGGCCTTGGCTTCTCGTTTGGAGCGAAACGCATCCAGACCGCTCTTCTGCAATGCAACGCGAGCGGGAAATCAAATCCTGGAAATCGGCCAGAACCATTCGAGAACGTCTCTTCCTAAAAACTGAGTAGCTCAGGGGTAGAGTCCCGGCTCGCCGGGATTAACCGATTGGTCGTAGGTTCAAGTCCTACCTTGGGAGCCATTTTCAGGTGACATGCTCTGGGTTTATCTGCTGCAAAATCCCGATGGTAAATTTTACGTCGGCCAAACCGGCGACCTTCAGCTTCGCCTGGCCAACCACAACCGTACGGATAAACTCTCTGGG
>Ga0105048_10017406_pt1 | contig 11086 bp, 10 predicted proteins | sample MAT05_FD_78382 | JGI IMG/M metagenome (GOLD analysis project Ga0105048, IMG submission 78382) | Freshwater microbial communities from Lake Fryxell liftoff mats and glacier meltwater in Antarctica - MAT-05 | ecosystem: Environmental > Aquatic > Freshwater > Ice > Liftoff microbial mat | place...
AAAATTACATTACCTGCACTATAAAAATTACATTACCTGCACTATAAAAATTACATTACCTGTACTATAAAAATTACATTACCTGTACTATAAAAATTACATTACCTGTACTATCAAAATTACATTACCTGTACTATCAAAATTACATTACCTGTACTATAAAAATTACATTACCTGTACTATCAAAAACTTGAGATAGTGCGTATAATCTTGTCCCTTTACAATGGGATGATCAGGTGACTGTGCAGAAAAAACTACTTGTCTTAATTTACGTTTAGCATCTTTAGCTGCAGCGTAAATTGTATCTAAAAACATATTGGGCGATACCAGGTTTGTGCAACTTGAGGTTACCAAAAAACCACCCGGCTTTACCAGTTTAATACCACGTAAATTAATTTCTTTATAACCAGCAATAGCCTTATCTATACTACTTCTGTTTTTTGTAAACGAAGGCGGATCGAGCATTACCACATCCCATTGCTTTGTTTCTTTGCTCCAGTTTTTTAATACATCAAAGGCATTTACACATTGAAAATTGCAAATTTTCTCTAAGCCATTTAACGCTGCATTTTTGTTACACTGTTCTATGGCGTTTTGAGAAATATCTATCCCTGTTACAGATTTGGCACCATAGTGTGCTGCACATATTTCAAAGGAGCCGGTATAACAAAACGCACCTAGCACATCAGCACCTTTTACAATGTTTTGAATAGATTTCCGGTTGTCTTGCTGGTCTAAAAAATAGCCTGTTTTTTGCCCGTTGGCAATATCAATATGCAGTTGAATACCATTTTCCTGTATTACAATATTGGTATCAAACTCAGGTGAAAGAAATCCTTTTTGCTGCTGCATTCCCTCCAATTCTCTTACGGGTACATCATTGCGTTCGTAAATGCCTTTGGGCGAAAATATTTTTTCTATAGCTTTTACAATGGCAGGTTTCCATACATCAATGCCAATAGCAAGGGTTTGTACTACAAAGTAATCGTTGAATTTATCAATAATTAGCTGTGGTAAATCATCGGCCTCGCCAAATACAAGGCGGCAGTTTTCTACATAACCAAGTTTTTGGCGGTATTGCCAGGCTTTTAAAATACTATTATAAAAAAAAGTTTCATCAATGATTGTTTCTTTGTCCCGGGTTAGTAATCTTACATAAATCTGCGATTGTGGGTTAACATAGCCTGTACCAATGTATTTTTTATCAAAACTATATACAGCAACAATTTCGCCGGCTTTTGCGGCAGTATCTAACGCATGACCTGTGTTAATTTCGTTGTTAAATATCCAGGGGTGGCCATCCTCAACCCGGCGGCTGATATTTTTTTTTAGTAAAATGCTTTTCATGTAGCAAAGGTAGCTTTTACTTTATAAGCCTTATCAACAAGGCTTTTATGGGTGCATTCTAAATTGTTGCACTAACCACGGCCAAGCAACGGTCGGGTGCGCCCACCAACCCAAATAGGGGCAATAATGTAGAATACACCTGTTTTATCTCTACTATGTCAGTCGAATACCTGTCATAGATTTAAACTGCATCGTTGCAATTATTTTTTTGCACTTAAAAATCATGGTTAAAAGTTTAAATAAAACGCTTTTATGTTTTTTTTTCTCAAAGTGGTATGTTATTCTATCAGTAAAAAATCAATGGTAAACCCTTGTAATTATTGTATTTGAGAAAGTTATAACAAAATTGACTGTAATTTTTTTGTTTAAACTTGACTTTTATGCACCAACAATGGCTAAAACTTGTCAATTTGGCTGCAAAACTGGTATTGGCAAAATGTTTGTCAATTGCTTGATTGCAAAAGATGAAAATCAGAAACCCTTATTTTAAGCAGATTGCTAATAAATTTAAACGAAAGAATATGCAAGAGCAAACTATTACTTCAGAAGAATTAAAAAATGAAACTACCCCTGCGGTTGATGAAATAAATATTACTGCCGATGGCGATATAACTGGCGATGCTAATACAGGTAATCCGGAAGAGTTAGATATTGCAGATAAATTACAGCAGGATCTTGATGAGCAAAAAGATAAATACATTCGTTTGTTTGCTGAGTTCGACAATTACAAAAGAAGAAGTGCCAAAGAGCGGTTAGATTTGATTCAAACTGCCGGTAAAGAAGTAATTACTTCCTTGCTTGATGTTTTGGACGATTGTGACAGGGCAGAAAAACAGTTGCAAAAAAGTGACGATTTAGAGCGGATAAAAGAAGGTGTTCAATTGGTATTCAGCAAGTTGAGGAATACTTTACAGGCTAAAGGAGTAAAGGCAATGGAAAGCATTGGAACCGATTTTGATGTGGAAAAGCACGAAGCTATTACAGAAATTCCGGCGCCAACGGAAGCTTTGAAAGATAAAATTGTAGATGAGGTAACGAAGGGCTACTACCTCAACGATAAAATAATACGATTTGCAAAAGTGGTTTTGGGCAAATAGGTCTTTACCTTTTAGGTGACTATACAACGGATGCAATTAGCAGCAGGTTTACAACAGTTTAATACATAATAAATTAAAATTTCCTTAAGGGGATGACAGGTGCATGAAAAAAGACTTTTACGAAATACTCGGCGTATCAAAATCATCCACACAGGATGAGATAAAAAAGGCATACCGCAAAGTGGCTATGCAATTTCATCCAGATAAAAACCCTGGTGATAAAGCATCTGAAGAAAAATTTAAAGAGGCAGCAGAAGCTTATGAAATATTAAGCGATGCAGATAAAAGAGCACAATACGATAGGTTTGGGCACCAGGCTTTTGGGCAGGGACGTGGTAATGCTGGTGGCGGTTTTGGTGGTGCTGGTATGAATATGGATGATATTTTTAGCCAGTTTGGAGATATTTTTGGAGATGAAAGTCCGTTTGGTAGCTTTTTTGGCGGAGGCGGAAAGCGCTCCACTACCGGCAGGAGCCGTGGCGTTAGGGGTAGTAATCTTAGAATTAAGATAAAGTTGAATTATGAGGAAATGGCCAAGGGTGCCAGCAAAACTGTAAAAGTAAAAAAATATATACCATGCGCTACCTGCAATGGTAGCGGTGCAAAAGATAGTAACAGTATACAAACTTGCACTACCTGCGGCGGTAGCGGTCAGGTAAGGCGGGTACAAAGTACTTTTTTGGGGCAGATGCAAACTGTAACTACCTGCCCTGCCTGCAATGGAGAGGGATCTACCATTACCAATAAATGTACGGCTTGCAAGGGCGAAGGCAGGGTATATGGAGAAGAGACAGTTACTATTGAAATACCTGCCGGTGTGCAGGAAGGTATGCAGCTTAGCATGAATGGTAAAGGCAATGCTGGCGAGCGTGGCGGTAGCAATGGCGATTTAATTATATTGATTGAAGAAGAGGCACATCCGCAATTGCACCGGGATGGATTGAACGTAGCTTTTGATTTGCATATTACTTTTTCCGATGCAGTATTTGGTACACAAATAGAAGTGCCTACCATTGATGGAAAGGCTAAAATAAAAATACCACCGGGCACACAAGGTGGAAAAATATTCAGGTTAAAAGGCAAAGGCTTTCCTTCTGTAAATAGCTACGAAAAAGGTGATCAGCTTATACATGTAAGCATTTGGACACCACAGCATGTAAGCTCTGAGGAAAAAGCAATACTCGAAAAATTACAGTTAAGCAGCAATTTTCAGCCTAAACCAGATAAAAGCGATAAATCATTTTTTGATAAAGTAAGGGAAATGTTTAATTAATACCTTTTATAATTACAAAATAACCCTACTATAAATTATGGTATTATAAGCAATATTATTTCAGTTTAAGTTAAATTTTAACTGTAATAATGTTGCTTATTCTCTATTCTTATTCTCTATCCTTTTTTTTTCTTCTTGTTTTGGATTTACTGTAGATTTTCTTTGCATTTTCTATAATACCTAAAAATGCAACTTGTAAATAATCTTGTGGGTTATAAGCATTATTTGCAATTGTTTCAAGTTTTAGCCAATCTGCATCTTTTGGAAGATATTTGGAATCTCTAAGTTTTAAACCAAACATAGCCAATGCAGCTCCAAATTGCAATTCTTTATTGATATTATTAAACGGGCTGCTTGTTCCCTGGCAGGTATGTTTAATTTTTTTTTGCACTGTTGTATTTACAGGTATATATCGTAGGGTAACTTCTGCAAACGAATCAATGGCAGCATTGGCACTATAATTACTACCACTGCCATTTTCTGGTGTAATTTCAAATATAGCCAATACGCTGTTACCACTGCCTATTTCACCACCTTCCAGCTCGCCGGTGCTATCTGCTATAGCATCTTTTTTATTATCAAACCCAATCAACCTGTATTCTTTTATCCGTTTTGGATTAAAGGCAACATTTAAAAACACATTATCTGCTACGGTGTAAAAATTTTGAGTTACTTCCTTTACCAGTATTTTTTCAGCTTCGCCAATGTCATCTATATAAGCATAGTTACCATTTCCTTTTTTTGCAAGAGCCTCTAATTTAGAATCTTTAAAATTACCCATACCTACACCAAGGCAGGTTAAATATACACCTGAATGCCGCTCTCTGGTAATAAGTTCTTCCAGCGCTTTTTCAGTAGTTTCGCCTACATTAAAATCACCGTCTGTAGCCAGTATTACTCTGTTGTTGCCATTTTTTATAAAGGTTCTTTCTGCTACCTGGTAAGCTAGTCTTATACCTGATTCTCCTGGTGTATCGCCGCTGGCTGTAAGCTCTTCAATTGATTGAATAATCTTTTGTTTTTCTGCACCACTGGTAGGTTGCATCCAAACAACTACTGCGCCACCATAAATTACAATAGACACTGTATCTATTGCTCTTAGGTTTTTCACCATCATTTGAAAAGCTGCCTTTAATAGTGGCAGCCTGTTAGGTAAATCCATGCTACCAGAGGCATCTATTAAGAATACCAGGTTACTGGGTGGTACATTGTTCAGGTCAATTTTTCGGGCATTTATATTTAAAAATAATAATTGTTTTTCTTTGTTCCATGGGCAATCTGCCAGTTGAGATGTAATATTGAAGCATTCATTTTTTTCTGGCTCTTTGTAGTTTAGGTTAAAGTAATTCAGCAACTCCTCCAGCCTTACAGCATCTGGCGGAACCATACTTTTCATAGCTAAAAAACGCCTTATGTTGCTATAGGAGGCTTTGTTTATATTGAGCGAAAAACCAGTATTAGGATATTTATCAGCATTTACCAGTTCGTTTTCTATTATTGAAAAATACGACTCATCACTAATGCTCCAGGTGTACTTTGTAGAAAAGGATTGATCTTTGGTAATGGAAATTAGCTTTTGCCTGTTTTTACTTGAATTGGATGAAAGTGCTTTTATTACTATTAAGGCAAATTGGTTAGCTGCAATACTTACTGTTTTGGTTTCGTATCCATCAAGACTGATAGTAACGGAATCTTTATCTTTACTGCTGGAAATACCAAAACTTCCCGAATTGCCAGCATAATACAACAGCTTATCTGAATGCAATATTATTTTTGCGTTGGACACATTTTCATTTCTTTCATCTTTTATTTCGCCCCTTAAATAATATTGGGCGTTGCAATTAACTATAAAAAAGGTAAATATGATATGGAGAATCCAGTTTTTCAATACTTTAATAGTTAATGTAAAACAAAAAATATTTCGTCAAAAACGTATCGAAAGTTATTCTATTGTACCAGGTTGTTCTATAATTTGATAGATTTCTGGCAGGTTTCTGCCCAATCCATCATAATCTAACCCAAAACCTAATAAAAAGATATTTGGAACACTAAACCCAAGATAGTCTATGGTTATGGGATGTTCCAATGCTTCTGGCTTGTGCAATAAGGAAGCTATTTTAAGTGATGCCGGTTGTTGATTGTACAACTGTGGCAAAAATTTATGTAAAGTATTGCCTGTATCAACAATGTCTTCTATAATTACTACATGCCTGTTTTCAAGCGGTTCATCCAACCCAATAGAGGTAATAACATTACCGGTAGATCTTGTGCCTTTATAGGAGGCAAGCTTTATAAAGCAAATCTCCGCATCAATAGTTATTTCTTTAAATAAATCAGATGCAAACATGAAAGAGCCATTAAGAATTGCAATAAAAATTGGCCTTTTGCCCTCGTAATCTTTGTTTATTTGTGTTGCAAGGGCTTTTATTCTTACGCTTATTTCGGCAGCTTGTAAGTATGGCTTAAACTGCTGTTGGTTTACCGTAATGACAGGCATATTTTTATCGAAATTTATTGGAGGTTAAAAAACTGATTGGCAATATTTTTTATTGTGCAACTATTAATTGCTGCCCAATCGCTAAGCTATCTGTTGCAAGGTTATTCCATTCTTTTAATTGATTTACGGTAATGTTATATTTTTTTGAAATGGCATACAATCCTTCTTTGGGCTGCACTTCATGCATTTGTTTTGTGTTGGGTGTAAAATTGTTTTGTTGCGTTAGTCCTGCCTGCCCGGCATTTTGTAAATATAATTTGGTACCGGCAGCTATAACAGCGTTGCTGGTAATCTGATTGTAATCTAGTAATGATTGCAGTTGAATACCATATTGTTGAGCAATATCTAATGGTATTTCATCTTTTTTGGTAATGTAATAAGCACTGGCAGCGGCTATGCCTTTTTTTTCTAAAAAAATCACCTGGTCTTTTTCTATTATTCCATCACTTTTAAAATCGTTATACTGCAGCAGGCGGCTAAGTTGTATATTATTTTGAGAAGCAATAGCAAGTAAGGAAGTTCCTTTTTTTGCGTAGGTGCATTTAGCACCATTTATAGATTGAATGCCTGCTGAAAAGTTGTTTTGAGGTGTTGTTGTTTTATCCGGTGTTTTATTTACGGTAGCAACATCTTCTAATGCCACAAAAGGCACTTCTTTGTCGTCTTCATACTTTTCCGGCTCAAAAACAGGTACTTCTGCGGCAGCAGCCATTGAATATTGCTGCAAATTATACAGCTCAATATTTTTAATTAAAATATCCGGATATTTTGGATTGGTTGCATAGCCAGCTTTTTTTAATCCTTTTGCCCATGCTTTATAATCTGTAGGTGCAAGCTTAAAAAGCGAAGCGTACCTGCCATTACCCCTCAAAAAATTACTGTGGTCTCTGTAAGATTCTTCCGCATCTTTATAAGTGCGAAAACACTCTCCAATAGCATCATCATCATGGCTAACCCCAATACCAGTCCAGTTACTTTTACATTTAATGCCAAAATGATTGTTAGATTTTTTGAGCAGTACACTATTGCCACTTTCTGTTTCCAGTAAGCCTTGTGCCAGAGTAATGGCCGCAGGCACGCCCATTCGCTTCATTTCAAGCATGGCCAAATCTTTATATTGCTCAATATATTGAACAGGGGAGAGGGATTGGCTTTGGGCAAAAGCTGCACAAAAAACCATTGAAATAAATAGAATATTTTTTTTCATGAAAGTTTTTCTTAAGTATTGATTTTAATGAACCATTTGCTACAACGTTGGATTTAAAACAATCTTATTTTTTCCTGATTACCATTAATCCATCTCTGATGGTAAGCATTACCTGCTCAACTCTACAGTCATTTTTTACATGCAGATTAAATTCATTTATTGCTTTTGCATTTTTGCCATTAATAGATAGTTCTAATACCTGGCCATGAAACAAAACGTTATCTGCAACTATAATACCGTTTGTTTTAAGTTTAGGCAAAATTAATTCGTAATATTCAATATACCCTGTTTTATCTGCATCAATAAAAGCAATATCCCATGTTTGCGGCAATGTTGGTAAAATTTCTTTAGCATTACCTATCAATTGTATAATTTGATGCCTGTATAAAGATTTGTTAAAAAAGTTTTGTGCTGTAGCAGCATCCTTTTCCCGCAGCTCTATTGTGTATAATTTGCCAGATGGTTGCAGCCCCTTTGCCAGGCATAAAGCGCTGTAACCTGTAAAACTACCAACTTCTACAATGTACATTGGTTGTAACAACTGGCTTAGCATTGATAAAAACGAGCCTTGTACAGCTCCACTTAGCATGTGTGCATGTGGATGGTTTTGCTCAGTAAATTGAGCAATACTTTGCAATAATTCATCTTCGCAAGTTGAAAAATTGGTTGCATAAACCTCTGCTAATGGATTAACTAATTCCATATTATTTTATACTTGTTGTAGCTGGTTTTGAAATGGACAGCAATCCTGCAAATGTAAATAAGCCATTTATCAACAACAGTTCTAACCCAATTTGATAGCCACCAAACCAAACTTTGGCATTAATGCTCAATATGTAAGATAATACTGGCGAAATAAGGCAAATAATAGTTAGTATATACTTGTTGGGTAATATTCGTTTTGTAAAAATTCCAAACGAAAATAAGCCAAGTAGCGGCCCATAAGTATAGCCTGCCAAATCAAGTATTTTGTCGATAATGCTATTGTCATTTAAAATTTTGAATCCCATAATACAGGCTAAAAAAATTGCTGTAAAACTAAGATGAACAGTGAGCCTTAATCGTTTTTGTTGTTTTTCGGTAAGATCTTTTCTTTCTCTTAAACCTATAATATCAATACAAAAAGATGATGTTAATGCAGTAAGCGCACCATCTGCACTAGGGAATAAGGCTGAAATAAGTGCAATAATAAAGATGATGCCAACGCCGGTTGGTAAATAGTTTAATACAATTGAAGGAAAGGCTTTATCGCCAATAATATTTACGTTGTTCAATAGTAATTGCTTTACAGGTTTCCCGTTTACTATTATCTCCTGGTATGCAGCGCCATTGGCTGATGCAAATAAATACAATAAACCACCGAGCATTAAAAACAATACTAGTACAGAAACCAATACTATTGCCAGTGTAATAACATTTTTTTGAGAGTCGCCCAGTTTTTTTACACTAATGTTTTTTTGCATCATCTCCTGGTCTAGCCCCGTCATAGCGATGGTTATAAAAGCCCCTCCAACAATTTGTTTTAGAAAAAAGCCTTTACTGTTTACATCGGTATTAAAAATAGTAAGGTATCCTTTTGTATCCATTTGTGCTAAAGCCTCGCCGGTACTAAGGTTTAGGTGATGTAAAATGTAATAGATACAAATTAGTAATCCCCCAACCATAAGGCTTGTTTGCAGGGTATCAGTATATACAATTGTTTTTACGCCACCTTCAAAAGTGTACAGTAGTATCATTAATAAAATTACTGCAGCGGTTACTACAAAGGGAACCCCCATTTTATCTAAAATAAAAAATTGCAGCACATTAATTACCAGGTAAAGGCGTGCTGTAGCACCTACTGTGCGGCTGATGATAAAAAACAACGCTCCTGTTTTATATGCTATTCTGCCAAAGCGTTGTAGCAGGTAATTGTAAATAGAGGTAAGGTTAAGTTTGTAATAAAGTGGCAACAGCACAAACGCAATTACTGCATAGCCAATTAAATATCCAATGGCAACCTGCATATATGCAAAGCCCTTATAGTTATCACCAGAAAAATCGCCTACAGCCCCCGGTACACTTACAAAGGTTACTCCACTAAGCGATGTGCCAATCATTCCAAAAGCTACTAACATCCAATTACTATTTTTATTACCAATAAAAAAAGTATCGTTGGTAGAATTTCTGGAAGTGTAATAAGCTACAAAAAGTAATAAAACAAAATATAGTAAAACAAATGAAAATAAAATAAGTGGCGACATGCAATAGAGGTTTGGTGTAAATTAAAGTTGAAAATAGAAAAAATCTTTGTGTCTTTGCGCATAAAAATATTTTATGTTGAAACAGGCAAGCGCAGTAGCAGTTTTTTGTGGTAGCAAAAGTGGTAATAATCCTTTGTACCAAACACATGCATACCAACTAGGTAAATTAATAGGCGAAAGAAATATTGATTTAATATATGGTGGTGGAAACAAAGGACTGATGGCAGCCGTAGCTAATGGCGTATTGGAAAAAGGTGGAAAAGTTATTGGCATAATACCACAAATATTAACTGAATGGGAACACCAACACGAAGGAATTACCGAATTAATAGTGGTAGAAAATATGCACATTCGCAAACGGATGCTATATGATAAATCTGAAGCCGCCATTATTTTACCAGGTGGCTTTGGTACGCTTGATGAACTATTTGAAATATTAACCTGGAACCAATTAAGCATACATGATAAACCCATTTTTATGATAAACAGTGGGGGCTTTTACGATGGATTATTACAGCACATGCAAATGATGACCTCACAAAATTTTTTATATAACACTATAGAAAACTGTTTTACAGTTGTACAAAATCCGGAGGATATTTTTTTACACTAAAATCTATTTCTTTTATTATTGCCTTGAAACAATGGGATATTAAATCCGGCATTTACCACCGGTAATAAAGTGTTTAATCGGTCTGTGTAGGGCGAATTGGCTTTGTTAAGAACATCTACCGATACAGAAAAGTAATAGTAGAAACTATTTCTGCCCTCTCTGCCGCTGCAATAACCTGCCCCCAATAACATGCTGCTAACATTTATTTTATTTACATCTGTACCACCTGTAGAATATAAAAATTTTTGCTTTATAAAGTTGCGCTCATACTGTGCGGTGATAAATAAAAAGTTTACCGGAAAAATTCTCATAAAAGCTCCCGGACCAATAATTGTTTGGCGAAATTTATTATCAAAACCATCTCGCTGGCTGCTGTATGTATAACCAAAAATAACTCCTGCATCCAACCATTTCGTTACGCTATACCCTAGTTGTGGAGAGGCTCCCAGTACAGTAGCGCCGTTAAAAAAAGACAAGTTAATATTACCTCCCGTAAATAATAATTCTTTTTTAAAACCCACGGTTTTTTCTTCCATCTCCTCCTCATCCTCCTGCGCAAAGCCTATAAGACTACAGCAAATAATAAGGATGAGTAAACATAATTTTTTGGCACTAGTGTGTTGCTTGGTAATCATATTTTGTATCATAGTTTTAACTTGTTAAGTTTAGTATTAGTTTAGTGCAAATGAAAGAGTATTACAGTGCAATATCTAAAAAAAAACGTTAAAATCTGTCTAAAAAGTATGAGTGAAGTTTTAACTAAAACTTTTAACTAAAATTTTTGAAATAAAAATCTCCGCTATTTACTT
>Ga0105048_10017407_pt1 | contig 11086 bp, 12 predicted proteins | sample MAT05_FD_78382 | JGI IMG/M metagenome (GOLD analysis project Ga0105048, IMG submission 78382) | Freshwater microbial communities from Lake Fryxell liftoff mats and glacier meltwater in Antarctica - MAT-05 | ecosystem: Environmental > Aquatic > Freshwater > Ice > Liftoff microbial mat | place...
ATGGCCGGGCTCGTATTCTTGCCGGAACTCTGTCTGGTCCATCTCGACCTTGCTCATTCTAACGCCTTGTCCGCCAGCGACACGGGCCGGCGTAAACACCGGGGCCTGGCGTCGGTAAGGATCGCCGCCGGGTGTCTTGGAAGTGGAATCGGCGTTGGCGAGATTCTCGGCGATGATCCGCATGCGTCCCTGCTGGGCGCGGAGCGCGGACACAGCCACCGCTTGCGCAACGCCGGACGTGGATTTGATCTCGGGCACCTAGGTCTCCTGACTCAAACCCGCCCCGGCGCTTTTTTGGCCAGACGAAGAATGTTCAACGATTTCTGATAGAACGAGATGGCGGCGTCGTAGTTCATCCGCGCGTCGGCCATCTTGATCATCTCTTCTTCCAGCACAACGGAGTTGCCGTTCAGCGTTGTCTCGGTGCCCGGCATCTTTGCCGATTTGTAGACACTGCGCCGATCGGTCTTTGGCGACATGTGGCCTGCCTGGGTGACGGCCATCGGCGCGGCACCCTGAGCCTGATGCATCTGCACCTTTGCATCGAAGCTGAACGGCTTCAGATCCTGACCCACGTAACGCACAGTGTCGGCGTTCGCGACATTCTGGGCGATGACCTTTTGGCGCTCGGCCAGATAGCCGAGCCGACCCTTAAGCATCGAAAATAGAGGGATCTCATCCAGTTTCATCACCGCCAATGGTGAAGAAACAGGGTTAATCGGCTCTTAAGAGATTCAGCGGCGAATGGGCCTTCTTCCGACGTCCCCCGCAGAAGCGCCGACACATGGATCTTGCCGCCCTCGTCAGAGCGATTTTCGCGCTCGCCCTCACGCTCGGCCTCATAGGCCTGGCGGCTGTGGCCCTGCGCAAATATGGGCCCGACGCCATCTCACGGATCTCGGCGCAAAAGAAAGACCGGCGCCTCAAGATTGTGGAGACCCTGACCCTCGACCCAGCGCGACGGGTGATGATCGTATCCTGCGATGGTCGCGAGCGCCTGATCATCCTGGGCGAAGGCCGACTGCTGGCCGACCTGACCGGCGAGCCCGGCGCATGATCCGCGCCATCTGGACCGCGATCCGGACCCTGCCCGCCGAAGACTGGCGGCGCGCGGCGTTACTGGCTGCTATCACCACCTGCGCGGCCATGATCTTCCCGGCGGCAGCGATGGCGCAGGCGTTGAACGTCAACCTGGGTTCCGGCGCGGGCCTGACCGGGCGGGTTGTTCAGTTGGTGGGCCTGCTGACTGTGCTGTCGCTGGCACCGTCCATCGTGATCATGACCACGTCGTTCGTGCGGATCGTCGTCGTGTTGTCATTGCTGCGCACCGCTCTCGGCCTGCAACAGAGCCCGCCCAATGCGGTGATCATCTCGCTGAGCCTGTTCCTCAGCGCCATCGTCATGGGGCCAACGTTCGAGCGCTCCTAGAACGAGGGCATCAAGCCCCTGCTGGACCAACAGATGGAACTGCCCGCTGCGTTTGATGCCGCGGGCGGGCCGGTGAAGCAATTCATGCTGAGCCAGGTCGATGAGGAAGACCTGGCCTTGTTCATCCGCCTGTCCAAAATCCCAAAGCCCGCCACCGCCCAGGACGTACCCATCCGCGTGGTGACGCCGGCCTTCATGATCTCGGAACTGAAGCACGCGTTCGAGATCGGCTTCCTGCTGTTCGTGCCCTTTCTGGTGATCGACCTGGTGGTGGCCAGCGTACTGATGAGCATGGGCATGATGATGCTGCCACCGGTGGTGATCAGCCTGCCGTTCAAGCTGATATTCTTTGTGCTGGTCGACGGATGGCGGCTGGTGGCAGGGAGCCTGGTGGAGAGTTTCCAGAAGGGCGCAGGCGGGGGGTAGCGCTTAACCCTTTGCGGCGGACACCGCAGCCTGTGCCTGTTTCGCCGGGCTCACCGGGGCCTTGGCGGATCCCACCGGCGCAGCGCGGGTTTTGAAGCGGCCCTTCATCTTGCCGACCCAGCCGGTGAACGCTTCGTTGTCTGCCGAGACGCGGCCGAAGTCGGCGACGTTCAGTCGACCGACGGGGAGCCCCGAGAGCGCGATGCGCAGGGCGTCGGGGTTGTTGGCTTTTTCGTAAAAGCCTTCGTAACGCTCCTGCAGTCGGGCCAGCGCGGCATCGTCCCCTGCCAGGCTGTAGGCGACACCGGCACGCAGCAGGCGGCCCTCATCCTCGCTGTTCAAGGGGGCGTCAGACTTCCAGCGATCCCCGAGGGACTTCTCGAACATGGGTCCCGCAACCACCCAGTTCTTCTGTTTCCAGGTGATCTCGCCGCGCAACTCGGAGGCGTCGCGGGACGGGTCGCGCTCGATGATTTCCAGAGCACTGTCGAAACGGCCGACACCAGACCAGGCGCGGGCTTCTATCAGGCGACGTTCGTTGTTGAGCGCGGTGGGCAGGATGGTGGTGCGCGAGCTGTTGATGGCTTGCAGCGCCTGCTCAGGCCGACGGTCCATCAGATAGATGACGGCGAGGTCGGTGGAGACCTGCGCGCGAGGCACGCCGTCCAGGCGATTTTCGGCCTGATACTTCAACAGTTCAGCTGCCTGAGACAGCAGGTCGACATCCACCAGGCGGCGCACAATCTTGCGCACCATCAGGTCGCCGTCGGCACCGATGGGGGCCAGTTCCTTGAAATCGTAGAACAGGGCCAGCGCCTGAACCGGCTCCAATCCATCGGCCAGTCCATCAAGGAACAGACCCCGGAAGGCGGCATTGAGGTCAGCGGTCAGCTGCAAAGCCTGGGGCAGGTTGGGCAAACGGCTGCCAGCGGACCGCAGAGCCTCCAGCGCCTCGCGATAGCGTCCCTGCCCCAGATAAAGTTGGCCCAGCGCCCGGATGGTTTCCAGCTCGGTTACGTCGCCACGCCAACGGTATCGCAGGGCGTCAAAAGCAGTTGCGGCCTGAGCGGGAGTCACAAGGCCCAACTCCAGTCGGATCTGCGTCGCCCGCAACTGGGCCGGTGCTGAAATGGAATCGATCGGCGCAGTAGCAACCGCCGCGTAGACCTTCAACGCGCGGTCCTTGAAGCCTTGGAGCTCGATAACGCGGGCCTGAGTCAGCCGGGACATCACAAGTTCTTCGGGCGACACCTGTTCCTGCAGCGCCTGTCGAATGCTGGTGTCGGCAGCGACAAGATCGCCAAGCGCCAGGGCAGACTGGGCATTGGCGCGAGCCATCCTGGCACGCCAGGTCTTTGGGATCAGGCCAAACGCCGCCGCCCCAGTCGCAAACTGGGCGCGCGCCTCGGGGTAATGCGCCAGTTGAGTACTCACATACGCCCGCCATAGCGAGGTCGACGGATCCTCCTGCAGAGCTGGCGAAGAGAAATCGGCGTCTGCCTCAGCATAGCGCCGGGCCATTGTCCGCGCGATCCCCCGCAGCCCACGGAACTCCGGCTCGTCCATGATTTCCGGCACAGCCCGAGCCAGAGCGTTCAACACGCCGATCGCCTCGAATGACATTTCGGACCCGACCAGGAAGCGAGCCAACGCCATCCTGGCTTCAACAGACTGTTCTTTCACCTCGCCGTTGGCCTCGCCTGAAGCGGCTGACAGCAGGGCATTGTAGCGCGGCAGATAGCCTTCTTCACCCAGCCTGCCCCAGGCCTCGTCAATCAACGCCGGCATGGCTGCCGGCATGGGGGCATCTGCCAGTGTGGGTCTGCGGTCGCGGGTTGCCCAGGCCGGCGACAATTCCAAACCTGATGCGCGAGACATGCGCACTAGTTCTCCGTCTCGCTGAACACTCAGGTCCTCGACCAAAGGCTCAATCGCCAGCCCGTGGATCGACGGCAGCAGCGACAGTTCGACATAGTCGCGGCGGCTCGGCACGCCTTTGGGCGGCCCAAGGGCGGTGACCACGCTCAGAGTGTCGCCGACAACAGGGTCCGCCAGATTGATTACCCGGGTGGCCCCCGCCACCGGCGCTTGCAGGGTCGCGGGCCCCCCTGCGGGGTCGCGTTTTACACGCACAATGGCGGGCTGCGGTTGCGGCCCCGGACCTATGAAGACCGTCCACTCGGACCCGATCACACCGGCGAACAGCGGCACGTCTGCAGCGGTTTGCAGACGAAGCGCCGCATAGTCCGCTCCGCGAAAGACCTGGGCACCGCGGATTTGCTCAAGGTCCTTCGGCAGTTTGGCGATATCCAGCTTTGCCGGGGCGTCGAACACGATCCAGGTAGAGTCGCCTCTACGGAACACAGCCGCGCCTGCGGGGTTGGCGAAGGCGAATTTGAGTTGCGTCTGACCGCCGGTGACTTTGGCCTCAACCGGAACCACGCCACCCGGGGGCAATGGGTTGGCACGCACCGGCTCGGCCTCGGCGACCTCGACGTTTGGCAACGCGCGGTCGGACTCCGGATCTGCAGCTTTTTCGAAGGCGTTGACGTAGGTCGCGCCATCTGCGGAACCGGCTTTGATCTCCGCATTGTCCGCCAAGGTCAGGATCAGTTGCAGCCGCCCGTTCGCGCGCCGCTTCTCGGCCGTCTTGAACCATTTTGGCGGCGAGGTTCTGAGCCGCGAGATATCGGGATCGCCGTCCCGATCAAATGTCAGAGTGACCGTCTGGCCATCCTGCTTGACGATGGCGCGAGCCCCGCGAATCTCGATGCGGGAAAATGTTTCTGCTGTGGCAACATTCACCTCCAGCCCGCCACGTCGTGTAGCAACCTGCTCCGTGGGCGCGGCGATACCGGCTGGTGCCGCAATGCTGACGATGCAAGCGGCGGCGACCCCGGATCGGAGGGCGTTTCGAAGGGTCATCGTTTAGCCCGTCTTGGCCGGTACTTCGGCGCTGGCGGCCTTGGCACCCGGAGCGACTGGCTTGGCCGAGGCCGTTGTGGACTTGGGGGTAGGCGGATTGGCGGCCTGTTCGGCCTTCTTGGCGGCCGCCATCGCATCTGAATAGCGCCGTGCCAACGACTCCGTCAGCCGCTTGGCCTCTGGTGCCGGCATCACAGCGATGATTGACGACAGCGCGCGTTCCTTCATTTTCGCAGCGATGGGGATCCGGACGCTGTCGTCGAGCAGCACCATGCGCGGCGCGGCGTCCTTGGCTTTCATGCCCTCGAACACCTTGACCAGCCGGTCGATCTCGGCGGCTTCCTTGGTACTGCTCTGGGTCAGCAGGCCCTGAACGTCACCCTTCAGGCCCGTGAGAGTCTTGATTTTTGCATCCAGCTTGGCTTCTGCCGCGGCCATCAACGCAAGCTGGGTCGACAGGTCGTTCTCGCGCTGATCCAACTGTCCGCGACGCGTGCCCAGACTTTGTAAAACCTGCAGCTCCGCCGGTGACAACCCGGCCTGTTTCGCAAGCTCGGCAGCGGTCGGTGCACAGACGGCCTTGGGTGTAATGGTGGCTGCCGGCAAGGTCGCCGCAGCGTCCTTTCCCTCGACTTTTTCAGCACTTTCAGATTTGGTTGCAGGCACCGCCGACTTGCCTGGCGCGACGGTCTTGACGGCTTCCTCAGCGAAAGCCTGCGCGCCAGACACAAGGCTCGGCAGATCGCGTGCACCCGTAAGGGCGTTTACAGCCAACACGCCGCCAATCGCAATACCGACCAGCGGCAGGATACGTGGAACAGATTTCAACGGCGACCTCCCGTCACACGGTCCAGGGTCAGCGGCGTGTCCTCGAAGAGATCGTCGTCCAGAATGGCCGACCTGCGACCCGCCGATGGACGAAATGTGGCGCGATCTTCATCGGCCCGAGCCTCGGCAGCCGGTGCCACGTCGGCCTCGATGCGCGCACGCGCCAAAGCCAGTAGCGTCGACAGTCGTTCTTCTGCGGCACTCTCGCGGACCGGCATGGCTGAAGGCATGTTGCGGGCGGAGTAGACCCGATCAGACGGTACAGCCTTGGGAAGTTCAGGCGCTGAACTCACCAGGCGCTCAAGCCGGGCTGCCAGCGCGCGACCCTTCTCGATGCGGTCAGAGAGATTATCGGTAGCCTCATCGGTGGCGGCACGCAGATCGGCGAGTCCCTGCTCGGCACGCTGCGCCGCCAGGTTGAGATCACGCACCGCAGTCTCAAAATCCTCGTGGCTGTCGCGCAGGGCACCAAGGCGTCGATTCAACCGGATACCAACCACCATGGCGGCCAGCAGCAATCCGGCCAGGATCAGGTTCATGGCGATACCCACGACAGTCATGTCAGCCCCTGGACTGCTTGCCGGGCATGAGGCGTCAGAGGTGCCTCCACGCGGACGGCAATGTTGGAATTTCGGCGGCCCATGCGGCCCTTGGTCAGCGGAATCGTACCGGCGCGCAGCTCGATAAGACTGTCCGGCGAGGCATTCAGCATCAACGTGTCGCCGACCTTGAAGTTCAGCACTCGCTTCAGACTGATCTGCTGCTCGTCGAGCACCGCGCGGACCTCGGTCTGGGTCGTCCAGATCTCGGTCGCCAAGTGGCTTTCCCAGATATTGTCACGGCCAAACTTCTCGCCCATGAACTGCTGCAACAGCATCTTGCGGATGGGTTCGAGGGTTGCGTAGGGCAACAACAGCTCGATGCGGCCCCCACGATCTTCCATGTCGATCCTCAATTTTACCAGGATCGCCGCGTTTGCCGGCCGGGCAATGGCAGCAAAGCGTGGATTGGTCTCCAACCGGTCCAGGGTGAAGGTGACCGGCGTCAGCGGCTCGAACGCCTCCTTGGCATCAGCCAGCACCACCTCGACCATTCGCTCCACCAGAACGCGCTCGATCGTGGTGTAGGGACGCCCCTCGATACGCATGGCTGCCGTGCCGCGACGGCCACCCAGCAACACATCAACGATGGAGTAGATCAGGTTCGAATCTACCGTCATCAGGCCGTAGTTGTTCAACTCCTCGGCCCGAAAGACCGACAGGATGGCCGGCAAGGGAATGGAGTTCAGATAGTCGCCAAAACGGATCGAAGAGATGTTGTCGAGACTGACTTCCACGTTGTCAGATGTGAAGTTTCGCAGGCTCGTGGTCATCAAGCGGACCAGCCTGTCGAAGACGATTTCCAGCATCGGCAGCCGTTCGTAGGACACGAGGGCCGAATTGATGATCGCGCGAATGCCGGTTCGTTCCGCGACCTCGTCATCCGACATGTCGAAGCCAAGCAGGCTATCGATTTCGTCCTGATTGAGGATGCGCTCTGCCCCGGCATGGTCGATTGCCAACGGAGAGCCATCGCCCGGCGCTGGATCGGCCTGACCGGTCGGGGTGTCTTCGGTATCGTCCGCCATGATGTTTGCCAATCTCGCCAGCGCCGGAGCGCTAGTTGATCAGCATCTCCTCGATCAGCACGGCATTGGCCTTGGAGGGACCGATCACCAGATTTACGCGGCGCAGGATTTCCATACGCAGTTGATACGAACCCTGGCTGCCCGAGAGATCTTCGGGGCGAAGCTCGCGCAGGAAGGTCTGGAACATGTCCGTCAGACGCGGCATGTTTGGCTCCAGTTCCTCAACCACCGTGTCGTCAGGTAATTCGAGGGTCAGCTTCAGTTTCAGGAAAGTGGGGCGTCCGTCGGCGGTCTGCATGTTCACCACCACTTCGGGCATGGTGTAGAACACGATGCCATCGGGCCCCTCGCGGACAACCGCGGCACCAGCTTCGCCTTCCTTGCCCTCCTTCTTTTCCTCCTTCTTCTTTTCCTTTTTCTTCTCCTTGCCCGGCTCACTCTTCTCGGCGCCGGCATCGGGCTTGGGTTTCAGGAAAATGAACGCAGCTGCGCCGCCACCGCCCAGCACGACCAGGGCTGCGGCGCCAGCGATGATTATCATCTTGAGCGGAAGCTTCTTTTTGCCGGTCGCTTCACCTTCAGCGCCTTCTACGCCATCAACGCCGTCGGCGGGGGCCTCGGTGGCCTCCGCGTTCTTTGCTTCCTTCTTGTCCTTCTTCGCCACGCGCGCGTTCCTTAGACATCCGGCGCGTCTACGAATGGCCGACTTTGATGAAGAACCTTTTAACGGTTCTTAACGGGCGCGATTTCTGCCCGGCATTTTCCGCCCGACAGACACTGTTAACCTTCTTATATATTGATTTATTTCGTGTTTCCGGTTGGCCCAAACTTTGCATGTCTGGTGTGACCAACTTGCACACCAAGGCCGCCTGCATATGGATAACGCGCTCTACGTCGGTCTTTCCCGCCAGATGGTGCTCCGTCGGGAAATGGACATCATCGCCAACAATATCGCCAATGTGGACACCACCGGCTTCAAGGTCGAGTCGATGATCCAGAAGACGGAACCGGCGGCACCGGCGTTCACCATTGGTGGTCCTCGACCCGTAAAGTTTGTGGCCACTGACGGGGTGGCCCGTGATTTCGGGCAGGGCTCACTCAATCCCACCGGCGGGCCGCTCGACATGGCCATAGAAGGCAAGGCGTTCTTTCAGCTCCAGGGACCTGACGGCCCGAGCTTCACCCGCGACGGCCGTTTCACCACCGACGCAACCGGGCGCTTGGTCAGCCAGGGAGGCCTGCCTGTGCTGGACAAGAGCGGCGGCGAAATCGTGATCGATACCGAGAAGGGCCAGGTCAAGGTTGGCGGCGACGGCACCCTCAGCCAGGGCAACGAGCGCGTCGGTCAAGTGGGCATGTTCGAGTTTGCCAACCTGGCCGCCCTCTCCAAAACGGGCGACAATCTCTACCGCAATGTCTCGAACCTGGCCGCGACGCCTTCGGCTGAGGCGCGTCTTCGCCAGGGCATGCTTGAAGGCTCAAACGTCAAGTCGATCCTCGAGATCACCCGCATGGTCCAGGTGTCCCGGGCCTATGAATCCACCGCCAAGATGATGGACGCGCAGGGCGATCTTTCGCGCCGCGCCGTCGAACGTCTGGGCCGGGCCCAGTAGAAAGGTAACTTCTGATGCAAGCGCTCCGCACCGCTGCCACCGGCATGGCCGCCCAGCAGATGAACGTCGAGGTCATCTCGAACAACATCGCCAACATGAACACCGTGGCCTTCAAGCGCCAGCGGGCCGAGTTTCAGGACCTGCTCTACCAGACCTTCGAGGCGGCCGGGACGCAATCGTCCGACCAGGGCACCATCGTGCCAACCGGTGTTCAGGTCGGCGCGGGGGTCAAAACCGGAGCCGTCTATCGCGTCGGCACTCAGGGTGCGCTGACCCGCACCGATAACCAGTACGATATGGCCATCGACGGTCGCGGCTATTTTCAGGTCCTGGCTCCCTCGGGCGAGAATGTTTACACCCGCGCCGGCAATCTGGCGGTCAACGATCAAGGTCAGTTGGTCACCCAGGACGGCTTTCAGATCCAGCCGGCAATTACGATCCCGGGCGACGCCGTGTCGGTGTCGATCTCCAAATCCGGCCAGGTTGAAGTACTTCAGGCGGGGCAGACCAACCCCAGCATTGTCGGCGTTCTGGAGCTTTCGACCTTCGTCAACGAGGGTGGCCTGAAGGCGCTGGGCGGCAATCTGCTACAGGAGACTTCGGCCTCGGGCGCACCCACCAATGGCACACCGGGGTCAGTCGGGATCGGCACCCTAGTTCAGGGCTACACCGAAGCCTCCAACGTCGATGCGGTGGCTGAAATCACCGCCCTGATCATCGCCCAGCGTGCCTATGAGATGAACTCCAAGGTCATCTCTACAGCCGACAACATGCTGGCCACAGCCAATCAGGTGAAGGCGTAATTCATGAAAATCGCGGCGCTTCTACTTGTCACGCTGCTTGCTACGCCCGCGCTGGCCGGGACGGCGGTGACCCTGAAAGCCGAGATGGTCGACGCGGATGGCGTGGTCACCCTTGGCGAGATCTTCGACGGTGCGGGCACTGCCGGACGGACGCCAATCGCCTCCCGCACCGGGGCCAGCGTCATGCTCAATGCCGCTGTCGTTCAGGCCGCCGGACGTCGGGCCGGGCTCGACTGGGCAAACGCCGAGGGCCTGCGCCAGATCGTGGTACGGAGCGGTGCGATGACAAGCCCCACCGCACCGGCCACCCGCGCCAACATCGATGTGCTGACCTGGACCCGGAATATTGCCGCCGGGGACGTCGTGCAGCCACAGGATCTGATCTGGGCCAAGGTCGCGGTGGCTCCGGCTGACGCTGCCATGGACCCTGACGCCGTCGTGGGGCTGGCCGCCCGCCGGACCTTGCGTGCCGGCGCTGCGGTGGCAGGCCGCGATGTCGCCGCACCGCAGGTGGTCAAGGCCAATGAGATCGTCACCCTGACCTTCGACGAAGGCGGCATCACCGTGACCTTGCAAGCCAAGGCCCTGCTCGGGGGCGGTGTAGGCGAAACCATCAGTGCCCAGAACGTCACGTCCAGAAAGACTATCCAGGCGGTGGTCAGCGGACCGGGTCAGGCCCTCGTCGGACCTTCCGCAGACAAGTTTAAACTGACCCGCTCAACCCGCTACGCGCTCCGTTGAAGGAAGCCCTGATCATGCGTTTTCGCACTCTCGCTCTCCTCGCCCTGACCCCGCTTGTCGCCTGCTCAACGGTCAAGGAGGCGGTCCGTGGTCCTGAATTGTCGCAGGTGGGCTACCCCGCCGCCCTGATGCCGCGCGAGCAAACGGTGCTGGTTTCGTCGCGAGAGCCCGCGCCGCAGTCGGCCAGTGCCAACTCGCTGTGGCGGGTCGGTGCTCGAGCGTTCTTCAACGACCAGCGCGCCAGCCGGGTCGGCGACATCCTCACTGTACAGATCGACATCGACGACAGCGCCAAGACCACCAACGCCACCTCCAGCTCGCGCACCTCGGGCATGACCGCTGGCGTCCCTCGTCTCTTGGGTCTGGAATCGACCATCGGGAAAATCCTGCCGGGCGGGTTCGACCCGGCCAATGCGCTGGAGACAAACTCCAGCACGTCGAACGCCGGTGCCGGTCAGGTGAACCGTTCGGAAAAGATCAGCCTGACCATCGCCGCCATTGTCACCGGCGTGCTGCCCAACGGCAACATGGTGATCCAGGGCGTGCAGGAAGTGCGCACCAACACCGACCTGCGCCAGCTGACGGTGGCCGGTGTCGTGCGTCCAGAGGACATCTCGTCCGCCAACACCATCCGTCATACCCAGATTGCCGAAGCCCGCATCAGCTACGGCGGCCGTGGGGATATCAGCCGCGTG